>Ga0073904_10002511_pt1 | contig 13860 bp, 10 predicted proteins | sample KloWWTrecipitate_FD_66668 | JGI IMG/M metagenome (GOLD analysis project Ga0073904, IMG submission 66668) | Active sludge microbial communities from Klosterneuburg, Austria, studying microevolution and ecology of nitrifiers - Klosterneuburg... | ecosystem: Engineered > WWTP > Aerobic digester >...
CCCGCTGTCTGAATCTTCCATCGAAGGACCCGCATGCGACAACTCAGCGAACACGATGCCGCCTACATCTATTCGGACAGCGCCCACGCCAATTCGAACGTCACGCTGCTGCACATCTACGACCAGTCCACGGCGCCGGGCGGCGTGGTGCGCTTCAAGCAGATACTGGCGCATGTCGAGGGCCGCCTCGGCCGGCTGCCGGTGTTCCGCGAGAAGATCCGGCGCGTGCCGCTCGACCTCGACTACCCGTACTGGATCGAGGACGAGGGCTTCGACATCGAATACCACGTGCGCCACATCGCCCTGCCCAAGCCGGGCGACTGGCGCCAGTTCTGCATCCAGGCCGCGCGCATCCACGCCCGGCCGCTCGACTTGCAGCGCCCGTTGTGGGAGATGTACGTGATCGAAGGACTCGACAGCTTTCTCGACCTGCCGGTCGGGAGCTTTGCCGTGCTGCTGAAGGTCCACCATGCCGCGATCGATGTCGATCGCGGCAACGAAATAACCGCCTTGCTGCACGACATCTCGGCGGATTCGCCGCCACCGGCACCGCCCGCACCCTGGTTCCCCGAAGCGCCGCCGGGCAATGTCGGCCTGCTGCTGCGCGCCGGTGCCAACGTCGCGACCTTTCCCTTGCGCATGGCCAAACCCGCAAAACGCAGCTGGGCCACGGTCAAATCCGCGGTGCGCACCTTTGCCGGAGAATTCCTTGCCCGCCCGCAGGAGTTTCCCATGACGCGCTTCAACAGCGAGGTCTCCCCGCATCGCGTGTTCGATACGCGGCGCTTCTCCCTGAGGGATTTCAAGGCCATCCGCAGCCTCGCCGACGGCGCCACGGTCAATGACGTCGTCCTTGCCGTATGCGCCGGCGGCCTGCGTCGCTACCTCGACCTGCAGGGCGAGCTTCCCGGGGAAAGCCTGGTTGCGGCGGTGCCGGTGGGCGTGCGCGCCAAGGGTCGCAAGGCGGACGATGCCGCTGGCGAGGCAATGTTTTCCTGGGTGCGGCTGAGCCTCGGCACCGACATCGCCGATCCGGTCGAGCGCCTGGCGGCGATCCGGGCCTTGAGTTCCTCGTCGGACGTCATGGCGCAGGCGGTCAGCGCCCGCGAGCTGGTCGAACTGGCCGAGCACGCGCCCTCGGCCGCGATTGCCGTCACCAGCAAGATGCTGCGTTCGGCGTCGGCCCTGCTCGGCAACTGGGCGCCGCTGGCCAACTGCGCCATCACCAACGTGCCCGGCCAGCAGCAGCCGCTCTATCTGCAGGGCGCGCGACTGACCTACCTGTCGGCGATCATGCCGATTTCCGACGGCATGGGCCTGGTTTTTTCGGTGACCAGTTACAGCGAGATGATCGTCATCTCCTTCACCTGCTGTTACGAGCAGTTACCCGATCCGGATGTCTTCGCCCAGTGCCTGCGCGAGAGCTTCCAGGAATACCTGGCGCGGGTGCGCCCCGCTGCACGGCGCAAGCCGCGTGCCGCCGCGGCGAAGGCTTCGCGTCGCGCGGCAGTTGCGGCGGTCGGCAAAACCTCGGTGCGCAAGGCCACCGTCCGTGCCGCGGTTCGCTGAGCGATGACGGCAGCGCCGCTGCACATCGAATACGAGTCGCTCGGCGATCCGGCCCGGCCGGCCATCGTGCTGATCATGGGTCTCGGCATGCAGCTTACGGGCTGGCCCGATTCCTTTTGTGAAGCCCTGGTGGCGCGCGGCTACCGCGTGATCCGTTTCGACAACCGCGACTGCGGCCTGTCGGGCCGCGTGGTCGGGAAGAAGCGCGGCAACCTGCTGCTGGCCATGGCCGCCGCCGCGCTGGGCCTGCCGGTGCGCACGCCCTATACGCTGGAAGACATGGCGGAGGACACCATCGGGCTGATGGATCGGCTGGGACTGGAACGGGCGCACGTCGTCGGCGCCTCGATGGGCGGCATGATCGCGCAGGTGCTGGCGGCAAAGTTCCCGCAGCGCGTGCTGAGCCTGACATCGATCATGTCCACCTCCGGCAACCGCCGCGTCTCGAAGCCGACCAAGGCGGCGCGCAAGACGCTGCTGAGCCGGCCGGCCGACCCGAAGGATCCCGAGGCGGTGATCGAACACATGGTCGACATGTTTGGCGTGATCGGCAGCCCGGCCTACCCGTCGACGCGCGAGGCGCTGCGCCTGCACATCGGCCGCAGCGTGCGCCGCGCCTACTATCCGGCCGGTGTGGCGCGCCAGTTGCTGGCCAGCATCGCCTCCGGCGACCGGCGCCGGCAACTGCGCACCATCATGGCGCCGACCCTGGTGATCCACGGCGCCGACGATCCGCTGGTACCGCTCGCCGCCGGCCGCGATACGGCGCAGAACATCCCCGGTGCGGAACTGCTGGTGATCGAGGGCATGGGCCACGATTTCCCCGAGGCCCTGATGCCGCGCCTGGCGACGGTGATCGCCGACCATTGCGACAGGTATGGCCCGCGGCAGCAGGCAGCCGCCATCAACCCTTCGGCCGACTGAAGCGCGTCAGGTTCTGCATCATTTCTGCGATGGCAGGGCTAATGTTGCGCTTGGCCTGGTCCGCGTCGGCAATTGCATGGTCATTGCCGTCGGTGACCTCGTCGCGCTTGGCGCTGCCGGTGGCATTGATGGGAAAGGCTACCTTGACCTTCTCGCCCAGGTACGCGAGCCGGTTCCAGTCCGCCGCGACCGCGTACTCGCGGTGGTAGCCGGGATCCAGCAGGTTCATGCCTTGCGAATAATCGGACGGTGGATTGCGCACGCCGAGCAGCGGCATCAGGGTGGCCGGGATGTCGAGGTGGCTGGTGATCCCGCTCACCACGCGCGCCTTGTTGCCGGGCGCCCAGATGACCGCCGGCGTGCCGGTCTGGAAGCGGTTGAATTCGGCGCTATGGCCCCAGCGGCTGCGCTCCATGAACTCCTCGCCGTGGTCGCCGAGGACGATGATCACCGTGTTGTCGAGCAGCTGCTTCTGCTTCAGGTGCTCGATGACGCGCCCGATCTGCTGGTCGACATGGTGCGAGGCGTTGAGATAGCGGTTCTTGATCAGCTGGATGTCGACCTTGAAATCCGTCGTCAGGTAGTTGAGGTCTTCGAGATAGGGTTTCGCGATCACCGAATCCGGCGGGAAATCGTAGGCGGCGTGGGTCGACTCGAAGAACATGTAGGTCATGAAGGGTTTCGTTTCATCGCGCTTGTCGATGAAGCCCAGCATGTTCCTGATGTTTTCCTGGTCGCGCTGCCAGGCGGGCGCACCGCCGGACAAGGCATGCATGTCCTTCGGGTCCATGCCGACGAAGATCGTCTTGTCGAAGGCGGGAAAGGTGAAGCGCTGGCTGGTGTGCAGGCTGAACTGGTAGCCGCGCTGCTGCATCACGTCCATCAGCACCGGGGCACGGCGCGCGGAGTGCATCGGGAACCAGTAGTTGCCGTAAAGCCCGTAGAACATCGAGAAGACGCCCATCTGGGTCAGGTTGCCGCCGCTGTAATGCTGCTCCAGGCGCAGTGCCTGCTGCGAGAAGTCCCACAACCGCGGCATGATCTTCGGATCGAGCATGTCGTAGCGCAGCGACTCGGCCACCAGCCAGACGATGTTCGGCGGCCGCACGGAACTGTCGACATCCAGCGGCGCCAGCGGGTAGTTCAGCGCGCTGTTCTTGACATGCAGTCCATCCGCCGTCTTCCGGGCTTCGCCGATGTCCATCTTGGCCGCCAGCTTGCGAAACGACATCGGCAAGTACATCGGATAGCGTTCGCCGGCAAACAGGATGGGCTGGTAGTTGATCGCGGAGCTGTAGCCGTAGGCAACGCGTTCGCCCATGCTCGCCGTCAGTATCAGGAAGAACAGCCAGCGCCAGCGCAGCAGGCGCGGCAGGGGGCGTGACGATGGGGTGCCGTGGGCGCCGCGCGCGACCAGCCAGTAATAGACCAGGCCCTGGAACGCCAGCAGGGCCGCGACGATCAGGCCGGCCGTCAGCTGGGTGCTGGCGGTCGCCCCCAGCGAGTCGATGCCGCCCGGCGTCAGCAGGAGGTCGACCACGAAGCCGTTGATATGGAAGCCGTACATGTCGTGGATCAGGCGATCGGCAAACAGCCCGACATGGGTCAGCCCGGGCAGCGCGACAAGCGTCGTCGCCAGCAGCAGGTTTCCGGAGCGCGGACTTTTCGAGCGGCCCAGCAACCAGTAACACAGGTAGCCGCCGGCAATCGATGGCAGCAGGTAGAACATCGAATAGCTTGCCGTCACGGCCAGTGTCCACAGGGCCGTGAACGGATCGGCGTATTGCTCGTGCGAAGTGAAGCGGCTGACGTGGGCAATCACGCCCAGCCACGTGACCAGATAATAGCGGCTGATACAGGCTGGTGAAGGCAGTGCTGGCATCGCTTTGGCTCCCCAAAACGACATCTTCCGCCGGCAAGATTAATCAGGCCTTAAGAGGAGGGAGCGCTACGATCAGGTGACGATCAGCGCCTGGAGATATCCGTCGAGCGGCGCGCTGGCGCTTTCCGGCGAGTCACGAGTTTCCGGGCATGTATACTTCACAAGGTTCAGTCCGAACTGATGTTGCCGGAATGGGCGTACCGAAGGCCACTTATGAGGCGGGATGAGATCAATGGGATTGTTTGCCCGCATAAAAAATCAGATTTCGAAGTACTGGCTGCGACGGATGGGTATCAAACTGTCTTTTGGCATCGATGCCTTACCTAGAAATGGCCGGATGGTATTGGAAGAAGGAACGTCAATACACTCAAGAATCATGAAATTCCATGAGTTGAGAGTGGGCGCCAGGACGTACATCCGAAGCGGCTCGGAATTGCTCAATGTCCGGGAAATTGGCCGTTTCTGCTCCATCAGCAACAACGTGGTCATCGGCCAATCCAGGGGAGAGCAGGGACACCCCATGTCATGGGTAAGCACTTACCCGTTTCAGGTCGATGCGGCGGTTCCGGATGTTGCGGACCCAGGTGCCGGTGGCGTGCGCATAGGTCATGACGTATGGATTGGAAGGGACGCCATGATCATGGAGGGAGTGAGCATAGGCACGGGTGCCGTCATTGCGGGAAGATCGGTCGTCACACGGGATGTACCCGAGTATGCCGTCGTTGCGGGAATCCCTGCACGCTTGATCAGATACAGACACCCGCCGGAGCTTGCCTCAAGACTGCTGGAGAGCTGCTGGTGGGATATCCATGAAGCCGACCTGAAAAAGATGCCCATGAATGATCCCGCAAGCTTTCTTGAGAGCATCAAGAAGCAGCGGCCTGCCAAGTACAGGACGTGTATCTTGACGAAGTCTTCATGGCGTCGGGTCGAGTAAAATCAGCGACTGTGTCGGGATTTGCTGAATGCCTCGACTTTCCGGCTCCGGTTACCTCGATTCAAGCAAATAACTATTTGGACTCCTGACTTTGGCACTGACTGTAATTGGACTGTCCGGCGCAGTCTCGCATGACCCTTCCGCAGCGCTTTACATCGACGGCACGCTGGTGGCGGCCGCCGAGGAAGAGCGCTTCCTGCGCGACAAGCATGCCAAGGGCCGCATGCCCTTCGAAGCGGCGAAATTCTGCCTCGACTTCGCCGGCATCAAGCCGGCCGACGTCGATGCGGTGGCGATCCCGTTTGCGCCGATCAGCATCTTCGGGCCGGCGCGTTGGCACTATACGCAGCGCTACTGGTATGCCCCCGATCGCGGGCTGGACGCCCTCTTCGCCGGCAACCGGCGCTTTTATCGCTACCGGAAGCGCATCGAGGCTTGCCTGCAGGAACTCGGCTTCGACCTCGCCAGGGCCGAGATCGTGCCGGTCGAGCACCACCTGAGCCACGCTTCCAGCGCCTACCACTGCTCGGGATTCCGCGAAAAAACCGCGATCCTCGGCATCGACGGCAAGGGCGAGTACGCCACCACCTTTTTCGGCTACGGCGAGAACGGGCGCATCCACAAGATCAAGGAATTCTTCGACCCCGATTCGCTGGGCGGCCTCTACGGCGCGATCACCGAATACCTCGGTTTCGAAATGCTCGACGGCGAATACAAGGTCATGGGCATGGCGCCCTACGGCGACGCGACGCGCTACGATTTTTCGCGCCTGGCGAAATTCGAGAACGGCGAACTGGTCGTCAATACCGACTACGCCAACGTGATCGGCCTGCGCCGCTACAAGGAAGCCGGCAAGGGCTACTACTTCTCGCCGAAACTGGTCGAATGGCTAGGCCCGATGCGGGCCGGCGACATCGCCGACGACCCCTACATCCACTATGCGGCCAGCATGCAGAAGCTGTTCGAGGACCTGTCGCTGCAGATGATGGATTACTACCTGGGCGACATCCTGTGCGAAACCGGCAAGCTGGCCTTCGCCGGCGGCGGCGCGCTCAACGTCAAGCTGAACCAGAAGATCATCGCCCGCCCCGAGGTGAAAGAGCTCTTCGTCCAGCCCGCCTCGGGCGATTCCGGCACCGCCATCGGCGCCGCCTCCTATGTCTCTGTGCAGCGCGGCGTGCCGGTGGAAAAGATGGAGCATGTCTATCTGGGTCCGCGCTATACCAATGAAGAAGTCATCGCCGCCTGCGAGGCGCACCCGGAAAAACCCCGGTGGGAAAAAGTCGGCGCTGGCGAGACGGCGATACCGCAGAGAATTGCCCGCATCCTCGCCGACGGCAACCCGGTGGCCTGGTTCCAGGGCCGCATGGAGTTCGGCCCGCGTGCCTTGGGTGGCCGCTCCATCCTCGGTTGCCCGAGCGTGGCCGGCGTCGCCGACCGCATCAACGCGCAGATCAAGTTCCGCGAACGCTGGCGGCCCTTCTGCCCCTCGATGCTCGACACGGTCGGACCGCAGATGCTGCAGTCGGATCACCCGGCGCCCTTCATGACCTTCACCTTCGAGGTCGCCGAAGAATGGAAGTCGCGTGTGCCGGAAGTTGTGCACGAGGACGGCACCTCGCGCGCGCAGGTGCTCAGGCGCGAGCACAATCCGCGCTACTACGACCTGATGCTGGAACTGGAAAAACTCACCGGCAACGGCGTCGTGCTCAACACCTCGCTCAACCGCCGCGGCGAGCCGATGATCTGCTCGCCGGCCGATGCCCTGAACATGTTTTTCGGCTCGGATCTGGAGTATCTGGTCATGGAGGATGTGCTGGTGGTCAAGGACGGCAAAGGCGGCGAATGAGATGCCGGCCGAGAACTGGATATTGCAGTTTTGCCATGGCTACAGCGGCCCGTTTCTAGATGTCGCGCGCCAGTATGCGGTTCTGTTCAAGGGCAGTCCCTGCAAGGTGCTGACAGTTTTTCTCACCGGCGAGGAAAGTGCAGCCGTGGTTCAAGGAGCGGCATCCGATGAGGTGGCGTTTCTGGGACTGAAGAGTAGCGATGTGCGGGGGCTGAAACTCTCTGCGATTCTAAAGTTGCGGCGGATCGTCGCCAGCCGCAGGTTTTCGTTGATCATCGCCCATCGATTCAAACCGGCTTACGTTGCCGCCCTGGCGACCCGATTGCCTATCATTGGCGTTCATCATGCCTTCGGCGACTATGACCGTTTGCCCCGCCGCTGGTTCGCGCGACTTTTCCGCCGGCGACTGACCCTGCTGGCGGTGTCGGATGCCGTGCGCGACGAGATTCGCCGCCGCCTGCCGGAGTGGCCGGCTGATCGCATCGAAACCCTGCACAATCGCCTCGACATCGATGCGGTGCGCGCGGAGCTGTTGTCACGAGAAGATGCGCGCAAACTCCTCGGTTTGCCGCGGGATGTGCCGGTGATCGGCAATGTCGGCCGCCTGCACCCCGATAAAGACCAGGCGACTCTCATCGCCGCTTTTGCCAGGGCCGTGCCTGCGCTGCCCTCAGGTGTGCTGTTGGCAATCGCCGGCAGCGGACGCTTGCTGCCAAAACTGCAAGCCCAGGTCAGCGAACTCGGAATATCCGCAAGCGTCAGGTTTCTTGGCCAAGTTTCCAATGCGCGTCGGGCATTTTCGGCCTTCGATCTTTTTGTCCTGAGCTCGGATCACGAACCTTTTGGCATGGTATTGCTGGAAGCCATGGCTGCCGATGTTCCCGTGATGGCGACCAACTGCGGAGGCGTGCCGGAAATTGTCGTCGACAAGAGCATGCTTTTTGAGTTGCGCGATGTCGATGGACTGGCGCGCAAGCTTGTGGACTACTTCTCCGTCACCAGCCCGGCGACACATCGGCAATGTGCCGCACGGGCAAGGGAAAGCTTGGCGGAATCATTTTCCGATGCGGCGACGCGGCCGCGATTTTTCTCCTTGCCCATGGTTGTGTCCGCTTTGGGTCCGCCGCTCCTGTCGAAAGGCGGCCAATGACCGGCAAGCCGAGAAAAGTTCTCCTTCTTGATGGTATCGGCGGCATACCTTTGGGCCGGGATCTGTGCGACGCCTTCTCGAAACTGGGCGTCGCAACAGCCTATCTGGATTGCTTGTCGCAGGAACGGCGGCCATTGCATGGAATCCGTGCCGCTTACGCCAAGGCGCTGAACAGGCGGTCCGATCGCGACGGCTTCAGCCTTCTTCCAAAGCTTGTCGAAAAAGACCTCGAAGCGCTGCTCGACCGCGAAAGCCCCAGCCATATTCTGGTGGTCGGCTTTGCCTACAAGTTTTACGATCCGGCATTTCTGCGCAGGCTTGCCGACAAGCTTGGCGCTGTTCTGCTTCTGTACGATACGGACAGTTGCAATTTGTATTCGCGTCGGCGCGAGTTCATCTATTTTGTCGAGAATGAACTGCCTGTCTATGACCTGATATTCTCATTTTCGAAAGTTACGACGCGTTTTTTCCGCGAATCGCGCAAGTTGAACGCTGTTTTCCTGCCGTTCGGGGCCAAGCCGCCGAGTGCTCTTCCGCAGGCTGAAAAAGCACTCGACGTATTATTCGTCGGCACGTGCGATTTGCGCAGGATCTTTGTGATCGAGGGTATTCGTGATCATGTAACCGTTTACGGTAATCGCTGGCAGCGTAATTTCCCCTTGATGTCGGACACTCTACGCAGTCGCATTACGGACAAAACGGTCTGGGGTGATGAGCTTCTCGAATTGATGGGGAAATCGAAAATCTTGCTCAATATCACGCGCAGCGATTTTTTTGGGGCCGAAACCGGGGTGAATCTGCGAATATTCGAGGCGCTGGCTGCCGGCTGCTTCCTGCTGACGGATCACTGCGAAGAACTGGCTGAATTGTTCGCGGTCGGCAAGGAAATCGAAACTTACCGGTCTTCGGCTGAACTTGCCGAAAAGGCAGGCTATTACTTGAACAACAAAGATGCGCGTCTGGCAATCGCCCGCAATGGCCATGCGGCATTTCTCGCTGCCCATACATGGCAGGCCAGAATTGAACAATTGCTGATGCCGGCAATGGATCTGCCCCAATGAAACCCTTTCCTGCTCTCCGCTTGCCCGTCTGGGTAACACCCGTCAGTGTCGCGTTCTTTGGCAGTTTGCTGCTGACGGTGATCGCGCATCAGGGCAAAGCCATCAATTTGGATGGCATCCTGTATGTGCATACGGCGCTCGAGTTCCTCGATAACGGTTTTGGTGCGGCAAGAAAGGTCTTCAACTGGCCGTTTCTGCCGATTCTGATGGCCCTCGTTGCCAAGCTTACCGGGCTTGGCCCGGAACATGCCGGCTATTTGCTGAATGCCCTGTTCATGGCGGGCACCTGCGCTCTGCTGGTTTCCTGTGCGGGCCGGACATGGCCTGAAATCGCCTGGCCGACCTGCCTCGCGGTACTTTCCATTCCAGGCCTCAACGAATACCGACATGAACTGTTGCGCGAATACGGGTGCTGGTTTTTTGTCATGTTCGGCTTTTGGCTGGCCTTGCGCTGGGCGGAAAGACCGCGCTGGGCTACTGCGTTGGCTATTCAGGTGAGCATTGCAACAGCCGCACTTTTCCGGCCGGAGGCGCTGGTGCTCTTCGCCGCCTTATTTTTTTGGCAGGCCTGGCAAGCTCCCCGCGCCGAGCGCTTCAGACGCTTGTTAATGGTCAGCGCTTTGCCCGTTCTTGGCGGCCTTTTGCTGCTTGGACTTTATTTTGGCGGGGGTATTTCGGCGGAAAGTCGGCTTGCAGGAGACCTGCAGCGCTTCGGCCTGTCGTCGTTTGATTTCAAGGCGCAGGCTTTGGCGGCGGCGCTTAACGATTTTGGAAAGGCCAATGCCGGAACCATTCTGTTTGTTGGTTCGCTGGCGGTTGTTCCTCTCAAACTTATCGGCAAACTCGATTTTTTTCTGCTGCCACTGATTTTCATCGTCTTTTCCGGCCAGCTCCGGCCGACGCTGGCGCGCTTCCCGCTTTTTGCCTGGGGTATTGCGGCTTATCTGATCGTCTTGGCGATGTTTGTAATCGACATGCAGTTTCTGCAGGGTCGCTATGTAGGGTTGGCAATGCTGTTCTCCGCCCCTTTCGTCGGTTTCGGCTTATGGCAGATGATGCAGCGCTACCCTCGTTGGCGGGCATTGATCCTGTTGCTGGCCGGACTGACGATGATTGCCAACCTGAAAGCATTCGGCCCCAGCAGCCGTTATTACGTCGAAGCCGGTAGTTGGCTTTCGAGCAACGTCAAGGATACCTCCCGCGTGTACAACGAAAGCGGTCGCATGCTCCACTATGCCGGTTGGTACAAGACTGCACTAATGGCTAAAGAAAAGCGCGACTCGATCGGCAAAGTCCTGGCAGAGAACAAGTACGACTATTTTGTGCTGGAGGCTTCCCCCAAAGATCCTCCGATCCAACCCTGGCTGGACAACAATGGCCTGAAGGTGTTGAAGCGCTTTGACCGCAAATCAGGCAGAGGGGCGGTTGTGGTTGCGATTCCCGCAGGGAATTAATCGACCAGCCTCACCCAGTCGGGGATTGCCACGATAAATGGATAAGAACCGGGTTCGATATTATTCTTGATCACAAGATTTCTTGTCTGTCCGATCGTCAATCGCAGCAGCGACCGATATTTCTGCCGCAAAAAGCCCGGTATGGATTTAAGCAGTAGTGGCCGATTCTCGATTACGGCGAAATTGACGTAGCCGTATGACTTGAGAAGTTCGATGGATGCGGTCGAGCCATTGCAAAAATCTTCCTTGTGCTGCTCGAACAGAATGATGGGCTTGTTTCTTCTGATCGTTTGCTCTGCTCCGATGAGCGCCTTCTCTTCATGACCTTCCACGTCAATTTTTATCAATCTTACGATTTCGGTCTCATCGATTGCCGAATCAAGTGTCCTAACACGAATTGACCGCGCGTTGCCATTGGCGTTGTCGGTAATTGCGGACCTTCCGCTGTTCGTATTGCATGCCTCCAGCAGCAGCTTCGTATTTGCGTCGGATATTCCCTCATTGCAACAGAGTACGTTTTTTGCCAGTTCGGCATTGAGCTGCAGCACCTTGTAGGTTCGCGGGTTTGGCTCGAAGCTGACTACTTTCTGAAAGTAATCCGAGAAATAAAGACTGTGATTTCCGATATTGGCACCAATGTCGATGGCGGTTGCCTCCGAGAACATGCCTTTGTTGAGGGACATGGCATCGAAGAAAAAATCCAGGTCTGCGATCTCATAGACCCCATCCAGATTGATCATGTGCCCGATATAGTCAAAGGCAAATACGACAAGCTGCTTTCTGTTCTTCTGGATGTGCGACCTGGAAAATCTGTTCAGCCATCTGAGCATTTCCTTTTTCTTCGCTCTTTCGGCCAGGTCTGCAAAGCTCCAGCGCCCATAAGGCTTGCTGTAAATGATGCCGTGTAATGGGCGATTACATTCCATGACTTCGGTCCATATCAATTTTCTCTCTCTGCCGGATTGCGTAGGCATTGTCAAAAATACTTTTGTTCTCGCCGCAAAGCCAGAAGCAGTCAGGCGGATCACGGCTCAAGCGCTGGAGATTGCGCTTCCTCTTGTTGCTATCCAGAGCACCGCTTTGTGTGCGTAAGTCGGCGATATCGATAAGTCCCAAGGCGCCATCGGGAGTCAAGACGATATTGCCAAGATGAAGCGACCGGAAGTAAACGCCGGATTCATGGAGCCCGGCAACGAAACGCCCCAGCTTCTCCGCCAAGTCCTGCAGTGCTGCATCGGTCTGGATAACTTGGCGGAGGGTCTTTCCTGCCAGGGGAAGGTAGCGCACCGCGTCGCGGGAAAAACCCGAGATGCGGAATACGCCGGAAACCTCCGGACAAGGAATACCCCGCCGCTTGAGTTCCAGTGCGTTGTCGGCAAAACGCTGCGCATAGGGATACCAGGCCGCCGAAGATATCAGCCGCTTGCGGCGAAACAGCTTCAGATAGCTGCCATCCTCCAGTTGCAGTACCTTTTCGCCATGCAGATCGAGCTCAAGCACCGTGGCATTGGCGCGCAAGGCAAGGTAGGCGTCGTGGGAAAGGGTCTGCAATGGGTGGCTTCCGTGTCCGAACGGCGCATTCTAGCGCGCTGGAAAAACCATGCCCATGCTAGTATTCAGGACCGTTCACGCCGTGCGGCCTGCACATGTCCTCTCCCGATACGCACGCCACTTCCAGCCTGACCATCTATTTCCGCCTGCTGGGCTACGTCAAGCCTTATGCGGGGCTGTTTGCCACCAGCATTCTCGGTTACGTGATCTTCGCCTCGTCGCAGCCGATGCTGGCGGCGGTGCTCAAGTATTTCGTCGATGGCCTGGTCGACCCGCAAGCCGCCACGCTGGGCAACATCCCCCCGCTGCGCGGACTGCAGATGATGCATGCCGTGCCGCTGCTGGTGGTGCTGATCGCCCTGTGGCAGGGCATCGGTTCCTACCTCGGCAATTTCTTCCTGGCGCGCGTGTCGATGGGAGTCGTGCATGACCTGCGCGTGGCCCTGTTCAACAGCCTGCTGACCCTGCCCGACCGCTATTTCGACCAGAACAATTCCGGCCACCTGATTTCGCGCATCACCTTCAATGTCACGATGGTGACCGGCGCCGCCACCGATGCCATCAAGGTCGTCATCCGCGAAGGGCTGACGGTCATATTCCTGTTCGCCTACCTGCTTTGGGCGAACTGGAAGCTGACGCTGGTGATGGTGGCCATCCTGCCGGTCATCGGCCTGATGGTGGTGACCGCCAGCCGCAAATTCCGCAAGCAGGCGAAAAAGATCCAGGTGGCGATGGGCGACGTGACGCATGTCGCGTCGGAAACCATACACGGCCATCGCGTGGTGCGCAGTTTCGGCGGCGAGTCCTACGAGCAGCAGCGCTTTCTGGCCTCCAGCCAGAACAACATGGACCGCCAGCTGCGCATGACGCGCACCGGGGCGATCTACACGCCCCTGCTGCAATTGCTGATCTTCAGTGCCATGGGCGTACTGTTTTTCCTGGTGTTGTGGCTGCGCGGCGACGCCTCGCCCGGCGACCTGGTGGCCTACATCACCGCCGCCGGGCTGCTGCCCAAGCCGATACGCCAGCTGTCGGAAGTCAGTTCGACCATACAGAAGGGTGTCGCCGCGGCGGACAGCATCTTCCAGCAACTCGACGAGCTGCCCGAAACCGATACCGGCACGGTGACGCGGGAACGGGTCGAGGGCAGGATCGAAGTGCGCATGCTGTCCTTCCGTTATCCCGGCAGCGAACGAAAGGTACTGGACGACGTCAGTTTCGCCATCGAGCCCGGCCAGATGGTGGCACTGGTTGGCCGCTCCGGCAGCGGCAAGACCACGCTGGCCAACCTGATTCCGCGCTTCTACCATCACGCCGAAGGGCAGATCCTGATCGACGGCATCGATGTCGAACAGTACACGCTGCGCAACCTGCGTCGCCATGTTGCCGTCGTGACCCAGCAAGTGACCCTGTTCAACGACACGGTGGCCAGCAACATCGCCTACGGCGACCTCGCCGGCGCGCCGCGCACCGCGGTCGAAAG
>Ga0073904_10002513_pt1 | contig 13854 bp, 9 predicted proteins | sample KloWWTrecipitate_FD_66668 | JGI IMG/M metagenome (GOLD analysis project Ga0073904, IMG submission 66668) | Active sludge microbial communities from Klosterneuburg, Austria, studying microevolution and ecology of nitrifiers - Klosterneuburg... | ecosystem: Engineered > WWTP > Aerobic digester >...
TCCAACACGCTCGTCATCTTCATCAACCAGATCCGCATGAAGATCGGCGTCATGTTCGGCAACCCCGAGACCACCACGGGCGGCAACGCGCTCAAGTTCTACGCGTCCGTCCGCATGGACATCCGCCGCATCGGCTCCATCAAGCGCGGCGAGGAGGTCATCGGCAACGAGACCCGCGTGAAGGTGGTGAAGAACAAGGTGGCGCCTCCCTTCAAGGTGGCCGACTTCGACATCCTCTACAACGAGGGCATCTCCCGCCACGGCGAGATCATCGAGCTCGGCGTGCAGCACCGCATCATCGAGAAGAGCGGCGCCTGGTACTCCTACAAGGGCGAGAAGATCGGCCAGGGCAAGGACAACACCCGCGAGTTCCTCAAGGAGAACCCGGCGCTCTCCGACGAGATCGAATCGCGGATCCGCGAGGCCGTGGGCATCGCCGGCGGCATGCCGGTGGACCACGGCGAGGCCGACGCCGCCGAGGCGGACTGACCCGCCGCGCGCGCGGCGCATCCCGGCCATGTCCCCCGGGTTCACCGAGCCCACGCCGGAAGCGGCCCTGCGCGCCCGCGCGTTGAGGCTGCTTGCCCGGCGCGAGCACTCCCGCGCCGAGCTGCGTCGAAAGCTCGCGCTCCAGGCCGGGGAGGGGGGCGTCGATCTCGAGGCCCTCCTCGACGACTTCACGAGCCGCGGGTGGCTTTCCGAGGAGCGCTTCGTCGAACAGTCGGTGCGGGCGAAGGCCCGCCGGTACGGGCCCCTCAAGATCGCGCAGCACCTGCGCGAGAAGGGCATCGACGAGGCCGGCATCGAGCGGGGCCTCGCGCAGGCCAGGGCGGGGGAGGGCGAGGCCCTTGCCTCGGCCTGGCGCGCGCGCTTCGGCCGCCTGCCGGCCGACGAGGCGGAGAAGGCGCGGCAGGTCCGCTTCCTGCAGCAGCGGGGCTTTCCCCTGGAGGAGGTCCTGCGCTTCCTCAAGTCGCGCCCCGACGCCATGCGCTGAAGGGCGTGGGACGGCGGCGCCCGCTTCGGGCCGCCAGCGCATTTGGTATCCTTGCGGTTTCGCCCGCAGCATCCACGCGCCCCATGAAAACCAGCGAAATCCGCAGGAAATTCATCGACTTCTTCGCCTCCCAGGGGCACCAGCCGGTGGCCTCCAGCCCGCTCGTTCCGGGCAACGACCCCACGCTCCTCTTCACCAACGCCGGGATGGTCCAGTTCAAGGACGTCTTCCTCGGCAACGAGAAACGCGCCTACAACCGTGCGGTGACCTCGCAACGCTGCGTGCGCGCCGGCGGCAAGCACAACGACCTCGAGAACGTGGGCTACACGGCGCGCCACCACACGTTCTTCGAGATGCTGGGCAACTTCAGCTTCGGCGACTACTTCAAGCGCGACGCCATCCGCTTCGCGTGGGAGCTCATCACGCAGGTGTACGGCCTGCCGAAGGAGAAGCTCTGGACCACCGTCTACCAGACGGACGACGAGGCCTACGACATCTGGACGAAGGAGATCGGCGTGCCGCCGGAGCGCTGCGTGCGCATCGGCGACAAGCCCGGCGGCCGGCCCTACGAGAGCGACAACTTCTGGCAGATGGCCGACACCGGCCCCTGCGGCCCGTGCTCCGAGATCTTCTACGACCACGGCCCCGGCATCGCGGGCGGCCCGCCGGGCTCCCCGGACGCCGACGGCGACCGCTACATCGAGATCTGGAACCTCGTGTTCATGCAGTTCAACCGCGACGAGGCCGGCACGCTGCACCCGCTGCCGAAGCCCTCGGTGGACACCGGCATGGGGCTCGAGCGCCTCACGGCGGTGCTGCAGCACGTGCACTCGAATTACGAGATCGACCTCTTCCAGGCGCTCGTGAAGGCAGCCGCCCGCGAGACCGGGGCGAAGGACCTCGCCTCGCCCTCGCTGCGCGTGATCGCCGACCACATCCGCGCCTGCGCCTTCCTCATCTGCGACGGCGTGATCCCCGGCAACGAGGGGCGCGGCTACGTGCTGCGCCGCATCGCCCGCCGCGCCATGCGCCACGGCTACAAGCTCGGGCAGAAGCAGCCGTTCTTCTACCGGCTGGTGGCCGACCTCGCCGCCGAGATGGGCGACGCCTACCCGGAGTTGCGCGAGGCGGAGGGTCGTGTGACCGCCACGCTGCGGCAGGAGGAAGAGCGCTTCGGCGAGACGCTCGAGCACGGCATGTCGATCCTCGACGAGGCGCTCGCGGGCGGGCGCAAGGAGCTCGACGGCGAGACCGCCTTCAAGCTCTACGACACCTACGGCTTCCCGGTCGACCTCACCGCCGACATCGGCCGCGAGCGCGGCTTCACCGTCGACATGCAGGCATTCGACGCCGCCATGGCCGCGCAGCAGGAGCGATCCCGCGCCGCGAGCAAGTTCAAGGCCGGCGCGCAGCTCGAGTACGGCGGCGCGAAAACCGCCTTCCGCGGCTACGACACGCTGTCGGAGGAGGGGCGGGTCGTCGCCCTGTACCGCGAGGGCAGCCCCGTGAAGAGCCTCTGCGTCGGCGAAGAGGGCGTCGTCGTCCTCGACCGCACGCCTTTCTACGCGGAATCCGGCGGCCAGGTGGGCGACCGCGGCGAGCTCACGAAGGGCGGCGTCTGCCTCACGCTGTTCACGGTGGAGGACACGCAGAAGATCCAACCCGACGTCTTCGGCCACTACGGCACGGTGAAGACGGGCGAGCTCGCGGTCGGCGACACGGTGGCCGCGCAGGTGGACCTCGACAAGCGCGCGCGCACCATGCGCCACCACTCGGTCACGCACCTCATGCACAAGGCGCTGCGCGAGGTGCTGGGCCCCCACGTGCAGCAGAAGGGCTCCCTCGTGGACGAGGACAAGACCCGCTTCGACTTCAGCCACAACGCGCCGATGACCGCGGCCGAGATCCGCCGCGTCGAGGAGATCGTGAACGCGGAGATCCTCGCCAACGCGGCCACGCAGGCGCGCGTGATGCCGATGGAGGAGGCGCGCAAGGCCGGCGCCATGATGCTCTTCGGCGAGAAGTACGGCGACGAGGTGCGCGTGCTCGACATCGGCACCTCGCGCGAGCTGTGCGGCGGCACGCACGTGGCGCGCACGGGCGACATCGGCTTCTTCCGCATCGTCTCCGAGGGGGGCGTGGCCGCCGGCGTCCGGCGCGTGGAGGCGATCGCCGGCAGCGTGGCGCTCGCCCACGCGCAGGCCGACCGCGAGCGGCTGGCCCGCGCGGCCGAGGCGCTCAAGGCCCAGCCGCAGGAGATCGAGGCGAGGATTGCGCAACTGGTCGAGGGCGCGAGGGCGCTGGAGAAGGAGCTCGCGCGCGCCAAGGCCGAGCTCGCCCGCGGCAAGCTCGACGACGTGCTCGCGGTGGGGATGCGCACGATCAACGGCACCAAGGCCATCGCCGTGGTGCTGGACGGGGCGGACGCCGGAATGCTTCGCGACTCGCTCGACCGCGTGAAGGAGAAGCTGGGCAGCGGCATCGCGTTGCTCGCCTCGGTGGAAGGGGGCAAGGTGTCGCTCATCGCCGGCGTGACCAAGGACCTCACGGGCAAGGTGAAGGCGGGCGAGCTCGTGAACTTCGTGGCCCAGCAGGTGGGCGGCAAGGGCGGCGGGCGCCCGGACATGGCGCAAGCCGGCGGCACCAACCCGGCGGCGCTGGGCGACGCGCTCAAGAGCGTGGAGGGCTGGCTCGCCGAGCGCCTCTGAGTGGAACGCCCCCTTCGGGGCGGATGGGGAGGGGGCATGGAGCTCGTCGCGGGACTGTTCATCGCGTTGTTCGTCCTGGCAGCCGTCGTGCTTCCGGCGCGCGCCGTCATCGCCCGCAAGCGCCTCGGGCAGCAGCTGGCTTCGGGGCGCGACCGGGACGAGGCGCTCTTCCGGGCGATGTTCCCGGAGCTGCAGCCCCACCTGCACCCGGAGCGCGTGGTCGAGTTCGTGACGGCCCGCCTCGCTCGGGGTCCATCGCCGGCGGCCTATCGCTGGCCCGGTCCCGCGGGGTTCGCCGAGGCGGCGATCGCCGTCGGCGCGGTGGCCGACAAGGGGCGCGAGAGCGTGCGGGTCGCAGGGGCCGCGGGCAATTCGCTCGCCGAGTTCCAGTTCGAGCGCCATCCCGAGGGTGGCGTCATCCGCATCGGAAAGGGCAAGCTCACGGCCGACCTGCGCAAGCCGGCCGATCCGCGCGTGCGCTACTGGCACCCGGATCGCGAGTTCAAGTGGTCGCGGTCGGGCTGGATCTTCAGGACGCCGGTGGCGGATGCCCCGTTCGAGTCGTCGACGGGCAGCTCCGGGACTTCGGCCTCGGGCACGGACGGCGCGGATTCGCCGCCGGCCTTCGCAGGCCGCGGCGGGTCGTTCGACGGCGGCGGCGCCTCGGGCGGCTGGGGCGATGCGCCGGCGCGGGCCTCGTCGGCCTCTGCCGCAGCCGCCGCGGCGGGCATCGCGACGGCCGCCGTGGCGGCATCGGCGTGGGCCGAGCCGGCCGGAGCGCCCGCGGGCGGGCACGAGGCGCCGACTTCGAGCGATGCCGCCGTCGATTCACCGGGCCACGATTCGGGCGACTCCTCCAGCGACGCGTCGGGCGATTCCTCCAGTGACTCGTCGGGCGACTCCTCCAGCGATTCGTCGGGCGATTCCGGCAGCGTTTCGTACTGATGGCGAGCGAGGCCGCCGGGCTCGTCGCGCGGCCCTTCCCGGACGCGATCGGCGGCGCTGCGTCCCCCCCGGCGCTTCGCGCGATGGTGGCATCGCTCGCGCGCGGCGGTGCGGAGCGAATCGTGATCGAGTGGCTCGGGGCGGAGGCGGCGCGCGGCCGCGCCGTCGAGCTTGCGATCCTGCATCGCCGGGCGCACGAGTACCGGGTGCCTCCGGGCATCACGGTCCATCGCCGCGGCACCGGGCGGGTCGAGGTTTTCGTCGAGGCGCTGGCTGCGCACTGGCGCGCGGGCTCCGGCCCGGTGTCGTGCCACCTCGTGCCGGATGCGCTGCTCGCCCGGCTGTGGTTGGCCGGGGTGGCGACCGTGCCGGTCCTCCACAACGCGCGGGAAGGCTGGCGCAACGACCCGGCGGCGTGGCCGCCCGAACACGTCCCGCTGGCGATCGCGTGCGCGGACTCGGTGCGCAGGCAAGCCGTGCAGGCCGGTTGCCGGGTGCCCGTGGTGGCGCTGCGCCACCGGCCTCGCGTCGGCGCCCAGGCGGGGGACCCGGCCGAGCGTGCGCGCATCCGCGGCGAGTGGAACATCGCGCCGGGCACTCTCGCCATCGGGGTGGTGGGGGCGTTCAAGGCGCAGAAGGACCACGCGCGTGCGGTCGAGGTGCTCGCCCGCGTGCGCAGAAGGCGCGAAGCCTGCCTCGTGATCCTCGGCGGCGCGCTCGATGCCGCGGGCCTCGCGGAACTCGGGCGCACCGTCTCCCGCGCGGCGGCGCTCGGCGTCTCGCCGGACCTGCGCCTGCCCGGGTTCGTCGATCCGGTCGAGCCGTGGTATGCGGCGTTCGACGCCTTGCTGAACGTGAGCCGCCACGAGGGGCTCTCCATGGCCACCCGCGAGGCGCTGGGCGCGGGCCTGCCCGTCGTCGCGGCGGACGTCGGCGGCCAGGGTGAGACGAGCCACCCGCGCCTTCATCTCCTGCCGGCCGGTGCAACGCCCTCGGACTTCGCCGCGCGGCTCGCGGGGCTGCCCGTGCGCGTCCGGCTCGATCCCGAACGCGCGCCGCGATTCCCGCGCGCCTGGTCGGTCGCCGCGAGCTGGCGGCCGGCGGCGGGGCCGCGTCTCGACACGCTGTTCGTGACGGCCAACCTCAATGCGGGCGGCGCGCAGCGCTCGCTCGTGAACCTCGCGCAGGGCCTCGCCGGGCGCCACCGGTTCGCCATCGCCGTGGCCGGCGGCGCCACGCACGGGGCCTTTCCCGCGCAGCTCGCCCGAGCCGGCGTCGAGTGCTTCCGCCCGGCCGCGAGCGCCGATGCGTTCGAGGTGGCGGAGGGCATCCTCGCCCATGCCGCGGCAAGCGGCGCGCGCAACCTCTGCTTCTGGAACGCCGACGCGCGCGTGAAGCTCCTCGCTGCCCGCTTCGCGCCGCCCGCGCTGCGGCTTCTCGACGTGAGTCCCGGCGCGTATGCGTGGGAGGAACTGCGCAGGGAAGAGGGCCTCGCGGATGCGCTCGCCTTCGGGCCGGCCGCGTACTACCGCCGGCTGGACCGGCTCGTGACCAAGTTCGACGATCGCGACCATCCGCCGTGCAAGCACGTGGCGGTGATCGCGAACGGGGTGGCCCTTCGCGAACCGGCGCGCGACCTGCCCGGGCATCCGTGTTTCCTCGTGAGCGGCCGCATCGCGCCGAGCAAGCGCCTGCAGACGATCCTCGCCGCGTTCGAGCGGCTGGCGACGAGCCGCCCCGACGCGCAGCTCGTCATCGCGGGACAGGCCGAGCCGCGGCACCGCGAGTATCTCGACGGGGTCGTGGCCGGGGCGCGCGGCCTGCCCGTGGAATTCCTCGGCGCGCGGCCGGACCTCGGGTTCCTCGCCGAGCCGTTCACCGCGGCCGTCGTCCTCGGCACGCACCAGGGGTGCCCGAACGCGGTGCTCGAGGCCCTGTCCGCGGGCATCCCCGTCATCGCGAACGCGAGCGGCGGGACGGGCGAGCTGGTGCGGGATGGCCGCACGGGGTGGCTGCTGCCCGAGGCCTGCACGGCCGAGGAGATCGCGCGGGCGATGGCGGAGGCGGCGGCGGACCCCGGCGCCGCGAGGCGACGCGGCCTTGCCGGGCGCGATCTCGTCGCGCGCCATCACTCGCTCGAGGGCATGGCGCTGCGGTATCTTTCTCTCCTGGCACCCGACCTGCCGCAACCGGACTTCCCGGCACGCACCGCATCCGATGATCTCCCCGAGCTTCGCCCTGCCTGAGGACGGCCAGCGCCCCGTCCTGAACGACGAGGTCCATGCCCGCCCGCCGGTGCGCCTCGCCGGGGCGCAGCACGTGGCCTACCTCGCCGTGCGCCACGGCCCCGGCGAGCGCGAGGCCCACCGGCAGGCATTGGGCCGCCTCGCGCAGTCGGCTGGAGCGGCCGTCGCGCCCGGGGTGGACCATGCCGTGGTGACGCTGGGCGAGGGGCTGCGCTTCAAGTGGGAAGGGCACGCCGAGTTCGCGAGCTACACCTTCTTCGCGGAAGGCGGCGGCGACCTGTCGCCCGCCGCGGTGCTGGAGCGCGCCGGCTGGCCCGGCGTCGCCTTCACGCTGCCGGGCGAGGTCCTTGTCGCCATCTCGATCGACCTGCGGCCCTTCGCCGGCGACACGCCGCCGCCGGCCGCTTTCGAGACGCAGTCCGACACGGTGATCGGCGGCGCCGTCTCGGACGGCCGGGGCTGGGCGTACACGGATTTCCGCATCCGCGAGGATGGCTTCACGCGCTTCCTCGTCCTCAATCGCGAGATGGGCCTCGGGCAGGCCGGTCGCATCGTGCAGCGCCTGCTCGAGGTCGAGACCTACCGCATGATGGCGCTCCTTGCGTTCCCGGTGGCGCGCAAAGCCGCTCCGGAGGTCTCCGCGATGGAGGCCGAGCTCGAGGCGATCGTCGAGCGCATCGCCGGCGCGACCCCGGAGGACGAGGCGAGGCTCCTCGACGACCTCACGCGGCTCGCCGCGCGCATCGAGCACCTGCAGGGCGCAACGCGCTTCCGCTTCGAGGCGGCGGAGGCCTACGAGGCCATCGTGAACCGGCGGCTCGCGGAGCTGCGCGAGGTGCGCATCCCGGGCCTTTCCACCCTCGGCGAGTTCCTGCACCGGCGTTTCGACCCGGCCATGGCCACCTGCCGCAGCGGGGCGCGCCGCATCGCGAGCCTCGCGGCGCGGGTGACGCGGGCGAGCGCGCTCCTGCGCACGCGCGTGGACATCGCGCGCGAGCAGCAGAACCAGAAGCTTCTCGAGGCGATGAACCGGCGCGGCCGCCTGCAACTGCGCCTGCAGCAGGCCGTCGAGGGGCTCTCGGTCGTGGTAATCACCTATTACGGCGTGTCGCTCGTCGGCGTGCTCGCCAAGGCGGCCAAGGCGGGCGGGCTCGGCTGGAACCCGGACATCGTCATGGGCGTGGCCGTGCCTGTCGTGGCGGCGGCCGTCTTCGGCGGCGTGCATCGCCTGCGCAAGGCGCTCGAGGTGAAGGAAGGCGGGCCATGAGCGCCGAGGCCTTCGCGTTCTGCCCGCGTTGCGCGAAGCCCCTCGCCGAGCGTCCCATCGCGGGCGATGGCGGGCCGGTGGTGCGGCGCGCGTGCCCCGACCCCGCCTGCGGCTTCGTCCAGTGGGGCAACCCGACGCCGGCCGTGGGCGCCCTCGTGGAGCACGAGGGCGCGATCCTGCTCGCGCGCAACCGCGCCTGGCCGGAGGGGTGGTTCGCGCTCGTGACCGGCTACCTCGAGGCGCGGGAAGACCCGAAAGCGGCGGTGGCGCGCGAGGTGAAGGAGGAGCTGGGCCTCGAGGTCACCGAGACCCACCTCATCGGCAACTACATCTTCGGGAAGAAGAACGAGGTCATGCTCTGCTACCACGCGGTGGCCACGGGAACGGTGCGGCTGGGCGAGGAGCTCGCGGAGTATCGGCGCTGCGCGCCGGCCGAGCTGCGCCCGTGGCCGCGGGCCACGGGCTTCGCCGTGGCCGACTGGATGCGCGCGCGCGGCCTGCCCTTCGAGTTCGCGGACTTCGCCTCGCCGGGCCGGGGGAGCGGCGGGTGAGCGGGAGGATCGTCATGCCCACCGAGGGGCCCGCGCGCATCGCCGGCTACCTGCGCGCCGCCGGGCTCGCGCAGCTCGAGGGGCACGAGGAAGAGATCGCGCTCGCCATCGCGGACTTCCTAGAGGCCATGGGCGAGAAGGTGGCGATCGGCGACCCCGCATCGCTCTACACCTACCCCGTGCCGATGCTGGGCGAGGACGGCGCGTGCTCCGTGCTGGAGGAACTCGCCCCGGTGCCCTACGACCTCTCCGGCATTCTCGGCGGCCGCAGCGAGCAGGCCACGCGGCGCCTGGCGTTGCTCGAGCGCCTCGTCGAGCGCGCGCAGGAGACGACGGGTTGCGACTGGGTCGGCGTCTACCAGAAGCGCGTGAACCCGGCCGGCATGCCGGTCCTCGTGAAGCTTTCCTACGTGGGGCGGCCGAGCCGCGCGGAGTTTCCCCTCACGCCGGCCTTCGCGGAGGGCAGCACCAACAGCACCGTCGGGCTCACCGGCCGCGCGCTCGTGATCGACGACGTGGCGAAGCACGTCGAGGCGGGTGGCGGCTTCTACGTGTGCGACGCCGAGGTGCAGTCGGAGGCGTGCCTGCCGCTTCTCGACGCGGCGCAGCAGGTGGCGGGCATCATCGACGCCGAGGCGAAGCCGCGCGCGTTCTTCGGGCCGCCGCGGCTTGCCACGCTCGCCGCACTCGCGATCGTCGCCTCCGCCGTCCTGCCCTGAGCCCCGCTCAGCCTTCCCGCGAGCCCAGCACCAAGCAGAAGCCGTCCAGTTCCGCCTGCAGGCGCAACGCCTCGCCGGCGCCCGCGAGCCGCACGGCGTGGAAGTGGCTCGGCTGCGACGGCTCCCGGCCGAGAGGCGCGTATTTCGACGCGAAGCGCTGCGCCTGGGCCTGCCAGGCGGTGCCGAGGCCGCCGCGGGAGGCATGGGCCACGAGGATGGCGGTGTCGGTGGCGACGGCGAGACCGGCGCGGTGCGCGCGCAGGCAGAAGTCGAGGTCGTAGAAGTGGAAGCCGTCGAAGGTGGCCGCGTCGAACCCCACTTTCCGCGCCGCTGCCGTCCGCGCGGCGATGAAGCAGCCGTCGAGGCCCTGCATGCCACCGGCGAGCCCGGCGTGAAGCGACAGCGCGGAGAAGTCCCAGGCGCCGGCCGCGCTCGACCCGTGCACGAGCCAGCCGCGCATCGCCGGCTGGCCACCCCAGCCGAGCGTCGGCCCGGCGAGGCGGCGCGTTCCCGCGACGCCGACGATGTCGGCACTGGCGAGCGCGCGGGCGAGCAGGCCATCCAGCCGCGGCGAAAGGACCTCCACGTCGTCGTGCACGAAGACGATCGCCTCGCCGCGCGCCCGTGCGAGGGCGCCGTTGTAGGCATCCGCCAGCGACCTCGGCGCGCGGATCTCGATGTGCTCGAAGCCCGGCGCGAGCGTGGCGGCGAGCGCGGCGCGGCAGCGCGCGAGCTTCGCCTCGTCCACGCTGCAGGTCACCACCGTGAGCGTCGGGCACGCCGCAATCGCGGATCGAGGCGTGTCCGCGGCGAAGACGCGGCGGCCGTCCTTCACGATCTCGGCCACGGCCTGGAAGGCGAACTCGACCGCCATCGGACCGGCGTCGGGCAGCCCCGTCAGGGCGAGGCGCTCGCGGCAACCGGCGGCATCACCCGAAGCGTGCCGGGCCAGGGCGTCCACGAGGAGCGCGGGCAGGAACCCGGGGCGCGCCTCCAGCGACCGGCGGGCGGCAGCCGACGCGGCGGCGAGGTCTCCCAGCCGCCAATGGACGCGGGCCGCCGAGGCGAGGATGGCCGGGTCCGGCGCCGCGCGCGCGGCCGCGTCGAGGCGGCTGGCGGCGAGGTCCAGCCGGCCGGCGCGGGCGGCGATCTCGCCGCCGAGATGGAGCGCCTGCGCGTGGGCCGGGTCGGCCGCGAGAAGCGGGGCGACCATGGCCTCCGCCGCGTCGACGTCGCCGGCGCGCAATCGCTCCAGCGCGGCTTGCAGGTCGCCGGGCGAGGAGGAGGAGGCCATCCCTGCCGCGCCGCTACTTCTTGGGCGGCATCATGTCCGTGATGCTGCCCTCGGCGATCTCCGCGCCGAAGAAGACCGTCTCGGAGAGCGTCGGGTGCGGGTGGATGGTGAGGCCTATGTCCTCGGCGTCGGCGCCCATCTCGAGCGCGAGCACCGTCTCGGCGATGAGTTCGCCCGCGTTGATGCCGACGATGCCGGCCCCGAGGATGCGCTTCGTGCCCTTCTCGAAGAGGATCTTGGTGAGGCCCTCCTCGCGGGCCATGCCGATGGCGCGCCCGCTGGCGGCCCACGGGAACACGGCCTTCTCGTACTCGACGCCCTTCGCCTTCGCCTCGGGCTCCGAGAGGCCCATCCACGCGACCTCCGGATCGGTGTATGCCACGCTCGGGATCGTGCGGGCCTCCCACACGTGGTGGGCGTGGCCCGCGATCACCTCCGCGGCGAGCTTGCCCTCGTGCGTCGCCTTGTGCGCGAGCATGGGCTCGCCGACGATGTCGCCGATGGCGAAGATGTGCGGCACGTTGGTGCGCATCTGGCCGTCCACCGGAATCCAGCCGCGGTCGCCCACCGTGACGCCGGCCTTCTCCGCGCCGATGAGCTTGCCGTTGGGCCGGCGTCCCACCGAGAGCAGCACTCGGTCGTAGACCTGCGGCGACGGCGCGCCGGGCGAGCCGTCGGCGGACTCGAAGGTGGCGCGAAGCCCCTCGGGCAGCGCCTCGAGCTTCGCGACCTTCGTCTTGAGGAGGATCGCCTCGTAGCGCTTCTCGATGCGCCGGTGCAGCGGCTTCACGATGTCGGGATCCGCCCCGGGGATGAGGCGATCCATGAACTCGACCACCGTCACCTTCGCGCCGAGCGCGTCGTACACCGTGGCCATCTCCAGCCCGATGATGCCGCCGCCGACCACGAGCAGGCGCTTCGGCACGTCCTTCAGCTCGAGCGCACCCGTGGAGTCCATCACGCGCGGGTCGTCGGGAAAGCCCGGAATCGTCGCGGGCTGCGAGCCCGCCGCGATGATGCAATGGTCGAACGAGACGACCTTCGTGCCCTCGGCCGTCTGCACCTCGAGCGAGTGCGGGGTGGCGAACTGCGCCGTGCCCCGCACCACGGTCACCTTGCGCGCCTTGGCGAGGCTCGCCAGGCCCTTGGTGAGCTTGCCGACCACGCCGTCCTTGAACGCGCGCACCTTGTCGAGGTCGATGGCGGGCTGGCCGAAGGTGACCCCGTGGGCGGCCATGTCCTCGGCGTCGGCGAGCACCTTGGCCGTGTGCAGCAGCGCCTTCGACGGGATGCAGCCCACGTTGAGGCACACCCCGCCGAGCGTGGCGTACCGCTCGACGAGAACGACCTTCTTGCCGAGGTCCGCGGCGCGGAAGGCGGCCGTGTAGCCGCCGGGGCCGGCGCCGAGCACGAGCACCTCCGCGTGCAGGTCCGCGTCGAGGCTCGCGAGCGTCGAGGTGAGCGCCTCGCGCAGCGAGGCCGGCGTGGCGGGCGACGCCGGCGCGGAGGCGGGGGCGGGGGCGGCGGGCCCGGCGGCGGGCGCGGCAGCCACGCCGGCCTCGGCTTCCAGCGCGACGATGGCCGTGCCCTGCGACACCTTGTCGCCCACCTTCACCAGCACGGATGCGACCGTGCCGCCGTGCGTCGACGGCACTTCCATCGTGGCCTTGTCCGACTCCAGCACGACGAGCGACTGTTCCTTCGCGACCTTGTCGCCCGGCTTCACCAGCAGCTCGATGACGGGGACGTCCTTGAAGTCCCCGATGTCCGGAACCTTGATCTCCAGGGTGGCCATGGCGGGCTCCCTAGAGCATGCCGCGCCGCAGGTCCGCGATGACCTGGGCGAGGTAGGTCGTGAAGCGGGCGGCGAGCGCCCCGTCGATCACGCGGTGGTCGTAGGAGAGCGAGAGCGGCATCATGAGGCGCGGGGCGAACTCCCGGCCGTTCCACACCGGCTTCATCGCGGCCTTGGACACGCCGAGGATCGCGACTTCCGGCGCGTTGACGATTGGCGTGAAGGCCGTGCCGCCGATGCCGCCGAGCGAGGAGATGGAGAAGGTGCCGCCCTGCATGTCGGCGGGGCCGAGCTTGCCGTCGCGCGCCTTCGCGGCGAGCTCCGAGGTCTCCTTCGCGATCTCGAAGATGCCCTTGCGGTCGGCGTCCCGGACCACGGGCACAACGAGGCCGTTGGGCGTGTCGGCGGCGAAGCCGATGTGCCAGTAGTGCTTCACCACGAGGTTGTCGCCGTCGAGCGAGCTGTTGAACGCGGGGTACTTCTTCAGCGCGGCGACCACGGCCTTCACCAGGAAGGCGAGGGGCGTCACCTTCACGCCGCCCTTGGCGTTCTCCTCGTTCACGCGCGCCCGGAAGGCCTCCAGCTCCGTGATGTCCGCCTCGTCGAACTGCGTGACGTGGGGGATCATCACCCAGTTGCGCGCCAGCGCCGGGCCCGAGATCTTCTTGATGCGCGACAGCGGCTGCAGCTCCACCGGGCCGAACTTGGCGAAGTCCACCTTCGGCCAGGCGGGGAGCCCCAGGTCCGCGAACCCGGCGCCGGAAGCGCGCGGGGCTTCCGCGCCGCCGCCGGCGAGGGCCGACTTGACGAAGCCCTGCACGTCCTCCTTCACGATGCGGCCCTTCGGGCCGCTGCCCTTCACGCGGGCGAGGTCGACGCCCAGCTCGCGGGCGAAGCGGCGCACGCCCGGGCTCGCGTGCGGGGGCGTGCCGGCAGGCCCGGGCGCGGGGGGCACGGGTGCGGGCCGGTCGACCGTCGATGGGGCGACCGCCGGCGCGGGCGCCGGGGCCGTCGCCGCGGCCGGCGCGGGGGAGGGCGCCGTGGCGGGCGGCGCCGCAGCGGGGGCCGCTGCCGGCGCACCGGCCGCGTCCGCCTCGAGGACGAGCACCACGCTCCCCTCGCTCACCTTGTCGCCGACCTTGAGCCGCACCTCCTTCACCACGCCGGCGGCGGGCGCGGGCACCTCCATCGTCGCCTTGTCGCTCTCCAGGGTGACGAGCGAATCCTCCTTCTTCACCGCATCGCCCGGCTTCACCAGGATCTCGATGACGGGCACGTCCTTGAAGTCCCCGATGTCGGGGACCTTGACCTCGATGGCGGCCAAGGCTTCCTCCT
>Ga0073904_10002515_pt1 | contig 13849 bp, 10 predicted proteins | sample KloWWTrecipitate_FD_66668 | JGI IMG/M metagenome (GOLD analysis project Ga0073904, IMG submission 66668) | Active sludge microbial communities from Klosterneuburg, Austria, studying microevolution and ecology of nitrifiers - Klosterneuburg... | ecosystem: Engineered > WWTP > Aerobic digester >...
GTGGGCGACTGGGGCTTCATGATGGCGATGTTCTTCGCCTTCTGGGCAGTTGGTTCGCTGGACTACTCAGTGGTCAACCACTCGGTGCTCTCGACCCCGATGGCAACTGCGATTGCGTTGTTCTGCTTCGTCGGCGCCTGTGGCAAGAGCGCACAGCTGCCGCTGTACCTCTGGCTGCCCGACGCGATGGAGGGCCCGACCCCTGTATCGGCCCTCATCCACGCCGCCACGATGGTGACCGCCGGGGTGTACCTGATGTGCCGCATCAGTCCTGTGCTGGACATCGCGTCCGACTATGCCGGTTGGATCATTGCGATCATCGGCGCTGCGACGGCATTCTTCGCAGCCACCGTCGCCATCGCTCAGAACGACATCAAGAAGGTGCTGGCGTATTCGACTGTCAGCCAGCTGGGCTACATGTTCTTGGCAGTCGGCTCCGGGGCCTACTCCGCCGCGATCTTCCACATGATCACGCACGCGTTCTTCAAAGCGTTGCTCTTCCTCGGCGCTGGCTCGGTCATCCATGGCATGAACCACGAGCAGGACATGCGTCGCATGGGTGCCCTGCGCAAGCTGATGCCCATCACCGCCATCACGTTCATCATCGGTTGGCTGGCGATTGCCGGCGTGCCGCCGTTTGCTGGGTTCTGGAGCAAGGACGACATCTTGCTGTTCGCCTACGACAAGAGCCCGATCCTGTGGTTCGTCGGACTGGTGACGGCGCTGATCACGGCCTACTACATGACCCGACAGGTCATTCTGGTCTTCTACGGCAAGGCGAGATGGAACGATGCGCACGCGGAGAACGGTGCGCACGGCGACCTTCACGTCGACGATCACGCGCACGACGATCACGCGCACGACGATCACGGGCACACCGTGCCGCACGAGAGCCCATGGACGATGGTGACGCCGCTCGTCGTGCTCGCACTGCTGGCAATTGTCGGTGGGGCGATCAACCTGCCGTTCTCACACAAGACCGAGCGCTTGGTCACCTGGTTGGAACCGGTGGTCGTCGTCCACGAGAGCAGCACCGCCAAGCTGCCGCTGGCGATCATCGCGATCATCACAGGTCTCGTCGGGATCGGGTTGGCGGTCGCGGTGTACGCCAAGCATCGAATGAAGGCCGTCGAGCCCAAGATCCTCGCCGATGCCTGGGGTTACGACCGTGCGGTCAGCAACTTCATGGGTGGCCCGGGGCGACAGGCGTTCGACGGCGTCGCGTGGGCTGACGCCAACATCGTCGATGGCGCTGTCAATGGCACCGGCGAACTGGTCCGTGCGACGGCGGGCAAGGTTCGAAAACTGCAGACCGGCAATCTTCGTACCTACGCGGCCGCTATCGGCGCAGGTGTTGTGCTGTTGTTGATGTGGTTCGTCATCGTGCGAGGACTCCTGTGATCGCGTTCCCAATTCTCACTCTGCTGGTCCTGGTGCCGGCGATCGGCGCTGCCATCGTGGCGCTCATCTCCAAGCGGCAACCGGACCTCGTCAAGGTCGTGGCCATGATCTCCAGCGTGCTCACGGGCGCGATGGCGCTGTGGCTGCTGTTCGCGTTCAAGTCGCACGACGCCGACTTCCAGTTCGTGTCGCAACACGAGTGGATCACGCCGTGGGGTATCTCATGGCACCTCGGCGTGGACGGTATTTCGCTGTTCATGGTGGTGCTCACCGGGGTGCTGTTCCCGCTGGTCATCATCGGCCTCGATCCGCATCACGACCACAAGCGGTATCTGTCATGGATGTTGCTGCTCGAGGCCGGCGTGATGGGCTCGTTCATCAGCCTCGATCTGTTCTTGTTCTTCGTCTTCTTCGAGATCGTGCTCGTGCCCATGTACTTCCTCATCGGCGGCTGGGGTTACGACGACCGCATCTACGCCGCCACGAAGTTCTTCCTGTTCACCATGATCGGCTCGGCATTCATGCTGGTCGGCATCGTCGCCACGGCTGTATTGGCCAAGGCTGGGCCGGGTGGTTCGGTCACCTTCGATCTTGTCAAGATCGCGGAGAACGCAACTTTTGCCGCATCCACAGGTCGATGGTTGTTCCTTGCATTCGCCATCGCATTCGCCGTCAAGGTGCCGATGTTCCCGCTCCACACCTGGCTGCCCGATGCGCACACGCAAGCGCCCACCGGGGGCTCGGTCATCCTGGCTGCCCTGCTGCTGAAGATGGGAACGTACGGTCTGCTGCGTTTCGGCGTCTACCTGTTTCCGGAAGCGGCCGTGTGGGTTCGCCCGGTATTCCTGACCTTGGCGGTCATCGGCATTCTGTGGGGTGCGGTTGCAGCCACGATGCAGACCGACCTCAAACGGCTGGTTGCGTATTCGTCGGTGGCGCACCTCGGTTTCATCGTGCTCGGCACGTTTGCATTGACGACGGTTGCCCTCACCGGTTCGGTGATGCAGAGCGTCAACCACGGCGTGTCCACCGGCGCCTTGTTCATCATGGTCGGCATGATCTACGAGCGTCGTCACACGCGTACCATCTCCAAGCTGAGGGGCCTGCAGAAGGTTGCTCCGGTTTTCGCGGCGGCCTTCATGGTCATCATGCTCAGCAGCATCGGCGTGCCCGGTCTCAACGGTTTCGTCGGCGAGTTCATGATTCTGATCGGCTCGTTCGGCACCGCTCGCTGGTGGGTGGCTGCTGCTGCCTCGGGTGTCATTCTCGCTGCGGTCTATCTGCTGTGGGCGTACCAGCGTGTCTTCCACGGCGAGCCCGACGAGGACAACAAGTCGTTTGCCGAGCTGAAGTGGAAGGAAGCAGCACTGTTGCTGCCGTTCATCGGGCTCATCATCTTCACCGGCGTCTTCCCCAAGCCGATGCTCAGCCGTATCGAGCCGGCGGTCAACAAGCTGATCACGCACGTCGAACAGAACAGCGACTGGCGTTCGCCGCAGCCGGCGACCCCGGTGATCTCCGAGGCGACTGAGGAAGGAGAAGGGTGATGGGCGCGCTCTTCGCTGCCGACACACTTGAAGGCCCGGCCATTGACTGGTTCGCGCTCAGCCCACTCTTGGTCCTGCTCGGCGGGGCCATGCTGCTGCTGGTCGGCGGAGCGCTGACGAGGTGGCCCAAGCGGGGCTACGCCCTGTTCACCGCAGCCGTCGCACTGGCCGGCGGTGTCCTGGGTGTGCTGCTGTGGAGCCGTATCGACGACAAGGGCCCCGTGACGCTGGTCGGCGACGCACTCAGCCTCGACAAGGTCGCGGTGTGGCTGACGATCACCATCTGTGTGGGCGTGTTCCTGGCCGCATTGACGACTGACGACTACCTGCGTCGCGAGGGTCTGGACGACCCCGAGCTGTACGCGCTCTACCTCGTGGCCGCGCTCGGCGGCATCGTGATGAGTTCGGCCAACGATCTGATCGTGCTGTTCCTCGGCCTCGAGATCCTGTCGATCGCGTTGTACGTGATGGCGGCCAGCCATCGCAAGCGCATCGAGAGCCAAGAGGCTGGTCTCAAGTACTTCATCCTGGGCGGCTTCTCGTCGGCGTTCTTCCTCTATGGCGTTGCATTGGTCTACGGCGGCGCCGGCAGCACCAACTTCGACAAGATCGTTGCCGCATTCGATGCGACCATTCAGCTCGATCGCCGCAACGATGCCCTGGTCCTCGCGGGTGTCGCGATGTTGCTCGTCGGCCTCGCATTCAAGACAGCCGCAGTGCCGTTCCACTTCTGGTCACCGGATGTGTACGAAGGCTCGCCCACGCCGGTGACTGCATTCATGGCATCGGTCGGCAAGGCGGCAGCGTTCGGTGCGATGTTGCGAGTCTTGTTCGTGGCGTTGCCGCACTGGCGCGAGGACTACCGCCCCGTCCTGTGGGCGATCGCAGTGCTGTCCCTGGTCGGTGGTGCAGTGATGGCCGTGGTGCAGACCAACGTCAAACGCATGCTCGCCTACTCGTCGATCAGTCATGCCGGCTTCATCCTCGTCGGCGTGGAAGCCGCTGCGCACGGTACTGGTGTGTCGCTCTCGGGTTCTGGCGTCTCGTCGGTGTTGCTCTACCTGCTGATCTATTCGGTTCTGGTGGTGGGCACGTTCGGCGTCGTCACGGCCGTGGGCCGCACCGGTGACGCCGCCACGGGTCTGGCCGGGTTCCGCGGTCTCGGCAGGAGCAAGCCGGCGCTCGCGCTCGGCATGACAGTGCTGCTGCTCGCCCAGGCCGGCGTGCCGTTGACCAGTGGCTTCATCGCCAAGTTCGGTGTCATCACTGCGGCTGTCGATGTGCACAGCTACGCCATCGCCATCATCGCCATGGTGTCGGCCGTGATTGCAGCGTTCCTGTACCTGCGAATCCTGATCAGCATGTGGATCAGCGACCCCGAAGCCGGCGACGACGGCCGCGAGCCTGTCCGGGTCCCCGCGCTGCTCGCTGTGGCAATCAGCCTGTCGGTCGCGTTCACGCTGGTGATCGGCATCCTCCCGGGCCGCCTCATCGACATCGCGCCCTAACGACCACAGCCGCAGTAGTTGCGACGGCGGTTCGCCGCCGCAGTTCGCAGTTGTTGGCACGCAGTTGTTGGCACCCTTTACCGCCCAAGGGCGGCCAAGGACGCCACTCGCAGCTACACCGCCGTGAACTGGCACCCTTTGCCGCCCAAGGGCGGGTAAACAGGCCAGGTTCGGCACTCTTACCCGCCCATGGGCGGTGGACTATGCCACTTTGCGGAGGTTGATGATGGTGTCGACGTCGCTCAACGCATCCTCCAAGGCACCATTGACGTCGATTTTCGTGACCCGCGCGACGAACCAGCCAACGGTTCCGGCCTTGCGGTCGCGGTTGGTGTCTCGATGGCGCTCCAATTCGCCGGCATGCCACGAAGGATCGTCGACTTCGAGCCCCACCTGCCATTGCGGCCATCCAAAGTCGAGATGAATCGTCCTACCGGATGGCAGTGTCACCGGGCACTGCGGAACAGGGGCAGGGAGCCCTTGCCGCCGCATTGCTTCGTCGACTCGCAGCTCCAAGTCGGACTGCAGCGCGGCGCGCCACTTCGGACGAGAGCTCAGCACCTCTCCGAGCACGGTCGACCCGGGTCGGCGTGGGTGGCTGAGCCGGAGATAGGTATCGATCACTGTCTCCAGCGTGCACGTGCGCTCGTGCAGCAGCTGCTCCAGAACGGAGCGAGTCGCACTGCGGCCGAGGAGATCGGCACTGTCGAAAAGCGTACGTGGCGGACTCGTGACCCGTATCCCGTCGGGTCGATGGACGATGTCGACGGGATCGATCTGTCGGCAGCGATGCACGACCACGCCATCTGGCGCCGACGCCGACCCATGCGGAATGAGGATGTGCGTTCGATCATCGTCCACACGCCGCCAACCCCAGAGCCTCGAGCCGGTGGTGAATGCGACCGTCGCGTCTGGAACGCGATCGCAGACGGCGACGAGTCTGGGCATGACTCCGTCGTGCCATTGGCGGCCGCGAAAGACGCCCGGGTACACCGCAATGAGCGCGCCGGACGCCACCATCCGTCGAATCGTGCGCTCTGAGCAGCCGAGCGCGATGAGCTTCGCCGCCGTGATGATTCCATGATGTCCGCCGAGCCAGTGGTCGACGGGTGATCGCCATGTGGGCATGGCTCTCCTCCTGATGTTCGAGGTCATCGGGGGAAGCCGAAGGCCGACCATATCGGGCCGCAGCGGCGATCGGGCGACCTGCTTGCACCCGACAAATGGCACGCTCCAACACCCATGGGCGGGTACCCCTGACGAATTCGGCACCCTTACTCGCCCTTGGGCGGCGGAGGGTGCCAACTGGTGTGTGGGCGGCGGAGGGCGGAGGGCGCTGGCGGAGGGCGGCCGAGGGGGACGGTGGGCGGCCGAGGGGGGCGGCGCTGGGCGGAGGGCGCCGGGCGGTGGGGTTAGCAGGCGTCGACGAGGGCGGTGAACAGCGCTTGCTGTTCGTCGTCGGTGGCGGAGGTGTCCTCAAAATGCCACTGTGTGGCCACGACCCAGGCGTCTCCTGCGGACTCGCATGCGTGCACGATGCCATCGGACGTCCGACCAACGACTACCAACCCGTCAGCCACTCGGTCGAGGGCCTGGTGGTGCACGCAGTGACCGGCGGTCACCAACTCGCTGCCGATGGCCTTTGCCAATCGCGAGCCGGCCACCAGGGGCACCTCGTGGTGCGCGAACCAGTGCGACTCGGTGCCGATGTCTTGCTGGAGGGTGCCGCCCATCGCCACGTTCAGCACCTGCATGCCTCGGCAGATCGCGAGCATCGGCACGTCCAGTGAGAGCGCGGCTGCAACGACGGCCAACTCGACTTCATCGTGTTCGGGCACGATGCCGTAGAGCTGCTCGGCGGTGGGCTGCTGGCCGTACCGGCGTGGATCTACGTCGCCTCCGCCATGGAGGACCACGGCATCGACCTGGCGCAGCAGGTCGGGAATGTCACCGATGAGCGACGTGATCGGCGGCAGCATCAGCGGCATTCCGCCGGCGCGTGCAACAGACTCGAAATATCGACGGCCAGCGGCGAATGGTTCGCCGCGGACACCCTTTGTCGCGGTGGCGAGCCGACCAACTATCAACACCAACGGATTCACTCCGCCAGCATAAGTGAGCCGATCAGCAGTCGGCGTTGGTGTCGTAGGGGAAGTCGCCGGCAGCCAGGCTGGTCACGCTGACGTCCGCCGGGTTCTGGACCCCGCCCGACACGTAGTTGCCGAACTCGTCGAAGATGCCGAACGGGGCGCCTGCGGAGACGACCGAGAAAAGAACGCCATCGAACGTTCCAGAGCTCTCGGAGTAGCAGCCACCCTGTTCGGAGCCGATCAGGGTCGGGAACTCGCTCCACAGCGAGCCAACGGTGAGACCGGAGATGGTGCCCAGCACGCTGCCGCCATACGTCCAGCCCACGAAGCTCAGTGCGGCGACGTTGTCGCCGCCGAACGCTGCGCAGAGTTGACCGTCGGCACCATCGGACCAACACGCGACGCGACCGAAGGGTGCAACGAAGCCCCGGTTCTCGTCGGCGCTGCGATGGCCACCGTATTCGTCGACCACCGGGTACTCGAACGCCTCGTTGCTGGCGAGCGTGAGTTGCGCCGAGAGACCTGCCAGCACATCGGCGTACGGCATGCCCAGAGCGAAGGGGCCAACGCCGTCGCCGCGCAGGATCAGTGGTTCCGCGACGGGTGCGGTCGTCGTCGTGGGTGCCTCGGTGGTCGTCGCGGCGTGCGTTGTCTCGACGGCGACGGCGACGGTGGTCGTCGTGTCGGCGACAATGCTGGTGGTGGCCTCCGGCGCTGTGCTCGAGGTGTCCGCAGTACCGACCGAGGCACTGCTGGAACACCCGGCGGCGACCAGCGACACACAGAGGACCAACCCGCCGAGCGCGGTACGAGCGTGAAGCCAACGATGATCGAACAGTGTGGTGGACATTGGGATCCCCTTGCGGTTGTGCGCGCGCCAGCGGCAGTTCTGACAAATCTAGTGCAGTGACTCAGCGCTGTGCTGCCGCGTGAGCGGCGGCGCGTCGGACCAACTCGTCGTAGATGGCCTGTTGCTGTGGTTTGCGCGATGCGGTGTCCTCGGGGTGCCATTGCGCGCCCACGATCCACGTCGCAGTCGGCAACTCGACAGCCTCCAATTGACCGTCGGTCGCCCACCCGCAGGCGACCAGCGGCGGTGCCAGCTGGCCGATGCCTTGATGGTGGACGGAGTGGCAGTGCTCGAGATGCACGGTGCCGCACGCCCGCGCCATCAAGGAACCCTCGGTGAGATCGACGGTGTGCTCGCGCATCCAGTGGTCACTGTTGCCGATGTCCTGCTGCAGCGTGCCGCCCAACGCCACATTGAGCACCTGCATGCCGCGGCACAGGGCGAGCATCGGCAAGTCGAGTTCGATCGCGGCGAGACAGACGGCAAGGTCGAGTTCGTCGTGGATCTCCGTGATGCCGTACAGGTTCTCGTCGAGCGGCTGCTGGCCGTAGCGACGCGGGTCGACGTCGCCGCCGCCCGGCAGGAGCACGCCGTCGAAATGCTGCAGAACGGTCAACGCGTTTTCCGCGAGCTCGTGGATCGGTGGCACCAGCACGGGCACCCCGCCCGCACGGGTGACAGCCCGTGAGTACGGTTGGCTGCTGCTGTAGGCGTCGCGTTTGCCTTCGTCGGAGAAGGTCAACACGCGGGCACACAGAGCGATCAGGGGCGGTGGTTGGCTCATGCGCTTCCCAGTCTGGCGACCGGACGGAGACATCCGCAACTGTTGTTCGCGGGGTCGTCCGCTACTCTCGATCGTCGTGTCGTCGATGCTCACCCTCCGTAACCCTGCCACTGAAGAAGTCATCCATGAGATGCCCCATGCCACCGTGGAGGATGTCGATGTGGCCGTCGCCCGCGCGAAAGCGGCGTCGCCGGCGTGGAAGGCCCTCTCGCCGGTCGATCGCACCCGTGTGATGCGCCGCTTCGCCGACACGGTCGGCGCACACGTCGACGAGTTGGCCGAGCTGGAGACGCGCAACATGGGGATGCCGCTGGGCAGCGCCAAGTGGTGCGCCAACGCGGTCGCCGACACCATCCACTACTTCGCCGGCGGCATCGAGAAGCACACCGGCTCCACCATCCCGGTGGCCGGTGGTGTCGACGTCACGTTCCACGAACCGCTCGGTGTGGTGGGGCTGATCACACCGTGGAACTTCCCGATGCTGATGGCCTCGTGGAAGATCGGTCCGGCCTTGGCCGCCGGCAACACCGCGGTGCTGAAGCCGGCGGAGATCACGCCCCTCACCTCCATGCGCCTGGCCGAACTTGCGCTCGAGGCCGGCATCCCCGAGGGTGTTTTCAACGTCGTGGTCGGGCCGGGCTCGTCCGTTGGTTGGCGGATGGTCGAGCACCCAGATGTGCGCAAGATCGGTTTCACCGGCTCGACTGATGTCGGCAAGCGTCTGATGGTGGGCTGTGCCGACCAGATGAAGCGGGTCACGCTCGAGCTGGGCGGCAAGAGCGCCAACATCATTTTCGCCGACGCGGATCTGGAGAAGGCAGCGCAATCGGCACCCGGTGCGGTCTTCGACAACTCTGGCCAGGACTGCTGCGCGCGAAGCCGTGTGCTGGTGCAGCGAAGTGTGTTCGACCGCTTCTTGGAGTTGTTCATCGAGGCGGCGAAGGGATGGAAGGTCGGCGACCCGATGGCTGCCGACACCGCCATGGGCCCGCTGGTCACCGCCGGCCACCTTGCCGCCGTGCGCACGTACAGCGCGGGGCTCGAGACGGTCTTCACCGGTGATGCGCCCACTGGCCCCGGCTACTGGCATCCGGTGATGATTGCCACGCCGGACTACGACGCAGTGGTGTGCCACGAGGAGGTCTTCGGCCCGGTGGCCGTGGTCATTCCGTTCGATGACGAAGCCGACGCCATCCGCATTTGCAACGACAGCATCTACGGATTGTCAGGGTCGGTGTGGACGCGTGACGGCGCTCGCGCGCTGCGGGTGGCGCGGGCGATGGAGGCCGGTGCGTTGAGTGTGAACTCGAACTCTTCGGTTCGCTACGCGACCCCGTTCGGTGGCTTCAAACAGAGTGGCATCGGCCGCGAGCACAGCATGCACGCGATGGATCACTACTCGGAACTGAAGAACGTCTTCATCTCCACCGACTGAGTTCAGTCCAACGAGTGCAGCCATGTCTGGAACATCAACGCGTTCCACAGCACGTTGGTGTGATCGCGCCGGCGCGCCAGGTGGGCGGCCCAGAGGTGCCCGACCGCACCTGCGTCGAGATAGCCGTCGGCGTGGAGCGCTGCAGATGACAGCATGTCGTCGGCCCATTGGCGCAGTGGCCCACGCAGCCATTCGGCAAGCGGAATTCCGAAGCCTGCCTTCGGCCGTTCGGTGAGCGCGGTCGGCACGTAGCGCGCCAACACCTGTCGCACTGCCCACTTCGACACGCCGCCGCGAATCAACATCTGCTGCGGCAGCGACCACGCGAACTCGGCGACACGATGGTCGAGGAACGGCATGCGGGTTTCCAGGCTGACGGCCATCGCCGCCCGGTCGACCTTGACGCAGATGTCATCGGGCAAGTAGGTGAGCGCATCGAAGTACATCATCCGGTCGACAGCATCGGCGGGCGCGTCGGCAACCCGGTCGAACATGGACGGTGGTTCGAAGCGATGACCCAGGGCGAGCCCCAGCCCGCTGGAGGAGCCGAATACACGTCGGTACACCTCGTCGACGTCGTGGCTCGGTGCGAGGTCGGCGAGGCGGTGCGCTCGTGCCCCGAGCCCAGGACGGATACCGTCCCACGCGCGTACTGGCACGCCGATGACAGATGCCCGACCGAGCCGAGCAGCACCTCGCGGTATGAACCGAGTGCGCCGTGCGACCTGTGGCGCGAGCTGGTAGCGCCGATAGCCGCCGAACATCTCGTCGCCGCCGTCGCCCGACAGGCTGACGGTGACGTGCTGGCGAGCGAGCGCGGCCACGAGGTGCGTGGGGATCTGTGATGCATCGGCAAACGGCTCGTCGTACATCGTGCCCAGCGTCGGGATCACGGCGCGCGCGTCGGCGGCGCTCACGTGCAGCGTGTGGTGCTCGGTGCCGAGGTGCGCTGCGACTTCTGCCGCGAAGGCTGACTCGTCCAGCCCCGCGTGGTCGGGAATGCCTACGGTGAACGTCCTCACCGGTTGCGTGGACTGAGCCTGCATCAGCGCAACAACGGTCGATGAGTCGATGCCACCGGAGAGAAAGGCGCCGAGCGGAACGTCGGCTTCCATCTGTCGGGCAACACTGTCACGCAGCAACTCGTCGAGCTGCTGGACTGCGTCGGCATCGCCGATGTCGCCGACAGCAGCGCGCCGGGTATGGGCGCTGAGCGACCAGTACGCGACGGGCTCGCCGAGGGTTCCGGTGACGACGTCGTTGGCGGTGATCGAGAGAAGGGTTCCCGCCGGAAGCTTCCAGGTCGACTGCCAGATGGACATGGGAGCAGGAACGAACGACGCATACAGGAACGCGGCCAAGGCATCGCGATCGACGTCGCTGCGGAACAGCGGGTGAGATCGCAGTGCCTTCAGTTCGGAGCCGAACAGCAGCGCACCGCCGTGAAGGCCGTAGTACAGCGGCTTCTCGCCCATCCGATCGCGTGCCAGCGTCAGGCGGTGCTCCTGCCGATCCCAGAGTGCGATTGCGAACATGCCGTGCAACCGCGGCAGCGCCGCTTCGACGCCCCAGCGGTCGATCGCGGCCATCATCACTTCGGTGTCCGAGGTGCCGCGCCACGCAACGCCGGCGAGTTCGCCTCGCATGGCCGCATGGTTGTAGATCTCGCCGTTGAACACGACCACGTACCGACCGGAGTGCGACGTCATCGGCTGCTCGCCGGTGGGGGTCAGATCGACGACGGCGAGGCGGCGAAAGCCCAGCGCGAACCCGGCGGCGTCGTCGACGAACGAGCCCCCGGAATCTGGTCCTCGGTGCACCACCGCCGCCGCCATGGTGTGCACCTGTTCGCCGAGCGCGCCCGGGCGCTCACCGGGATGGAAGCAGCCGACAATTCCGCACATGGCGCGGTACGGTAGCGCCCGTGCGCGCCTTGCTCATTTCCAATGCCACCGATGCAGATTCCGGCTTCGTGGGCGAACACTTTCGTTCACGCGGCTACGCCTTCGACGAGTGCCATCGCGAGCACCCCGGTGATTGGCCGTCGCTCGACGGTCACGAGCTGGTGGTGATGCTCGGTAGCGAGTGGAGCGTCTATTGGCCCGAGGTGGCACACAACGTGTCCGCCGAGGTTGCAGTGGTGCACGAGGCCGCCCGCCGCGGCGTGCCCGTGTTCGGAATCTGCTTCGGCAACCAAGTCCTCGCGCACGCGCTCGGCGGCACTGTCGAACGCGCCCGCGAGCCCGAGATCGGCTGGATGAACGTCGTCAGCGACATTCCGCTCACCATCGCCGAAGGCCCGTGGATGCAGTGGCACTACGACGTGGTCACCGTGCCCGGACGAGCCACCGAACTGGCGCGCAGTGCGGCTGGTCCGCAGGCGTGGCGCCTTGGTCGCATGTTCAGCACACAGTTCCACCCCGAGGCCAACGAAGCGATGCTGCGGAGGTGGACCACCGGCTTCGGAGCCGACGAATTGGTACGCATCGGTTCGAGCGCGGAGGAGCTGATGGCAACCACGCGGGCGTCGGTGACGGAGAGCCGAGAGAACTCGGCTCGCATTGTCGATTGGTTCTGCGAAACCGTCGTGCCCAGCGAGTTCCACAACGTGCTATAGCGCGGGTGTCGCAGCGTCGATCAGCCACTGTTCGAACTGTGGTCGGCCGGCCAGTCGTTGGCAGTTGTCCAGCCGTTCGTTGGCGTAGGCCACGAAGTCCGTGTCGAGAGTGCTGATGGCTTTTTGTACGACACCCCACATCCCCTCGCGGAACTCGCTCATCACTTTCATCAGCTGCATGCGTGCCATTCGCGATGCGGTCACCTCACCGAAGTAGAGCCGCAGCAGCTGCTCGTCGCCGGCAGCATCGAGCCCGCAGTTCACGCTGAGGTTGCCCAGATCGAAGAAACGATCGTTCATCCCGGCGTACTCGAAGTCCAGCAGCCACACACGGGGTCCTGCGTCCTCGAACAGCACATTGCTCGGCAACAGGTCGTTGTGACACGGCACCGTGGGAAGCGGCGCGGCGGCGAACGCCGCCTCGATCCGTCGGCTCTGCTGGTGCAGCAGTCCGTACGACACCGGCGGCACCACGCCGTGCGAGGATGCATCGCGAGCGTGCCACTCGACCACTCGGTGGATCGGGAACGCTCCCCGCAGCGGGGCACTGTCGTGGAACAACCGCAGCAGGTGAACAACGTCGTCCAGGCGATGCGTGAACGCGGTGGGCTCCAGATGCCGTCCGGGCACCAGCTGGGTGATGAGCGTGCCGATCTCGGGGAGCTCACCCAGTACCGCCGGCCCGATTCCCAGTTCCGCCGCGCGTCGCGCTGCCTCCGCCTCGTTGGCGCGATCGATTCCCAGCAGCTCCGTGCGCTCGCCGGGCACTCGCACGACCAGCGACATACCGTCAACCACTGCGACATAGTTGGTGTTGGTGATGCCGCCGTGCAGCGCCGTCAGCTCTATCCGGCGGTCCTGCCAGCCGGGTACACGTCGGACCAACGCCGCCAGGGCCACCTTGTCCATGGGTTAGGTGTAGCAGAGCCGGTCTGGCAATGTAGGGAACGTGCCAGTCGCGCCGCGCGACGGCTGCACTTCTCGAGGAGCCACTCATGGGCCTGTACCCCTACGCCGACCGCTACGCCGTCATCCGCAACTTCCCTGAAAAGGGTCGTGCCCGGGCAGATGTGATCGCCGAGATCGAGTCGATGTCGCAGCTGGAGGACTCGCCGTACCACGAAGGCAAGATCAGCGGCAGCGTGTACAGCGGCGACGAGGAGCACTACGAGTTCCTCAACGAGGTGTTCGGCCACTACAGCCACGCCAACGTGCTGCAGCGCGACATGTACCCCAGCGCGACGCGTTTCGAGGGCGAGATCATCGCGATGACGGGCGACATGCTGCACAGCCCAGGTGCCGAAGCGGGCGGGCCGTTCGGCGTGCTCACCAGCGGCGGAACCGAGAGCCTGATGAACCCCCTGCTGGTGTACCGCGAATGGGGTCGGGCGCGCGGCATCACGCAGCCCAACGTGGTGCTGCCGGTGACGGCTCACCCGGCGCTGGACAAGGGCGCGCACTACTTCGGCATCGAGCTGCGCAAGGCCGCAGTGACCGATCAGTACATCGCCGACATGGATTCGGTCCGATCGCTGATCGACGAGAACACGGTCGCGCTGATCGGCACCGCAGGTACCTACCCGCACGGTCTCATCGACCCGATCGACCAGCTGTCCG
>Ga0073904_10002516_pt1 | contig 13849 bp, 10 predicted proteins | sample KloWWTrecipitate_FD_66668 | JGI IMG/M metagenome (GOLD analysis project Ga0073904, IMG submission 66668) | Active sludge microbial communities from Klosterneuburg, Austria, studying microevolution and ecology of nitrifiers - Klosterneuburg... | ecosystem: Engineered > WWTP > Aerobic digester >...
CTGATCGACGCCATGGGTGGCAAGAAAGCCGAGGTGGTCCTGTCGGACATGGCATCGCCGACGACCGGTCACAAGCCGACCGATCACCTGCGCATCGTGCATCTGGTCGAGATCGCCGCGGAGTTTGCCATCCAGGTTCTGGCGCCGGGCGGCACGTTCGTCGCCAAGGTGTTCCAGGGCGGTACGGAGCACGAGCTGCTCCATATGCTGAAGCAGCATTTCGCGACCACGCTGCACGCCAAGCCGAAGGCCAGCCGCTCCGGGAGCGCCGAGACTTATCTCGTGGCGCGCGGCTTCAAGGGCTAGCTACTCGGCCGGCTTTTCGACGGCGTTGGCGGGCGCAGGGGCAGGGGGATGCTGCGCGGCAAGGTGCGCCCCCGCGCCCTTGGGCAGCGTCCAGAACATGATCGTCGAAATGAGCGCGACGCCGCCGATCACGAAGAAGGCGATGTGGAAATCGCCGAGCAGCGGCTCGCCGCCGTGCAGGTGCCGGACGCCATCGAGCACGCCGCCGCCGAGCGCCACGCCGAAGGCGATCGACAGCTGCAGCGCAACCTGGCTCATCATGTTGGCCTGACCGGCGTCCTTGTCCTCGATGTCGGCGAAGACAAAGGCATTGGTCGCCGTCCAGAACATCGACTGAAAGAAGCCGGTCACGCAGAGCAGCGACATGATCAGCCACATCGGCGTGTCGGGGGTGTAGAAGCCCATGGCCACCACGCCGAGCGCCGAAATCCCGGTCGCTGCCGCGAGGTTGCCGCGGAAGCCCCAGCGCTTGATGAACCATTCAGCGATGAACTTTGCGCCGAACGCACCGGCCGCCGTGGCGAAGGTGACGGTGCCGCTCTGGAACGGTGTCATACCGAAGGCCAGCTGCAGCATCAGCGGAAAGAGGAACGGGATCGCGCCGGTGCCGAGGCGATAGATCGAGCCCGCAACGATCGTCATCAGGAACAGCGGGAAGCGGAACAGCCGCAGGTCGAGAAGCGGGTACTCAACGCGCCGGAAGTGCCACAGGTAGATGCCGGCCGTGATCGTGCCCGCCGCGAGCGCCACAAACCCGACGCTGGACGGCAGCGCGGGCAGGGTGAGGACGGAGATGCCGAACACCCAGCCGGCAAAGGTCGTGCCGGCGAGCAGGAACCCCGGAAAGTCCATCTTCCGCGGCTCGTTGCGCTGGAATTCGGGCAGGAACTTCGTCACCAGCGCGATGCCGATGATGCCGATCGGCACGTTGATCAGGAAGATCCAGTGCCAGCTGAAATAGGTGGTGATGAAGCCGCCAAGGGGCGGCCCGACGATGGGGCCGACGAGGCCGGGAATCGACAGCCACGCCATCGCATCGACAAGCTGGTGGCGCGGCGTTGTGCGCACGAGGATGAGCCGGGCAACCGGCGTCATCATGGCGCCACCCATGCCCTGCACGAAGCGCGCGCCGACAAACATGCCGAGGCTGTTCGATATCGCGCAGAGGACCGAACCGAGGAGGAACACCACCATCGCCCAGCGGAAGACGTTGCGCGAGCCGAACTTGTCGGCGGCCCAGCTCGAGATCGGGATGAAGATGGCGAGCGCGACGAGGTATGCGGTCAGCGCCAGCTTCAGCGCGATCGGCTCCGATCCCACGTCATGCGCGATGGCGGCCAATGAGGTCGCGATGACAGTCGAATCGACGTTCTCGATGAACATCGCCACCGCAAGGATGATAGGGACCAGGCGAGACGTCATCTAGAGCGTGCTATCCGTTGGCTTTGGAAGTGGCTTGGAGCGGTGCCCCGACAGGTCGCTGCCGGCATCTGCAGGCAGGCGCAGGAACGGGATGATGCCCACGAGGCCCAGAGCGGCGACGACGAACCAGGCGATCTGGAAATCGCCCAGCGTCAAGTCGCCGCCGTGCGTGTTGGAGGCGATCTCAAGCACGGCACCGGCCACGGCGACGCCGGTTGCGATGCTCAGCTGCTGCATCACGGCGTTGATGGTTGTCGCCTGGCTTGAGTGCTTCTCGTCGACGTCGGCAACGAACAGTGCGTTCACGCCGGTGAAGAAGAAGGATCGGCAGAGGCCGCCGACGAACAGCGCGGCCAGCATCAGCCAGTGCGGCGAGTCCGCGGTGAAGAAGCCGTTGAGGCCGAGGAGAACACAGGCCAGCGCACCGGCAACGCGCAGCGTCCGCGGGAAGCCGAGGGCCGCGAAAACACGCTCGGCAACGAATTTCGAGGTGATCGCCCCGATTGCCACGACGAAGGTGGTGAGGCCAGATTCGAGCGGCGTGAGCCCGAAGGAGAGCTGCAGCATCAGCGGCATGAGGAACGGAAATGCGCCGATGCCGATGCGGGTGAAGAAGGCGCCGACCATCGTGGCGCGGAAAATCGGCAGTTGGAACATCTTCGGATCGAGGATGGGGAACTCGGTCCGGCGCGCGTGCAGCAGGTAGAAGACGCCCGCAGTGACGCCTACCGCGACCGATATCCAGCCGGCGACCAGCGGAATGGCAGGCAGGCTGATGACCGAGAAGCCGAAGATGATGCCGGCAAACGCGATTGCCGACAGCACGAATCCCGGGAAGTCGATCGGCCGTTCGTGGCGGCCAGTGTCATCCTTGAGAAACTTTGAGACGAGGATCACGCCGAGGATGCCGATCGGCACGTTGATCCAGAAGATCCAGTGCCAGCTGAGATAGGTGGTGAAGAAACCACCGACCGGTGGGCCGGTGACCGGGCCGATGAGACCGGGGATCGTCAGCCAGGCGGTCGCGGCGACGAGTTCATTCCGCGGCGTGGAACGCACCAGTACGAGGCGGGCGATCGGCACCATCATCGAGCCGCCGATCCCCTGCAGGAATCGCGCGCCGACGAAGGTCAGCAGCGAATTGGAGAAGGCGCAGCAGATCGACCCGATCACGAAGATGATGATCGCAACCCGGAAGACGTTTTTCGCGCCGAAGCGGTCGGCAACCCATCCCGACAGGGGGATGAAGATGGCCAGCGCCACGAAATAGGAGGTCAGCGCCAGCTTCAGCGACGTCGGCTCGGCGCCGATATCGGCCGCAATCGCCGGCAGCGAGGTCGCGATGACCGTCGAGTCCATCTGCTCCATGAAGAGAGCGACGGCGAGAATGAGTGGGGTGACCCGTATCAACGTACGAACTGTGGACAGGTGGCAGGACGCTGACAGTACCCTGCAGCGCTATCCTCAGATATCACCAATAGGTCGACAGGCCAGCGAACCACGTTCCGTGGGGTGGAACGCGCGGCGTTACCGCGCGCTCCGTGGCGCAGGTGTCACTGCCAGTCGAGGACGATCTTGCCCGCGGCGCCGCCCGCGGCCATCCGGAACGCTTCGGCGTACTGGTCGGCCGGCATCCGGTGGGTGATGACCTTGCGCACATCGAGGCCGCTTTCGAGCATGGCCAGCATCTTGTGCCAGGTCTCGAACATCTCGCGGCCGTAGATGCCCTTCAGCGTGATCATGCGGAAGACGATCTTGCCGAGGTCGAAAATGAAGGGCTGCGAGGGCACGCCAAGCAGCGCCACGCGGCCGCCCATCACCAGGTGATCGACCATCTGCCCGAGCGCGGCCGGGGCGCCGCTCATTTCGAGGCCGACATCAAACCCCTCCTTCATGCCGAGCTTGTTCATCTCGGTGCGCAGGTCCTGCGAGCCGATATTGACCGGCACGACGTCGGCCACCTGCGTGGCGAGCGCGAGGCGGTCCGGGTTCATGTCGGTGATGACGACATTGCGGGCGCCGACATGGCGGGCGACGGCGGCTCCCATGATGCCGATCGGGCCGGCGCCGGTGATCAGCACGTCCTCGCCCACGAGGTCGAAGCTGAGCGCGGTGTGCACGGCATTGCCCAGCGGATCAAGGATGGCGCCCATCTCGTCATCGACCGCGTCGGGCAGGGGGACGATGTTGAAGGCGGGGATTTTTACGAATTCGGCGAAGGCGCCGGGGAGGTTGACGCCGATGCCTTTGGTGTCGGGGTCGAGGTGGTACTTTCCGGCCCGGCTGGCGCGGCTTTTCATGCCCACGACGTGGCCCTCGCCGGAGACGCGCTGGCCGATGCGGAGGTTGGTGACGTCGCGGCCGATGGCGGCGATTTCGCCGGAGTATTCGTGGCCCGTAACCATCGGAACGGGCACGGTTTTTGAGGCCCAGTCGTCCCACTTATAGATGTGGACATCGGTGCCGCAGATGCCGGTCTTGTGGACCTTTACCAGCACATCATCGGGGCCGATCTCGGGGATGGGGCGGTCTTGCATCCAGATGCCGGGTTCGGGTTTGGCTTTGACGAGGGCTTTCATGACTTATCCTGAATATGATTGCCGCAGCGCGGCTCCTAGACCAAGCCCAGCTCATGGCCGGCTTCTGCAAAGGCGCCGATGGCGAAATCGAGGTCGGCGGGGGTGAGGGCAGCGGACATCTGGGTGCGGATGCGGGCTTTGCCTTCGGGGACGACGGGGTAGAAGAACCCCGCGACGTAGACGCCGCGCCGATCGAGGGCGCTGGCGAGGTCCTGCGCCTTGCGGGCGTCGCCCAGCATCACCGGGATGATGGGCGTGGGGCCGGGGAGGGTGGTGAACCCGGCTTTTTCGATGCCGGCGCGGAACTGGCGCGTGTTGGCCATGAGGCGGGCGCGGAGTTCGTTGCCTTCCTCGCGCTCACAGATGCCGATGGCTTCGATGGCGCCGAGGACCAGCGCCGGGGCAAGGCTGTTGGAAAAGAGGTAGGGGCGGGCGCGCTGGCGGAGCAGGTCGATGACTTCGCGCTTGCCGGCGATGAAGCCGCCCATGCCGCCGCCGAGCGTCTTGCCGAAGGTGCCGGTGATGAGATCGACGCGCTGCAGCGCGCCGGTCAGCTCCGGCGTGCCGCGGCCGGTGGCGCCGAGATGGCCGGTGGCGTGGCAATCGTCGACCGCGACGATGGCGTCGTACTTTTCGGCGAGGTCGCAAATCTCGGGGAGCTTTGCGACATAGCCGTCCATCGAGAACACGCCGTCGGTGATGATGATCTTGTAGCGCGCGCCTTCCTTGTTGGCCTGCACGAGCTGGGCTTCGAGATCGTTCATGTCGCTGTTCTCGAAGCGATAGCGCCGGGATTTCGACAGCCGCACGCCGTCGATGATCGAGGCGTGATTGAGCTTGTCGGAGATGATCGCGTCGGCAGCGGAGAACAGCGGCTCGAACAGCGCGCCATTGGCATCGAAGCAGGCCGCGAAGGTGATCGCGTCCTCCTTGCCCAGGTACCCCGCGATAGTGTGCTCAAGCTCGCGGTGGATGGACTGCGTGCCGCAGATGAAGCGGACCGAGGCCATGCCGTAGCCGTAGTCGCGGATGGCGGAAACGGCGCGGGCCTTCACGTCGGGATGATCGGCGAGGCCGAGATAGTTGTTGGCGCACAGGTTCAGCATCTCGCGCCTGCCGCCGTCGCCCTGGACAAGGATGCGGCCGCCCTGCGGGCCGAGGATCAGGCGTTCGGTCTTGGTGAGGCCGTCTTCATCGATGTTGGCGAGGACTTCGCGGATGTCGTCGCCGAAACTGCCCAGCATTGCCATTCTCCCGTGCGGGAACGGCAAAGAGGGTCAGCCGTTCCACGTCATGCGCATATAGACCCCGCCGCGCTCGAGTTCATCCAGCATTTGGTCGAGCCGCTTGCGCTTGGTCGCCTCGCGAACGGCATTGTTGATCCACATGAGGTAGTCGTTTCGCTGATAGGCCGGGCGCGCCTCGTAGGCCGCGGAGAGGTGACGCTCCGTGAGTGCCTCGCGCACGAAATCCGGCATCGGCTGGACGTCGCGGGTGAGGTTCCCGGTTGTCGGCGAGCGGGTCACGGCAGGGCCGCCGTCGCCTCGATCTCGATCATGTAATCGGGCGCGGCGAGACGGGAGACGAAGGCGGCGGTCACTGTCGGCGGGTTCGGGAGATTTCCGGCCCTCGCCATCCAGGCGCCGAAACCGGCGCGCAGGTCGGCGTCATCGCGGATGAGCAGGCCGACGCGAACGAGGTTCTCAAGCCCGGCGCCGGCCGCAGACAGAACCTTGATGAGGTTGTCGACGGCCTGCGTGGTCTGGGCGGCGATGTCGCCCTTGCCGACGAGTTCGCCCTTTTCGTCGACGGCATTCTGGCCGCCGATGATCAGCAGGCGGGCGCCTGCGGGGATGATGATTCCCTGCGAAAAGGCTGGATTGTTGTGCATGTTGGCGGGGTTGAGGTGAATAGGCTCGGCCATGACTGTTCTCCGTTGGCGTTGGGCGGGGCGGATGGCGCTTCCCCGATGCACCGACGTTACCAGCCCGGCGTGACAGGCAATGTCAGGCTTTCCGGGCGGCGGCGGCCCCGACTGCGGCGTCCCGATCATAGCAGGCATTCGCCGGTGTGCATCCTGACGCACTTCCCATCGCCATTGGGCGATGATATTGACCCTCGCCAACCCGCCGACGGACGATTCCCCGGCGGGCTTCCTTGTTCCTGCGGACCCAAAGGAAGGGCGTGCCCCTTGGCGAAGATCATTACATCCATCACTGGCGACGCTGCGCTGACGTTCGACGACGTTCTGCTGCAGCCGGCGCGTTCCGATGTCCTGCCGACGGACGTTGATATCCGCTCGCGGGTCACCAAGGACATTGAGCTCAACCTGCCGATCCTGTCGTCGGCGATGGACACGGTCACCGAGCACGCGATGGCCATCGCCATGGCGCAGGCCGGCGGTATCGGCGTCATTCACCGCAACCTCGAACCCGAGGAACAGGCCGAGCAGGTCCGGCAGGTGAAGAGCTTTGAAAGCGGCATGGTGGTGAACCCCATCACCATCGGCCCCGACGCCACCCTCGCCGACGCGCTGGCGCTGATGAGCGCCAACCGCATCTCCGGTATTCCGGTCGTCGCCAATGGCGGCAAGGGCGGCCGCGTGACGGGCAAGCTCGTCGGCATCCTGACCAACCGCGACGTGCGCTTTGCCTCCAACGAGCGCCAGAAGATCTCCGAGCTGATGACGCATGAGGGGCTCATCACCGTTCGCGATGGCGTCGACAAGGAAGCGGCGAAGACGCTGCTGCACCGCAATCGCATCGAGAAGCTGCTGGTCGTTGATAATGACGGCAACCTCGTCGGCCTCGTGACCGTCAAGGATATCGAGAAGGCGCAGCTCAATCCGATGGCGATCAAGGACGCGCAGGGGCGCCTGCGCGTTGCCGCCGCCTCGACCGTAGGCGACAAGGGCTATGAGCGCGCGATGGCGCTGATCGATGCCGGCGTCGACCTGCTCGTCATCGACACGGCGCACGGGCATTCGGTGCGCGTCGCCGAGACGGTCGAGCGCATCAAGCGCGAGAGCAATTCGACCCGCATCGTGGCGGGCAATGTGGCGACCAGGGAAGCGACGCGGGCGCTGATCGATGCCGGCGCGGACTCGATCAAGGTCGGTATCGGGCCGGGCTCGATCTGCACCACGCGCATGGTCGCGGGCGTCGGCGTGCCGCAGCTTGCCGCCGTCATGGCCTGCGCCGAGGAAGCCGACAAATCGGGCATCCCGGTGATCGCCGACGGCGGAATCAAATTCTCAGGAGACCTGGCTAAGGCATTGGCGGGCGGTGCTTCCTGCGCCATGGTCGGCTCGCTTCTGGCGGGCACCGACGAGAGCCCGGGCGAGGTCTATCTCTATCAGGGCCGCAGCTACAAATCGTATCGCGGCATGGGCTCGGTCGGCGCCATGGCGCGCGGTTCGGCCGACCGCTACTTCCAGCAGGATGTGTCGGACAGCCTGAAGCTCGTGCCCGAGGGCATCGAGGGGCAGGTGCCCTACAAGGGCCCGGCGGGCAATGTGCTGCATCAGTTGGCGGGGGGCCTCCGCGCCGCGATGGGCTATACCGGTGCGCACACGCTCAAGGACTTCCGCGAGAATGCGGTGTTCGTGAAGATCTCGGGTGCGGCGTTGCATGAGAGCCACGTCCACGACGTGCAGATCACGCGCGAAGCGCCGAACTATCGCGGTAACTGATGCGACTCCCAGGACGGCTGAGCGCCGCGATTGAAGTGCTGACCGATGTCGAGACCCGGCATCGTCCCGTATCCGAGGCGTTGAAGGCATGGGGCATCAACAACCGTTTTGCCGGGGCAGGCGACCGCGCCGCCATCGGCAATCTCGTCTATGACGCGCTGCGGCGGCGCGCCTCGCATGCCTTTGCGATGGGCGAGGACACGCCGCGGGCGCTGGTGTTGAGCGTCGCCGTGCGCGATTGGGGCGGGCATCCCGACGAGCTGGCGGCGGCTTTCGCTGCCGATACGCATGGCCCCGCGACGATGGGGGCCGACGAAGTGGCGCGGCTGGTCGAGGCCGACCCGCTGGCCGGTGCTCCGGAGCATGTGCGCGCCGACCTGCCCGAATGGGTCGCGGACGCGGTGCGCGGCACGTTCGGCGACAGCCTCGTCGTGGAAGGGCAGGCGATGGCCGGACGCCCGCCGCTCGACCTGCGTGTGAACACGCTGAAATCCAACCGCGACAAGGTGACGAAGTCCCTCGCACGGTTCCCGCTGGACGAGGCGCATTCGGTGCCGAACGGCATCCGCATTTCCGCGGGCGCCGGGGACAGCCGGACGCCGAACGTGCAGACCGACGAAGCCTTCCTCAAGGGCGGGTTCGAGGTGCAGGATTTTGGCAGCCAGATGGTGGCGCTGCTGGCGGGCGCCAAGCCCGGCGAGCAGGTGCTGGACCTCTGCGCCGGTGCCGGCGGCAAGACGCTGGCGATGGCCGCGACGATGGACAATCGCGGGCAGATTTTTGCCCATGACAGCGACCGCAACCGGCTGGCGCCGATCTATGAGCGGCTGAAGCGGGCCGGGGTGCGCAACGTGCAGGTGCGTCCTCCGGGCGAAGGCGTGCTCGACGATCTCGTGGGCAAGCTCGATCGCGTGGTGATCGATGCGCCATGCACCGGTTCGGGCACCTGGCGCAGGCGGCCCGATGCGAAGTGGAAGCTGATGCCGGAGCAGGTTTCCGTGCGGGCAGCGGAGCAGAAGGCTATCCTCGAAGATGGCGCGCGCTTCGTGAAGCCGGGCGGCACGCTCGTCTACATCACCTGCTCGATCCTGCCCGAGGAGAATAGCGAGCAGGTTGCGGCCTTCGTTGCGGCGCATCCGGAGTTTTCCGTCGTGCCGGGGGCAGGGCTCTGGCACCACCACATGGCCGGTGCGGCGCGGGCGCGATTCCTGCCCGAGGGCGGGTTGCAGTTGACCCCGGGAACGACGGGGACAGATGGGTTCTACTTCGCGGCGCTGAAGCGGGGCTGAGCCGGGGCGGCAGGCTGTGTCTTGACGCTGGCCCGAGGCCGTGGCTGGTTCGGCCATGGAATGGATTCTCCTGCTCGGCGTTCTCGTCGCCATCGTTGTGCTGTTCGTGTCGAACAACCGGATGCGCGGCGAGGTCGACCGGCTTCAGCAGGAAAGCCGCATCACCAACGGCAACCTGGAGCGGCTCGAAAAACTCTACGCCGCGCTGCTGGCGTCCCGGCACGCGGCGCCGGTTGCCGCTAGTCCGCCCGTTCCACTGGCCACCGAGCCGCCGCCCGCCGTCAGCGAGGCGGTGTCCGGCGAGCCGATGGCGCCGCAACCTCCGTCCGAGCTCGAACCGCAGGAGCCGGTCGAACCCGCAATGGCAGGCGTGGATATTCCGACAACGGATGCGCCGCCCCCGCCTGACGATGCGAACATCGTGACGCCGCCGCCGGCACTGGCCTCGACCAAGCGCCGGTTCGAATGGGAGCGTCTGATCGGCGTGCAACTGCCGATCTGGCTCGGGGCACTGGCGCTGGGTGTCGCCGGCTTCTTCTTTGTCAGCTACGCCATCGAGTCCGGTTTCTTCTCGCCCGAGTTCCGCGTCATCGCCGCGCTGCTCGCGGGCTTCGCGTTTCTCGGCGGGGCGGAGGCGGTGCGCCGCCGCAACGTGCCCAATGGCGCGAACATTGCCGCGGCGCTTGCCTCGGCGGCGATCGCGACATTCTATGCCACAGCCTATATCGCATCGGCCGTCTATCACCTCGTGCCCGAGAGCGTCGGGTTCGTCGCGATGGCGGCGGTGACGGCGGCAGCCATCGCTATCGCGCTCGTCTATGGGCAGGCGGTGGCGCTGGTTGGCCTGCTCGGCGGCTACGTCACGCCGCTGTTCTTCAGCAGCGAAGCGCCCTCGGCCTTCATGTTGTTCGCCTACCTGGCGCTGCTGCATGTCGCGGCCTTCGCGGTCATCCGCTTCAAGGACTGGTGGAACCTCAGCCCGGTGGCGCTGGCGGGGCCGGTGCTGTGGGTGCTGGCCTGGACGCAGTTCTCCAATCTTTCGGTCGAGCCGTGGCCGCTGATTGTGTTCCTCATCATCGTGCCAGTCGTCGTGGCCGCCGCGAGTCCGGCGTTCTGGCGGGACGATGCCGAGCCGGTCCGCAAAGGAGCTGGCTGGATCGGGCAGGCGCTTCCCATCGCACTCGGCATCGCCAGCATCGGCTTTGTCTGGGCGCTCTATGGCTCGGGATACGCGATGCCGTTCTGGCAGGGGCTGGTGGCGCTGTCGCTGCTCACCGCCTTTGCGACGTTCGCAAGGCCGCTGGCGATGGGTCATCGCCTCGCCTATCCCGCCGTCGCGAGTGTGCTGGCGCTGCTGGCCTGGCGTGCGCCGGAGACGACGGCGATCGTCGGGCTTACTGCGGTGTTTGCCGCGATCTTCGTCTTGACGGCGCTGGCGCAGTTCACCCGGTTGGCGCGGCCGGTGAGGTGGGCGGCGCTGCTTGCCTCATTCGTCGCGGCGTTCTTCGTCGTCGCGCTGTTCAAGATCGCCGGGTGGGAAACCGCGCTGTCGCAGCGGCATTTCTGGGCGGCCTCGGCGCTGGCCATCGCCGTGGCGCTGATTGCGCTCCTGGTCTGGGCCGGACCGCGGATCGCGGACGAGGTGAACAAGAGCCGGGTCTACGCGATCCTTGCCGGGGCGGTGACGACGTTCGTGTCGCTGGCGGTGGTGCTGGAACTCGATCCGGTCCTGTTCCCCGCCGCCGCGGCGCTGGCGGTGCTGGGGCTCGCGGCGGTGCATGCGCGGGTGCCGGTGCGCGGCCTGCGCGTGCTCGCGGCGATCTACGCGGTGCTCTACGGCCTGCTCGTCATCGGCGCGGGCGGCGGGGTCGCGACGCCGGGCAGCGGGCTGGAGTTCGTCTTGGCGAAGTCGGTGCCGGATTCGCCGTGGGTGCTGCTGGTGCTGCCGGGGCTCGCTTTCCTCGGCGCCTCGACGCTGTTCCGGCTGAACGCCGCACCGGACAGGGTGGACCTGCTGGCGGAGTGCCTCGATGTCGCGGCGGTCATGCTGCTGGCGGTGGGGATCGTGTTCGTCGCTGACCCACGGATCGCGTTCGTGCCGCCGTCCATGGCGATGGTCGCCGGGGCAAAGATCGCGCCGTTCGAGGCGCTGCTGATCGCGGGCGCGGTGTATCTCGGCCGGACGATGCCGGGCCGGGGGGCTCTGTATCTCGCGGGCCTGATCCTCGCCGGGATCGTCAGTCTCGCCATGCTCGTGGCGACGGTGGCGCCGGTCTACACGTTCTGGCCGGTGCTCGAAGTGCCCGCGCTCGGGCCGTTCAGCGTGGCGCTGGCGGCGCTCGGCGTGCCGGCGCTGGTGTTCGTGGCGGTCGGATGGTTCGTGCGGCAGGATGCGGATGTCCGCTACGCCAACGCCGGGCGGGCGCTGTCGGTCTATGCGGTGTTCGTGCTGTTCACGCTGATGCTGGTCGAAATCCGGCGGGCGTTCCATCCGGACCGGCTGCAGGGAGTGACCGGGACGATGGAGTTCTACACCTACTCGGCCGGCATGCTGGCCTTCGGCGTGCTGCTGCTGGTGATCGGCGTCGTGGTGCAGAACCGCGGGGCGCGGGCGCTGAGCCTCGTTTTCGTGCTGGCGGCGACGGTCAAGGTGTTTCTGTTCGATGCCGCTTCGCTCGAGGGCCTGTGGCGGGTGCTGAGCTTCCTCGGCCTCGGCCTCAGCTTCCTCGGCATCTCCTGGGCCTATGCGCGCTATGTGTTCGGGATCGGAATCGGCAAGCCGAAGCTGCCGGACGTCGGGCCGCAGCCGCCGCAGGGCACCGCGCCGCCCACCACTTAGGGCAGTCCCTACCGCGTGTGCGCGGATGTTGCAGTCCGGCACACTCGCTGCCACAGTGGGGGTGCTGACAGCGCCGTTTCGCGGTCGCCCTATCGTTCCACCGCGAGATTAGCGCCATGTCGTTCGATCGCTTCGTCGCGTTGATGCTCGATCCCGGGCACCTGCTGACGCATATCCCCTACGCGCTGCTGGTGATCTCCATGCTCATGAACGACATGGGGTGGCTCCGGGCCATCGCCATTGTTGCCGGCGTGGTGCGGATTATCAATCGCTCGTTCTTCGCCATCGACCCGATCATCGTGTTCTGGGAAGTCATCTTCGTTGCCGTGAATGTCGTGCAGCTGATGATCCTGCTCTACTACCGGCGGCGGCACGACATGTCGGACGACGAGCGGCGGTTCGCGACGACCATCGCCAATGATGTCGAGGGCAGCACGGTCCGGCGTCTGCTGCGCCTCGCCGAGCTTCGCCACGCCGCGCCGGACTCGACCCTGACCGTCGAGGGCAAGCCGGTCGACGAACTGCTGTTCCTTGCCGAGGGCGTGGCCCAGATCGAGCGCAACGGTCGTATCGTGGCCGTCTGCGGGCCGGGCGATTTTGTCGGCGAGATGAGTTTCATCAGCGGTGCCCCGGCGACGGCGACAGCCCGGGTGATGAAGCCGGCGCGCTATTTCGCCTTCGACCAGAAGCGCCTGCGCGCGGCCATGGCGGCCGACACCGACCTGCGGAGGGCGCTGGAATCGGGCTTCAACCGCAACCTGTCCGACAAACTTGCCAAGGCCAGTGCGGCTCCGGCCTGAGCCAGCCTTGCGGAATCTGCCGCAGCCCTTTATTTCCGCGCCATGACCGCTTCCGCCGCAACTGCCGAAACGGCGCCGCTCGGCGACGCCATCCTCATCCTCGATTTCGGGTCGCAGGTGACCCAATTGATCGCGCGCCGCATTCGCGAGGCGGGCGTCTATTGCGAGGTCCACCCATTCAACAATGCCGCCGCCGCCTTCGAGCGACTGCAGCCCAGGGGCGTGATCTTCTCGGGCGGCCCTGCCTCCGTGATGGATGCCGGCAGCCCGCGCGCACCGCAGCAGATCATCGAGGCGGGCGTTCCCATCCTCGCCATCTGCTACGGACAGCAGACGCTGGCGCTGCAGCTCGGTGGCAAGGTGGAAGGCGGTCATGCCCGTGAGTTCGGCCGCGCCGATGTCGAGATCAAGGCGCCGAGCCGGCTCTACGAGGGCATCTGGGATGTCGGGCAGAGCTATCCGGTCTGGATGAGCCACGGCGACCGGGTTACCGAACTGCCGGACGGCTTTACCGTCGTCGCCACTTCGCCGAATGCTCCGTTCGCCATCGCGGTGAACGAGGAGCGGCGGCTTTACACGACGATGTTCCACCCCGAGGTGGTGCATACGCCGGATGGCGGGAAGCTGCTGGCCAACTTCGTCCACAACATCGTCGGGCTGAAGTCGGACTGGACCATGGCGGCCTACCGCCAGCGCGCCATCGAAAAGATCCGGGCGCAGGTCGGCAAGGGCAGGGTGATCTGCGGCTTGTCGGGTGGCGTCGATTCGTCGGTGGCGGCGGTGCTGATCCACGAGGCGATCGGCGACCAGCTCACCTGCATCTTCGTCGACCACGGCCTGATGCGGCAGAACGAGGCGACCGAGGTCGTCGAGATGTTCCGCGGCCACTACAATATTCCGCTCGTCCACGTCGACGCGGCCGA
>Ga0073904_10002519_pt1:2500-13842 | contig 13842 bp, 7 predicted proteins | sample KloWWTrecipitate_FD_66668 | JGI IMG/M metagenome (GOLD analysis project Ga0073904, IMG submission 66668) | Active sludge microbial communities from Klosterneuburg, Austria, studying microevolution and ecology of nitrifiers - Klosterneuburg... | ecosystem: Engineered > WWTP > Aerobic...
TGGGCTTTCACGGCGATCGTCTGCGCGTCGGCTGCGGATCGCTCGGCGGCTGGGATCCGTTCGGTCCTGAACGGCGGATCACCCGCTCACGCGACAATGTCCTCTACGAGCTCGACTCCCGCCCCGCGCTCGAGCTCTACCGTCTCTATCTGGGTGAGCACGCCGCCGGCCTGCCGGCGACCGGCCTGCTCTTCCCGCTCAGTCTGCGCGCGCCCGAGGGCGGTCCGGGCCTGGTCCGCACGATCGTCGGAATCGACGAAAGGGAAGGCAGCCTGACGTTCGTCGGCGACGTCCCGGAGGGTCAGCTCGCCCGGCTGATGCGGGCGAATCTCGACCGGCTCATCGACGGTGCGGCGGGCGCGGCTGCGACGACCCTCGCCGGCCTCGCCGGGCAGCCCGCCCAGCTCGCCTTGCTGATCAGCTGCGTCGGCCGCAGGATGATCCTCAATCAGCGTGTCGAGGAGGAGGTCGAAGGCGTCCGCCAGGCTCTCGGGCCCGCGGCTGCCATGACCGGCTTCTACTCCTACGGCGAGATCGCCCCCAGCCTGCCGCTCGGCAGCTGCGCCCTGCACAACCAGACCATGACGATCACGGCGATGGCCGAAGTCTGAAGGAAAGCCGGCGGCGATGCACAGCCTTCTCGAACGCCAACTCCGCCGCCTGCTCTCGGCCGAGCTCAAGGCGGATCCGGGGATCGCGGCCTTTCTCGCCGCGGTCGACGACGCCTACCGCCAGTCGGACACTGACCGCGTACTGCTCGAACGCTCCCTCGAGCTATCCTCGCGAGAGCTCCTGGAGGCCAATGGGGAACTGAGGCGGTCGGAAAGCGCGCTGGCTGCCGGGCTATCCGATCGCACCGTCGAGCTCGAGCGGGCGATGAAGTCGCTGGCGCAGGAGATGAACGATCGTCTCCGCGCGCAGGAGGCTTTGACCCGGGAGGAGGCGAAGTTCCGCCTCTTCATCGAGAAGCTGCCGGCGATCTCGTACATCGCCAGGCCGGGCAGCGACGGCCGATGGCTCTTCGTCAGTCCGCAGATCGAGGCGTTGCTGGGCTATCGGCCCGACGAGTGGATCGCTTCTCCAGGCCTCTGGTTCTCGCGGCTGCACCCGGACGACGCCCAGATGGCGTTGGCCGAGGAACTGCGCTGCATCCGCGAGCGCGACCAGTTCTCGCTCGAGTATCGCTTTCTCACCCGCGAGGGCCGCACCGTGTGGGTGCGGGACGACGCGGTCTTCATCCCGGCCGACGACGGCGGACCCGACCGGCTGCAGGGAGTGATGTTCGACGTGACCGAGCGCCGGCTGCTCTCGGAGCAGTTGGTGCAGGCGCAGAAAGTCGAGGCCATCGGCCAGCTCGCCGGCGGCATCGCGCACGATTTCAACAATCTGCTGACGGCGATCACCGGCTACGCGGAGCTACTGCTTCATCGCCTGGGCGACAACCATCGCTACGCCCGCGAGCTCACCGAGATCCTGCGTGCCTCCGAGCGTGCAACCCGGGTCACCGGGAAGCTCCTCGCCTTCAGTCGTCGGCAGCCGCTCGATCCGAGCAACCTCAACCTGAACTCGCTGCTCATCGACCTCGACGGTCTCTTGCGCAGATTGATCGGCGAGCGCATTCAGCTCGAGCTCTCGCTCGCCTCGGGGCCGATCCTGGTGCGAGCCGAGCCGACGCAGCTCGAGCAGGTGGTGATGAACCTCGTGGTGAATGCCCGCGATGCCATGCCCGACGGCGGCCTGGTCCGGATCGCTACGGCTCTCCGGCGGATCGAAGCGGCCGGGCGCGGTGCCGTGGCCGGACTGCGCGCCGGTGACTACGTGGAGCTGTCGGTCCTGGATACCGGTTCCGGAATGGACGCGGAAACGCGGCGGCGCCTGTTCGAGCCGTTCTTCACCACCAAGCCGGTCGGGCAGGGCACCGGACTTGGTCTCGCGATGGCCTATGGCATCGTCCAACAGTCCGGCGGGACGATCCAGGTCGAGAGCGAGCCCGGGAAAGGCTCGACCTTCCGCGTCTTCCTGCCGCTTTCGGGCGCTCAGCGGGAGGTCGTCGCCGGCCGCCCCGGCGCACTGTCGCTGCCGGGGGGCCGCGAGCGCGTCCTGCTCGTCGAGGACGACCCGGCGGTGCGGGACTTCGCCATCTCGCTGCTCGCCGATCTCGGCTACCAGGTGACCGCGGCGAGCGACGGCATCGAGGCCCGGGCGATCGTCGACCGGGAAGGACTCGACGGCTTCGAGCTGCTGCTCACCGACGTCGTGATGCCGCGGCTGGGTGGAACCGAGCTCGCCCGGGAACTGCGCGCACGCAAGCCCGAGCTCGCCGTGCTCTTCGTCTCCGGGTACGCGCGCAACGATAGCGAGATCGCAGCACTGCTGGGTCCGCGATGCCTCTACCTGCAGAAGCCGTTCGCGCCGGCGGCACTCGCGGCCGCCTTGCGACGCCTGCTCGACGGCTGAAACGCGTCGAGCAGGATCAGTCGCCGGCTGCTGCCGTTTCGGCCTGACGCGCGATGCGCAGCAGACCGCGCGCCGTGGCCTCGGCCGCGATGCGGCGCAGGCTCGCGGTCGCATCGGCGCCCCTGCCCGACCGCCGCTCGTTGCGCAGATGCAGCAGCTCGATCTCGAGCGCGAGCACGCGGAAGCCCTTCTCGCTGGCGAGGGAGATCGCGGCGCCGGGCTCGAACGGACCGGCGATCGGCCTGGCGCCGGAAATCTCGGTCGCGAGCGCGGCGGCGGTCGCCTGCAGGCGGACTTGCAGGTTTTCACTCGTCGACGCGAAAGCCGTCCCGCGTGCCAGCGCCGAACGCGCCTCGCTCACCCGGCCGAGGGCCGCGTTGGCGCGGGCGAGCGCGAACTCGGCGGCTGCTGCAAGGTCGGGTGAGCGTCCCGGCGAGTTCTCCGCGGCGAGCGCCGCGATGTCGGGCAGCACCGCGCGGAGCCCGCCTGCCTCGAGCGCGATTCTCGCCAACAGGATCCGGCTTTCGTCCAGCTTGCCGCGTCGTCCGAGCTCACGCCGGATGGCGAGCGCCTCCTCCGCCCTGGTGCGGGCGCGGTCGAGGTCGGCGCTCTCGATCTCCACCTCGGCGAGAGCTGCGAGAGCGTTCGAGAACACCGCCTTGCTCGCCGTCTCTCGTGCCATGGCCGCCGCGGCCTCGAGACTCGAGCGCGCCTCCGAGAGCTCGCCCCGATCGAGGGCCAGGGCGCCGAGCGCGACCATCGCGGCCGCTTCACCCGGGCGCTGACCCAGATCCCGCTTCTTCGCCAGCGCCTCTTCGAGATGCAGGCGGGCGTCGGCGAGCGCTCCCTGCTGACGCTCGATGGCGCCCAGATTGAGCAAGGCGTCGGCGACGCCGCTCGGATCGTCGAGCTCGCGGAAGATCCCGAGAGCGTCGGTGACCGCTTCCTTGGCCTCTGCCAGCCGTCCCTCTTCGACGCTCGCGGCGGCGAGATTGTTGCGGGTGTAGGCGGTGCCGCGTCGGTCGCCGACCTCGGCAAGAACCTGCAGCGCCTCTTCGTAGAGCGGGCGCGCCTGAACCAGATCTCCCTGATTGCGCGCGACGACCGCCAGGCTGTTGAGGCTGCGCGCCACGCCGCCGCGATCGCCGGCTTCGCGGTAGCGCGCGAGCGCCACTTCAGTGGCGGCGCGCGCCGCGGCGAGGTCGCCGCGATCGAACAGCGAACCGGCGGCAACGGTGAGCGCGCTCGCCTCTCCCACCCGGTCTCCGGCAGCGACATAGAGCAGGCGAGAGGCGTCGCTCGCGGCCGATGCGCCCGCGCCGTCGCCGAGCCGCCGCAACGCCTCGGCCTCGCGCAGTCGCGCTTCGGCGACCAGCAACGGCGCATTCAGCGCCTCGGCTCTCGCGGCAGCGCGTCGGGCGGCATCGCGCTGCCGCGAGAATGAGGAGGTCGCGAGCGCCGCTGCGGCCTCTGCGAGATCGATGCGTGGATTGCTGCGGTCGGGCTCGGGAAGGTCATGCAGCGCCACGATCGTCAGCAGCGCGTCCGCGGCGCGCCCACCGTCGATCTGCGACCGGGTGAGCTTCAATCCGTACTCGAGATTGTCGGGGAAGGCTGTCCACAGCCGGCCGTAGATCTCCTGCGCGCGTGGCCAGTCCCGGCGCAGCTCGGCGGCCAGCCCCTCGACGCCGAGCCGTTCCTCGGCCGGCAGACCGGCGGCTTGAGCGAGGGCCCGCTCCGCCTCCTGCCCGGCGCGCTCCTCGAAACCCAGCGCCGACCAGGCCTGGGCGAGCGCGGCGCGCACCATGGGATGGGCGGGATCCGCGGCCGCAGCCTGCTCGAGAAGTTCGCGCGCCGCGCTGGGCTCGAAGTTGCGCAGCTTCAGCAGGCCCTCGGAATAGAGCCGTGCGGCGCGGGGATTGGACGGCGCTGAGGCCGTGGCCGCAGCTTGCGAATCGCGCCCGGCGCTTCCGAGGAGCTCGCGCAAGCGCTCGCCGACCTCCGCCACCAGCTCGAACAGTTTCTCCTCGCCACCGGCGGCGACCGCCTCGCCCAGCGTCTCACCCTTGCCGGCATCTTCGATGCGAACCGCCAGACGGACCGACGCCGCCTCGGCCGTGCCGAGCACGGTATACGAACCCAGAACGACGAAATCGGTTCCCAGGCGCGACCGCAGCTTGGCGATCACTTCGTTCGATGGTTGGTCGGTTTCGGCGAGTCCGAGATCGACCCGCGCGCGGGCGACGTCTTCCGCCGCGACCGTGCGCAGTCCCTCACCGGAGCGCACCTCCGAGGCGACCATTTCGGCGAGCGCCACCGACAGCCATTCGAACTCCGCGCGCTGCGCGAGATTGCGGAACGGCACGACCGCGACCGCGCGGCGAGCTTCACCGGGCTCGCCCAAAGGAGACTCGAGAGCACGACGCACGCGCACGACGGCCTGGACGATCGCCAGCAGGAGGAGGAGCGAAACGACGGCGAGCAGGCGCTGCTGTCGACGGCGTTTGGGATTGGGGGTTGCCGTCGCGGGCGCCGCGGCGGAAGGCTCCGGGATCGAGCCGGCGAAAGCCGTCGCGAGCGCACCGCTCGCGCCCCTGCTCGATGCCGCGCTTTCGCCGTCGAGCGCCCGCCCGACTTCGGACACCGACGGAAAGCGGTCCTGTGGATATCGCGCCAGGCAGCGTCGGATCACGCCGACCCAGAGCGCATCGAGCCCGGGAGCGAGCTCGTCCGGCGAGGGCGGCGCCTGGGTCAGGCGCTTGACCGCGGTGGCGAGCGGCGTATCGCCGGCGAACGGCAGCTCACCCGTCACCATCTCGAACAGAACCACGCCCAAGGCGTACTGGTCGATTGCGGCGGTGAGCGTGCCGCCCTCGATCTGCTCCGGCGCCATGTAGGCCGGCGTGCCGACGGCAGCGTCGGTCATCGTCACCTGGGCCGCAAAGGCGTCCTGCTCGATGCCGCGCGCCACGCCGAAGTCGGTGACCACGACACGGGCGCCCTCGGCGCCGGGCACCAGAAACACGTTCTCGCTCTTGAAGTCGCGATGAATGACTCCTGCGGCGTGGGCGGCCGCGAGCGCGGCGATCATCTGGCGGGCGATCGGCAGGCTCTCGGCGGCGGAGAGCGTCCCCTGGCTGCGGATTCGATGAGAGAGCGTCTCGCCCTCGAGCAGCTCCATGGTCAGGAAGATGACCGAGCTGCCGTCCGGGCGGGGGTGATAGCCGACGTCGTAGATCCGGCAGACATTGGCGTGAGTCACCTTGCGCGCCAGGGCGATCTCGCGTTTGAAGCGCTCGATCGCTGCCTCGTGAGTCGCATCGCGCGGGTGCACGGTCTTGAGCGCGACCGCCTGGCGCAGCTCGAGATCCTCCGCTTCGTACACCTCGCCCATGCCGCCGCGGGCGATGAAGCGACGAATCCGATAGCGCTCGGCGATGACCTCGTCGGGCCGGAACAGGGTTGCCGCCGAAGGGGCGCCGAGGATCTGCGTCGCCCCGTGCGGGGTCGAGACGGCGGCCTCGCGCGGCGCGATCGTCGCGGCAGTCGAGGAGCCGGCGCGGCGCGCGTAGCGCGCCCCGCAGCCAGGGCAGGTAACGACAGTCGCCGGCTGCAGCGTGGCGTCGGCCGGAAGTGGAATCGGGCTGCCGCAACGGCGGCAATCGAGCTTCGTCATGGGATGGCGTCAGCAACCCGAAAGGGTGTGCGTCACCCGGGTTCTCCCCGGCGCATGCTTTCAGGAGCGCTGGGATTGTAGCTTGGAACGGCCTCGATCTCTCCGGCGGCAAGCGCGATAGGCAGCTGCTGCCGGGCTTCCGACAAAGCTGGCGGCGCGCTATGCTCCGCCGCCAATCGGTGCTGAAGGCCGGTCCCATCGAACCGGCTCCAGAGGAGGCGTTGGCGGATGGGCCCGGGCGAACGGCCGGACTGACCACGTGACGCATTCGTATGCCGCGAACGGGATCGCGTCATCAAATGACTGCTATTGCAGAAGGAGAATGGGGATGAAGGCACTGCGGAATGGGACGAGTGCATGGCTGCTGGTCAACCTGATCGCTTTCGGATCGCTGGCAACCGGCGCGGCCATGGCCGCGACCCCGGCGGCGAAGCCTGCGGCCGGGAAGCCTGCGGCCGGGAAGCCTGCGGCCGGGAAGCCCGGCGCGAAGCCGGCGGCCGGCAAGAAGGTCACCGGCATGCAGCTGGTCGCCGAGTCGAAAAAGGCCGTGGGCGGCATCCTCAAGACCGCGAAAGCCTCGGGCGGCAAGCTCGACCCGAAGAACAAGAAACAGGCGCCGTTCTTTGGCGGTCTCAAGGAGCTCCAGGCCTCCCTCGCGAACAGCGAGAAGTACTTGAAGACGAAGGACAAAAAAGCGTTCGCCAGCCTGTCCAAGGGCAGCACCGCGCTCGCCAAGGTCAAGACCGCCTGGCCGCGAGTCGGAGTCAAGGACGCCAAGGTCGACGGCTACCTTTCGAAGCTCGACAACTCCTACTCCGCGCTGCGCAGCCGCTACGGTGCCGAGGGTCCGCGCGCCAAGGCGGGCAAGGAGCTGTCGGCGAAGGAGAAGGCGAACTTCGCCAAGATCAAGGCACAGCAGGCCGAGTACAAGAAGAAGCTCGCTCCGATGCAGGCCAAGGCTAAGCAGAAGGGCGACAAGGGCATGGAGGCGCAGCTCACCCGCCTGATTCAGCAGTCGGAGAAGGTTGCGAACGCGCAAGATACCGCCGACGCCTATCTGACGGCCATGCTGCTGCTCGACTATCAGCAGGGCGAATGGGCCGCCTACTCCTACTACGTCGGCTCGGACTATCGCGCCGACTGGGCAGCTGCGGACACCTGGGTCGAGAGCTCGTACGCGACTTGCGACACGCTCTACCTGGAGACCGTCGAGAGCTACACGGTCGAGAGCTGGGAAGTCACGATGGAGCTCGACGTCGATGTCGACTTCGCGGTCAGCGACATCGCCGATGCCGATCTCGCTGCGGGCGACGCGTATCTCGAGTCGAGCTACACCTATGACGAGCTGAGCTCCGAGTCCTATTCCGAGGAGTTTGCGACCGCCGGGATGGAGGACATCGTCTACGACGAAGAGGATGTCAACCTCGACGTGGCGGAGGAGGCCTGGGACGACGAGGGCCTCGAGACCGACGCGGCCGAAGCCATGCTGGACGCGGACGACGCGGCCGAGCTCGCCGACGAGGCGGAAGCCGAAGCCGCTGAGGCCGAAGCCGACGCCGACGAGGCGGAAGCCGACGCCGCCGACGCCGAAGCCGACGAGGCTGACGCGGAAGCCGACGCTGCTGACGCGGAAGCCGACGAAGCCGAGGAGGCGGACGACGACGGCGGCGAGGAGGAGCCGGAGGACGACGGCGGTGACGACGGCGAAGAAGGTCTCAGCTGAGGCGACGGGATGCGCCATACGGCTGCTGTTGATGCCGTGGGCGGCAGGAGGGTGACGACCTTCGTCGGAGGATCTTAGAGTTCCGGGCTGGGACGGGAAATCCGCGAGGAGATCCTGCTCCCAGCCCGTCTTGCTGTCGGCCGGGTGGATCAGCTCTGGGAGTCACTCGGAAGGAAAGCGCCTATGCCACGCCGACCACGGACCCCCTTCCCCCAGGGATATAGCGACCGCGGTCGGCCAAGAGCTCAGCCGCCAGGCGATGGCCGGGCGGTACGCGCGAGGTCGCTGCGCAGCCCGTCGGCGTGGGCGTTCTGGACGCTCTTGCGCACCAGGATGTCGGCGGGGGTGACGTCCGATCCGTAGTAGCCGGCGTTGCGCTCGGTGGCCGGCTGGATCAGCGTGCCGTCGAGAGTGGCGCCGGCATAGAGACCCTTCGAGCGCACGAAGGTCAGGATCTCCGCCGTGGCATTCTCTCCTGTGCCGGCGCCCACCGGCCCGGCGGCGACCGCCGCCTCCGCGCCGAGCTGCAGCTTCGGGCTGAGAAATGAGTCGAGCGCATCCTGCGACTGGAGCAGGAGCACGACCTCCGACCGCTCGCCGCCGGCCTGCAGTCCGACGGAGGCTCCGCCCAGATTGTAGAAGACCGGCTGCCCCCACTCACCGGTCGAGGCGTCTCGCGCCAGGAGGACACCGACGCCGCCGGAGCCGCCGAAGATCAGGCCGGCGCGGACCCGCTTCGGCACGATCAGCACCGCGACGGCGGCGCCGACATGATCGCGAAACCAGCTCATTTCCGGGTCCGCCTGAAATCGCCCGAGCGTCCGCCGGGCCGCCGAGACGACGGCCTCGGCCTCGCGCAGCGGCTCGGCCGCAGTGGCGGCGACAGGCAGGGCGGCGAGGGCAAGCAGGGCGGCCGCGAACAGGCGCGGCACGGGTCGTCGGCGGCGGGGCAGGATCATGAACACTCCTCGGTCCCGTGCGATCGCGGCATGCGATCTCACCGGGCTCTTTCCAGTGTACGCAGCGGTGAAGCGAAACGTCTGCGAGCTATTCCATTCCGCTAGCGGCCCGACGGGCTTGGTAGGATGGCGCCCGACCATGCACCTCGTCCTGCTCGGCCCCGATCTGTTCGCGGCGTTTCACGACTTCGTGCGCGCGTCGAAGGACCTCGGCGTGCGCGTCTCCGGGATCGGCTCGACGCCGCAATCGCGGCTGCGCGTCGGTCTCAAGCGCCACCTCGACGCCTGGGAGCAGGTGCGCAATCCCTTCGATCCGCACGAGGTCGCCCTGGCCGTGCGCCGGCTCGCCAAGGCGGCGCCGGTCGATCGCCTGGAGACGGTCGAGGAGCGGCTGATCGAGAGCGCCGCCGGCGCTCGCGAGGAGCTCGGTCTGCCGGGCCTCTCGCTGCGCTCGGCGCGCCTGTGCCGCGACAAGCCGGCGATGAAGCAGGCGCTGCGCGAGGCGAAGATCCCCTGCGCCGAGTCGGCGGCGGTTTCCTCCGGCAGGGCGCTGCGCGAGTTCGCCGAGCTGCACGGCTTTCCCCTGATCCTCAAGCCGATCGCCGGCCTCGGGTCGCAGAAGACGTTCCGGGTCGACGATGTGAAGGAGCTCGAGCGTGCAGCGCGAGCCCTCGGCGTCGACCGCGGCGAGCCGGCTGCGGTCGAGGAGTTCATCGAAGGGCACGAGGGTTTCTACGACACCCTGTCGATCGACGGCGAGCCCGGCCTCGAGTTCATCTCGCACTACTACCCGAGCGTACTCGAGGCGCTCGGCAACCGCGCGATCGCGCCGCAAATCGCGGCGACGAATCGCGTCGGCATGGAGAGCTACGGGGAGCTCAGGGATCTCGGCCGCAAGGTGATCCGGACGCTCGGAATCGGGACCTCGGCCACGCACATGGAGTGGTTCTTCGGCCCCAAGGGCCTCAAGATCTCCGAGATCGGCGCGCGGCCCCCGGGAGAGCGGATCTGGGATCTCTACTGTGTCGGCAACGATCTCGATCTCTACGCCGCCTGGGCGAGCGCCATCGTACGCGGGCGGGTCGACGTCGCGCCGAGCCGCCGCCTCGCGACGGGATCGGTGCAGGTGCGGCCGGAACGCGACGGGCGGATCGCGGGCTACGAGAACCTCGAAGAAGTGATGCAGCGTATCCGGCCGTTCGTTTTCGCCAAGGAGGTTCCGGCCGTCGGTCGCGAGACGGTGGCGATCGACAAGGGCTATCTCGCCAACGCCTGGTTCCGCCTCCGACACTCCGACTACGACGCGCTCTGCGAGCTCATGAACTGGATCGGCCGGACGCTCAAAGTCCGGGTGAGCTGAGGGGCCTAGTCCGCGCCCGGAGTGCCAGTCACCGCGCCCGGGTCAGCCGGGGCCCGGCGTTGCGCTGCCTGCGGTCTCCTCCTCGCGGGCGCTCAGCAGGTCGCGGAAGGTGGCGCCGTAGATCTCCCAGACGGTGATGAAGAGGGCGGCGACGACCGGGCCCAGAATCAGCCCCGCGGCGCCGAACAGCGTCAGCCCGCCGAGCGTGCCGATCAGAATCAGCAGATCCGGCATCTCGGTGTCGCCCCCCACCAGTCGCGGGCGCAGGAGATTGTCGATCGTCCCGACGATGCCGCCGCACCACAGGGCGAGCGCGATGGCCGCAGTCGAGCGATCGACCACCAGCAGGTACACGACCGCCGGCGCCCAGACCAACGCCGCGCCGATCCCCGGCAGCACCGAGAGAATGAACATCAGTACCGCCCAGAAGGCGACGCCCTCGATCCCGGCGACCCAGAACGCTGCGCCGCAGAGGGCGCCCTGGACGAAGCCGATCACCAGCGTGCCCTTGATCGTGGCGCGCGCGACCGACAGGAACCTGTCGGCCAGGCGATGCTTGTCCGCTTTGGGCAGGGGCAGGTACGACAGGATCTTCTCGAGCGTCTGCGAGCCGCCGATGAAGAAGAAGAACATGGCGTAGAGCAGGATGAAGAAACTGAGCAGGAAGTGCGCCGTGCCGCCGGTGAGCGCCGACAGGCTGTTGAAGAAGTAGCCGCCCGCGCGCTGGACGAACCTGCCGAGCGACGAGACGATCGACTCGCGGTAGGGCTCGAGATGGGCGAGCAGCGGGACGCGCTCGAGCAGGCGCTGCTCGAGGAGGGTCGGCTGGGCGACGTTCTTCTGCACCCAGGGCACGGCGATCTGGCCGATCTCGAGCGCGTTCGCCGCGACCAGGCCGAGAAAGGCGGCGAGCGGCAGGCCGATCGCGAGCAGTAGAACGAGCAGGGTCGAGATCGAAGCCAGCGTCTGGCGATTCCGCATTCGCCGCAGCAACCAGGCGTAGATCGGATGCGCCAGGCCGGCGAAGACGGCGCCGAGCACCAGCGCTATCAGAAAGCCGCGGATCATGTAGAGGAAGATCGCCGTGACGGCGAGCGCGAGAAACAGGAGAAAACGGCGGCGAAAGGCATCCTGTTCGCTGAGCATGCGGGAGATCCTAGCGCGCCG
>Ga0073904_10002523_pt1 | contig 13835 bp, 10 predicted proteins | sample KloWWTrecipitate_FD_66668 | JGI IMG/M metagenome (GOLD analysis project Ga0073904, IMG submission 66668) | Active sludge microbial communities from Klosterneuburg, Austria, studying microevolution and ecology of nitrifiers - Klosterneuburg... | ecosystem: Engineered > WWTP > Aerobic digester >...
GCAGAGCGTAGCGAGAAGAACGGCGCCCAGCACCCGTCTCACCGCATGATCTACCGCCATTGTTGCTCCCACGCCTAACTAGGGTTCGTCGACAGGTTGGACATTGGTGTTTCGGGTGACATTGAACGAAGAAGAGTGTCGCACACTTGGTTTCCTGTCTACGCACGAGTCTGAACGGTTTGAAGTTACGGCGTTCTGTCGCGGCTTTCGGGTTTGGGAAAGGCGACGAAATCGGTCGGATAATCCGAACGGTGGTCAGGAGGCGTCGAGGGGGCTGCGAACGCCGAGGCCGCCCTTGTTGAGGACGTGGGTGTAGATCATCGTGGTCGTCACTTGGCGGTGGCCGAGGAGCTCCTGGACGGTGCGGATGTCGTAGCCGGCTTCTAGAAGGTGGGTAGCGAAGCTGTGGCGTAGCGTGTGGCAGGTCACCCGCTTCGGGATGCCGGCAGCTCTCGCCGCGGCGACGACGGCGCGCTGGATACGCTCCGGGTAGAGGTGGTGGCGGCGGGTCGCACCGGATCTCGGATCGGCGGCGAACTTCGCCGAGGGGAAGATCCATTGCCAGGCCCACTCCTCCGCGGCCCGCGGCAGCTTTCTCGCCAGGGCTCCTGGGAGCTCCACCCTGCCGAGACCGGCCGCGAGGTCCTGGTGGTGTAGGCGCCGCACCCTTTCGAGGTGCGGCGCGAGCTCGATCGCGGCCGTCGCCGGCAGCATCGTCCTGCGGTCCTGGTCGCCTTTGCCCGAGCGCACGGTGATTTCGTGGCGTTCGAAGTCGAGGTCCTTGACTCGCAGCCGCAGTGCCTCGAGGAGGCGCAGTCCGCCGCCGTAGAGCAGGAGCGCCACGAGACGCTCGACACCTGTGAACACACTGATCAGGTGGCGCGCCTCGTCGCGCGACAGCACCACCGGCAGGCGTTTCGGGCGGCTCGCACGAGTCGCTTCGGGCAGCGGGCCGAGATCGATCCCGAGCACCTCGCGATACAGGAAGAGGAGCGCCGCGAGCGCCTGGTTCTGCGTCGCAGGGGCGACACCGAGGTCGACCGCGAGGGCGGTGAGGAAGGAAGAGACGGCTTCCGCACCGAGCTCAGCCGGATGGCGCTTGCTATGAAAGAGCACGAATCGCCTCACCCAGCCGCGATAGGCCTTCTCGGTTCGCAGTGATAGCCGGCGGCGCCGGGCTTCAGCGCTCAGGCGGTCGAGCAGACGCACGCGCCCGACGGCGTAAGCGGCAGGGGCGCGAGGGGCGGTATCGCCGGTTTGGGCGGGCGAAGTTGCTGCGGCATGCGGGTTGCTGGCGGAAGCGTCATTCTGGAGAAAGACGGAATCCGCGCCCGCGATCTCGCTTCGGGCAGCGAAAATGGACGAACTTCGCGCAGCGGTTTGCACCAATGCGCTGCCGGGGAGGTCGTCCATGAAACGACCAAAGCCTTGGATTCATTGGAGCTCGTCGACTGGCACGACCACTGCACAATCCCCATTCGATCCACTCGACCCGCAATGCCGCGAGTCGCCCCAGGCACTGCCCGAGCCGCACGAAAGGACTGCCCATGATTTCCGACCCTTGCCCGGAACCCCAATCGGAGATTCCGGAGATCGCCGACGTCGAGTCGTGGGAGCTCTCTCGCGAAGAACAGATCGACGCCTTCTGTGCGGAGTTCCAGGCGGTGCTGACCCAGCTCGATCGATCTCCCGCGGCTTGGCGCGCGAGGGCCCGTGCACGGTTCAACTAACGCCGCGGCATCGCCGGACCTGGAGACCCTGACCCTCCTCGCCTCCCGGGCGAAGAGTGCCACCCGCGGCGACGGCGGTTTCGATGCCGCCACCCGGGAAAATCTGGAACTGGAGCTCCGCGCCGCCATCGAAGAGCTTTCCCCGGCTTTTCACGCCTCTGCGGAATACAGTCGAGCTGCTGAAGCTCTGACGTCTCTCCACCTCTCGTTGCATTCCGAGCGCCTGATGGGCGAAATCGGATCGGATCTCTGGGCGCGATCCGTGCCAGTGCGACGGCCGGCGCCTTAAGCGGCAGCAGCAACTTCGAGGACGACGCTGCCACCCTCTGCCGAGCAAGGAAGAACGCGGATGCGAAAACGGCCCCGATCTCATCGGGGCCGCCGCGCTAACTGCTGGATCTAAGGGAGAAGATTGGTGGAGCTGAACGGGATCGAACCGTCGACCTCTTGAATGCCATTCAAGCGCTCTCCCAACTGAGCTACAGCCCCACCGGAGCCCGGAAGCTTATGCGACAGCGCGCCCCGGGGACAAGTCCCGGGGGGCCGGCACGCGGATCAGCGGGGTCGTTTGCGGCTGCGGGGCGAGCCCGCGGCCGCTCCGCCGATCCGTTTCGGGCCACTCGGCGGCAGCGGAGCTGGCGGCGGTGCGCTGGCGCCATGGAGGGTGCCGGTGCCGCCGGGCGCGCTCGGGCCCTTCGCCTCGTGCGCGGCGTTCGCGGGATCGGCAGCTTCCGCGACCCTCGCGCCGTCCCATTCGCTCGCCTGGAGCGCGGCGAACTTCTCCCAGTGCTCCTTGCTGTTTTCGGCCTGCGGGCGGGAGTGCGCCTTGTCGCCCAGCGCCCGGGCGATCTTGGCCTGCAGCGCCTCGATCCCTTCGCCGGTTTCGGCCGAGACCGAGACCAGGCCGGCGCGGGCGCGCGAGATGCGCTCCTCGGCCGGCAGGCGGTCGATCTTGTTGTGCACTTCGAGGATGTTCGCCGGGTCGATGCCCAACTCCTTCATGACCTCCTCGGCGACCGCCTTCTGCTCCTCCCAGCGCGGGTGGCTGCGGTCGATCACGTGCAGCACCAGGTCGGACTGAACGATCTCGTCGAGCGTCGAGCGGAACGACGCGACCAGATGGTGGGGCAACTTGCGGATGAAGCCGACGGTGTCGGCGAAGACCGCAAGCGCGCCCTCGCGGTCGAGCGCGCCGCGGCGCAGGCGCGAGTCGAGGGTCGCGAAAAGGCGGTTCTCGGCGAAGGTCTTGTCGTTGGTCAGGCGGTTGAAGAGCGTCGACTTGCCGGCGTTGGTATAGCCGGCGAGCGCGACCACCGGGACTTCAGAGCGCCCGCGCCGGTGCTCCTTGCGCATGCGGTCGATCTGCTCGAGCTCGCGCTTCAGGCGGGTGATGTTTCTCTTGATCACCCGGCGGTCGGCCTCGAGCTGCGACTCGCCCTCGCCGCCGCGCACCCCGATGCCACCCACCTGGCGCGACAGATGCTGCCACTGCCGGGTGAGCCGCGGCAGGAGGTATTGCAGCCGCGCGAGCTCGACCTGGGTGCGGGCCTCCTTGCTGCGGGCGCGCTGGTCGAAGATCTCGAGGATCAGACCGCTCCGGTCCATGACCTGGACATTCAGGACCTCTTCGAGATTCTTCACCTGCCCGCCCGAGAGGTCGTCGTCGAAGATCACCAGGTTCGCCTGGAGCTCGGCGGCCTTGGCGGCCACTTCGGTGGCCTTGCCCGAGCCGATGAAAAACTTCGGGTCGAGCGATTTCCTGGCCTGAACGGTTTCGCCGACCACTTCGACCCCCGCGGTATCCGCCAGCGCAGCGAGCTCTGCCAGATGCTCTTCGGCCTCGTAGACCGGCAGGCCGGGCAGCGCGACGCCGACCAGATAGGCGCGCCGGCGCCCTCCGGGGCCTCCGGACAGGCGGATCCGTTCCGAATCTCGTGCGTTGGGGCGGGGTGAACTCATCTCTTCCTTGGTTAGGATAGCCGAGGATGAGCGAAAACGACGACTCGCCGGCCACCGCGCGCCCCGCAATCGTACCCGTTCCGGCACCTGCTCCGGCGCCGGCCGGCACTCCGGTTCCCGACCGACCGCGCGGCGGGCTGCCGCTGCAGGCGAAAATTGCCCTCGGCCTGGGGGTCACGATCGCCCTGGCGCTACTCTTCTGGCCGCGGCCCTCGGCCGAACGCAAGTTCGAGGACGGCTACCTGATCGACGAAAAGGGCTCTTCGGTGGCGCTCGCCAGCCGGTTGGCACCGGCGACGCTGGTGCACTTCTGGGCGACCTGGTGCCCGCCCTGCCGGCAGGAGATCCCGAGCCTGCTCGCCTTCGCCGCCGAGGTCGGGCCCGAGCGCCTCACTCTGGTCCTGGTCGCGGTCGCCGACGAGCGCGACCGCGCGGTCAGCTTCGTCGGCAACCCGCGTTACCCGGTGCTCTTCGATCCGGTGTGGGACGTCGCCCGCCGCTTTCGCACCAACCAGCTGCCCGAGACCCATCTCGTGCTCGACGGCAAGCTGGCAGAAAGTTTCCTCGGGGCTTCGGACTGGCGGAGCTCTCCAGCGCGCCAGACCGTGCTGGCGCGCCTCGCGGGACGGACGGGGCCAGCCGCCGCCGGCGCCCCTTAGCCGACCGATTCCCAGCCCGGACTTCTCACCAGCTTTCGTAGCGAGTCGTCGCAGATGCCAGTGGCTGCAAGGCGTCGCGACCGAGGCGAGCGCAGGCGGGCCCGAAGGCCCGTCGAGCACGCGGGGCACCCGTCCAGCGGACGGGTCGTGAGCGCAACGCAGCAGACGCTGGCATATGCGGCGACGCAGCAGAAGGTTGGTGAGAAGTCCGGGCTAGAAATGCACGGCGAGGCCGGCGTTCGCCATGGCGAAGATGTTGGCGTCGCCGAGGAAGACGTAGTGGCCGGAGACCTCGGCGATGAACGACAGGTAGCGCGTGATGTCGAAATCGCCGGTGAGGCCGAGCACGATACCGAGGTCGCTATCGCTGGTGTTGCCGCCGGCCAGAAGGTCGCCGTTCAGCCGGTAGTAGCCGAGCCCGAGGTAAGTGCCGAAGTCGTAGGTCGGCTGGGCGAAGCGGTACTCGCCGGCGATGTTGACGTACTCGAGGTCGGCCTTGGAGAAGCGTTCGAAGGCCGGATCGCCATCGATCGCGAGCCGCCCGGCGCGCACCACGACCAGGGTGCGGGGCGCGCTGACCATGCCGGCCGCGAGCATCCAGCTGGACTGGCCGAGGCCGGGATCGGGCTCGGCATCGACCGCACCGCCGACGCCTCCGAGGAGACCCAGGGTGAAGGTGTAGCTTTCCTGCTGCTCGGCGGCGGTGAGCGGCGCCGCGACGCAGGCCAGCAGGACGGCAGACGACAGCATCAGGATTTTCAGCCTCAAGGCGATCTCCTCGCGTGATGCGGATGCAAAATGGGCGGCTGCGAAGGCCGGAAGCGCAAGTATAGCGGCCCCGTTTCCGTCCTAGAGCAGTGGTGCCACCTTCACCTTCTTACGCAAGTGGAGGCGGCGCCGTCGCCATGCGTCCACTGCTCGACCTTCTCGACCTCCTCTGGCCCCGCCATTGCCTCGCCTGCGGCGAGCTCGTTCCGGCCGCGGACGGCGCCACCGCCGCCGGGGCCCGGCGGGGCGGCGTGACCGGAGCCATCGGAGCCATCGGAGCGATCGGAGCGACCGGAGCGACCGGAGCGACGGCAGCCGGCGCGCCGCCGCTGGGGCTCTGCCCCGCCTGCCGCCGGCGCCTGGTCGTGATCGACCCGCTCGCGAGCTGCGCCACCTGCGCCCGTCCGCTCGCCCCCCTGCCTTCGGGTTCGAGCCTCCAGCGCTGCGGACGCTGCCGCGCCGATCCGCCGGAGTTCGATCGCCTCACCGCCCTCTGGCGCTACGCGCCACCGCTCAAGGAGGTCGTGCAGGCGTTTAAGTTCGGCCGCCTCGACTTTCTCGGCAACCACCTCGCCCGCGAGCTCGCCCGGGCGTTCGCCGAGCGCCAGCGGGTGGAGACCGGCTGGCAGCCACCCGACCTCGTCGTACCGGTGCCGCTTCCCTGGCCGCGCCGCCTGGCGCGCGGCTTCAACCAGACGGAGCTCCTCGCCTGGCCGCTCGCCCGGGAGTGGGACCGGCCCTGCCCGCGGGCGCTCACGCGGCGCTTCTTCACGCCCCGCCAGACCGGACAGCGGCGCAGCGGGCGGGCGCGCGCCGCGCACTTTCACGTGCCCGACGCCGGCGCCGTCGCCGGGCGGTCGATCCTGCTCGTCGACGACATTCTGACCACCGGCGCCACGGTGCGCGGCGCGAGTGCCGCCCTGCGCCGGGCCGGGGCGCGCCGCATCGAGGTCGCGGTCGTCGGCTGGACGCCGCTCGAGGTTCCTTTTGGCGAAAATTGACAGCGACTTGACAGCGGGGCTATATTGGCGCGGCAATGGGTTCTCTACCCATTTTCCCCCATCGGGTCGCGCCGGCGATTTTCGCCACGCTGACTCTTCTCGCCTTCGCGCCGCCGGCCAGCGCCGAGGTTCTCGGACTCGAGGGGCGTGTCGTCCTGCACCAGTCGCCGGTTTCCGACGCCCGCGTCTACGCCTACCAGCTGGTCGAGAAGTCGCTGCACAAGGTGCTCACCGACAGCAGCGGCCGCTTCCTCTTCGCAACACTTCCGGCTGGCATCTACAAGCTCATCGCGCACAAGACCGGCCTGCAGCCGGCGATCCAGCTGCTGCAGCGCGACGCCGCCGACGACGCGCAGTTCGTCGAGCTGCAGCTCACCGAAGAGTCCACGACCGATCCGGCCGATTTCTGGAACGTGCGCTCCCAGATCCCGGGCGACGTCCTGCGCGAGATCACCGCGCCGTTCGACGTCGACAGCGGCCACCCGGAGACGGGCTCCGAACCTCCGGAGCTCGCCAATCTGGTCATCGGCACGGGCGCGGAGATGCGCTCCGGCCTCCTCGCCGAGGTCTCGGCGCTCTCCGGCGTGCATGACGTGACGCCCAGCGCGAGCGCCCGCCTGACCGGCGCCAACGTCGGGCTCAAGGGCCAGCTCGGCCGGGTCAAGCTGTCGATGGAGGGCGACTTCCAGACCTTCGAGTCCGATCTCACGCCGCAGGTGGACGCCGGCATCGGCATCGACGGCCAGACCCACTCGGTTTCGTTCAACCTGCAGACGCCGGCGCAGGGCGACTTCGACCTCTCCTCGAGCAGCAACCGCCTGACCATGGTGGACGAGAACTTCACCACGCCGGTCATGGCCTCCCAGCTCTACTTCGGCTGGAACCGGCCGGTCGGCGAGCGCGGCTCGACCTCGGTCAAGGCGTCGCTGGTCGAGGAAAGCGGCCTCTACAACCGGTCCTGGATCGACCCCCTCGGCCTTCCGACTTCATCGCGGACGCTCCGCGTCGAGGGGACCTACGCCCGGAAGTTCGAGAACTTCGGCGATCTGCGCTCCGGCCTGCGCTACCGCGAAAGCACCGGCGCCTACGCCCGGCGGCTCACCGGCACCGGCAGCGCGCTGCTCGCCACGCAATCGTTGGACGCCTACAGCGACGGCGGCTGGCAGGCGCACGAAAAGGTGCTGGTGCAGTACGGCCTGTTCAGCACGATGACCGACGGCAGCGTCGCGATCACTCCGCGCGGCGGCTTCGTCCTGCAGATGGGTCCGCTCTGGCAGACTTCGTTCACTGCCGCCCACCGGGTGCTTTCCCAGGACCGGCTGGTCAACGACGACTTCATGCCGATCGTTCTCGACGACTCGATGACCTGCGGCGAGGCCGAGTCGGCCTGCTATCAGATGACGGTGATGCGCTCCTCCGGGCTCGACAACCAGCTCGCCCTCGGAGCCTCCTACCGCGAGCTCGACGAGACCATCCGGATGTACTTCAACGGCAGCTTCTTCGAGAGCAGCGAGGGCATCTTCCTCGTGCCCGGAGACCGGGTGCCCAAGGTCCATGCGTCGGTGCGCCAGCGGCTCACCCCCGGGATCGTCGCCAAGGTTTCGGTGAGCGTTTCGAGCGGCGGCGGTGGCGTCTTCCAGTCGGTGAACCGGCGGCACTACGAGAACGAGGTCTCGATGCTCTCCTCGGGCATCGACGCCACCTTCGAGCGTACCCAGACGGGCCTCTACATCTCGTTCCAGCGCCTCGACCAGCAGCTCCTGCCGATGGGCCAGACGGCAAGCAACTCGGTCGTGGAGCCGGCGACCGACCTGCAGCGACTCGAGGTGGGCGTCAGCCAGGACCTCTCCGCCATCTGGGACCTGACCCAGGACTGGGCGGTGAACGTCGCCATGGGCCTGGCGCGCGGTGCTTCGTTCTTCCATTCGAATATCGATTCCGAAGCGCTCCAGCGCCGTGTCGTCACCAGTGTCGCCGTGCGCTTCTGAACGCCGCACCCCCCTCTCGCCCCGAGCTTTTCCAGGACAGCGCTTTCCCAAGGCCGGAACGGCCCCGGGAGAGTGCTCCGCACGTTCATTCAATTTCCTGAATGGACTCCAAAATTCTGCGCCCGGGCGGCATAAACTCTTCCAAAAAGGCCACTTATTGATCTCGCACCCGAGCTGTTGGTGGCACGAAAAGTGCTATTTCGGATGGAGCCTGGAAATGTCGAGGTCTGATGTCTGAGCTTTTTCGCCTGCGGCGACTCGCCACCCTGATCCTGCTCGCGGCCACTGCCGGGCTGGCGATGCTGGGCGCCCGCGGCTTTCAGCAGAAGTTGGAGACCTTCCAGCCGCTCGGATTCCAGGCGGCGGCAGCCGGCGACCACTGGGAAGTGCGCGCCGTCGACCCGCTGTTCGAGTCGCTGCTCGAGCCCGGGGACCGCATCGTCCTGGTCAACGGGGCCGAGGCGAGCCAGGTGCCGCGGCTCTCCGCCGCCCTGCGCGAGACGCCGACCGCCCAGCTCGTCGTGCTGCGCCACGATCGCCTCGAGACCGTCGAGTACCACCGCCCGCCGCTCGACCTCGACGCGCCCTACCTGATCCTGGCGCTCATCGGCTGCGCTTACGCGGCGATCGGGCTGTTCGTCATCTGGCGTTCGAGTGCCGCCCCCGGTGGGCCGCTGTTCTACCTCTGGTGCCTGGTCTCGGCGGTGCTCTACGTCTTCTCGCCGGTGCTGCCGCCCGACGCCCTGGGACGCTGGATCTACTTCTTCGATGAAGCGGCGCGGCTCCTGCTGCCGCCGCTGACCCTGCACCTTTTCCTGTCGATCCCGCGCCCGGCCGCCGGCGAGCACCGGCGCTGGCTGCCGTTCCTCTATCTGCCGGCCGCGGTGCTGACCCTCTTCCAGGCTGATCTCGCCTGGGCGAACGGCGCCTGGCTGGTCGGCGCTCCGAGCGTGCCGCTGCTGGCCGTGCTCGACCGCATCGAGCTCGCGCACCTGCTGCTCTTCGCCGCCCTGTCGGTGGCCGTGCTGGCGCGGCGGCTTTCGGCACTGCGCGACTGGGAGCAGCAACGGCAGCTCCTCTGGCTCCTGGTCGGCATGGCGGCGGGCTACCTGCCGTTCTTCCTCTTCCACGGCCTGCCGTCGATCCTCGGCCTCGATCTGCCCGAGTCGCTCTCCGCCCTCGCCGTGCTGCCGCTCGCCTGCGTGCCTTTCGCCTTCGCCTGGGCGGTGCTGCGCTACCGGCTGTGGGACCTGGGCGTCATGGTCCGCAACGGCCTCGCCTACACCCTGACCCTGATCTTCGGCCTGACCACCTTCTCGCTGATCGATCTCGCGGTGCGGCGCACGATGCCGGTGGGTCTCGGCTTCACGCGCGACCTGCTCACCTTCATCGGCGGGATCCTGGCGGTCGGCCTCGTGGTGCCGACACACCGCGGCATCCACGGGGTGCTCGAGCGGCTGCAGTATGGCCGGACGTTCAGCCACCGGCGCGGCCTGCAGCGCGTGGCGCAGGACCTGCTCCAGGAGCGCGACCTCGACCGCCTGTGTCAGGCGCTGCTCTCCGAAGTCGAGCAGGCGCTCGATCTCGAGCGCGCGAATCTCCTCCTCCTGCAGGGGCCGGCGCTCGTGCCGGTGCGGCCCCACCCCGGCATCCCGCGCGCCGTCGCCCTCGCGACGCTGCGCGACGGACTCTGGGAGGGGGAGTTCGAGACCCTCTCGCCGATCGGCCTGCCGGGGGAGTCGGCGACCGCCGAGCAGCAGCTCTACGTCGCCGGCTATCGCTACGTCTTTCCGCTGCTGGTGCGCGGCCAGAAGATCGGCCTGGCACTCTCGTCGCTGCGCCGCGACCGCCTGCCGCTCTCGACCGAAGATGTCGATATCGTGCGCGCGCTCCTCGACCAGGCGGCGCTCGCCATCGAAAACGCCCAGCTCCTCGATCAGGTCCACCGCCAACTGGCGCGGGTGACCTCGCTGCAGCGCCACAACGAGGAGATCCTCGAGTCGTCGCCGGCCGGCATCGTCGTGCTCGACGGCGACGGCACCGTGGTGAGCGCCAACCTCGCCTTCGCGGCCATCGCCGGCCGCACACGCGGCGAGCTCATCGGCGCGAAGCTGCTCGATCTCTTCCCGCTCGAAGCCCTGCCCGAGCCCGGCTCCGGCCTGCGCCAGCTCTCGTTCGAGGACGCCGACGGGGCCGCCCGCCACCTGCAACTGACCGCCGCCCCGCTCGCCGCCGAGCTCGCGGACGCCGGCGATCCCGCCCACGCCCGCCGTGCCGATCGCGTGCTGGTCGTCCAGGACGTCTCCGAGCGCGTGGCCATGGAACGTGCCCTGCGCGAACAGGACCGCCTGGCCTCCCTCGGCGTCCTCGCCGCCGGCGTGGCGCACGAGGTCAACACGCCGCTCACCGGCATCTCGAGCTACGCCCAGATGCTGCTCGCCGACACCGACGCCTCCGACCCGCGGCGCGAGCTCCTGCAGAAGGTCGAGCGCCAGACCTTCCGCGCCTCGCGCATCGTCAACGGGCTGCTCGAGTTCGCGCGCAAGCGCGACCACGAAAGCGGGCCGGTGACCCTGCCGTCGCTGCTCCAGGAGACCGTCGACCTGCTGCACGAGCGTCTGCAGGCGCGCGCCGTGGTGGTGGAGTGGAAACTGCCGGAGGCGACGCCGGTCGTCTCGGGCTCCGAGGGCGAGCTGCAGCAGGTCTTCACCAACCTTCTGCTCAACGCGCTCGACGCCGCGCCGGAGCAGGGCGGACGGATCGAGGTCGCCATCGACGCAGAGCCGGCGCCGGCGCCTGCAACCGGACGCGTCCGCGTACGTATCGAAGACAACGGCTCGGGAATCGAGCCGCAGCATCTGGCCAGGGTCTTCGAGCCGTTCTACACCACCAAGACCGGCAAGGGCGGCACGGGTTTGGGCCTCGCCATCAGCAAGAGCATCGTCGAGCAGCACGGAGGGCGCATTCTGGTCGAGAGCCGCGGGCGAAATCTGGGCTGCCGTTTCGTCGTCGAGCTGCCGACGACCGGCAATGCCTCGCCCTTGGCTGCCCCCTCCCCTTCCACTTCAGCGCCGGAGCGCGCATGAGCAGCAACATCCTCGTCGTCGACGACGAAGAGGTGCTGCAGGACGTCCTCGGCACGCTCCTCAAGCGCGAAGGCTTCCGGCCGGTCGCCGCGCGCACCGGCGAAGAGGCGCTGCTCATCGCCGAGCGTGAACCGATCGACCTCGTGCTGCTCGACCTCATGCTCCCGGGCATGTCGGGCATGGAGGTGCTGAAGCAGCTCCGCGGGCGCGATCCCGAGCAGGTGGTGATCGTGATCACCGCCTACTCCTCGATCGAGAGCGCCATCGAGGCGATGCGCGTCGGCGCCTTCCACTACATTCCGAAGCCGTTCAAGAACGAGGAGGTCCTGCTCACCATCCGCAAGGGGCTCGAGCAGCGGCGCCTGACGAGCGAGAACCGCTCGCTCAAGCAGGAGCTCGAGAAGCGCTACGGGCTGGACAAGATCATCGGCAAGAGCTCGCCGATGCAGCAGGTCTTCGACCTGATCCGCCTCGCGGCGCCGTCGAAGAGCAACATGCTCATCCTCGGCGAGAGCGGCACCGGCAAGGAGCTCGTCGCCAAGGCGCTGCATCACCACAGCCGGCGCACCTCGGGCCCATTCGTGACCGTGAACTCGGGCTCGATGCCGCACGACCTGCTCGAAAGTACGCTCTTCGGCCACGTCAAAGGCGCTTTCACCGGGGCGATCGCGGCGAAGAAAGGGCTGTTCGAAGCCGCCAACAACGGCTCGATCTTCTTCGATGAGATCGGCAACATTCCGCTGGAGACCCAGGCCAAGCTCTTGCGGGTCATCCAGGAGAAGGAATTCATGCGCCTCGGCGGGGTCGACACGATCCGCGTCGACGTGCGGCTGATCGCCGCCACCAACGCCGATATCGAAGCCCTCGTGCGGCGTGGCGACTTCCGCGAGGACCTCTACTACCGCCTGAACGTCATCACGCTGCAGCTGCCGCCGTTGCGCGACCGCACCGAGGACATCCCGCTGCTCGCGAAGCACTTCCTGCGCTCCTACGCCGAGGAGAACGGCAAGGCGATGCACAGCATCTCGCCGGCCGCCTTCGAGCTGTTGATGGATTACCGCTGGCCGGGCAACGTGCGCGAGCTCGAGAACGCGATCGAGCGCGCCGTGGTCCTGTCGTCGGGCGAGGTCCTGGAGGTCGAGCTGCTGCCGCCGGCGGTGCGCTCCGGCAACGGCCACGGCCCCGGCCTCCGCCTGCCGACGCCGGCGACCCTGCCCGAGGGTTCGTTCTGGGATGCCGTCTCGGCCTACGAGCGCCAGCTGGTGATCGCCGCGCTGCAATCCGCCGGCGGCGTACAGAAGAAGGCGGCCGAGCTGCTGCAGATCAAGCCGACCACGCTGCACGAGATGATGAAGCGGCTCGGCGTCAATGCCGAAGTCGTCGCCTCCTGACACCGGCTAACCACTGGAAACAAATGACTTGTGCCGGGCAGATTGCCGACGGCCGCGGCATCGGCTAGAATCTGCGGTCCGCGCGCGATGTTCGCGTCAGTCGGTCCCAAGCAAGGAAGGCGTCGCATGAAGACTGGCATCCATCCGGAACTTCACATGGTCACCGCGGTCTGTGCCTGCGGGAACACGTTCGAGACGCATTCGACGAAGAAAGAGCTGCGCCTGGAGATCTGCAGCGCCTGCCATCCGTTCTTCACCGGCAAGCAGAAGCTGATCGACACCGCCGGCCGCGTCGAACGCTTCAACCGGCGCTATACCAAGTCCGCCTAGCCAGCTCGCGCGCAGATCTTCGCCCCGGGTCGCCACCGTTCTCACGGCCGGCGCCCGGGGTTTTGATTTTGCGCCCGGTCGAACCCGATGATCGATCGACTCCTCGCCCTCGAAGCCTCGCACGCCGAGCTCACCGCGCGCCTCGCCCTGCCGGAGGTCCATTCCGACCCGAAGGCGGTGCGCGAGATCAGCAAGGCGCTGGCCGAGATCGACCCGATCGTCACTCTCTTCCGGCGCCTGCGCGAGGTCGACCGCGAGCTCGCCGAGGCGCAGGATCTCGCCGTGGCCTCCGCGAGCTCCGCGGGCTCCGCGGGCTCCGACGCCGGCGCCGACAGCGAGTTCCTGGCCATGGCCGAGGCCGAGGTGAAGAGCCTCGCCGAGCAGCGCGAGGCGCTCGACCGGGAGATCAAGCAGGCGCTCGTCCCCAAGGACCCGAACGACAGCCGGAACGTCGTCCTCGAGATCCGCGCCGGCACCGGCGGCGACGAGGCCTCACTTTTCGCCGCCGAGCTCTTCCGCATGTACAGCCGCTATGCCGAGCGGCGCGGTTGGCGGGTCGAGGTGATCGACCTCTCCGAATCCGAGGCCGGAGGGATCAAGGAGGTCTCCGCGATCGTCGAAGGGCAGGGGGCCTACAGCAAGCTGAAGCACGAGGGCGGCACGCACCGCGTGCAGCGTGTGCCGCAGACCGAGGGCTCCGGCCGGATCCACACCTCCGCGGCGACCGTCGCCGTCCTGCCCGAAGCCGACGACGTCGAGGTCGAAGTGCACGAGAAGGACCTCCGCATCGACCGCTTCTGCGCCTCCGGGCCGGGCGGCCAGGGCGTCAACACCACCTACTCCGCGGTGCGCCTGACCCACCTGCCCACCGGTCTGGTGGTCTCCTGCCAGGACGAGCGCAGCCAGATCAAGAACCGCGAGAA
>Ga0073904_10002524_pt1 | contig 13833 bp, 11 predicted proteins | sample KloWWTrecipitate_FD_66668 | JGI IMG/M metagenome (GOLD analysis project Ga0073904, IMG submission 66668) | Active sludge microbial communities from Klosterneuburg, Austria, studying microevolution and ecology of nitrifiers - Klosterneuburg... | ecosystem: Engineered > WWTP > Aerobic digester >...
CGGCCGGCCCGGATGGGCGATCACTGCGCTGGCCGATGAGGACGCGCTTGCCGTGCGGGCCCAGCGCATGCGCGATCTGATGTTTCTGCTGTCGGCCTCGCGGACCGAGCGCTTGATCTACGCCGAGAAGCTCAGCCGGGCCGACGCCGAGGAGGCGCGCATGGCGGCGCTTGAGACCTGGCAGTCGTTTTGGCGGGACGTGGCCCGGGCCAGCGTTGTTGGCGGCGCGGGGTCGGTGCGCAACAGCGATGTCCTATCAGATATTGCAGGGATTGCCGGTCGGGTCGATGCTGCCACGGCGTATGCCGCCGCTTGCGGTGTGCGCGAGGCGATGCAGCGCTTGCAGCAGAACGCCCGGCCGCAGCTCGTGCTAGACGCCGTGATGCTGACGATGCCGCGCCTGGCTGCGGCATAATCCACTCTCCATGCCAGATTCGCCTTCGTCCTCCGCGCCCCTCGCCGACAAGGCCGCCGAGCGCGGCAACCCGTCCTTTGTCTGGCGGGCCGGGCAGGAGCGCCGCCTGGCCATGGTCGAGGCCGCCGCGCCGCTGGCCGGCAAGGTCGTCGTCGACGCCGGCTGCGGGATCGGCGCCTATATGCGGGCGATCCGCAAGCGCACCTTCTTGACATTTGGGTTTGATATTGAGTTTGAACGTTTGGTGGAGGGTCGCCGGGACGGCATCGATGGGATGATCGCCGCCGTGGGCGAGCGCCTGCCGTATGCCGACAACAGCGTCGACGTGATCCTGAGCAACGAAGTGCTCGAGCACGTTGATGACGATCGCGCTTCGGCCCGCGAAATCGTGCGCGTGCTGCGGCCGGGCGGCCGAGCGATCATCTTTGTGCCCAACCGGCTCTACTTTTTTGAGACGCACGGGATCTATTGGCGCGGACAGTACCGCTTTGGCAACAAGCCGTTTGTGAATTGGCTGCCGGATGCGGCCCGTAACCGGTTAGCGCCGCATGTGCGGGCTTATACGGCCGGACAGTTGCGCAAACTTTTCGAGGGCACGCCGTCGCGGATCGTTTCGCACACCCAGATCTACGGCGGGTTCGACAATCTGGTTCGCCGCCTGGGCGGGGCGGGCCGGGCGCTCCGCGCGTTCTGGCAGGGACTCGAGCGCACGCCTCTGCGGGCATTTGGCATCTCGCACGTGCTTGTGATCGAGAAGACCTGAATGGCCCGAAACCGCTTGCCCCGGCGCACCCGGGGCGTGCGGTTTCGGAGGAATCAGGGCGCGACGATGAGCGAGCGACTCGGGACTGCTTCACCTGGCGCGGTTTCAAAGGGCGCCTTGTAGGGCTCATCGAGCCACTTCCGATATACCTTGGCGAAGGTCCCGTCGGCCAGCATCTCCTGCAGCCCGAGCGATATCGCGTTTTTCAGCCCGGAATCGCCGGCGGCGACGGCGATCGCGATCGGCGCGACACTGAGCTGATCGCCGATCATCTTCGTGTCGCGATTCACCCGGTCCAGCCCAAAGAGCGTCAGCCGTTCGCCGACGATGGCGGCAATCTGATTGCCGCGCAGGGCCTGAAGCGCGCTCCCGGTATCCGCAAAGACAACCTCATTGAAGGTCACACCGCGCGCGCTTTTCAAGCCGGCAAGGGTATTTTGATCGACGCCCTCTCGCAAAACACCGATGTTTCTGCCGCCGAAATCGGCAAACGTCGTGCCTTTGTTCGACGCCAGGGTGAGCAACCCCACTCCGCCCAGAAATGACGGAGGCGCAAAATCAAGCCGGCGACTATTGGCGAGATTCGTGCGCAGCCCGCCGATGCCGACATCGACCGCACCCGCCTGCAGGCCGTTGGCCAGCCCATCGGCGGTTTGGTAGGCCACAAACTGCGCGGCGGTTTCCGCGTCAAACCAGCGCCGGGCGAGTTCACGCAGCAAATCAACCTCGAATCCATTCGCCTGCTCGCGGATGGCGTAGGCCAATGGATCGGCATTGCTGACGTAGCCCACTCGAATTTTGCGCGTTTGGGCCAGGGTCGGGATGCTGTCGCGTTTTACCAACGTGTCGGGCAGGCCCGCGAAGGTCACTTGAGCCGTTTCCAGTCTTTGACTGGTTGGCGGGGGCGACTTGAACCACTTTGCATAGAGCGAGCCAAATCCTCCATCCGCAATCTGGTCACTCAGAGTGGCGTTCACCAGGGCAGCCCAATCCAGGTCGCCCTGGGGTAGGGCCACGGCGACCGGTTCGCGGAGCAGGACGTCGAGGACGGACACGCCGGGGTTCGTGGCCGCCTCGAGGCGAAGCCGGCGCCATTTGCCAATAACCGCGTCGGCGCCTCCCGATCGCAAGAGCTGATATGCGGCCGGATACGAAGCCAGGCTTTTGAGCGACACAGTGAAGCCCGATGTCGCTGGCGCCGTGCGCAACGAGGCGGTGTTCTCAAGGTCGATGTAGACGACGTTCTTGCGGGCCAGACCCGCGGTGTTGGTGATCGCTCCTGTCCGAACGAGCAGCGCATCGCCGTCGACGAGATACGGCAGACTCCAGTCAACCTGCAGTTCGCCGGCCCTGGTCTGAACAAGTCCGCCCATGGCCATATCGATCTCGCGGCTGGCGACCCGGCGCAGGGCTGAGGCCGACGTCACCTGACTGAATTCAACCTTGTCCGGGCTCCCAAGCCAGCGCCGGGAAAACTCGCGCGCAAGATCAATATCCAGACCTTCGAGCTCGCCGGCGGCGTTGACCGAGGACAGCGGCGGCGCGTCAAAGCGCACCCCGACGATGAGCTTCCCGCGCTTTCGGACAAGCCCGGCCGCACTCAGGCTAGCCGGTGGCGGGGTGGGGGACGGTGCGGCATACGCCGGGCCGGGCGTCGCGCCGATGCGGGCCACATCGACAATGCTGAGGCCCGCGGGCAGAGGTAATGAGCCGCAGGCGAGGACAAACAGCTGCATGACGCACAGCGCGACGAGCAGCGAAAAACGATGATTCCGGCCCATAGGCTAGTCGCCGACAAACTCGACGAGCTGTCCCGAGGCCAGGCGGAGCGCCGTCACGCGCTGCTGGTTGTCAAAGCGCTCCAAATCCACATCGAGAAGTTGCCCATCGTCCCGGAGTTGTTTGCTGAGCTCCTCAACGTCCCCGACATCAAACCCAACCCCGACCGTGCCCGCCAGCGCGCTGTCCGCGCCAATGGCCCGCTGCAGCACGAGTTGGGTGCCCTCCGTTTGAAACACGACAACGTTGTCGTCTTCGTAGGCGACTGGGATCCCGAGCAAGGTGGCAAAGACATGCCGGTTGGCTTCGAGGTCTTTGGACCATATGGCGACATAGCTGATCTGGTTCGGCATCGTTTACAACAACTCCTGGTACACCGACGCAAGTTTATCAACAATCTTTGACCAGTCGTAGTCTTCGGCCAAACAGGCTGCGCTGTGGCCCATCCGACGCCGGCGCGGCTCGTCGCTGAGCAGGTAATCGATCGCATCTGCAAGCGCCTCCGGGTCGCGAGGTGGCACCCGAAGCCCGGTCTCGCCATGCCGGACGAGCTGGGTCAGGCCCCCAACATCCGAGGCGATCACAGGCGCGCCGCAAGCCATGGCTTCCAGCGCCACCATCCCAAACGACTCATAGTGCGATGGCATGACCAGACAGTCGGCGGCAGAGAAGTAGAAGTTGAGCGAATCCTGGTCTTGCGCGCCCAGAAAGGTGATCAGGTCGCTCAGCCCGAGCTCGGCCCGCAGCGCCTGCAAACGCGCCATCTCCTCGTTGGCGCGCACGCCCTCGTCGCTCGGGTCACCGCCAATGATTGGGACTGTGAGATGTCGGGGCGACAATTCGGGCCGACGCTCGCGCAGCAGCCCGATTGCCCGCAACAGCGTGTCAATGCCTTTCAGGGGCTCGATTCTGCCGGCGAAGAGAATCACCTTCTGATCGCGAGGAACGCCAATCACCTTGCGCGCATAGGACTGTTCAAGGGGATGAAAGCGCGCTGTATCAACGCCGGGCGGCACGATCCGGATCAGCGAGGAACCCGCTCCGTAGACATGGACGAGCTGATCCCACTCTACTGACGTGGCGGCGGTGATTCGCCCGGCCGTCGTGCACACCCGGCACTCGCCCGCAGTGCGCTCATCGCTCTCGTAGTCCTGGGGCCGCTGCGCGATCTGGTTTTTCAGTTCGGCCAGGGTGTGGAAGGTCTGGACGAATGGAATCCCCCAGCGTTTGCCAAGTGTCTCGGCCACCAGCCCCGACAGCCAGTAGTGAGCGTGAATGATGTCGTAGCCGGAGCTGTCATCCGCCTTGGCGAATTCGGTGACCCAGTCCGCAAACGCCGGCAGGAGCCCGGGCAGATCGCCCTTGGCGACCGGACCTTCGGGGCCGACTGGCACATGGATCACCCGGGCATTCGGCGCGATCCGCGGGTCGATGCGGAGCTGGCCCGGACTTGCGCTGCGGGTGAAAACATCGACGGCAACGCCGCGCCGGGCGAACTCGCGCGCGGTTTCGCGCACGAATACATTCATCCCGCCCGTGTCCTTGCCTCCGAGCGTCGCCAGCGGCGAGGTGTGGACGCTGACAAAGGCCACCCGCTTGAGCATGCCTTTCAACCCTGCCAGGCGCGAATGAACAACTTTCGCAATTCATCTGCGCTGGGCTGGCGCGGCGAGGTGAAGATGACGCTGTCGTTTGCGGCCGTGTCGACCAGGGCGTCGAGCACATGATTAAAGTCATCCTGTTCGATCCCCGCCGCTTCAAGGGTCAGCGGCGCGCCGACCTCGGTCACAAGCCCGCGGACCAGACTGGCAAGCCGCCCAGCCGCCGCGCTCTCGGTGGGGTGCGATTCTCCCAGGCTGGCCATGAGCTCAACAAAGCGGGTCTGGGTGTCCGGCGGCGCGTCTGGGGCAACATAGAAGTCAATGACGTAGGGCAGGAACAGGCCGCAGGCGCGCCCGTGCGGAATCTTGAGCAGCGCGCCGGCAGCATGAGCCATCGAATGGGCCAGCCCTACCATCGCATTGATGTAACCCATCCCCGACAGGGCGGCCGCGTTCGCCATCGCCTCGCGCGCCTCAAGATCCTCAGTGGTCGACAAGTCGGCATCGTCCCAGGCGCGCTTGAGGTAGTTGAAACACAACTTGGTCGCGGTCAGGCAGGGCCCGTCGCTGAAGTCATTACGCCAGGTGGCGAGGTAACCCTCGATCGCCTGGGTCAGCGCGTCGAGACCCGTATCTGCCGTCAACTCCTGGGGCATCGAGGCCGACATGCCCGGGTCGATGATGGCATAGTCGGGCGTGGCGAGCGGGTGCCCGGTCGATAGCTTGCGGGGCGTGTCGCCGCGATTGTCGGTCAACACCACCGCCCAGGTCATTTCGCTGCCGGTGCCGGCCGTTGTTGGCACGCATATCAGGCGCGCTTTTTCGCGCAGTTTTATCGTGTCCAGCGGGTTGATCTCGTCGACCTCAATGTCCGGGTTTTCGTACAGGATCCAGATCGCCTTTGCCGCGTCCATGACGCTGCCGCCGCCGACGGCGACGATCCAGTCGGGGCCGAAGGCCTCACACAAGTCGGCGCCTGCCTCAACCGTCGAAAGCGCGGGCTCGGGCTCGACTTCCAGAAAGGTCTTCACCTGCATGCCTGCATGTTCGAGTTGGAACAAGACCGGCGCGAGATGCCCTTTCTGGCTGAGCGTTTTGTCGGAGACGACGAAAGCCCGCTTCCCGCGAAGTTCGCGGATATGCAATACGGCGTCCTCGCCAAAGACGACGGTAGGCGATCTGAAAAACCACATATTGATCTGCTCCTAGTCCCACTTCGAGGCGTCGTTGAGGGCCTTCATTTCGGCCTCGCTCAGCCGATACCCGACGACGCCGAGTGAGGCGTTCAGTTGTTCCACGGTGTTCGCGCCGATGATGGGCGCCGTAACGAGCGGATTGCTCAGCAGCCACGCCAGGGCGGTTTCGGTCAGGCTGCGTCCGCGAGCCGTCGAAATCTCATTCAAGGCGGCCAAAATGGGCGCGCCGCGCCCGCTCGTCACATAGTCCTGGATGCGCTTGCTGACCGAGGCGCGGGTGCCCTCCAGCGCTGCGCCCCCGGCGTATTTGCCGGTGAGATATCCGCCGGCCAACGGGCTATAGGGAATGACCGCCAATCCTTGATCGGCAACGACCGCGGCGAGTTCGCGCTCGAACTCGGCCCGAACCATCAGGTTGTAGTGCGGCTGGATGCTTTCAAAGCGCACGAGATTTCGCGCATCACTCGCCCACAGCGACTTCATCAGCCACCAGGCGGGATAGTTGCTCGCGCCCGCATAACGAATCTTGCCCATCCGAGTCAAGTCGTCCAGCGCCCGAAGCGTCTCGTCCGGCCGCGCTTCAAAATCGGCAGAGTGGATCTGATACAGATCGACATAGTCGGTTTGCAGCCGGCCCAAACTGGCGTCGAGCGCGCTGATGATGTGGTGGCGCGAGGCGCCCTGGTCGTTTGGGCCGCTCCCCATGGCGCCGCGGCATTTGGTGGCGATGACGAGAGACGCGCGCGGCTGAGCGGCGGTCTTAAGCCACTTGCCGATGAGAATTTCAGCCGTGCCCCCCGGATTGCCCGGCGCCCAACGCGAATAGACATCGGCGGTGTCGATGAAGTTCCCGCCCGCGGCGGTAAATGCCGACATCACCGCAAGCGAGGACGGCTCGTCGGACGTCCATAGAAACGTCATTGTGCCCAGGCAGAGTTCGCTCACCTTGAGGCCGGTGCGGCCGAGCTTGCGATATTCCATCCGGCGATTGTAATCTGCGGGTTCTGTAAGTTTGCCTGCAAACAGCGCCGGGATCGCAAGTGCCTGGATGCCTTCTATAATCTGGCTGCAATGTCGTTGGAAGTCTTGGAACTTGCCCTTGCCACTTCACGCGCTGGCACGCCCTGCGCGTTGTGCACCGTCATTCAGTCAAGCGGATCGGTGCCGCGCCGCCCGGGATCAAAGATGCTGGTCGGCGCCGACGGCGCGATCCTGGCTGGCACGATTGGCGGCGGGGCAATGGAAGGCCGCGCAATTGACCTCGCCCGCGAGGCCATTGCCGATGGCGAAGCGCGGACCGGTTCTTTCCGATTGAGCGACCCGGAGCAAGGTGACGCGGGCGTGTGCGGCGGCACCATGGAAGTTTTTATCGAGCCCTTGGCCTCGCCGCCGACCGTGCTGGTGGTAGGCGCCGGGCACGTTGGCCGGGCCCTCGTAAAACTCGCGACATTCGCCGGGTTTCGGGCCGTCCTCAGCGATGATCGGGTCGAGTTGTGCGCGCCGGCCATTGCGCCCGGCGCGGATGCTTATCTGGCTGGCCCGTTGCTTGAGCAGCTCGGCAGGATGTCGCTTTCGCCCCGGTTATATGTCGCCCTGGTGACCCGTGGGTATGCCATCGATGTGGAAGCGCTGCCCGTGCTATTGCGCGCCCCGGTCGCCTATATCGGGGTGATTGGCAGCCGGCGACGCTGGCTGACGGCCGTCAAGTCTTTGCGTGAGGCGGGCATCAGCGACGCCGATCTGGCCCGGGTGCGTGCGCCGATCGGTCTCGAGATTCGGGCCGAGACGCCCGAGGAGATCGCCGTAAGCATTATGGCCGACATCATCGCGACCCGCCGCGGTGCGGCTATTCCATCCGTTATGCGGCCGGGGTTGGGGTTGGCGGACCGGTAACGCCGACGCCGTCGTACTCGCGCAGACGCGGGTAGCGCCAGGCCACCCACAGCGTCAGGCCGAACGTGATCAGGCCGCCGCTGACGACACTGGCGACGATGCCCCAGACCGAGGCGACCACGCCGGCCTCGAGTTCGCCCAGCTGGGGTCCGCCCATAAAGAACATCATGTTCACCCCGACCATCCGCCCGCGCAGATGATCGGGGGTGAGAAGCTGGCGCATTGTTCCCCGGATCACTGTTGAGACCGTATCCGCTGCGCCCGAAATTGCGAAGAGCACGAAGGACAGCAGGAAGCTGGTCGACAGGCCAAACAGGGCCGTGGCCAGCCCGTACAGCGCGACGCTGACGAGCAGGACCGGCCCTTGCTTTGGAATGCTGTGACGGAGCGAGAGTACCACCCCGGCGACCAGCGACCCCACCGCCTGGGCGGACGAGAGCAGCCCATAGGTGATGACGTCGGCGCCTAGAATGTCCTTGGCGATCAGGGGCAACATAGTCCGGGCCGAGGCAAAGAAGGTGGCGAAGAAATCCAGCAGCATCGTGCTCCAGATGATGCGCTCGCGATAGACAAATCGGGCGCCTTCGAGCATGCCGCTCAGGGTGATGGCGCTGCGCGGGGCGGCCGGCGCGGCCCGATGGCGCATCAGCGCAAGCGCAAGGATGACCGCTGCGAAGGACGCCGCATTAACGGCATAGATGCTGCCCAGATTCCACGTTGCAATGGCCAGCCCGCCCAGGGCCGGTCCCAGGATTGACACGACCTGCATCAGGGTCGTGTTGAGGCTGAGCGCGTTGGCCAGATGCACCCGCGGTACCAGGCTGGGGACAAGGGCCTGCCGGGAAGGATTGTCAAATGCCATCGCGGATGCGTTGACAGCGGTCAGAACATAGATCACCCACAACTGATCGATTCCGGCGAACGTTGCCAGCGCGAGCAGCGCGGCTGACAGTCCGGCGATCGACTGCGTCACCATCATCACCCGTCGACGGTCATGCGTGTCGGCAATCATGCCTCCCAGCAACGCGAAGAAGACGATCGGCCCGATGCGGACCAGCCCGAGAATCCCAAGGCCCAATGCGCGCGCGTCGAGAGTGGTTGTTGCGCCAAGCGCATTCAACGTCCATGTCTGGCCCTGCAGCAGGTCAAAAATGTGCCAGTTCACGGCCGTGAGCTGCATCTGCGTGCCGGTTTGCGAGATCAATTGACCCGCCCACAGTAGGCGAAAATCGCGGTGTTGGAAGGCGGCAAGGCGAGGTGGCTGCGCAGCGGTTTCGGCCATGAAGGCTGTATTATCGCCAGCGTGCCAATCACCTCATACCGGGATAAGCTCCTTGATTCACTTCGGGCCCATGCGCCGATCGATGCCACCGAGGCAGGCCATCTTGCCTCGATTTTGGCATTTGTGGCCGCCCAGTCGGCGCCGTTCAGCCGGAACACACTCGACGGCCACATCACGGCGTCCGCCTTCATCGTTGACCCAACCCACCTGTTCACTCTTCTCGTCTGGCATGAGAAGCTGGCTCGCTGGCTGCAGCCGGGCGGGCACTGCGAGGAAAGCGACGAATCGACGCTGGCTGCGGCTGTGCGAGAAATTGAGGAGGAAACCGGGTTGGATTCCTCCCAGTTGAAACAAGTAGGCGTCGGCGTCTTTGATGTTGACGCGCATCGCATTCCGGCTCGGCGAGACGTCCCCGAGCATTGGCACTATGACATACGCTATCTCTTTGAGGCTGATCGCGCGGCGCCGACCCAGGCCGGCGCAAATTGGGTGAGTATTGAGCAAATGCTGGCGCATCCGCATGCCTCGCTGCGCCGCCTTGCCGAAAGGGCCGCCAATGCGGGTTGACCGGCTGGACAGGGCAGTTGCTGCCGCCATCGCCGTGACGTTGGTTCTCGCGGTATTCGTCCTCTTGCGGGGCGACCAGGTTGGGGTTCGTATTGCCCAAACCCAACCGGCAGATGGTGCGGGCGACGTCGGCTTGCGGCCCGTGATTGGGCTGACGTTCAGCGAGCAGATGCGCCAAACCGCACTGGAGGGCCGGCTCAGTTTCAGCCCGCCGGTCACCGGCACGCTGCGCTGGTCGGGCAATGCCGCCCTGTTCACGCCGGCCGCGCCCCTGGCAGCAGACACGGCCTATACACTCACCATTCGTGCTGGCGCTGAAAGCGCGCGGGGACGGCTCACCCGCGACGATGTCGTTGTGCGGTTTGCCACCCATCGCCCACGCCTGGTTTACCTTGCCCCGGCGACGGGTATTTCGGATCTGGTGATCGCCGACGTTGGCGGTTCGGGCCAGGAGCGGAAACTGACTTCGGAGCCCTTTGGCGTCTACGATTTTGCGGTGAGTCCGGATGGCCGGCGGATCGCCTTCAGCGCCAATCGCGACGGCGGGGGCAGTCGTGATCTGTATCTCGTTGGTGTTGACGGGAATGATCGGAAGAGAATTGTGAGCTGCGATCAGCAGCACTGTCAGTCCCCTTCCTGGTCGGCGGATGGCTCGCGCATTGTCTTTGAGCGGCGCAACCTCGAGAAGGGCGCTATCGGTGTGATCCCTGGCGCCTCCCGACCTTACATCTACGACATCAATATTGGCCAGGCTTCGTCACTATTCACGGATACGCAGTATGTTGCTTCTGCTCCGCGCTGGTCGACGGCCGGAGAGACCCTGACCTACTATGACACCATTCAGAGCATTCTCACGGTCTTTGATTTGAGTGCGGGTACCACCGTCGAGGTCCCGAGCGTGCTTGGGGACGCGCCCGCCTGGGCGCCCGATGGCGGCTCGTTTCTTCTGTCGGATCTCGTGTCGGGCAACGAAGGGCGCTTACAGCAGCTCTTACGTTTCGACTACGCGACCGTAACGCTTTCCCCAGTAATGCCACTCACCAATACGAACGACTATGGGGCTGCCTGGTCGCCTGCCGGAGATGAGATTGTCTTTGGCCGCCAATCCGCGGAGTCGTTTTCGGCCTCGAGCGGGGTGGCATTTTATGGGCCCCAGGTATGGGTCACCGGCGCCGATGGCCTCAACCCGCGCGCCCTGACAACCGATACCGAATACAGCCATGCCGGTATGACCTGGTCGCCGGATGGGCGCTGGATCTCGTTGGTACGGACAAACCTGCGCACGATAAATCCGATACCCGAAGTGTGGCTGATTCGGCCGGACGGAGGCGCTGCGCGCAGCGTTGCCCGTGATGCGACGCTGCCGGCCTGGGTTCCTTGACGCAGGTCAACCTAAATGAGCCTGACAACACCTCGCCCTGCGAAACCAACACCGCGGATTGCCGCGGTGGTCCTCACCCTGAACGAAGCGCGCCACATTTCAGCGTGTCTCGATACGCTTGATTGGGCCGACCTGCGGCTGGTCTTCGACTCTTTCTCAAGCGATGCCACGCCGGACCTGGCCCGGGCAAGCGGAGCGATTCTGGTTCAGAACCGTTTTGTGAACTACGCCCAACAGCGAAACGAGGCACTGGCCTGGGCATCCACTCAGACGCCCCCGGCCGATTGGGTTTTCTTTGTGGATGCCGACGAGCGCTGCACGCCCGAACTTGCGTCTGAACTGCGCACGGTAGCCGAGGACCCGACACGCGACGTGTGGGCGGTCCCGCGCCACAATTTCATCTTTGGCAAGCTTACGCTCGGGGCGGGCTGGTTTCCTGATTTCCAGGCCCGTCTGTTCCGGGTGGGCAAGGCCGATTTTGAACCCGCGCGGGCTGTGCACGAGGTTGCTCGCCACCAGGGTGAGTTGGGGCGGCTGCGCGCCACCCTCGATCATTTCAACTACGACAGCGTGGCCCAATTCCACGACAAGCAACGGCGCTACGCCGAATACGACGCGGGCATCCTGTTCAAACAAGGGGTGCGCCCCAAGCCGCGCAATTTCGTCTTGCAGCCGTTGCGCGAGTTTCGACGGCGCTATTTCAGCCTGGGCGGCTATCGCGACGGCGCGCATGGCCTGCGTCTGAGCGCGCTGATGGCCTGGTACTCCCTTGACATGTACCGCCGCCTGGCCCGAATGTGGCGGGACGCGGCATAGTGGGGGAGCCGCAGGCGCGCTGTTGGGCGTTCGTCAAGCTCTGCGCAGCGCGCGTGACACAATGCAGGCATGCACGGGCATCGGCGGGTGGGACTCTGGGTGAAGCGAATCGCGATCGGCACAGCCGTGCTGGGAGCCGTCAGCGTGTTTGGCCTGCTCATCACCTTGCCTTCAGTGGAGGCGCTGCCGGACCGGATTCACGTTGCCAGCACGCGTTTCCTGGACCGCAACGGGGTTCTCTTGTACGAGGTTGTCGATCCGCAATTGGCCTCCGGAGGCCGGCGCACGCATCTTGCGCTTGCGGACATGGGTGGCGACCTGCGCCGGGCCGTGATTGCGGTGGAGGACGCGAGTTTCTACGAGAATCCAGGCGTCGATCTGCGCGGAATCGCTCGTTCGCTGCTGATCAATCTCGAGGGCGGTGAAACCCTGGCAGGCGGGAGCACGCTCACCCAGCAGCTCGCCCGCCTCACCCTGCTTGACGAAACCGAGCGCCAGCAGCGCACACTGCTGCGCAAGGCCCGTGAGGCGCTACTGGCCCTGCAACTGGGCGCCCGGTATCCCAAGGATGCCATCCTGGCGTTTTATCTCAACGAGGCCTATTTTGGCAATCTCGCGTATGGGGCCGAGGCCGCCGCACAGGCCTACTTCGGCAAACGTGCGCGTGAGCTTGACCTGGCGCAGAGCGCTTTGCTGGCCGGCCTGCTTCAGAATCCGGTTGCCTATGACCCGCTCAACCACCCCGAAGCTGCCCATAAGCGGCAGGGCGTAGTGCTGGACTTGATGATGCGCCAGCGCATGATCAGCGAGGAGCAGGCCTTGGCTGCCCGCCAAACCAGACTCGAATTCGCCGGGTCGGCCTCCAGCATCCGCGCACCCCACATGGTTGCGTATGCCCGGGCCTGGGCTGAGGAGCGTTTTGGGGTCGAGGCCGTGTCACGCGGCGGACTGGTCATCACGACCACCCTGGACATCGGCCTCAACGACATTGCGACCCGCGCCGCGCGAGATCGCCTGGGGCAGCTCCGCGATGAGCAGGTGACCGAACAGCGGCCGTATGGCTACAACGCCAACAACGCGGCGGTGGTCGTATTGGATCCCCGTTCGGGGGACATCCTGGCCATGGTGGGCAGCCCGGATTACTTTGACCGCGCAATCAGCGGCGCGGTGAATGCAGCCGTGGCGCTTCGGCAACCCGGCAGCGCGATCAAGCCGCTGACCTATGCCGCTGCTTTTGAGCGGGTTCCTGGCTTCACGGCGGCAACGCCAATCATCGATGTCGAGCGTCCATTTCCAACCCGCGAGGGCCTGCCGTATGTTCCTGAAAACTATGATCGCCGGCATGTCGGCCCGATCAGCGCGCGCGCCGCTTTGGCGACCTCAAACAACGTTGCGGCTGTCGCGACGCTCGAGCAACTGGGCGTGTCCAATATGCTCGCGTTTGGACGCGCACTCGGCTTGCGTTCCCTTGGGGATGAATCCGAGTATGGCTTGTCGCTGACTTTGGGCGGCGGCGAGGTGCGCTTGCTGGAATTGGCTGCGTCCTTTGGCGCTTTCGCCCGAGCGGGCGTGCCGCTTGAGCCGGTTGCAGTACTCCAGGTCAGCGATGCGGCCGGCCGAGTGATCTATCAGCGCGCGCCCGCGATCGGACAGCCGGCCCAGATGTCGCCGTCGACGGCCTGGCTGATCGGAGATATCCTGTCCGACAATGCCGCTCGCGCGCCAGCGTTTGGCGAGCACAGCGCGCTTCGCCTACCGTTCCAGGCTGCCGCAAAAACGGGCACCACGACCGATTGGCGTGATAACTGGACCGTGGGATACACGCCTCGCGCGATTGTGGGTGTATGGGTGGGGAATGCCACTGGAGAGTCAATGACCCGGATCAGCGGAGTCACGGGCGCGGCGCCGATTTGGCGCGATGTCATGCTTGCCGCGCACGAAAACCAAAGGCCCGGCTGGTTTGAGCGACCGGCCGATTTGACCCGGGTGGAAATCTGCGCCCTCTCAGGCATGCTGCCAACACCGAGCTGTCCGGCTCGGCGCACGGAGTGGTTTGTATACGGAACAGCCCCAACCCGGCCCGATACGTGGACGGCGCGCATTGGCGGGATCACCGTCTTTCGCCTGCCCGACCTTGCCC
>Ga0073904_10002526_pt1 | contig 13822 bp, 14 predicted proteins | sample KloWWTrecipitate_FD_66668 | JGI IMG/M metagenome (GOLD analysis project Ga0073904, IMG submission 66668) | Active sludge microbial communities from Klosterneuburg, Austria, studying microevolution and ecology of nitrifiers - Klosterneuburg... | ecosystem: Engineered > WWTP > Aerobic digester >...
ATTACGAAACTTCAGAAAGAAATTGAAAACCTTTTTAAAAATAAAACTATTTCTGATTTTGTCTGAAAAATTTAAAATTAACTGCCGATGAAATTTCCTGTTTACATGGATTATAATGCTACAACTCCTGTAGATCCTGAAGTACTCGAAGAAATGATCCCTTATTTTTGTGAACATTTTGGAAATGCATCAAGTGCTAATCATAAGTTCGGATGGAATGCCGAGGAAGCCGTTTCAAAAGCAAGAAAAAATATTGCTGATCTTATCAATGCATCTCCGCGTGAAATAATTTTTACTGCAGGTTCGACTGAAGCAAATAATATTTCTCTTAAAGGTGTAGCGGAAATATATGAAGGAAAAGGAAATCACATTATCACCTGCACTTCAGAGCATAAAGCCATTTTAGAAACATGCGAGTATCTGGAGACAAGAGGTTTTGAAGTTACATATCTGAAAGTTGATAAAGATGGATTGATAGATCTTGACGAATTAAAAAATGCGATAACTGATAAAACGATTTTAGTCAGTATCATGGCTGCAAATAATGAGATCGGAACTATTCAGCCTGTAGAAGAAATTGGAAAAATATGCAGAGAAAATGGAGTTTTGTTTCATACAGATGCTACACAAGCAGTCGGTAAAATTCCTGTGGATGTACAGAAAATGAACATTGATCTGATGAGTATTTCAGCGCATAAATTTTACGGACCAAAAGGTGTCGGGGCATTATATGTAAGAAGTAAAGAACCACGTGTAAATTTTACCAAGCAAATGCACGGAGGAAGTCAGGAAAAAGGACTTAGAGGCGGAACTTTGAATGTACCCGGAATTGTCGGAATGGGAAAAGCATGTGAGATAAGTATGAAAAATATGAATAATGAAATGTCGAAACACATTGTATTCAGAGATAGAATAATTGATGCACTTTTAAATATAAATGATGTTTACCTGAACGGACACAGGACAAATCGTCTGACGAACAATATTAATTTCAGCATTGGTAAAATAAATATAGAAAGTCTTCTCGGAGATCTAAAGGATATTGCCTTGTCTACCGGAAGTGCCTGTACATCTTCATCAATGGCACCATCACATGTATTAAGTGCAATTGGCAGGGAAGATGATCTTGCAAGGTCTTCCATAAGAATCAGTTTTGGGAGATTTACGACTGAAGAAGAAATAGATTACCTTATTGAAAAGCTGACTTCAAATATTTTAAAGCTAAGAGAAGAAGCTCCAGAGTTTCAGATTGCAAAATAATTTTAGATAAAAAAATAATTAAAATATTTAAATAAATATATTATGACAGAAGTAAAAGAATTCATTCCGGGAGTCAGTGAAGATGTGAATATTACTGACAAAGCTATAAAGGAAGTAAAAAAAATAATGGAAGAAAATAAAGTACCTGAGAATTACGGACTAAGAGTAGGTGTAAAAGGCGGCGGATGTTCAGGTATGACCTATTCACTTGGATTTGATCCGGATGAGAGAACAGGTGATACAGTCCTCGAAAAAGACGGTATAAAAATATTTATAGATATGAAAAGTGTTTTATATTTATCAGGAACTGAAATAGATTTTACAGACGGGCTGACCGGAAGAGGCTTTGAGTTTAATAATCCTCAAGCTGTGAAGACATGTGGTTGCGGTAGTTCATTTGGAGTCTAAGTTAAATTGAAAAAACAGCTCTCATATTTTTTACTGTTCATAATTTTTTGTAATTATTTGCATTAAAATAATGACCTGTATTTTTTGTTTTCTTGGGGAATGAATGCTATAAATAAGTAGAAAATTTTTAATCGGATGTAATATTAATTAGTGATCATTTACTTTCCGCAGAAATAAAATAAAACTGAAACAGAAATTCAATTAATTAATCATAATCAAAAAGGAGAAATTACTAAAATGGCTTACGAATGGAAATTTAATCCAAGACCTTACACAGACGATGAAGCATCAGAATTGCTGGCAGAAGTAATAGATGCTGATACTGCGAACTGGCATTACAATACTCATCATAAAGGTTATGTAACTTTTATGAATAAGATCGAAACTGAACTTGAAACTGCAGACAGAGCTTCAGCAAACGGAAATTACAGTAATGTTGGTGAACTCAAAAGAAGATTTACCTGGAATCATGCAGGTGCATTACTTCATGATGTTTACTGGGAAGTTTTAGGCGGTGACGGCGACACCTCAAAAGGGCCAGAAGTAATCGCAGCTATAGAAAAAGAATTCGGATCGATCGATAACTGGAAGGCTGATTTCAAAGCGACAGCAGTTTCAGCAAAACTTTCAGGCTGGGCAGTATTGACTTATGATCAGCTTTACAGCGAAAGACTTTTAGATATTCTTGTTGATGAACACCATTATGGTGCAATCTGGGGTGGAATTCCGATAATCTGCTGTGATGTTTTTGAGCATGCATATTATCATAAGGACGGTCCCGGCAGAGCAACATATATTGATAACTTTTTCAAAAACCTGAACTGGTCAAGGATCAATGATAGGTATAAAAAGTATGCAGTAAAATAAGAAATATTTAATTATTTTGTGAAGGGCATTTTATAAATGCCCTTTTATTTATTTACACAATATAAATTTTTATTTTTGAAAAGATTTTTTGCATTTACAATATTTATTTTCATTTTATCTTCAGTTTTTATATCCTGTGACAAAACAGATACTGAGCAAACAGAGATCAATAATAAAGTATTCAGTTGGAGACCTGATCTAAAAATAACTGACATACCTGATACTCCTGTAAAAGGATTTTTAAAAGGTAAAGAAATCGAATTTACTTATATTAATTTTGAAGACTGGAGAGGAAGTGGTGACAATGTTTTAAATTTCAGTAACCTTATCCCGAAAAACAGCTGCGGATTTATTGAGAATGATAATTCATTTCAATTAATGAAAAAAGCAGGTGAGATTAAAGTGGGAGAATTGATAAAATCTTCATTCGATCAGAATCTTGATGGATTTACTGCATATTATGAAATTGCAGATTCCACAAACCCTGTAAAATCAACTGTTGAGTGGAATTGTATCTTAGTTATAACTGCCAAAAATGAAAAAACTATTAAAGGAAAAATTGCAATGTGTTTTAAAGATGATACCAAAAGCTGGATAGCCGGTACATTTGAAGCTATAAGATGTTACAATTAAAAAATTATTAATAACGATTTTTATACATGAAAAAAATTATATTATCTGTTTTTTTTATTTCAGCGCTTATTTTAACAGGCTGTGGTAATAAAGAAAAGGAAGCCGTAAAAGAAAGTAATGAAACTGAAAAAGAAATGACTGAAAAGAGCGAGAATCAGATTAAAGATGAATTAAATAAAGATGAATCTGTAAATTCTGATGATCAGTCAAAAATTGAAAATGAACTTGGAATGAAGCCGGGTCTTCCTGCAGATTTTCCAAAAGAAATTCCTCATCCGAAAAATGCCAAAGTATTAGGTTCTCTGAATTCTTCCGATGGTACTGTCGTTACTTTTGAGTCAAATGATAAAGTTCTAGATATTGTAGAATTTTATAAAGAGGAAATGAAAAAAGGCGGATATACTTTAACAGAGGAAGGTGAGTCACTTGTCAGTGATAAAGGCGGTCTGATAAACTGGTCAAAAGGCGATAAGATTGCCGGACTTATGCTTGGGTTTGATAAAGATAAAAATATAACATCGCTCGTTATCACATATAATTAGTACAACTAAAAATATTTGAAAAAACTTTTGAGTGAGAGTGATTCATTCGAAAGTTTTTTTTATTTTAAATTCTGAATGGATGAATTCACAGATCTGCCATTATTTCCTCTGAATGTAGTTATGTTTCCGCATGCAAAAATGGAACTGCATATTTTTGAAGAGAGATACAAAAAAATGATAAATGAATGTATTGATGAAGGTAAAATTTTTGGAATAAATTTGTTTGCAAATGAAAAAATTTTTCTGACAGGGTGTACATCTGAAATTAGTGAAGTGAAAAGGAAAACTATTACTGGAGAGTTTGATATTGTTTCGAAAGGAATTAGAAGATATGAGATCATGAACTATAAAATGACTGCAAATAAATATTTTGTAGGAGAGGTTATATTTTCAAAGAATTCAAATTTTATTACAGATGATATTAAGTTTCATGAAGCAGTAAATAATTATAATGAGCTTACCTACATTGTCTATAAAGGCAGTATTAAGCCGATTGATCCGAATATTGAAAAATGGCAGACGGGAGAATTCTCTCCTTCATTTCTGATGGCTGAAAAATGCGGTTTGAGTGTTGCAGAAAGGCAAACTCTGCTTGAGATAAATAATGAGGATGACAGAATATTTTTTATGCTGAATTATTTTGAAAGCATTATGCCTAAACTTAAAGACGCTGACAGGATTGCTAAGATAATAATGAGTGACGGTTATCTGGTTCAGTAAATTCTGATTTTATATTTATGATCGAAAAAGACAAAGTTAAAAATATTTTAGTTACGAGAACTGACAGACTCGGAGACGTTATACTTACTTTACCTTTGTTATCGTGTCTTAAAAAGATCTTTCCCGAATCTAAAATTTTTTTCCTTGTAAAAGTTTACTTAAAGGATATTCTGGATTGTTATGAAGGTATTGATGAAATCATTTATATTAATAATGAAGAAGATAAGGATATTCTGTCAGAAATTATCAGATCTAAAAATATTGACCTGGCAATAAATGTGAAACCTGATTATAAACTTGCATCAATGCTGTACCGGCTGGGGATAAGATACAGGATAGGTACGGCTTACAGGTGGTTCTCATTTTTGTATAATTGTAAAGTCCATGTTCACAGAAAACGCTCAGATCTCCATGAGTCAGAACTTAACTTACTAATGATAAAAAGTTTTTTTGACGAAGAATGTAGTTCAGAGTTTGGAAAATTTAAAATAGAAGAATCAAAAAAGTTAAGACTGGATCAAAAACTTTCAGAGTTTAATCTGGAACTTTCGGATACTTATATAATCATACATCCGGGCAGCGGAGGTTCTGCAAAGGATCTGCCTGCAGAAAATTTTATTGAATTTATAAATATGTTCAGTAGTGAGTATAGAAATATTAAAATAGTATTTACTGGTTTGCAAAGCGAAAATGAACTGGCTGAAAAGTTAATCAATGGATCCGGAATAGAAAAATCGGTTGTAAATCTATGTGGAAAGCTTGACCTTGGAGAAATGCTGATACTGATTAATGAATGCAGTCTCTTTATTTCTAACTCTACCGGACCTATTCATATTGCTGGTGCTCTCAATAAAAAGATCATTGGCTTTTATCCAAATGAAAAACCAATGCATGCAGGCAGGTGGAAACCTCTTGGAAAAGATGTTATAATTATTTCACCTGAATCTTCTAAAGATGATCTGAGTGAAATTGATACAAATGAAATAATTAATGCAGTTAAAAAATTGATTTAAATTTTTTAATTTGTACAGAACAATAATTGAGTAACGTTGTTAAAGATTTTGTTTATAAAATTAAATTTAAATAATTATAATGAAGATAATTAGATCAGTAATCTTAATAACTCTTTTATTCACATCAGTATTTTTAAATGCTCAGGATAATGAATTCAGAACAATCGAACAGGATGCATTTACAACCGGTGAGAAATTAACATTTGAAATAAATTACGGATTCGTAAATGCAGGTACGGCCGTAATGGAAATTGATCCTAATCTTCAGACTATAAACGGAAGAGAATGTTATGATATTAGATTTACTGTGAATTCATCAGGCAGTTTTGACTGGGTATATAAAGTCCGTGATTTTTACAGGACTTATGTAGATAAAGAAGGATTATTTCCGTGGAGATTTGAACAGCATATAAAGGAAGGGAATTACCAGAGAGATTTTGAAGCCATTTTCGATCAGGAAAATCATAAAGCAAAAACCTATACCGGTGAAAAAGAGCCAAAGAAATTTGAAGGTGAATTTGATATTCCTGAATATACACAGGATGCAATGAGTGCATTTTATTTTTTCAGAACACTGGATTTTAGTAAAATGAAAGAAGGGGACGAGACTCTGCTTCAGAACTTTTACAAGGATAATACTTATCCTCTGAAAGTAAAATATTATGGTAAAGAAACCATAGAAGTACCGGCAGGAGAATTTAGATGTGTAAAGCTAGAGCCGTTAGTTGCTGAAGGCGGATTATTTAAAAGTGAAGGTTCAATAATTGTCTGGCTTACAGATGATGAAAGAAGGATGCCTGTGAAAGTAAAGACCAAAGTTGTGATCGGATCTATAGATGCAGATCTCAGCGCTTATTCAGGACTTGCAGGATCTCTTAATTCTAAAAAATAATTTAAAAAATTTCAGATAAATTTATAAAGCGAATTAAAAATTCGCTTTTCTTTTATGAAAATATCAGAGTTATTTTATTCAATACAGGGCGAAGGCAAAAGAGCCGGTCGCCCTTCTTTTTTTATCAGAACAAATCACTGTAATCTCAGGTGTAAATTTCCAGGCGGAAATCTATGTGATACTTATTATACCAGTTGGGAACCTGACGACTTACGGAATCTTGGGGAATTGAACTTAGATGACATAATTGCTGAATATAAAAAAATTAAGTGCTGTGATATTGTAATAACTGGCGGAGAACCTACGATGAATGCAAATGATCTGTCAGATCTTTGTCAAAAATTAAAAGAATCAAATCCTGATTCATTTATTACAATTGAAACTAATGGTACATACTTTGGAGATTTTATAAAATATTCTGAATTGATCAGCGTTAGTCCAAAGCTAAAAAGTTCTGTTCCATTAGGTACGGAATATGAAAAAATGCATGAGAAGAACAGATTAAATTTTGAGACCTTTATAAAGTTTAATCTTCTCAAAGAAAACTATCTTAAAGACATCCAGTGGAAATTTGTTTTCACATCTGAAAAGGACATTAAAGAGATAAGGGAAATCCAGTCTGCCGTTGGGTTTAAAGACAGTGATATATATTTAATGCCTGAAGGAATCACAGCAGAAGATTTAAACAGTAAAAGATTAGAAACATTAGAGGTCTGCAAAAAGAACAATTTCAATTATTCAGACAGACTTCACATACTTGCCTGGGGAAACAAGAGAGGAGTTTAAATTAATTGAAAATTAAAAATTAAAAATTACGAGTTACGATTTACGGGTTACGATTTACGGGTTAATTGTGATAACAAAATTCATCATTCAATATTCCAAATTCCTAATTCTTAATTCTTAATTGATTAAAACCCCACAGAATAATTTATCCTACCTGCATCTTTGTTGACATCAAAAAATACATTAGATTTTTGAAGTAAGGTATTATTTGAATTTCTGAAAAAATGATTTATCACATCTGCTGCTGCTATTGCAATAAACATAGAAGCCGGAGCAACTCCAGGACTATATGAATCTGTCCTTTCACTCTGATTAAACAGATCATTTTTAGCTTTGATAATAGGAGCTCTCAATGAATAAATAAGAGCAGCACTGCCAGCTCCGATCAGCATTCCTGTGAATACATCTGAAGGATAATGAACCCCCCAGTAAATTCTTCCAAGTGATACAACTGCTGCATAGGTGTATAATCCAGCTATCAAAACCGGTTCAACCGGATATCTCAAAGTGAGTGAAGTAGCAATCGCAAAAGCTTCTGATGAATGTCCGGAAGGAAAAGAATAAGTACCTTTTACAGATAAAGTATCTGATAAGTATACATTGTTCATTGTTCTGAATGGTCTGGGTCTTTTTACTGTGACTTTAATTATTTGAGTAACCGACAAATTCGTGATCTCCGATAAAGCCAGCAATATGGCAGAGCTTTCGTCGTAACTATTATTGTTGATTCTTGCAAAAGTGTACATTCCTACAGGTGCAGCAATTGATATTGGTATTATAGATTCGTTTGTAATATTCACCATTGAATTTATGAAAGAGCTGTGAATATTATTAAAAGTCCGGAATAATTTTACGTCAATACTTTTTTCACTGTATTTCGTTTTATCCTTACCTGAGGTCTTATATCTATATTGAGAAAAACTATTTACATAAAAAAATAAGATCAGAATTAATATGAAGGAAATTCTTCGCAATAATTATAATTTACTCAGAGCATTATTGATATCAGCTAACAGATCTTCAATATCTTCTATACCTACTGATAATCTTACAAGTCCGTCTGTCAATCCGAATTCTTCTCTGAGATATTTCGGAACAGTACCGTGTGTCATAGAAACAGGATGGCAGACAAGTGATTCAACTCCTCCAAGCGATTCAGCGATCTGAAAAATTTCCAGAGCGTTACAGAAGTCAACTGCCTTTTCGTATGATCCGACGTCAAGTGAAATGATCCCACCAAACCCTGACATTTGTGATTTTGCCAGTTCGTGCTGTGGATGAGATTCCAAACCCGGATAATAAAGTTTTTCGATCATTGAATTTTCAGAAAGTACTTTGCAAATAGTAACTGCATTCTCGTTATGAGCTTTCATTCTCTGTGCTAATGTTTTTGTTGAACGCAGAATCAGCCAGCAGTCAAAAGGAGCAGGAACAGAGCCAATTGAGTTTTGCAAAAATTTAAAAGTTTCGGCAATAGTTTCGTCTGAAGTAACAAGGCATCCGCCGATTACATCACTGTGACCGTTAATATATTTAGTTGTACTATGTAAAACTATGTCGATCCCAAAGTCCAGTGGATTCTGAAAATACGGACTCATAAAAGTATTATCCACGCATGTTGTGATTTTTTTCTCGCGTCCAATCTCTCCTAAATTTTTGAGATCAGTAATGTTCAGCATTGGATTGGTAGGAGTTTCGACATAAATAAATTTTGTATTTGGTTTTATAGCATTGATCAGTGCTTCATTGTCAGAAGTGTCAACATACGAAAACTCCAGTCCGTAATTTTTCATGACCTGTTCATACAAACGGTAAGTACCGCCATAGACATTATTAGTACAGATCACATGATCACCCGGTTTAAATAAATTTATAACAGTCTGTACGGCTGCCATTCCTGAAGAAAAGCAAAATCCATACTTCCCGTTTTCAAGTGCAGCAAGGTTTGCTTCAAGAGTTGATCGGGTCGGATTAATTGTCCTTCCGTAATCAAATCCTTTTGAATCACCAAGTTTTTTATTGGAATATGTAGAGGTCTGAAAGATGGGAGTAATTACAGCTCCTGTAGTTTCTTCCGGATGCTGACCGGCGTGAATCTGTTTGGTTGCGAATTTCATAATTTAGTTTTTTTTAGCGAAAAGTATTTTCAAAAATTTTAAATGAAAATCCTGACCGTATATTTAATAAAATTTTTAATCAGTTTTAAATTAAACAAAATCAAGAACGTCATATCTGGTAAGTATTCCTTTTATTTGTCCGTGCTGAGATACAAGAATAGTACTGTCTTTCTGAAGCATTTCAAGTGCTTTCGGAAATTCGGTATTAAAATCCACTATCGGAAGTTTTTTATCCATTACATCTTTTACTTGTTTACCTGATACATTCCTGTCATTCATAACTTTTTCGATGACACTTTCCTCAGCAATAGAACCAACACAATCAGATCCGTCTATGACAGGCAATGTACTGAGATTATATTTATCCATCAGCTCAAGTGCTTCGAATAATTTATCAGAACTTTTCGCTGAAATAAGTCCGGGCACACCAGCAGTTTTCTTAGTCAGGAATACCTGCCCTGTTGAAATGAAATCAGAATTCATCAGACGCTTTTCTCTAAGCCATTCATCAGAATGATATTTAGAAAGATATCTTTCACCTGTATCACAAACTATAAAAACTATAACAGCATTTTCATCAAGGGTTTTAGCAAGCTCAACGGCAGCATAAGCTATCGTCCCTGTTGATCCGCCGCAGAATATTCCTTCTTCTTTTCCAAGTCTTTTACACATTTCTACAGAATCAAGATCGTTAACATTAACTATTTCATCAATGTACTGAAGCTGAACATTCTCCACCATCACATCCTGACCGATACCTTCAATTAAGTAGGGGATAGGTTCAGGTGTATTGCCGGTTTCTTTTACAACTTTAAATATAGAACCGTAAGGATCTGCCCCGATTACTTTAATACCCGGATTTTTTTCTTTAAGATATTTCCCTGTACCGGAAATAGTCCCGCCTGTACCGACACCGGATACAAAGTGTGTTATCTTTCCTTCTGTATCATTCCAGATCTCGGGACCTGTAGTTTTGTAATGCGCTTCAGGATTTCCCGGATTTACATATTGATAAAGAAAAAGTGAATTTGGAATTTCCTTTGATAATCTTTCAGCTACAGTTACATAGTGATCGGGTTCTCCATGCTTAGCAGTCATCGGCTGAATTATCACTTCGGCACCTAGTGCTTTGAGATAATTATTTTTTTCTCTGGAAGCTTTTTCTGTCATTACAAAAATTGTCTTATAACCTTTTAACGCAGCTACCAGTGCAATTCCGATCCCTGTATTTCCACTCGTAGCTTCGATTATAGTGCCGCCCGGTTTGAGCTTGCCTTCACGTTCTGCAGCTTCTATCATATTTAGTCCGATCCTGTCTTTTACACTACCGCCGGGATTGTATGACTCCATCTTTGCAAGTACAGTCGGTTTCAGACCTTTTGTAATGTTGTTGAGTTTTACAAGGGGAGTGTTGCCGATCAGATCAAGTACGCTGTTATAATATTTCATATTTATAATTTTGTAAATTTAAATTTGATAATTCTATTTGGGTATGTTGAAGTCTGAATAAAATTTTTATTCAAATTTTATATCTCCTGTATATTCTTTTCGTCTCATACTCTTTCTAGTCAGATAAATTCTTTTTACTTCATTGTAATATTTGAATGTATTTTTATCTATAGATTTTTCATAAAATCCCTGACCCAGTTTTATTTTTTTCATTACATAGACAGTATCAGTTCCATTAATAAAAAATATACTGATCTCATCATTCGAGGGGAGAAAAAATCTGACATTAAATTTTTCTTTTACCGGGTTTGGGTATACCGGATAAAATTGTAAAGTAGTTGGAAATTCCATCCAGAATACTTCTTTATTTAAATTCAAATATTTTGAAGTCCCGTCATTCATATCCATCTTAATTCTGAATTTGTATTTCCCTTCTTTTAATTTTTTATCAATGTATGAATACTTGCTTGTGGTAGGAGCTGTCTTTACACCTCTGACATAATCGATCTCTACCCAGTCAGATTCAGAACTGTCCGGTTTGATTTCTATTCTTTCTACTGCAAAACCTTTACAGGTAAAACCTTTGGGAGTGTTCCATTTCAACAATAATTTATTTCCTATTATTTCATCTACTATTTTCCAATCAGGTTGATTCTTGAGATTAGTATCATTTACAGGATTTACAAATAAATTCTCAATTGCATTTATTTTATTGTAAGACTTGTCATTATATGTCCAGTCTTTTTTATCACCGTCTAATATATTTCCCTGATTGTCTGTGATTAAAATAAATTCATCAGTTTTAACACTTTCCGTTTTTTTCTGAGAATAAACACTTTCGTTGCTGAAAAAAATTATTGAAAATAAAATGAATAAGTAAGTTATTATGTGTTTTAAATTTAGTGTGGTCAATTATTTTAAATTTATTATTGTAATTTTTTGAATATTATTTTAAAGGAGTACACTTTAAAAATTGTGTTGCATTTCTTTCTGACAACCCACCCTGCCCTCCCCTTGGTAAGGAGTGGGTTTCTGATGGTCTTTGATAGAATCAACTTCATGTAAAGTTGAATATTACAAGTCCTCAATTGAATCTTATATCTCCGTAATAAACTTTCTTTTTGAATTTATTTCTTACAATGTATAATCTCTTTACTTCGTTATTAAAACCTAAAGAATTTTTGTCAATTTCCATTTTATAGAATCCTTGATTCTGAAGTTCATTATTTAATAAATACAAAGTATCATTCCCATTTAAAAAAAATAAACGGATCTCATCTTTCTCAGGTAAAAAAAATCTGACCTTAAATGAATCTGTTACTGGATTTGGATAAACAGGATAAAACTGAAACTTGTCCGGGAAATCCATCCAGATTACTTCTTCACTTAAATTGAAATATTCAAAACTGCCATCATATGATTCCTGCTTAAGTCTGTACTGAAATCTACCTTTTTTTAATTTTTCATCAACAAAACTGTATTTGTTTAATTCATCGGAATTGTTATGACCTTTTTCATAACCAATCTTTTTCCAGTTTTTATCTGTTTCATCTGAAACAACTTCTGCTCTTTCTATGACAAATCCTTTGCAGTTGATCTCTTTTGAAGTGTTCCAAGTCAATATTAACTCATTGTCAATAATTTCAAAGTATATAGATTCTAAAAAAGGAATTAATACGTCAGACATAAGTCGGGGTCTTTTATATAAATATTCGTCACTTATCAGATCATTATACTTTTTATATGAAAAACTCCAGTCCGTTTTATCTCCACTTAAAATATATCCATTGTTATCAGTTATTAAAATATTTCCATCCGTTTGATTGATTTCATTTTGAGAATAAACATTTTTATTGCTGAAAAATATTACAGCGGAAAAAATGATTATGTATATTTCGTGTCTCAAAATTTGTCGGTTCATTTTTTTAATTTCTTAATGTATCTTTTTGAATATTTTTTTTAATGGCGTACACTTTAAACATTGGTATTACATTTCTTTCTGACAACCCCACCCTGCCCTCCACTTGGTAGGGGGAGGGTTCTGATGCTCTTTTTATAGAATCAATTCTGTGTTTTGATTCATTTGAATAATTCTTAAATATTGTTTGAAACTCACAACACCTTCGCAATCTACAGCTTTCTGCTGCGATTTTCGAATATGTATAAATGAATTTATTTCCAAATCATAAAAAACTGTTAACAATTAATTATTAACTATTAACTATTAACTATTAACTCCTATCAAACAATATTTAACTCATAGTTTTAAATTCCTAATTACAAATTGCTCTTCCCCGGTCTCATCAATGGAAAAAATATAACGTCCCGTATCGTCTGTGAATTTGTCAGCAGCATCACGAGTCTGTCGACTCCCATTCCCACACCTGTAGTAGGAGGCATACCTACTTCGATTGCCTTTAAAAAATCTTCATCAAGCGGATGAGTCTCTTTCTCACCTGCGCGTCCCCGTTCTACCTGCTCTTCGAGAAGTTTTCTCTGAAGTATGGGGTCATTTAATTCCGTATATGAATTTCCCATTTCCCATTTATTTACGTAAGGTTCAAATCTTTCAGCAAAAATAACCTGCTCAGGATCGTTCCTCATTTCATCAAGCTGCTTCATCGAATACTCTCTGAGCTGTTTACACAGCGGTGTCGTATCGATAGGGAAGTCATATATAAAAACCGGCTGAATAAGATCTTCCTCGCATGTCTCTTCAAATAAATGTGCTATAAGAAGTCCTTTGCTATGAGAGATCTTCGGATCGAATTCTATTCCATTCCTATTCATGTGATCAATTATCTCCTGCTTCTTCATCTCCAATACATCAAGTCCTGTCTTCTCTTTTATTGCATCTGTCATTCGAAGTCTTTTCCAAGGACTTTTGAAATCCAGCTCGACTTCACCGTATGTTACTTTCGTAGTTCCGTTCGCATCAATGCACGCCTGCTCTACTACATTCTCAAACATTTTCATCGAATCAAAATAATCACCATACGCTTGATACCATTCGACCTGTGTGAATTCAGGATTGTGAGTTCTGTCAATTCCTTCATTTCTGAAGTCTCTGACAAACTCATATACACGATTAAATCCACCGACTATTAATCTCTTTAGAAAAAGTTCATTCGATAT
>Ga0073904_10002527_pt1 | contig 13818 bp, 11 predicted proteins | sample KloWWTrecipitate_FD_66668 | JGI IMG/M metagenome (GOLD analysis project Ga0073904, IMG submission 66668) | Active sludge microbial communities from Klosterneuburg, Austria, studying microevolution and ecology of nitrifiers - Klosterneuburg... | ecosystem: Engineered > WWTP > Aerobic digester >...
CCATCCGCGAGGCGCTGCGCGAAGTCGATCCTGACTTTGAGGGGATAGAAAACGTGCCCATGCGCGGTTTTCGCTGGACGGGAAGGTGAACACCCCCCTGAGGGCCTACGGGCCTTCCCCCCGCTCTCGCATTGCCACGCAATGCGGGCTGGGGGAGCGCTTGCTCAGCGCGGCGGGGCGGCCCTTGCGCGGCAGCCCTGACCTGGGCCGCGCCAGTTTTGATCGCCCTGCACAGTACTTTCAAGCGAGAGGAATGGAGTGAAACGCCTATTGCACCCCGCGCTTGAAATATCGCGTCTGGAAATGCCCCGGCTGGGCCTGCCCGCATTCCGCCTGCGCATCCTTGTGCGCAGTGTGTTTGTGCTGCTGGCCCTGGCCACCGTGGCGCTGAGCGTAGTGGTGCTCAAAGACGAAAAAGAACGCGCCTGGCAGGCCTACCAGCACGGCTTTGTGCGCAGCCAGGCCGAGGTCATGGCGCGGCTGCGCCACCCCTCGGGCCAACTGGCGCTGCTCAATGCCAGCCACCTGGGCCAGGGCGTGACGCCGTTGGCACCGCTGCTGCTGCCCTACGCTGCCATCGACTTTGACGACCCGCAAAAGTCCCAGCAAGCGGTGGAAATGGCCGGCTGCTCCGTGCTGTACCCCGATGGCGCCTCGGTGTGCGCGGCGATTGGCAACAACCCCTATGCGGGCGGCTTCATCTACCTGGTGGGCAGTTTTTATGCCGGTGGGCTGACGCCCCGCGATCGCGGCGCGCTGGTGCCCGCTGCAGCACACCGTGCGCGCATCGCCCTCGACATGCGCGGCACCACCTACCGCTGGATTGCTCCGTACGAGGCCATGCCCCCCCAGGGCAGCGCTGCGGTGCGAGGGCGGCTCACGGGTTTTGTGGACCACGGCACGCCGCAGCTGGATGCCCGCGCGCGGCCTGTGCGCGACTTTCGCGGCTGGCTGTGGCAAACCGGCCAGTGCCGCGACCTGCCGCCCCCATCGTCCAACCAGCCCGCCAGTGGCGCGCCCGCTGGTGAGGCCACCACAGACCCTGACTGCCTGCGCCGCACCCAGTACTCCATCCGGCTACCGGTTGAACTGTTCCGCGAAGCGCTGTTTCGCAAGGACGAGCGCCTGGTCTGGCCGCCGGAAGACCTGGGGCAAATGCGTGTGCGGGTGGAAATGCTGCCCCCCGGCGAAGACGCCAAGCCCTTGTTTGACAGCGATGCACCCGGTGCGCGACGGGCCGCGTCGCTGGACGACTTGTCGCGCAGCCTGCTGCCGGGCGAGCGCGTGCAGATCCGCAGGCTGGGTAGCGACGAGGCCAGCGCCATCACCCTCAAGGGGCTGGAAGTACAGGCCGAACTGTCCGCACCCTGGCTGCTGCGCCTGATTCGCTGGCTGCCGCTGGAGGCCGCAGGCGTGGGCCCGGCAGCAACCACGCCCGCCGCCCCCACGGCACTGGACATCCTCGACACGCCCACCGGCAACTACGTGGTGAACTTCACCGGCCACCTGCGCGGCGTGGAGCAGGGCCTGGCTGCCGTGGCCACGCGCCTGTCGTGGTACCTGGGCGCCATGCTGGGCGCCATTGCGCTGGCCTGGCTGGTGGTGGAGGTGGGACTGATCCGCCGTGTGACGGCCCTCACCCGCCGCGCAGCCGCCGTGTCGTACAACGTGCAGCCCGGCCACACCGGCCCTCGGCTGGGCGACCTGGATGTGTCGGACCTGCGCGGCTCGGACGAGCTGGGCATTCTGGCCGGGGGTCTGGCCGACCTGTTGCAGCGCGTGAAGGACGACCTGCAGCGCGAGCAACTGCGCGCCCAGCAAGAGCGCGACATGTGGCACGCCGTAGGGCACGAGATCATGTCACCCCTGCAGTCGCTGATGGCACTGAACGGTCCGCAAGACCCTGGGCACCGCTACGTGCAGCGCATGCAGCAGGCCATCCATGTGCTGTATGGCACGGCATCGCCCGCCGAGGCGCTGCAGGCCGCCGATGTACCCGAGGGGCGGCTGGACCTGGATGCCTTCTTGCGGAACGTGGCCGACAACGCCCACTTTGCAGGCATTCTGGATGTGGTGTATGCCCCAGGCCCAGGCACCCCTGGCCCGGTCATCGTGCGGGCCGACGAGTTTGCGCTGGAAGACGTGGTGACCCACATCCTGCGCAATGCCGACCGCTACCGCCCCACGGACAGCCCCATCACGCTCACGCTCACAGCGTCGGAGTCCACCGCCAGCGCCACGTTGCACAACCAGGGCTTGACCATTGCCGAAGACCTGCTGGAGCGGATTTTTGAACTGGGCGTATCAGACCCGGACAACCCCACCCCGCTGGGCGAGGACGGGCACCGGGGCCAGGGCCTGTTTGTGGCCAAGACCTACATGGCCAAGATGGGCGGAACCATCAATGCACGCAACACCAGCGATGGTGTGGCGTTCGTGCTCACTTTTCAAAGATTGGGATGAGCCTGCGGGCGCAGGCCGCCCGCGCGCCACTTCGAGGCCCCAACCGGTCAAGCCGCCAGTTGCACGCGCATGGCGTCGATCACGCCCTTGTAGTCGGGTTTGCCAAAAATTGCGCTGCCCGCCACAAAGGTGTCGGCGCCCGCATCGGCAACGCGGCGGATGTTGTCCTGTTTGATGCCGCCATCCACCTCCAGGCGGATGTCCTTGCCCGAGGCATCAATGCGCTTGCGCACGGCTTCGATCTTGCGCAGGGCCGAGTCGATGAAGCTCTGGCCGCCAAAGCCGGGGTTCACGCTCATGATGAGGATGAGGTCGATGTCGTCGATCACCCAGTCCAGCACATCCAGAGGTTCGGCCGGGTTGAACACCAGCCCGGGCTTGACCCCCTTGGAGCGGATGGCCTGGATGCTGCGGTGCACATGGCCCGAAGCGTCGGGGTGGAAGCTGATGTAGTCGGCCCCGGCTTCGGCAAAGGCGGCGGCCAGCGCGTCCACGGGCTGGATCATCAGGTGCACGTCGATGGGCACCGCCACGCCCGCTGGCGTTCTGGCATGCGGTTTGAGCGCCTGGCACACCATGGGGCCAAAGGTGAGGTTGGGGACGTAATGGTTGTCCATCACGTCGAAGTGAATCCAGTCTGCGCCAGCGGCGATGACGCTGCGGACTTCTTCGCCCAGGCGGGCGAAGTCGGCGGAGAGGATCGAAGGGGCAATGCGGAAGGTTCGGCTCATTTCTGTATTGTCGCAGTTACCATTCGCCCATGTCCCCATACCAGTTCGACGTCGAGGTGCAACCCGCGTATGTGCCTGAACAGTCCTCGCCCGAGGATGGCGTGTTCGGCTTTGCCTATACGATCACCATCACAAATGCCGGAAGCGTTGCCGCGCAGCTGGTCTCGCGGCACTGGATCATTTGCGACGCTCTGGGTCACACCGAGGAGGTCAAGGGCCTGGGCGTCGTAGGCCAGCAGCCCGTGCTCAGACCCGGCGAGTCGTACCAGTACACCAGCGGCTGCCGCCTGCGCACCCCCACCGGCACCATGCATGGCAGCTACCACTGCGCTGCGGTGGATGGCGAGACTTTCAGCGCCAGCATCCCGCTGTTCCTTCTTGAGGCGACGGAGCCCGGCACTCCGGGTCGCCCCCAGGGCGCAAGGGTGCTGCATTGACGGGCGTCGGCGGCGATCTGGACGGCCTGCTCGCGGCCCTGTCCCCCGAAGCCGATCTGGCCCGGCGCCACCTTTGGCTGGTCAACCTGCTGCAGTGGGTGCGCGGCCGGGAGGAATCTGTTCCGGCGTCGCTGGAGCGGGTCCGGCAGTTCCTTGATGCCGTGGAGGCCAGCCCGCAGAACCGGGCACGGCTGCGCGCCTGGTGGGCGACGCTGGTCGACCAGGTGGATATGACCACCCTGCTGGCGGATTTCGGTTTTGCACCGCGCACTTCGCTGGTCAGCGAGGTGTCCGAGCGCCTGCGACGCAAGTGGCTGCCCAGCAGCCCGGAGACCATCGACGCCTCTGAGCTGTTCAGCCTGGCCCTTCCCACGGCCTTTGATGCCCGCTGGCTGGCCGGATTGCAGGAGGCCGATCTGTTGCGCCTGGCCAGCCTTCTCTCGGACGATGACGCCCAGGGCGCATCCCTGTGGCAAAAGGTCTTGCTCGACGCCATTACCTACTGCGCAGGTCAGATCCTTTCGACCGGGTTTGCCCCTGAACTGCGCCTGCGGATGAGCGAGTCCGCGCGCGAGGCCCAGCCTTTTCATGCACTCATCCGCGACGTGGAGAGCCTGCGCGTGGAGGTGCTTCACGGCCTGCGCACGCGTGAGCGGCTCGACGAATCGGCACAGCGCCTGCGCGAGCGGCTGGAGTCCTGTCGCGCCGCCGCCGCCACGGTATACCCGCATTTCGAGGGCAACGGCATCTCGGTCGGCCTGGTTTTTCTGTTGCGCCAGTTGCGCGAACGCATTCTGCGTGTACGTGCGCTGCTCGACTGCGTGCTCTCGCCCACCCCTGCCGTCAGCGCAGCCCAGCTTCTGGCGCAGCTCGTGCAGGTGGGTCAGGAGCGGCGCAGCCTGCGGGCGTTGCTCACCTCCAACTCATCCCTGCTGGCGGCCAAGGTCGCCGAGCGCAGCGCGGAAACCGGCGAGCACTACATCACCCGCACCCCGGCCGAGTACCGCTCCATGGTGGCCAAGGCCGCCGGTGGCGGTGCCTTGATGGCGTTCACGACCCTGATCAAGTTTGCGCTCTATGCACTGGCCTTGTCGGCCTTCTGGGGAGGCTTCTGGGCCGGGGTGAATTACGCCGTCAGTTTTGTGCTGATCCAGTTGCTGCACTTTACCGTGGCCACCAAGCAGCCGGCCATGACGGCACCCGCCATGGCCGCCAAGCTCAAGGACCTCGATTCGGAGTCCGCCGTGCAGTCGTTCGTCGACGAAGTCACGCATCTGGTGCGCTCGCAGGTGGCGGCCGTGCTGGGCAATGTGCTGGTGGTGTTTCCTGCGGTACTCGGGCTGTCGGTGCTCTGGGCGCTGGCCAGCGGGGCCCATGCCATCAGCCAGGACAAGGCCTTGCATGTATTCGAGTCATTGCACTTGCTGGGACCGTCGGTTCTGTTTGCCGCCCTCACGGGTGTTTTGCTGTTCGCATCGAGCATCATTGCCGGTTGGACGGAAAACTGGTTCGTGCTGCACCGGCTGGACTCGGCCATTCGCTACAACCCGCGCATCACAGGCTGGCTCGGCAGCGCTCGCGCAGCGCGATGGGCGGGCTTTCTTCGTGAAAACATCTCCGGCTTTGCCGCCAACATTTCGCTGGGGTTCATGCTCGGGCTGCTGCCGCCCTTCGCCGGTTTTTTTGGCCTGGACCTGGATGTTCGGCACGTGACGCTGTCCTCCGGCCAGATGGGTGCCGCAAGCGCCGCCTTCGGCCTGGAGGTGCTTCACCTTGCGGCCTTCTGGTGGGCTGCCGTCACACTGCCGCTGCTGGGCGCCCTGAATGTCGCCGTGAGCTTTTACCTTGCCTTCAGCCTGGCAATGCGTGCCCAGAACGTGAGCGGGGTTGAACGCTCCCGCATTTACACTGCCATTCGTGCGCGCCTGCGCACCGCTCCGCTGAGCTTTTTCGTGCCCGTGCGCCAGCGCTCCTGAGCCGGGACATGCGCCGCAAATGGGTCCCCTGTCCTACAGCGGACCTTTGTTTCCGCATGTAAATTAACGCGACGCCCAGGCGGCGTGGCCTGCCTCCCGTGACCACGGGGCGCGTGGCGCGCCCGCCTGTCCGCCCTTCAGGGCACTACCCGAACGACGGAGAGGACTTATGTCATGAACGAGCTTCTGAGCTTCTGGGCGCAATGGTTGCGTCCATCGGCCGGCCTGCCCACCGTGCAGTGGTCGCTGCTGCTGGCCGTGGCCGCCATGACCGGCTACCTGTTCCAGCGCCACATTGGCCTGCCCAAGGTGGTGGGCTATTCGCTGGTGGGCACGGTAGCCGGGCTGGCCGGTTTCAGCGGCGCCGTCTGGCCGCTGCAGGGCATCGGCCTGTTTCTGCTGGAGCTGGGGATCGCCATCGTGCTGTTCGAGTGCGGGGGCCGCATTCCGCTGCGCTGGTTCCGCCACAACCCCATGGTGCTGGTGCAGAGCATTGCCGAATCCGCCCTGACCTACTTTGCGGTGTACTGGACCCTGCTGTGGCTTGACGTGCCCGAGCGCGCTGCCGGCCCGCTGGCGCTGGTCGCCCTGGCCGCATCCCCTGCGGTGCTCACACGGGTGGTTGCCGATACCCGGGCTGCCGGTCCGGTCACAGAGCGTGCCATCGTGCTGGCCACGCTATCGACGCTGTACGCACTCACGCTGGGCAGCGCCCGTGCCGAGCTCATCAACCGCAGTTCCATCGCCTTCTTGGACGCCATCTATCCCGTGGTGGTGGTGCTGGGCGTCTCCATTGTTGTGGCCTTGCTGCTGGCGCTGGCGCTGCGCATGGCGCTGCGCCTGATGAGCCCGACGAGCGAGAACACCTCCATGCTGCTGCTGGCGCTGGTGGCAGCGGCCACCGCCGTGGCGGCGCACATGGGGGGGTCGGCTCCGCTGGCGGCGCTGCTGGCGGGCATGCTGCTCAAGCAACTGCACCCGCGCCCCTGGGCCTGGCCCCGGCAACTGGGCAGCGCCTCGTCGATGCTGACCATGCTGATGTTCGTGCTGGTATCCACCGTGGCAGCGCAGGCCGACTGGAGCGGCCCCGTGGCCGGTGTGGTACTGGCCCTGATCGTGGTGCGCCTGGTCGCCAAGGCCCTGGGCGTCGCGCTGGGCAATGTTGGCAGTGGCGCCAGCTGGCAGCAGGCCCTGTGGGTGGGCTGCGCAATGACGCCAATGTCGGCCATTGCGCTCTTGATCGCCTCGCAGTTCGTGCTGGCCTCGCCCTCCACCGGCCACCTGATTGCCCGCGTCGCCCTGCCCGCCATTTTGTTGATGGAGGTGCTGGGCGCGGTGATTGCCACCATCGCCATCTACCGCGCAGGAGAGAGTTCCAAGCCCTGGGCGCCCCTGGCCCGCGGCAACAACGGAGACAGCCGTGAGTCTTGAAGCCTTCACCCATTCCGAACCGCTGACGCTGGGCGTGGAGCTGGAACTGCAGCTCGTCAACACCCACGACTACGATCTGGCCCCCTACGCCGACGACATGCTGCGCCTGATGAAAAAGGTGCCGCTGCCCGGCAGCGTGGTACCCGAGATGACGAACAGCATGATCGAGGTCTCCACCGGCATCTGCCACTCCAGCAGCGAGGTGCTGGGCCAGCTCAGCCAGATCCGCGACGCGCTGGTGAAAAGCGCCGACAAGCTCAACATCGCCGTGGTCGGTGGCGGCACGCACCCGTTCCAGCAATGGCACGAGCGGCGCATCTACGACAAGCCGCGCTTTCAGGAGCTGTCGCAGCTGTACGGGTACCTCTCCAAGCAGTTCACCATCTTCGGCCAGCACGTGCACATCGGCTGCCCCGACGCCGACGCGGCACTGCTGATGCTGCACCGGATGTCGCGTTTCATCCCGCACTTTATTGCGCTGTCGGCGTCCAGCCCGTATGTGCAGGGGCAGGACACCGCATTCGACTCGGCGCGGCTCAACTCGGTTTTTGCCTTTCCGCTCTCGGGCCGGGCCCCCTTTGTACTGACCTGGGACGATTTCGGCCAGTTCTTTGACAAGATGACCCGCACCGGCGTGGTCAAGAGCATGAAGGACTTTTATTGGGACATCCGCCCCAAGCCGGAGTTCGGAACCATCGAGATCCGCGTGTTCGACACGCCGCTGACCATCGAGCGTGCTGCCGCACTGGCGGGTTTCGTGCAATCGCTGGCAGCGTGGTTTCTGGCCGATCAACCCTTCATGCCCGAGGAAGACGACTACCTCGTCTACACCTACAACCGCTTCCAGGCCTGCCGCTTCGGCATGGACGCGGTGTATGTCGATCCATCGAGTGGCGACCACATGCCGCTGCGCGAGCACCTGATTGGCACACTCGACAAGATTGCCGGACACGCCGCCGCACAGGGCGCCACGGCTGCGCTGCACCTGCTGCGAAGCGAGGCGCAGGCCGGGCAGAACGACGCGCGCTGGCTGCGCGAGCGCCAGCGTGAAGAGCAGCTCCTGGCCGAAGTGAGCCGCCAGGCCGCCCAGCGCTTTCGCGGCACACCCGCCTGACCCGGGCACTGGCGCAAGCGCAGGCGACAATGGCGCCATGGGTGAATTCGACCTGATCCGCCGCTTTTTCACACGGCCCGCCGCAACGCCCGGCGTGGCGCTGGGCGTGGGCGACGACTGCGCGCTGCTGCAGCCCACGCCCGGCATGCAATGGGCCATCTCCAGCGACATGCTGGTTGAGGGGCAGCATTTTTTTGCGGGCACCGACCCGCAGCGCCTGGGCCACAAGGCATTGGCGGTCAACCTGTCGGACCTGGCCGCGTGCGGCGCCCGGCCCCGCGGCTTCACGCTGGCGCTGGCCCTGCCCGAGGCCGACGAGGCCTGGCTGCAGGCCTTTTCCCAGGGTCTGCTGCAACTGGCCGACGCGCACCAATGCCCGCTGGTGGGCGGCGACACCACGCGCGGGCCACTCAACCTGTGCATCACCGTGTTTGGCGAGGTGCCGCCCGGCCAGGCCCTGCTGCGCAACGGCGCAAGGCCCGGTGACGATATCTACGTGAGCGGCACCCTGGGCGACGCCCGGCTGGCTCTGGAGGTGCTGCAGGGCCACCTCACGCTGCCGGATGACGTGCTGGAGCGCGCCCGCCTGCGGCTGGAGCAACCCACACCGCGCGTGGCACTGGGCCTGGCGCTGCGCGGCATTGCCAGCAGCGCCATCGACGTGAGTGACGGACTGCTCGGCGACCTGGGCCATATCCTGCGCGCCTCTGCTGTGGGCGCCACCGTAGACGCGTCAATTGCTATTGATTTAATAGCTTCAAGCGCCCAAACAGAAAGCGCGAAGGGCATTTTTGGTGCTGATTTCTTGCTGCAATGCACCCTGGCCGGGGGTGACGACTACGAGTTGCTGTTCACCGCCCCGCCTGCACTGCGCACCGCCGTAGCCCAGGCAGCGCAGGCCAGCGGTACGGCCGTCACGCGAACAGGACATATCGAGGCTGCGCCCGGGCTGCGCCTGGTGGATGCCAAGGGCCAGGCGCTCGATGCGCGGCGCTACGCGTCGTTCGACCATTTCGGCCAAGGATGACCTGAATGACTCCCTGCGGTCGGCAGCTCAAGGAGATACCTTGGCGAGCAAGCGCTTGACTGTGCCATCGGCCTTGAGCTGCTCGAACGCCTTGTGCGTGCGCTCGACCACCTCGGGCGGCGTCTGGCGGCTGTAGGCCATGTACAGGCCGGTGGATGCCTCGTGCAGCGTGAGCACCCGTTCCAGTTGCGCGCAGTCAATCGCTGCCTCCTTGCACAGCGGCAGCGTCTCGCCCGCCGTCAGCGGCACCATGTCCACCTGGCCGCTGACGAGCTTGCGAAAATTGTCCAGCGGCTGGGCAGAGACCACCAGCTTCGTGAACCCGCGGGACTGCAGGTACTGCTGGCGCACATCGTCGCGCATGACCCCGATGGTGTAGGCGCGCGCCGCGTCCAGGTGCGGAACCTCCAGTGTGCGGCTGCGCAGACGGTAGAGGTGGTACTCGATCTTCATGATCTCGCCCGCCCACTGAAACAGGGCTTCGCGGGCCGGGGTGCGCGCTATCAGGAAAATGAGCACCTGCGGCTCCCGCAGCGCCAGATCGTAGGCGCGGGCCCAGGGGTACAGGTGCAGGCGGTAGTCGTTCAGCCCGGCACGCTGCAAGGTCTGTTGCACCACTTCAGTGGCGGGGCCCGCCACCTTGCCGTGCTCGATGTAGGTGTAGGGCGGCGCGTCCTCGGTCACCGCCTGCAGGGTTTGCGCCTGTGCGGGCACAAATGCCAGCCACAGGCAGGCCAGATACCAGTGTGCTTGTCTCATGCCTAGGCTCCCTGCCCCGGCAGGGGCTGCTGGCGGTCCGGTCCGTCCACCCGGTTGCGGCCCGCGGCCTTGGCGCGGTAAAGCGCTTCGTCGGCCTGGCGGTACAACGTCTCGAATTCAACCGGCTCGCCCGGTTCCATCACCGCCAGCCCGATGCTCACGGTGACGACCGGCGCAACGTCGGAATGCTGGTGTTCCAGCGCACATACCTGCACGGCGGCGCGCAGGCGCTCGGCCAGCAGCCAAGCGGCTGCACCGTCGGCACCGGGCAGAAGGACGGCAAATTCCTCGCCGCCCAGGCGGGCCACCATGTCGCCAGTCCGCCCCAGGCTGGCCCGCAGCGCATGGGCCACCACCTCCAGGCATTCATCGCCGCGGGCATGGCCGTAGTGGTCGTTGTAGGCCTTGAAACTGTCGATATCACAGATCAGCAGTGCCAGCGGCTGCCTGTTGCGCCGTGCGCGGCGCATCTCACTGGCCTGCACTTCATCGAAATGGCGCCGGTTGGGCAGGCCGGTCAAAGCATCGGTGCGCGCCAGGTCCTGCAGGCGTGCATTGGCCTCCTGCAGCTCGGCTGTGCGCGCATCCACCAGCTGCGCCAGCCGGTCGCGGTGGTCGGCCAGCTCGTGTTCATAGCGCTGCTGCTGCTCCAGGTAGCTCGCGAGACTGCCCTGCAGCTGGTTGACACCCTCCACCAGATCGCTGAGCTCGTCGTGGCGGCGCTCGGTGCGCTGCAGGTCCAGCCGCTGGGCGAGGTTGCCCGGCCGCACGCGCGCCAGGTGCGCGGCGATGCGCCGCACGTGCACCGTGACCATGCGGTTGAAGATGCCCATGATCACCCCGGCCAGCAACAGCGACTGCAGCAGCTGTACTCCCACAATGGTGGCCAGCTCGCCGCGCAGCCGCTGCCACAGCACCTGCTCGTCGCCCTGCAATTGCAGTTCGCCCACGGTCTGGCGCCCGCCGGGAAAGGGCTCGTGCGCCAGCTCCAGCGTGCGCGAGGGTGCCCGGCCCGGGGTTACCCAGCCGTCGTGCCGGCGTTCGATGATTTCTGGCGCCTGGTTGGCCAGCGCCACCTTGACCGCCACACGGCCCACCGAGGGCACCCCGGCTGCGCTCTGCACATGGGCCTGCAGGGCTTCGCGGTCCAGCTCCCAGATGGCCTTGGACAGCGTCGCCGCATAGGCCTGTTCGATCTGCACCAGCTCGGCCTGCATGCGGTCCCGGCCATTGGACCAGGCCAGCCCGGTGAACAGCACCACGCTCAGCACAATGAACAGGGTGCAAAACACCAACGTCACCCACGCCAGCCTCAGGCCCAGTGAACGCCGAGGCAGCCCTGGCCGGATTGCAGTGGCTTCGTCTGCGGGGATTTCACTGCGGGGCATCACTGCCATTTGCGCTGCAATCGGTCAAAGGTGCCGTTGCGCCGAAGGGCTTCCAGCCCCTTGCGGAATTGCTCGACCGTGGCGTCGGGCGTCTGCGCACCAAAGGCCATGTAGTAGCCCCCCTGGCTGCTCAGTTCTTCAATGTGCAAGGCCGGATACAGCGTCTTGCCCGGCAGGTGGCCTGCCTGGCGCACCAGGTGATTGGCCGTGAGCCGGTTCATGATCCACAGGTCGATGCGCCCTTGCTGGAGCTTTTCAAAATTCAGTTCGTTGCGCACGCTGGACTGGAGGTTCTGACCTTTCTGAAACCCCCGGGAAAGCAGGTACTGCTCTCCCACCGTCTGCTGCACCGTACCGATCTGCCAGCGCTGTGCGTCGTTCAGCGAGGCCAGCCGGATATCCCGCCCCGCCAGCGAAAAAAGGTAGTAATCGGCCGGAGCGATCACCCCGACCCACTTGAAGCTTTTTTCCCGCTCGGACGTCCGCAGGATGGAGTACAGCAGTACGCCCGGGGTGTTCTTCGCGGTCTCGTACGCCCGCGCCCAGGGCATCGACTGGATCTGTCCCTTCAGGCCCAACTCCTTGAGCACCGCCTCGACCACTTCCGTGCCCAGACCCGTGATCCGCCCCTGGTCGGTGAAGTTGTAGGGTGGAAACTCTTCGGTCAGCACAAGCACGGGCTCGGCCGCCAGCCCCGGGGTGCCGACCAGGCACGCCAGCCACAGCCCTGTGATCAGCCGGGCAAACCCTGAATGCTGGCGTGCGCGCAGGCGCTGGAACAAAGCTCTCATGGGGGTGCGATGCGTAGTGCTGGTCTTCAATCGGAAAGATGTGCAAGCAGTATCGGACGCACCGCCTTCAGGGTCAATGCCGATACGGAAATCCCACGCTGGTGCGCGGGGGTCACGGCGCCACCACAGCACCGCCCAGCAATTGCTGCACCAGCGGGTGCGCCACCCGCCGCTCGGTGCTGATGGCGTAGTACTGCTCCTCCACCCCATCGCACGCGCCCAGCAGGCGCACCTGGATGCGCCGCTCCAGCTCTGCCTGTGCCGCCACCGCGCCAGGAAACACCCCCAACCCCGTGCTTCCAAAGGCCTCCAGCAGGGCGTTGTCCTCGAACTCGCCCACCACACGCGGGTGCAGCCCCTGCTGGGCGAGCCACTGGTCGATCTGGCCGCGCACGATGGCGTGCTGCGTGGGCAGCAGCACCGGCACCTGCTGCAACGATGCCGGAAACCCCTGCGCTGCCTGCTCCCACCACTGCGGCGCCGCATACCAGCCCATGGCAGAGCGCCCCAGCGGGTGGTTGTGCACCCGCAGGTGCGGGCTGTAGGGCGCAGGGTGGTCGGCCAGCACCACATCCAGCCGGTGCAGCGCCAGGTCGGCCAGCAGGTCGGCCATTTCACCCTCGTGGCACACCAGGCGCAGCCCCTGAACGGCCAGTACCGGGCGCAGCAGGCGCTGCACTTCGAGCTTGGGCAGGCCGTCGGCAATGCCCACCACCAGCCGCACCGCAGGCTGCTGTGCCTGCGCGCGCACCAGCTCGGGCAGCGCGGCACCGAGTTGAAAGATATGTTCTGCCTGGCGCAACGCCACCACGCCCGCCTCCGTCAGCGCCAGCCCGCGCCCGGCAGGCCGCAGCAACTGGCAGCCCAGGTCGCGCTCGAGCCCGCGCACCTGGGTGCTGACGGTCTGCACCGCCATGTCGAGCCGCGCCGCCGCATGGGACATGCTGCCCTCCTTGGCCACCATCCAAAAGTAGTACAGATGCCGGTAGTTGAAAGGCGGGCTCATCATCAGATTTTACAGAAACCAAATTCAGATTTCATCTGCTTTTTTATTCAGTTAATCGGCTTTAACTTTGGTGCACCTGAATTTTCACTGGAGACCCTGCCATGAATACCTCTTCCATTCACCGCTCCGGTGCTGCACACACCGGCATTGCCGCCACCCTGGGCACGCACCGGGTGCTGCGCAACACCTATGCGCTGCTGTCGCTCACGCTGCTGTTCAGCGCCGCCGTGGCCAGCCTGTCGGCGGCCCTGCGCCTGCCTCACCCCGGCATCTTGCTCACACTGGTGGGCTATTTCGGCCTGCTATTTTTCATCCACAAAAAACAGAACAGCGGCTGGGCCGTGGGCGGAGTGTTTGCCCTGACCGGCTTCATGGGCTACACGCTGGGCCCGGTGCTGGCCGCACAACTGGCCCTGCCTGGCGGCGCACAAACCATTGCCATGGCGCTGGGCGCCACCGGTGCCACCTTCCTGGCCCTGTCGGGCTGGGTGCTGGCCACGCGCCGTGACTTCAGCTTCATGGGCGGCTTCCTGTTCGCAGGCATGGTGATCGCCATCCTCGCCGGGCTGGCGGCCATGTTCTTCCAGATGCCCGCGCTGGGCCTGGCGGTGTCGGCCATGGTGGCGCTGCTGTCGGCAGGTCTGATCCTGTTCGAGACCAGCCGCATCGTCAACGGCGGCGAGACCAACTACGTG
>Ga0073904_10002529_pt1 | contig 13812 bp, 12 predicted proteins | sample KloWWTrecipitate_FD_66668 | JGI IMG/M metagenome (GOLD analysis project Ga0073904, IMG submission 66668) | Active sludge microbial communities from Klosterneuburg, Austria, studying microevolution and ecology of nitrifiers - Klosterneuburg... | ecosystem: Engineered > WWTP > Aerobic digester >...
GCGTTTGTGCAGGCAGTGTGGGTGTTGAACTGATGCCTGCATTGCGAACCTGGGTCGCGGCGCTCTGTTCGCAGGCGCACATACCGTGTGGTTCAAATAGCCTACTCTGGCCTTGTGTATCCAGGAGCCCCCCATGACTACCACCCTTTGTGCCGTTCGCACGGCTTCTTTCATTGTCTTCGGCGCCTTGTTTGCCGCAGGCCTCGCGCAGGCGGGGCCAGAGCCTGCCGACGCTGAAGTACGGTACCGACAAGACATGTCCGTGTGCAACAGCGGCCTGTCTCACCAGGCCGCAGGCACCTGCCGGACGGAAGCGCACAATGCTCTGGCCGAGGCGAAGCGTGGGCGCTTGAACGATGAGTCCGACCAGTACAGCCGCAATGCGGTGCGGCGTTGCGCAGCGTTCCAGGGCGATGAACGCACTGCCTGCGAGGCGCGCGTGTTCAACCCCTCGCGCGTCGACGGCAGTGTGGCCGGGGGAGGGCTGCTGCGTGAGAGTGTAATTCAGATTCCGGCCCGGTAGGGTTGGCGGGGCAGGCGATGCAGGCTAGGACAGAAATTGGGTGCGCCTGGCTGGATGGTCACGAGCCAGCACCCCTCAGGGTGTGACCGACGGGGTTTCGGGGGGCAATGTCGGGCAGCGCTGACGCCTCCAACCGCCGACTTTGAACTGTCCACACCAAACAGCGTAACGCCTTGTACGGACCGGCTACCGTACTGCCTCGTGTGCTGTCTTTACCGCCGTGCCGAGTTCAATCACCGCCATGGCGTAGTAGCTGGACCAGTTGTAGCGGGTGACCGCATAGAAGTTCTCGGTACCGGCCACGTAGCTGGGAGCCTCGGAGCCGTTTTGCAGCTCGACCAGGGCCAGTGGGCCGGGGTGGCGGGTGCCTGCCTCGTCGAGCACGGCGCCGTGGGCCTGCAGGCTGGCGGCGCTGAAGGTGGGCAGGATGTCTGGCAGGAGAAGTTCTTCGGTTTGTTCGCTGGTGCCTTGCGGCTTCACGGCGTAGTGCGTGGGCATGCCGGGCTTCCAGCCATGGGCGATGAAGTAGCTGGCGACGGAACCGATGGCGTCTTCGGTGCTGGTGAACAGGTTCACGTTGCCGTCGCCGTCAAAGTCCACCGCATGGCGTGCCCAGCTCGATGGCATGAACTGCGGCAAGCCCATGGCACCGGCGAAGCTGCCGCGCGGCGTGAACGGGTCGGTGCCGGTGCGGTGCATCAGGCTCAAAAACTGCTCCAGCTCGCGTTGGAAGAAGGCGCTGCGCTCGGCTGCGCGCGGGTGGGCTTCGGGGAAGTCGAACGACAGCGTGGCCAGCGCGTCCATCACGCGGAAGTTGCCCAACTGCTGGCCGTATAGGGTCTCCACACCCAGGATGCCGACGATGATCTCTTGGGGTACACCGTACTCCTGCTCGGCGCGCTCCAGGGCTTTGGCGTTGTCCTGCCAGAAGCGCACCCCGGCGCGGATGCGCACGGGTTCGACGAAGCGTTCGCGGTAGGCGCGCCAGTTTTTTGGCGTGCCCTTGGAGGGCGGCAGCACGAGGCGAGGCACCTGGGGCAGAAAGCGGGCCTGCCCGATGGCCTGGCGCACCCATTCGGGATCAAGGTCGCGCCGCAGGGCCAGGTCGTTGGCAAACTGCATGGCCTCGGCATGGGGGGCATAGGTGCGTGTACCGGCATGGGCCGGTACGCGGTGGCCTGGGGAACCTGAATTATTTTGCTTATTTTGGCTTCCGGCGCTTGAAATTATTGGGTTTGTAGCTATACAAATAATAGCAAAAAGCAGGGTGATTTTCTTCATGGGCGGGGAGCGGGCCACCGCAGTGTGCGCAGCTCGCGGCGCAGCAGGTGCAGGGTCGGGGTGCGGGAGGGAGAGTCGGGTGCGTAGCGCAGTTGCTCCAGCCGCAGCAGCCAGTGGGCGGCGGCCAGGGCTTCGTCGCCAAAACGGGCGCGGGCCTGTTCGGCCATGGTGCGCGGCGGCGTGCTGGCGGGCAGGTCGAGTCCGCAGCGGGCGAGTCGTGCGCGCGCCTGGCCCAGCAGGCGCAGCCAGGGGTCGTGTTGCAGGCGGTCCCACAGTGACCAGGCGGCGCCAGCGGTCGCCGCGGCCACGATCAGGCCAGCCAGTACGGTGGCGAGGTCGTGCCAGTCGGGCGCATCGAAGCCCAGGGAGCGCAGCAGGTCAAGCTGGCGGCTTTGTGTGTAGTTCAGCACCCACTGGTTCCAGCGGTTGTTGGCGGCCTCCCAGACGGCGCGCAGGCGCTGCGCCATGTCGGGGCTGAGCATGGTGCCCATGGCGTTGGCCAGTGCGCCGCGCGGGGCCTGCAGGCGCTGAAACTGGCCTACGCGCCCAGGGGAGACGGCGCCCGTAGGGTCCACGCGCACCCAGCCTCGGCCTTCCATCCAGACTTCGGCCCAGGCGTGGGCGTCGCTCTGGCGCACGGTCCAGTAGCCGTCCAGCGGGTTGCGCTCGCCGCCCTGGTAGCCGGTGACGATGCGCGCGGGCACGTCCAGCGCGCGCATCAGCACCACAAAGGACGATGCGATGTGTTCGCAAAACCCCTCCTTGCGGTCAAACCAGAACTCGTCGGCCGTGTGCTCGCCGTACAGGCCGGGCTCCAGTGTGTAGTTGTAGCCGCCGGTGCGTAGGCGCTGCAGCGCTGCATTGACCAGGGCCTGCGTGCCACCGGCGGCCAGTGCCGGATCGGCGCGCATTTGCGCAGCCAGCGCGAGGGTGCGGGGGTTGTAGCCCTGCGGCAGTACGGTGTGCACACGCAAGGCAGGGGTCTGGACGAGGGGGCCGTGGCGGAAGTCGGTGTGGCTGGTGGCGCGGTAGCGCAGCAGTTCGCTGACGGGGCGCGAGCCGAGCCACTGCAGGTCCTGCGTCATGAAGGCCCGCATGCCGGGGATCTCGGGGAGGTCTGCTGCTGCTTCAAGCACCATCAGCCAGGGGCGCTGGTGGGGCTCCAGCGTGATCTCGTAGCTTATCGCTGGTCCGCGCAGTTCCAGTTGCGCGGGCAGGGTGAAGCGGTTGTTGGCGGTACCATCCTCGCGCACCGGGTCGGCCAGCCATTCGCGCCCGTCGTAGCTGGTGAGCACCGGCCCGCGAAAGTACAGCACCGATTGGGGGGGCGCGTAGTTTGCGTCGTCAAAGCGCAGGCGCAGGGCGATGCGTTCATCCAGTGCGAGTTCGGCGATGCTGCCCACCTTCATGCTGCCCGACAGGCCGGTGCGCCCGCCCAGGGTGTCGCCGGGCATGCCCCACAGCGGGGCCATGCGCGGGAAGAAGACGAACAGTGCCGCCATGATGGGCGCCCCCAGCAGTGCCATCGTGCCAGCGGTGCGCAGCGACTGCGTGAGCGGCGGGCGGCCCACGGGCATGTGGGCGTTCACCAGCGCGGTCAGCAGGCCCAGCAGGGCGACCAGCATGGCCGCTGCCGTGCTCAGTGACTGCGAATAGAAGAAGTTGCTGAGCATGGTGAAAAAGCCCAGGAAGAAAATCACCATGGCATCGCGCTGGGCTCGCGCTTCGAGCGTCTTGAGCGCCAGCAGTGCCACGATCAGGGTGACGCCTGGGTCGCGGCCGACGATGGTGCGGTGCGTCAGCAAGGTGCCCGCAACCACCACCAGCAGTAACAGGCGCAGTACCCAGGGGCCTGGCAGCGGCCGGGAGGTCCAGGCCAGCCAAGCGCGCAGCAGCAGCAACCCGGCGGCCAGGGCAGAGGTCCACAGCGGCAATACGCTGGCTTGGGGCGCAATCACCCAGGCAATCACCCCCAGCAGAAACAGGGTGTCCCGGGTGTCCCGGGGCAAAGCGGCAAGGGTCTGGCGCAGGCTCATGAAGAGCCCTTTATGCTATAAAAATAATAGCTATTAACGCTTATTTTTAAAGCGCTGAAGGCATATTTTGAACAAATAAGTATCAGCATAGGGCCAGTGCTTCCAGGCAGCGCCTGCGTTGGGCCGGACCGTTGCCCTGGGGGACTTCCTGGCCGGGCAGGCGCAGGCCGTAGTCCAGGCCCAGGCGATCTGCTTGCAGCACCCAGGCGGTCAGGCGCGAAAGGCGCGCTTCGGGGTCGGGCAGGCCGGTGAACAGGTGGTCGAGCCAGAGCTCGTGGCGCTGGGTCTGCTGGGCGTCGCGGCTGATCAGTGCATTGCTGCCGCTGGCCAGGGCTTGTGCGGCTTTCTTCCAGACCACGAGTTTGATGGGGTCGCCACGGCGGTAGGCGCGCACGCCCTCGAAGTCGGTTGTGCCGTGGCTGGGTGCGCTGCCGGTGCCGCCCGAGTGCGGCTCGCCCGGTGGCAGTGGCGGAGTACCCGGCTCGGGGGCAGGGTAGACCAGCACCTGCGCAGCCGGGCGCCACACGGCCCAGACCCGAAAGGTGCCCAGGGGGTAGCGTGTCTCGGCCGTGAGCGTGGGCACGGCGTGCAGGCCGCGCCGCGGTGGTGCAAAAGCCACCTGCACGTTGGCCGTGCCCTGCGCGGGCACATCGGTCCAGGCCCAGTGGCCGCTGCCGTGCACCGCCAGGGCAATGCCGTGGCGGGCCGAGGCGCGCTCGCTGGACAACTGCACCTCGAGCGTGGCGCTGTGGCCCAGAAAATGGGGTTCGGGGGGCTTGAGGTGCAGCGTCAGCCCGCGCAGCGTGGCGTGGCACAGGTGCATGCCCACCACAGCGCTGCCTGCCAGCAAAAACGTGAGCAGGTAACCCAGGTTGAGCTGGAAGTTGATGGACGCCACCAGCAGCACCAGCAGCGTGAGCGCCAACATCCAGCCCGAGCCGGTGGGCAGGATGTAGACGTTGCGCTGGGTGAGCACAGTGGTGTCGGTCAGTGGCAGGCGCGCCTGCCACCAGCGCTCGAAGCGCCGTTGCACGGCGGCCAGAGGGTTCAGGGCGCTCAGGCGAAATGGCATGGCGGTGCGGCCCTGCAAACGCTGCGTCAGGGCAGGGGCACGGCCCGCACCATGGCGTGCACCTGCTCTACCGCGCCACGCCCAGCGTCGCCCACGGGCACCAGGCGGTGCGCAATGGTCTGCGCCACGATGGCCTGGACATCATCGGGCGCCACGTAGTCGCGCCCGCAGATCAGCGCCTGCGCCTTGGCAGCCCGCACCAGGGCAATGCCTGCGCGTGGCGACAGGCCTTGCAGGAACCACTGGCCCGAGCGCGTGGCGGCAATCAGGTCCTGCACGTAGTTGATCAGGGCCTCGGAGGCATGCACCGCCTGCACCTGCTGCTGCAGCGAGGCCAGTTCCTCGAACGACAGCAGCGGCAGCATGGAGTGCGCCATCTCGCGCCGGTCCTGCCCTGCCAGCAGCTGGCGCTCGGCGGCGCGGTCGGGGTAGCCCAGTGAGATGCGCATCAAAAAGCGGTCGAGCTGCGACTCGGGCAGCGCGTAGGTGCCGAGCTGATCGTGCGGGTTTTGCGTGGCGATGACGAAGAAGGGCTCGGGCAGGGCGCGCGTTTCGCCTTCCACCGACACCTGCTTTTCCTCCATGGCCTCGAGCAGGGCGCTTTGCGTCTTGGGGCTGGCGCGGTTGATCTCGTCGGCCAGCAGCACCTGCGCGAACACCGGGCCGGGGTGGAAGACGAAGGATTCCTTGCCGCGCTCGTACACCGAGACACCGATCAGATCGCTGGGCATCAGGTCGGCGGTGAACTGCACGCGCGCAAAGCGCAGCCCGAAAGTGTGGGCCAGTGCGTGTGCCAGCGTGGTTTTGCCCACGCCGGGCACGTCCTCGATCAGCAGGTGGCCGCCAGCGAGCAGGCAGGCCACGCAGTCCTGGACGCGGTCAGCCTTGCCCACGATCACCGTGTTAAGCTGATCCAGTATGGAATGGATTTTGAGATGCGGTTGCATGGCGTGACGTTACCCCAGATTTTCAGGCGGAGAGGTAAGGCAATGGGCAAGACGGGTTATTTTTCCCACCGCGACTGCTGGTTGCATGAAATGGGCCCGGGGCATCCGGAGTGCCCTGGTCGGCTCGATGCCATCGAAGACCGGCTGCTCGTGACCGGCGTGGCCGACGCGCTGGAGCGCTGCGATGCGCCCCAGGCTGCGCTGGCCGACATCGAACTGGCGCACAACCGCCTGCACATTGCCGCCATGCGCGGCCTGACCGACTGGCTGCGCGAGGAGGTGGAGGCCGGAGGCCCGCCCCATACCCAGGTGGACCCCGACACCTCCATGAATCTGCACACCTGGAACGCGGCCCTGCGCGCCGCCGGTGCAGCCATGGCGGCCACCGATGCGGTGCTGGCCGGCGAGCTGGAAAACGCCTTTTGCGCCGTGCGCCCGCCCGGGCACCACGCCACGCGCGACAAGGCCATGGGCTTTTGCTTCTTCAACAACGTGGCCGTGGCAGCCAAGTACGCGTTGCAGCGGCACAACCTCAGCCGTGTGGCGGTGGTGGACTTCGACGTGCACCATGGCAACGGCACCGAGGACATCCTGGCAGGCGACGAACGCGCCCTCATGGTGGGGATCTTCCAGCACCCGTTCTACCCCTACAGCGGCGACCAGAATCCGGCGTCCAACATGGTGAATGTGCCCGTGGCCGCCTACACCCGCGGCATGGACATCCGCGACATCGTCGAGATGGTGTGGGTTCCGCGGCTGGAGGCTTTCAAGCCTGAGCTCATCTTCATCAGCGCGGGCTTTGATGCCCACCGTGAAGACGACATGGGCCAACTCGGCCTGACCGAGCAGGACTACACCTGGATCACCCAGCGCATCAAGGACGTGGCGCGCAAGCACTGCAAGGGGCGCATTGTTTCGTGCCTGGAAGGCGGCTACGTCATGGGCCCGCTGGCGCGCAGCGTGGAAGCCCATATCCGTGTGCTGGCCGATCTTTGAACCTGCCTTGTGTAGCGCAGCGCCCAGCCGCAGGGTCGGGCGCCATTTTCATGCGCCGCAGTGGCTGCGGTGTCTGGAGGATCTCTTGCCATGACCGATTCCCATGATCTGCTCCGGGTCGCACGCGATGCGCGCGGCGTGGTGACGCTGACCCTCAACGATCCGGCGCGCTTCAATGCCCTGGGTTCCGACATGCTCGCTGCGTTGCAGCAGGCGCTGGACTCCATCGCTGGCGATGCGTCGGTGCGCGCAGTGGTGCTTGCGGGTGCGGGCAAGGCCTTTTGCGCGGGGCACAACCTCAAGGACATGGCCCAGCACCCTGAGCTGGCCTGGTACCAGCAGCTGTTTGCGCAGTGCTCGCGGGTGATGTTGACCATTCACAAACTGCCTGTGCCGGTGATTGCGCGCGTGCACGGCATGGCCACAGCCGCAGGCTGCCAGCTGGTGGCGCAGTGCGACCTGGCCGTGGCCAGCGAGGTGGCAAGTTTTGCCACCAGCGGCATCCACTACGGGTTGTTCTGCTCGACGCCCAGTGTGCCGCTGGTGCGCAACGTTTCAGCCAAGCGTGCCATGGAGATGCTTGTCACGGGCGACTTCATCGACGCTGCCACCGCGCTGAACGAAGGCCTGGTCAACCGCGTGGTGCCGCTGGATGGGCTGGATGCCGAGGTGGAAAAACTGGTGCGGTCCATCGTTGAAAAGCCCCGCGCTGCAGTGGCCATGGGCAAGGCCCTGGTCTATCGCCAGCGTGAGCTGGGCCTGGAGGCAGCGTACCAGCTAGCGGGCCAGACCATGGCCGTGAACATGATGGACGAGGCGGCGCAGGAAGGTGCGCGTGCCTTTGCAGAAAAACGCACCCCGGGATGGAAGAGCTGATGGCGAAAGTGCATTCTCCGGTGGTGGATGGGTTCGACGCATGGATTGCTGCCTTCCTGCAGCCAACGGTGCTCATCGAACTCGCTGTGCTCGTGGGTTGCGTGGGGCTGGCCTGGGCGGTGGTGGCGTTGCTGCGGCGGGGCATGAACAACCCCAACTCCATCCTGTTTGGGCGCAGTGTCGTCGACGGCGTGCTGTTCCCGCTCCTGCTGCTGGCGCTGGGCTATCTGGCGCGGGCCCTGTTGCAGCACTGGGTACCGCTGGCGGTGTGGGTGGTGGCCATTCCGGTGCTGATGGCCCTGGTGGTCATCCGCATCGGTGTGCGGGTGCTGCAGGTGGCGTTTCCGCTGGCGGCTTGGGTGCGGCCCATGGAGCGCAGCATCTCCTGGCTCGCCTGGCTGGTCATGGTGCTGTGGGTGACCGGGATTTTGCCGCTGGTGCTGCAGGAGCTCGATCAGATCACCTGGAAGGTGGGCGGCTCCACACTGTCGCTGCGCACCATCATCGAAGGCACGCTCACTGCCGGTGCGGTGTTGCTGCTGTCGCTGTGGGTTTCCGCCGCCATCGAGGCGCGCCTGCTGCGATCGGCCACAGGGGGTGAGCTTTCGCTGCGCAAGGCCGTTAGCAATGCCACGCGTGCGCTGCTGATGTTTGTGGGGCTTATTTTTGCGCTGACGGCGGTGGGTATCGACCTGACGGCGCTGTCGGTGCTGGGTGGCGCCATCGGGGTGGGTATTGGCCTGGGCCTGCAAAAGCTCGCTGCCAACTATGTGAGCGGTTTTGTCATTCTGGCCGAACGCAGCATGCGCATTGGCGACAACGTGCGCGTGGACAACTTTGAAGGCCGCGTCACCGACATCAATGCCCGCTACACCGTCATCCGCTCGCTCACCGGGCGCGAATCCATCGTACCCAACGAAATGCTCATCACCAACCGGGTCGAGAACCTGTCGCTGGCCGACCCGCGCATCTGGGCGTCCACGGTGGTGAGCGTGGCCTACGACAGCAACGTGGAAAAGGTCATGCAACTGTTGATGGAGGCCGCCCTGAGCAGCGAGCGTGTGCTGCGCGACCCCGCGCCCAGCGTTGCCTTGTCGGCCTTTGGTGCCGATGGCCTGGAGTTCACCGTCGGCTTCTGGATTGCCGACCCGGAGAACGGGCAGCTTGCACTGCGCTCGCACATCAACCTGGCGATTTTGCGTGCCTTGCGCGAAAACGGCATCGAAATACCGTTCCCACAGCGTGTGTTGCATGTCACCGCTGCTGCGCCCGGGCCGGGGGCTGTGCCTGCATCGGCCCCGAAAAACGCCGATTGAAGCGACGGGCGTCCGGTGGGCGACAGAAAAATGCTGGACAAGAGGGGCCAGTGCTGGCCTATAATTCACAAAAAGCACGATCGTTCGTTTTTAATCGTGTCTTTGCCTGGTACATGCGGTCTCCATTTCGCTGCACTGCGGCATAGAATGTTCTGGTTTACGTAACGTCAATTAACTAACCCTAGGAGCCGCTGCAATGAAGGTTTTGGTCCCTGTCAAACGCGTGGTCGACTACAACGTGAAAGTCCGTGTCAAATCGGACGGCACCGGTGTGGACATCGCCAACGTCAAGATGAGCATGAACCCCTTTGACGAAATCGCCGTCGAAGAGGCCGTGCGCCTGAAGGAAAAGGGCGTGGTGACCGAGGTCATCGCGGTCTCTTGCGGTGTGGCGCAATGCCAGGAAACCCTGCGCACCGCCATGGCCATCGGTGCCGACCGTGCCATTCTGGTCGAGACCGACGTTGAACTGCAGCCCCTGGCCGTGGCCAAGCTGCTCAAGGCGCTGGTGGACAAGGAGCAACCGGGTCTCGTCATTCTGGGCAAACAAGCCATCGACGACGACGCCAACCAGACCGGCCAGATGCTGGCGGCGCTGTGTGACCTGCCCCAGGCCACCTTCGCCTCCAAGGTTGAAGTGGCGGGCGACAAGGTCAACGTAACGCGCGAAGTGGACGGTGGCCTGGAAACCCTGAGCCTCCAGCTCCCGGCGGTGGTCACCACCGACCTGCGCCTGAACGAGCCGCGCTATGTCACGCTGCCCAACATCATGAAGGCCAAGAAGAAGCAGCTCGACACCGTCAAGCCTGCAGACCTGGGCGTGGATGTGGCTCCCCGCCTCAAGACCCTCAAGGTGGTAGAGCCCGCCAAGCGCGGCGCCGGCATCAAGGTGCCCGACGTCGCCACCCTGGTGGAAAAGCTCAAGAACGAAGCCAAAGTCATCTGACAAGGAGAACAAGAAATGACCGCACTCGTGATTGCAGAACACGACAACGCCAGCATCAAGGGCGCCACCCTCAACACCGTGACGGCCGCCGTGCAGTGCGGTGGTGACGTGCACGTGCTCGTCGCCGGCCACAATGCCGGTGCAGCCGCAGCCGCAGCCGCCCAGATCGCTGGCGTCTCCAAGGTGATCCACGCCGACGGCGCCGCCCTCGAGCAAGGCCTGGCCGAAAACGTCGCCGCGCAGGTGCTGGCCCTCGCAGGCAACTACAGCCACATCCTGTTCCCCGCCACCGCCGGTGGCAAGAACGTGGCCCCGCGCGTCGCCGCCAAGCTCGACGTGGCCCAGATCAGCGAGATCACCAAGGTCGAAAGCGCCGACACCTTCGAGCGCCCCATCTACGCGGGCAACGCCATTGCCACCGTGCAAAGCGCTGATGCCGTCAAGGTCATCACCGTGCGCACCACCGGCTTTGACGCCGCAGCCGCCGCCGGTGGCAGCGCCGCCGTCGAATCCGTGGCCGCTGTGGCCGATTCCGGCAAGAGCAGCTTTGCGGGCCGCGAAGTGACCAAGAGCGACCGCCCCGAGCTGACCGCCGCCAAGATCATCGTTTCCGGTGGTCGCGCCCTGGGCAGCAGCGAGAAGTTCAACGAAGTGATGACCCCCCTGGCTGACAAGCTGGGCGCGGCCATCGGTGCTTCGCGCGCTGCCGTCGATGCGGGCTACGCCCCCAACGACCTGCAGGTGGGCCAGACCGGCAAGATCGTTGCGCCGCAGCTCTACATCGCCGCAGGCATCTCGGGTGCCATCCAGCACCTGGCCGGCATGAAGGACTCCAAGGTGATCGTTGCGATCAACAAGGACCCTGAAGCACCGATCTTCTCGGTGGCCGACTATGGCCTGGAGGCTGACCTGTTCGTGGCGGTGCCTGAGCTGGTCAAGGCCCTGTAACCGAGCCTTCCCTGCCTGACTGCACATCGGGCCCCGACAGGGGTCCGATGGCTCTGCAGGCCGTATAGTTGTTTCCCGAAGGGGGCAACACATGGTTACTGGCATCCAACACCATTCCACTCTGGTTACGCAACTGGTGGGCGACCACCGGCAACTGCTGGAGTCTTTTGGCACGCTGAAAAAATCCGCCGAGGCGAGCGATGTCCTGGCGTTCAAGCAGGCACTGCAGGGCTTCAAGGCGCTGCTGGTTCCGCACCTGCTCGAGGAAGCCATGCGGCTCTACACCTACATGCGCCAGGAATTCAAGACCCGGGGCAACGCCGATGCCTACCAGCTCGTCAACGGCTACAAAAGTGAGATGAAGGGCATTGGCGATGCCGCCGTGCAATTCATCGACACCTACAGCGCCATTGCCGACGATGCCATCGATTTTCGGCAGGTGTGCACCAGCCTGCAGGAGATCGGCCATCTGCTGGGAGACAGGATTCGCCGCGAGGAATCCGAGCTGTACCCCTTGTACCAATCACTTCACTGATACCCCCACCGCTTATGTCCTACCAAGCCCCCATCAAAGACATGCTGTTTGCCATGGAGCATCTGGCACACATCGACCAGGTGGCAAACATTCCCGGCTTTGAAGATGCCGGTCTGGAAACCGCCGCAGCCGTGCTGGAGGAATGCGCCAGGTTCACCGAAGGCGTGCTGGCGCCGCTGAACTTCGAGGGCGACAAGAACCCGTCTTCGTGGAAGGACGGCGTGGTAACGGCCACGCCGGGTTTCAAGGACGCCTTTCGTCAGCTCACCGAGGGTGGTTGGCAGGGCCTGCAGCACCCGCAGGACTTTGGCGGCCAGGGCCTTCCCAAGACCATTGGCGCTGCCTGCATGGAGATGCTCAACAGCGCCAACATGAGCTTTGCGCTCTGCCCGCTGCTGACCGACGGCGCCATCGAGGCGCTGCTGACAGCAGGCAGCGACGAGCTCAAGGCCATCTACCTCGAAAAGCTCGTTTCCGGCCAGTGGACCGGCACCATGAATCTGACCGAGCCCCAGGCAGGCTCGGACCTGGCGCTGGTGCGCACCAAGGCCGATCCGCAGCCCGACGGCTCGTACAAGGTCTTCGGCACCAAGATCTTCATCACCTGGGGTGAGCACGACATGGCCGAGAACATCGTCCACCTCGTGCTGGCCCGCGTGGCGGGTGCGCCCGAGGGCGTCAAGGGCATCAGCCTGTTTGTCGTGCCCAAGTACCTGGTGAACCCGGACGGCTCTCTGGGTGCGCGCAACGATGCGCACTGCGTCAGCATCGAGCACAAGATGGGCATCAAGGCCAGCCCCACGGCCGTGCTGCAGTTTGGTGACCACGGCGGCGCCATCGGCTACCTTGTGGGCCAGGAGAACCGTGGCCTCGAATACATGTTCATCATGATGAATGCCGCGCGCTATGGCGTGGGTATCCAGGGCATTGCGATTGCCGAGCGCGCCTACCAGAAGGCCGTGGGCTATGCCAAGGACCGCGTGCAGAGCCGCCCGGTGGACGGCAGCATCAACGCCAGCGCTGCCATCATCCACCACCCCGACGTCAAGCGCATGCTCATGACCATGCGCGCCACCACCGAGGGTTGTCGCGCCATGGCCAGCACGGCCGCCGCCGCCTATGACGCCGCCCACCACCACCCCGACGCCGAGGTGCGCAAGCAGAACTCCACGTTCTATGAATTCATGGTTCCGCTGGTCAAGGGCTACAGCACCGAGATGAGCCTGGAGGTCACCAACCTGGGCGTGCAGGTGCATGGCGGCATGGGTTTCATAGAAGAAACGGGCGCTGCACAGTACTACCGCGACGCCAAGATCCTGACCATTTACGAAGGTACGACCGCCATCCAGGCCAACGACCTCGTGGGCCGCAAGACGGCGCGTGACGGCGGCCAGACGGCCCGGGCCGTTGCCGCGCAGATCGAAAAGACCGAAGCCGAACTGGCCGCCAGCGGTACGCCCGCAGCGCTGACTGTGGCCCGCCGCCTGGCAGCGGCGCGCCAGGCCTATCTGGATGTGGTGGACTTTGTGTGCAACGGCGCCAAGGCCTCGCCCAACGCTGTGTTTGCGGGCAGCGTGCCCTACCTCATGCTCGCGGGCAACCTGGTGGCCGGCTGGCAGTTGGGCCGCTCGCTGCTGGTGGCGCAGGACCTGTTGCAGAAGGGACAGGACGAAGCCTTCATGCGTGCCAAGATCACCACGGCGCAGTTCTATGCCGAGCACATCCTGGTCAAGGCGCCGGGCTTGCGCGATGGCATTGTTGAAGGTGCCGACAGCGTGACGGCGCTCGCGCTGGACTCGTTCTGAGCCTGCGTCCGGGCCTTCGGCGTGGACGGTAACTTTATTCGCTATAAAAATGATAGCTAATAGCGCTTTTAAATAAAGCGGTTGAAGCCATTTTCATTCATATTTTTGTTGAACGAAAGCCACCATGTCCAAGCTGCCCCCAGTGTTGCAGAAGCTCTCGCTGCCTGTCATCGGTTCGCCCTTGTTCATCATCAGCAACCCGCAGCTGGTGATTGAGCAATGCAAGGCGGGCATTGTCGGCTCCATGCCCTCGCTCAATGCCCGCCCGGCCGAGTTGCTGGACGACTGGCTCGCCGAAATCACCGAAACGCTGGCGGCATGGGACAAGGCGCACCCTGAGCAGCCCTCGGCACCGTTTGCCATCAACCAGATCGTGCACAAGAGCAACGACCGGCTTGAGCACGACATGCAGGTCTGCGCCAAGTACAAGGTGCCGATCGTCATCACCAGCCTTGGAGCGCGCGAGGACGTGAACCAGGCCGTGCACGCCTGGGGCGGTGTGGTGCTGCACGACATCATCAACAACAAGTT
>Ga0073904_10002531_pt1 | contig 13807 bp, 11 predicted proteins | sample KloWWTrecipitate_FD_66668 | JGI IMG/M metagenome (GOLD analysis project Ga0073904, IMG submission 66668) | Active sludge microbial communities from Klosterneuburg, Austria, studying microevolution and ecology of nitrifiers - Klosterneuburg... | ecosystem: Engineered > WWTP > Aerobic digester >...
GTGTCGCCGATGCCCTTGTCGCGCTGGATTTCGTCGCAGGCGGCGACGATGCCGTCGAGCATGCTCGCGGCTTCCACCCTCTCCCCCGCCCCTCTCCCATCAAGGGAGAGGGGAGACACTTCATCCAGCGGGCGATAGCGCATCTCCACCGGATAGCCGCGCCCTTCGACGTTGACCACCGGTGCGCCGCCGAAATGCGCGGCGAAGCGTTCGGTGTCGATGGTCGCCGAGGTCACGATCAATTTCAGGTCGGGACGCTTGGGCAGCAGTTGCTTGAGATAGCCCAGCAGGAAATCGATGTTGAGACTGCGCTCGTGGGCCTCGTCGACGATGATCGTGTCGTACTTCGACAGCCAGCGATCCGTCTGGATTTCCGCCAGCAGGATGCCGTCGGTCATGAACTTGATCGCGGTGGTTTCGCCCACTGCATCGTTGAAGCGCACCTGGAAGCCGACCGCGCCGCCGAGTTGCACCTGCAATTCTTCCGCCACCCGCCGCGCCACCGAACGCGCCGCGATCCGTCGTGGCTGGGTGCAGCCGATCATGCCGGCGGCGCCGCGACCGGCGAGCAGGCAGATCTTCGGCAATTGCGTGGTCTTGCCGCTGCCGGTCTCGCCGGCCACCACCACGACCTGGTGGGTCCGGATCAGCGCGGCGATGCGCTCGCCTTCGGCGCCGATCGGCAGGCTCTCGTCCACGGTTGCCGAGGGCAGCGCCCGGGCGCGGCGCGCGCGGTCGGCGACAGACGCCTGCAACTTCGACGCGAAGGCGTCGCGCAGGGTCACGTCGCCGGGCTTTGCATTCCACTTCGCCCACAGCCCGAGCAGGCGACCGCGGTCACGCGTCGACGCTCCGTCGATGCCGCGGCGTGCCTGTCCCGGGGACTGGGTGGATGCGTGCTTGGAATTGGGCTCGAGGGACGCCATTGTTCGCTTGCAGGATGGATTTTCATGATCTGGAAACACCCAGAGCGGCTATTGTCGCCGCAACGCCCCCAACCACGCCTCTACAAGGAGTCGCCATGTCCAAGAAGACCCGGAGCCAGAAGGCTGAAAATAATGCCGCCAAGAGCGCGGAAGCCGCAAAGCCCGCCAAACCTGCCAAGCCCGCAAAAGCGCCCAAGGCCGCGTCGGCCGCATCGCTGGCGCCCCATGCCGACGGTGCGCCTGGCATCGACATCGGGATTGCCAAGACCGACCGCAGCGCGATCGCGGATGGCCTGGCGCGTTTTCTTTCCGATTCCTTCACCCTCTACCTGAAGACCCACAACTTCCACTGGAATGTGACCGGGCCGATGTTCAACGCGCTGCACACCATGTTCGAGGTGCAATACACCGAACAATGGAATGCGCTGGACGATATCGCCGAACGCATCCGCGCACTGGGCTTCAACGCGCCGGGTTCCTATGCCGAGTTCATCAAGCTGAGTTCGATCCCCGAAGAACCCGGCCTGACCAACACCGCCGACTGGCGCGAGATGGTCCGCCAGCTGGTGGTTGGCAACGAAGCGGTCTGCCGCACCGCGCGCAAGGTGCTGGACATCGCCGACGATGCCGACGATGCCCCGACCGAAGACCTGCTGACCCAGCGTCTGCAGACCCACGAAAAGTACGCCTGGATGCTGCGCTCGCTGTTGCAGTAGGCCCCCAACGTCTATCCCCTTGTAGGAGCGGCGTGAGCCGCGACCGCTGCAAGCATTCGTCGCGGCTCACGCCGCTCCTACAAGAACCCGGGGCAGTTCCCGACGGCAACGCGGCCCTCGCTTGCTACCCTTGCAGCATGTCTTCGGCCGCCCTCGAACAACTCCGCCACGTCTTCGGCTACGACCAGTTTCGCGGCGAACAGGGCGAGATCGTCGACTGTGTGGTTGCCGGTGGCGACGCGCTTGTGCTGATGCCGACCGGCGGCGGCAAGTCGCTGTGCTACCAGTTGCCCGCACTGCTGCGCGATGGCACCGGCATCGTGGTCTCGCCACTCATCGCATTGATGCAGGATCAGGTCGAGGCGCTGCGCCAGCTAGGCGTGCGCGCGGCCTTCCTGAATTCCAGCCTCGGCGCCGAGGACGCGTTCCAGGTCGAGCGGCAGTTGCTGGATGGCGACCTCGACCTGCTCTACGTCGCGCCCGAACGCCTGCTGACGCCGCGTTTCCTGTCCTTGCTGGATCGCGCATCGATCGCGCTGTTCGCCATCGACGAAGCGCATTGCGTCTCGCAGTGGGGCCACGATTTCCGCCCCGAATATCGCCAGCTCACCATGCTCCACGAACGCTGGCCCGAGGTCCCGCGGATCGCGCTGACCGCCACCGCGGATGCGCCGACCCGCCGTGAGATCGTCGAGCGGCTGGCGCTGGACGATGCGCGCCAGTTCGTCAGTTCATTCGACCGCCCGAACATCCGCTACACGGTGGTGGCCAAGGACGACGGCCGCAGGCAGTTGCTCGACTTCCTCGACGACCATCGTGGCGACAGCGGCATCGTCTATTGCCTGTCGCGCAAGAAGGTGGATGCCACCGCCGCCGCGCTCGCCGAACACGGATTGCGTGCGCTGCCCTACCACGCCGGCCTGGAGTCGGCCACGCGCACCGAACACCAGCGACGCTTCCTGCGCGAGGACGGCATCGTGATGGTGGCGACGATCGCGTTCGGCATGGGCATCGACAAGCCCGACGTGCGTTTCGTCGCCCACCTCGACCTGCCGAAATCGCTGGAAGGCTATTACCAGGAGACCGGCCGCGCCGGTCGCGACGGCGATCCCGCGGAAGCGTGGCTGGCCTACAGCCTGGGCGATGCGGTGCAGCTGCGACGGATGATCGGCGACGGCGATGCCAGCGACGAACGCAAGCGGCTCGAAAACGGCAAGCTCGACGCGTTGATCGGCTATTGCGAATCCACCTCGTGTCGCCGGCAAGGCCTGCTGGCGTACTTCGGCGAGGCGCACGCGGGCGCATGCGGCCATTGCGACAACTGCCTGCAACCGCCGCAGACCTGGGATGCCACCGAGGCCGCGCGCAAGGCGCTGTCCTGCGTGTACCGCACCGGCCAGCGCTTCGGCGCCGCGCACATGATCGACGTCCTGCGCGGCGCGGACACCGCCAAGATCCGCCAGTTCGGGCACGAAGCGGTCAGCACCTACGGCATCGGCAGCGAGCTCGATGCGGGGCAGTGGCGCGGCGTGTTCCGGCAACTGGTCGCCTCCGGCCTGCTCGACAGCGACCTCGAAAGCCATGGCGCGCTGCGCCTGACTGCAGCGGCGACGCCCTTGCTGCGCGGCGAACAGGCACTGCTGCTGCGCGCCGAACCACCCAAGCGCGAACGCACGCGCCAGCGCAAGTCCGATGGCAAGCGCACGATCGCACCTGCCATCGAGTTGCCATCGGACGCCGCCGCACGTTTCAGCGTGCTGCGCGACTGGCGCGCCGGCATCGCCCGCGAACAGAACGTGCCCGCCTACGTGATCTTCCACGACGCGACCCTGCGCAGCATTGCGCTGGAATCACCGCGCGACCTGGATGCACTGGCCGGCATCGGCGGCGTGGGTGCGAGCAAGCTGGAACGCTACGGGCGCGAGGTGATCGCGGCGCTCGACGCCAGCGATTGAGGTGGCCACTGGCTCTCAATTTCCGCGGTCGGAATATCGTCGTGGCCCGCTTCCTGTGCTGAAGGCCGGGCCTTCTGCGTCATGGACGCTCAGGAAGTGAACCTGACCCCGTTATTTGCCGTTATTTGGGCGCCGGACGCTCACGGCTTCAACAGCAGCGGCACGAATTCCTGCAGTGCAGCGGCCAGCAACGCACGGTCGAGTTGCGGTTCGCGCGTCTCGCGCAGCTTCAGGCCTTCGAACAGGCACTGCAGGATCAGCGCACGGCCCGGCGCAATCTGGCCTGGCAAGGCATGTCCACCCGCTTGCTTGTCGCGCATCATCCATTCGACCAGTGCGTCGCGCAGCGTGCTGTCGTAGTGGTCCAGCGCCGCCGCGATCTGCGGGTCGCGGGTGGCCTCGGCGGACATTTCCAGCAGCAGCACGGAATTGATGCCGCGACCGTCGGTGATGCATGACCGGCCGTAGTTGTCGACCATCTCTGTGGGCAGGTCGACGTCCCTGTTGAGCTGGATGTCGTTTCGCAACAGTTCCAGCTGGCGCTCCACGATCGCCAGGATGATCGCGTTCTTGTTCTCGAAATACCGGTAGATCAGCCCCGCGCTCATACCCGCGGTCTCGGCGATGCTGGCCATGCTGGCGGCATGGAAACCGTGCCCGATGAAGCACTCCTGGGCCGCGGTCAGGATGCGTTCGCGCTGCGCCTCGATCCGCGCCTCGGCCTTGCCGGTCAATGGCCTACTGTTCATCGCTGCGCTCGTTCCAGCCCCCACCGAGGACTTTGTACAAGGTTACCCGGTTGGCCTGTTCGGCCAGGCGGGTCGTGACCACGCCCTGTTGCGCGGCGTACAGCGTGCGTTGCGCGTCGAGCAGGATCAGGTAGCTGTCCAGGCCGGCGTCATAGCGTGCCTGCGACAGTTGGTTGGCGCGGGTGGCCGCGGTGAGCAGGGCCTGGCGCGCGGCGCGCTGGTCGCTGAGCGTCGTGCCCAGCGCAAGTGCGTCGGCAACCTCGCGGAACCCGGCCTGGATCGACTTCTCGTACTGCGCCAGGGCGATGTCGCGGTCGGCCTTGGCCACGTCGAGATTCGCGCGCAGGCGACCGCCCTGGAAGATCGGCAGGGTGATGCGCGGTACGAAGCTCCACACGCCGGAACCGCCCCCGAACAGGCCCGACAACTCGGTGCTGCCCGACCCCGTCGAACCGGTCAGGCTGATCGATGGGAAGAACGCGGCGCGTGCGGCGCCGATGTTGGCGTTGGCGCCCAGCAACTGGTATTCGGCGGCCATCACGTCGGGCCGGCGCAGCAGCACGCCCGACGGCAGTCCGGCGGGCAACGCATTGAGCCCGCTGACCTCGCTGACGAACGCTTCAGGCAGCAGGTCCGGCGTCACCGGACTGCCGACCAGCAAGGTCAATGCATTGGTGTCCTGCGCCACCTGGCCACCGAAGCGGGCAACGTCCGCACGCGCGGTCTCGACGGTCGTGCGCGCCTGGCTGACGTCAAGCGCCGACACCGCGCCGAGTTCGAAACGCCGCTGGGTGAGGTCATACGAAGCCTGCTGGCTGTCGAGCGTGGCCTGGGCGATGTGCAGCAGTTCCTGGTCAGCGGCGAGCGTGAGCCAGCTGTTGGCGACCTCGGCAATCAGGGACAGTTGGGTGCTGCGCCGGGCTTCCGCGGTGGCCAGGTACTGCTGCAGCGCCACCTGGCCGAGATTGCGCACGCGGCCGAACAGGTCGAGCTCGAATTCGGCGATGCCGACCCCGGCGCTGTAGTTCTCGCTCACCGGCACATCACCCCCGCTGCGGGTCAGCGTCGCGTTGGCACCGAGCGAGGGCAGGCGGTCGGCGCGCTGGATGCGGTATTGCGCGCGCGCCTTCTCGACAGTGAGCACGGCCACGCGCAGGTCGCGGTTGTTGTCCAGCGCGCGCGCGATCAGTTCTTCCAGTCGCGGGTCGACGAAGAAATCGCGCCAGCCGATGTCGGCGACGGCGGTGCCGGCATCCGTGGCGACGATCGCGGTCGCTGCCGTCGACGCGGTGGTCGGCGGCAGCGGCCACTCGCCCGCGATCGCCGGAGCGGCCTCGGGCACGCGCGGTTCCAGGGTGGCGCAACCGGCAACGAACAAGCTCGTCGCCATCGCCAATGCGGTCAATACGGTCTTAGTCATGGCCAGGGTCTCCAGGGGCGGCAGCTGGTGCGGGCAAGGCCACGGCGCTTGCGTCGACGGGGTATTTCTTGCGCTGGTCGAACAGGCGCTCGATCACCACGAAGAACAGCGGGATGAAGAACAGGCCCAACAGCGTGCCCAGGATCATGCCGCCAAGCACGCCGGTGCCAATCGCGCGCTGCGCGCCGGAGCCGGCACCGTTGGCGATTGCCAGCGGCATCACACCCAGGCCGAATGCCAACGAGGTCATCAGGATCGGGCGCAGGCGGTCGCGTACGGCGGTCATGGTGGCGTTGATCAGCTCCATGCCGCTCACCACGTTGGCCTTGGCGAACTCGACGATCAGGATCGCGTTCTTGCTGGTCAGGCCCACCGTGGTGAGCATTGCCACCTGGAAGTAGACATCGCGCTCCATGCCGCGCATCGTCGAGGCCAGTGCCGTGCCGAGGATGCCGAGCGGCACGATCATCAGCACCGCGGTCGGAATCGTCCAGCTTTCGTACAGCGCCGCCAGGCACAGGAACACGATCAGCAACGACAGCGTGTACAGCAGCGGCGTTTGCGAACCGGACTCGCGCTCCTGATAAGACAGGCCGGTCCATTCGATGTCGAAGCCGGCCGGCAATTGCGCGACCAGGCGTTCGACCTCGGCCATCGCCTCGCCCGAACTCTCGCCCGGCTTGGCTTCACCCTGGATCTGCATCGCGGGCACGCCGTTGTAGCGTTCCAGGCGCGGCGAACCATAGTCCCAGCTGGACGTGCCGAATGCGGCAAACGGCACCATCTCGCCGGCGTTGTTGCGCACCGACCAGCGGTTGAAGTCGTCCGGGACCATGCGGAACGGCGCATCGGCCTGCAGCATCACCCGCTTGACCCGGCCGCGGTCGATGAAGTCGTCGATGTACTGGCCACCCCAGGCCGCCGAGAGCGTCGCGTTGATGGTGGCGACCGACAGGCCGAGCGCACCGGCCTTTTCATGGTCGATGTCGAGGCGCAGCTGCGGCGTGTCGTCCTGCCCGTTCGGGCGCACGTTCGCCAGCAGCGGGCTCTGCGCCGCGGCGCCGAGCAGCTGGTTGCGCGCGGCCACCAGCGCCTCGTGGCCCTGGCCGGCGCTGTCCTTGAGATAGAAGGCGAAACCGGCGGCAGTGCCCAACTCCGGCATCGCCGGCGGGGCAAAGGCGAACACGAAGGCATCCTTGATCCCGCCCAGCGCCATCATCGCGCGGCCGGAAACGGCGTTGACGCCCAGATCCGCGGATTCGCGCTCGCTCCAGTCCTTCAACTTCACGAACGCCATGCCGTTGTTCTGGCCCATGCCGCCGAAGCTGAAGCCCTGCACGCTGAACACCGAGTCCACGGTCGCCTTCTCGTTCTGCAGGAAGTGCTGCTCGAGCTTTTCCATCGACTGCATCGTGCGTTCCTGGGTGGCGCCCACCGGTGCCTGCACCTGGGCGAACAACACGCCCTGGTCTTCTGCCGGCAGGAACGAACTGGGCAGGCGCAGGAACACCAGTCCCATCACCACCACCATCGCCGCGAAGATCGCCATGAAGCGCTTCGGGCGCCCGACGATGCCGCGCACGCCGCGCTGGTAACGCGCGCTGCCGACATCGAACTTGCGATTGAACCAGCCGAAGAAACCCGTGGTGCCGTGATGCTCGCCCTTGTGCAGCGGCTTGAGCATGGTTGCGCACAGTGCCGGGGTGAGCACGATCGCGACGATCACCGACAGCGCCATCGCGGAAACAATCGTCGCCGAGAATTGCCGGTAGATGATGCCGGTGGAGCCCGACATGAACGCCATCGGCACGAACACCGCCGACAGCACCAGGCCGATGCCGACCAGCGCGCCGGTGATCTGGTCCATCGACTTGCGGGTGGCTTCAAGCGGCGACAGGCCTTCTTCGCTCATCAGGCGTTCGACGTTCTCGACCACCACGATGGCGTCGTCGACCAGCAGGCCGATCGCCAGCACCATCGCGAACATGGTCAGCATGTTGATGGAGAAACCCAGCATGGCGAGGATGCCGAACGTGCCCAGCAACACCACCGGCACCGCGATCGTCGGGATCAGGGTGGCGCGGAAGTTCTGCAGGAACAGGTACATCACCAGGAACACCAGCGCGATCGCCTCGAGCAAGGTGATGATCACGCCCTTGATCGCCACCCGCACGAACGGCGTGCTGTCGAACGGCGTGACCGCCTTCAGGCCCGCCGGGAAGAACGGCGACAGTTCGTCGAGTGTGGCCTTTATGCCCGCAGCGGCGTCCAGGGCATTGCCGCCGGTCGCCAGCGAGATCGCCAGGCCGGTGGCCGCCTGTCCGTTGTAGCGGGTGATGAAATCGTAGCTCTCCGCCCCCATCTCGACCCGGGCGACGTCACCGAGCTTGAGCACCGAACCATCCGGGTTGCTGCGCAAGACGATGTCGCGGAACTGCTCCGGCGTCTGCAACCGGTCCTGCGCGGAGATGGTGGCGTTGATCTGCTGGCCGTCGATGGCCGGGGCGCCGCCCAGCTGGCCCACCGCGACCTGCGCGTTCTGCGCCTGCACCGCGGCGCTCACGTCGCCGGGAGTGAGGCGGTAGGTATCGAGCTTGTTCGGGTCCAGCCAGATCCGCATGGCGTACTTCGAGCCGAACACCTGCAGGTTGCCCACACCGGGCACCCGGCTGAGCGGGTCGACCACGTTGGCACCGACATAGTCGGAGATGTCGTCCTTGGACATGCTGCCGTCTTCGGAGACGAAGCCGATCACCTGCAGGAAGCCGGAACTGGCCTTGCTGACGTTGACGCCCTGGCGCTGCACTTCCTGCGGCAGCAACGGCATCGCCGACTGCAGCTTGTTCTGCACCTGCACCTGGGCGGTGTCGGGATCGACGCCGTTTTCGAAGGTCAGGGTGATCGAAGCGCTGCCAGTGCCTTCGCTGGTCGACGAGAAATACAGCAGGCCGTCGAGGCCCTTCATGTTCTGCTCGATGATCTGGGTCACCGAATCCTGCACGACCTTGGCCGAAGCGCCCGGATAGGCGGCATTGATCGTCACCGTGGGCGGGGCGATGGTCGGGTACTGGGAGATCGGCAAGGTGAAGATCGCCAGCCCGCCGGCCAGCATGATGATGATCGCGATGACCCAGGCGAAGATCGGGCGGTCGATGAAGAAACGTGCCATGTCGGGTTCCCCTTACTGCGCCGGACGATCGGTGATGGGGGCAGGCGTGGCTGCGTCGGGATTGGTTCCTGCGGTTTGCTTGTTCGTCGTGCCGGCAATGGCCGGCGTGGCAGCAGTCGCCTGTTCGGTCGCTTGCACCGGCATGCCGGGCTTGATCTTCTGCAGGCCCTCGACGATCACCTGCTCACCGGCGGCGAGGCCGCTTTCGACCAGCCACTGGTCACCGACGGTGCGGCTGACCTTGACCTGGCGGGCCGCGACCGTGCCGTCCTTGCCGACCACCATCGCGGTGGCGTTACCCTTGGCATCTCGGGTGATGCCCTGCTGCGGGACCAGGATCGCGTTCTCGCGCACGCCGTTGCCGATCACCGCGCGCACGTACATGCCGGGCAGCAGGACCTGATCCGGGTTGTCCACCACCACGCGCAGCGCGAAGGTGCCGGTAGAGGGATCCACGCTGACCTCGGAGAAGGCAAACCTGCCCTGCTGCGAGAACGGCGTGCCGTCCTCCAGGAAGATCGTCACCGGCAGTTCCTCGGTGCTGTCCAGCGTGCCGGCCGCCAGGCCCTTGCGCAGTTCCAGCAGCTCGCTGCTGGACTGGGTCAGGTCGACGTAGATCGGGTCAAGCTGCTGCACGGTCGCCAGCGGCGCGGCCTGGTTGGCGGTGACCAGCGCGCCCTGGGTGACCGACGACTTGCCGATGCGGCCGCTGATCGGCGCGGTGATGCGGGCGAAATTCAGCGTCACCCCGCGTCCTTCGACCGCAGCCCGGGCCACGCCAACATCAGCCTCGGCCTGGCGCAGCGCAGCGATGGCGTTCTCGTTGTCCTGCTTGCTGACCGCGTCGATTTTCGCCAGCTGGGCGGTGCGCGCGGCGGTCAACTGGGCCGACTTCAAGGTCGCCTGCGCCCGCGCGAGCTGCGCATTGGCGCTGCTGGCGTCGGCGCGCGATGCAGCGTCATCGAGCTGGTACAGCGGCTGCCCGGCCGTCACCAGACCGCCTTCCTCGAACATGCGTCGCTTGACCAGCCCGCTCACCTGCGGGCGTACCTCGGCCACCAGGTACGGGCTGGTGCGGCCCGGCAACTCACGGGTCAGCGTCACTGGCGCGGTCTTGAGCGTTACCACGGTGACCGGCGACGGCCCCTGTTGCGGCGGGGCTTCGTTGCCGCCACAGGCGCTGAGGGCGATCGCAAGCGCAAGTGGCAGGAGGATCAGGTGGGCACGCTTCGACATGGCCGGAACTCGAATAGAGAGGGAGAAATGCGGTTGCTGCATCGCACAATCTACACAGAATGAACGCTCATTTATTTTTTGTCAACGACTCAAATGCAGATTCCTGGCGCGCGCCCCGGTTCCGTTCAGGGACGCAGAAAGCGGGCTGGGGAACCCCCAGACCCGTTCGCGAGACCTTCATTGAGCGCAAAGCCCCAGGTGACTGACGAAACACCGCGGCCACGTTGGCGCGTGGATGGTTTTGGCGCGCCGCGCTGGAGACCAACGAAGCGGTTACGGCATCGCCGCAGTGGCGGGCTTGAGCAAGTCCAGCACGGCCACCGTCATCGCTTCGGTGCCCAGCCGCACCGAGGGCTCGGCATCGATCTTGAACAGCGGCGAGTGGTGCCCCGGCACTGGAGGCCCACCGGCCTTGGCGGCATCGAGCGCCTGTTGCGGGGTGCCGCCGACGCTGAAGTAGAACCCGGGCACGCCGAGTTCCGGCTGCACGAAATACGCGAAATCCTCCGCGCCCATGCCGACGCGCGGTGGCGACTTCAGCATGTCCGCGCCGAACGCCGAGATGAAGGCCGTGCGCATCCGCGCGGTGAGCGCAGCGTCGTTGATGGTGACTGGCGTCGATTCGATCCACACCTTCACTTCAGGCAGCCGATCTTCCGGCATGCCGTTCATCCGCCCGACGTTTTGCGCAATGCGCTTGATGCCGTCCAGCAACGTCTTGCGCACCGCCCGGTCGTCGGAGCGAACCGTCAGTTGCAGGTCAGCCCGATCGGAAATGATGTTGTGCTTGGCACCGGCATGGAAGGCACCGACGGTGACCATGCCCGCCAACGCCGTGGATGGTGATGTCGATGCTGTCGGATGACGAGGAACTGATGCCCGGATCGGCAATGATCGTGCCCGTCGGCGAATCGGCATCGACATGGAACGCCAGCGCGACATCGGGCTTGGGGACGCGCGTGTACAGGTCGTCCTCCAGCATCTTGTGCGCGCCACCGATACGCTCCTCCGCGGGCTGCACCACGGTGGAGGCATTGGTCAGGCCGCTTGCCTCCTTCAGCGGCAGTCCGTCCATGTCGGCGCGCACCAGCACGGTCGGGCCGGCGCCGTTCTTCATCACCCCGACCACGCCGGTGCCACCGACGTGGTCGGTGACCTCGATCCCGGGAATCGTGCGCAGCTCCTTGGCCATCCGCGCGGCAGTTTTGGTCTCCATGTAGGAGAGTTCGGGAATGTTGCCCCCAGACTCGCCCCGCTACCCCCTCCCGGGCACGCGACCCCAGCCCCTTTCGTGGAAGGGGGTAAGCATGCAACCGATGATTTGAATCGGGTTGCGTGAAACGCCCGCTCACTGTTTCACGGCCAACGTCATTTCTGATGTGGGCGTCTGAACGATTGAGGTCAGTCTTCTGGATCGCTCTCGGATGGTTTCTCGGCTGGCGTCGCCTTGCTCCGCTGCCCCATTGCGATGATCCGCTCCGCGATTGACGGCCCCGATATCTTCGGGCCGGATGCCCATTGGGCGCGGTCGGCTTCCTCCGACACGAAGGGAGGCAAACCACTGTACAAGCCGAGATGTAAGGGCTTTTCGTTCATTGACGAACTCTACGTTCCTTCTTCCGGTACCTGGATGGCTTCATCACACACGTACAGGAGGCCGCACGCGCTTACCGTGGTTTCCCCGCATAGGCCGCAATACACGCCTCCATCGTGGCGTCATGGATATCCAGCACCTTTCGCAATGGGGTCTGGTAGCCGCCAGCCAGATTCCACGCCACGGGTAGGCCGATCTCCCGACAGGTTTCAAAAACCAACCGATCCCGCTCTGCCAACTGGTTGTCTGTAAGCCAACCACCCAACGGGTCATCGATGTGCGGGTCCGCGCCGGCTTGGTAGAGCAGCACGCCACAGCCGGAGAAGCTGCGCACCCGCTCGGGGATGCCCGCAAGGAACTCCAGGGCTTGGTACTCGTAATGGAACGTCTTTCCGGCGGTGTAGTGCTCGATGCCTGCGGGACTGAGACGCCGGAGAATCTCCGCAGTGCCGTTGCCATAGTGCATGTCGTAGTCGAGGATGCCGACCCTCTGAATGCCGTCCTCTGCCTGCAAGGCCAATGCCGCCACCATGAGACCGTTGAACGTGCAGAACCCCCCTGCTTCGGCGTAGCACGCATGATGGAAGCCCGACACGGGGGCGACCGCTACGGCTCCATTGGCGATGGCCGCCCTCGCCGCCGCCAGCATGGCCCCGCTGGTCCAGGGCAACGCCTGCGCCACTGACACGAGGGTGTTGTCGAACCCGTTGGGGATGCGCCCCGACAGAACGCCATTCACGTACGCCGATGCATGGGCACGGCAAAGCTGCTCCACCGTGGCGGGTTTAAACGGCTCGAAGGACAGCGAGCTCCCGAATCGACCCCAGCTTTGCACCACCTCGCGCGGCTTGCCAGCGCTGGGGGAGTAGCTGTGGGCGTCTGCAACCATGCGCTGGTCGTAGAAAACCGGGATTGCCGAAAGTTGCTGGGCTTCCCCAGAATGGGTCATGACCTATTGCCTTAGTGTTAATCGCACAGACTGAGTCACAGGCTTGTGCGTTCGTGCCATCTTTGAGCCCGACTTGCCCAGCTCTGGTCGCAGACGAAGTGCAAGCCGCAATGCAATTTCCTCCAATTAGACACGCAGACCTCGTTGCTCGGGCTGCCAACGGCTGACATCCAGTTGCGCGGTGCCAATCCCCAGCGCGCGTACCCACTTGGCAGAAGCATCCAATGTGCTCCAGGTCTTGGGCGCACCTTTGGCGGTCGCGGCAGTGACCGTGGCAGTCGGCGTATCGGCCTCGACGTGAAAGCGGGCTCCATCCGCAATGATGCGAATGCGCTTCACTGCACCCGCTTCCACCAACGCCCGCAGCGTCTTCTCATCCATCGTCGGTTTCCCTAAAAAGTTCCGGTTGCTCGGGAATCGGGATGCCCGTCGCTTCGCAATGCCGACGAATCAGTAGTTCGACCAAGTTGGCAACACTGCGGTGTTCATGCAGGGCCGCAACCCTCGCCGCCTCTTTAAGGGCGGGGTCGATCCTGAGATTCAGGGTGGTTGTTTTTTTTGGTGCCACAGAATTGAGGCCGGCGCGAACGTGATTGCAATGTAACGCATATGTGCGCAATAGTGTAGACCCACGGGTCGCACGCCCGGCGATCGGCGAGAAGCGACATCGGGGAGTTGTTCAGACCTTCCCTAGTTGTCACATCCCGCACGATCACAGGATCGTCACGGATTTGTTCGTCAGCTATCAGCACATCGACCTGCGTGGTAGCGGCATAGCTGGCGCTCCACAATTGTTCCGCGTCGTGACTGCCGAACGCACCATCAGGCCACGGCAGCCTGCAATGCGGGTTCCTCCGGTCTGCGGGTGATGAGGTTTCAAATTGCCATGATCGTTCCTCTAGTGAGCGTGATTGGAAGGCGTGGCCGGGTGCGCTATCACCCGGTCATGCCGCTTTACCGGCTAAGTCGGATTCTTCATGCCGCCTGCGGAATGCGCTGCACCTGTTTGGCAAGGCGCGCGCGTTCCTGTTCCACCTGCCACAGGTCATAGGCGGACTGATGCCCCAACCAGCTTTGCGCGCTGGCACCGAAG
>Ga0073904_10002532_pt1 | contig 13807 bp, 23 predicted proteins | sample KloWWTrecipitate_FD_66668 | JGI IMG/M metagenome (GOLD analysis project Ga0073904, IMG submission 66668) | Active sludge microbial communities from Klosterneuburg, Austria, studying microevolution and ecology of nitrifiers - Klosterneuburg... | ecosystem: Engineered > WWTP > Aerobic digester >...
CGACGCGAGCGTCCCCGCGCACGGCCTCGGAGGCGTGCCCGCCGTCGGAGAGCGCCCACCCTTCCACCGCGCCGCTCACGAGCGCCCCGCCCGCGCTGCGTCGCGCAGCTCGGCCGCCTCGGTGTAGAGCGCGCACACCCCGAGGAGGCGCGCAGACTCGAACTCCGCGCGGCCGGTGCGGAGCCTCGGCGGAGTCATGATGCGGCCCAGCGCGCGAGCGTCGCGAAGGGCGCCCCGCGCCGCTGCGTAGCACTGCGCCGGGGTCACGCTGCACCCCGGGAGGTGAGAATCCCCTCGTACAGCGCCGCCGCTTCGGCCTCCGCGTCGTGGAGCTCCAGGATGGTGTACCCCGCGCCGTCGCAGGCCTCGCACGGCTCGTTCTCCCGGTTGTCCGGTGCCTCGCGCTCGCCGAAGTACACGGGGACGATGGCCCCCTTGCCTCCGCAGCTGTCGCAGGTCACGCGCTCCCGGTAGACCCCGTCCGCGTACTCGATTCTGTATCTCATGCTCTCCACCGCCTCTCTGCCGCTCGTTATGCCCTTCCGCCGTGCGCGCGTCAAACTGTTTTTTCTCACCTTGCGAAAAAACCTTCTCACTGCTAGGAAAAGGCATGCTATCCAAACGACTCGCCGAGCGGCGCGCGGAGGTGGGGCTCTCGGGCCGTGCTCTCGGTGCGGCAGCTGGCCTTTCCACGCGCATCGTCGCGCTCATCGAGCGCGGCGAGACAAACCCGAAACGAACGACGATTGACGCGCTCGCCGTCGCCCTGGGGTGCCATGCTGAATGGCTCGCCACGGGCGCCGGACCGAAGCTCAAGAGGAGAAAAGCAGCATGAATACCCCGAAAAAGAAGGCTCAGACGCGCCGGCAACCTACCGCGCCGGACCCGCGGCAGCCGGACCCGACGAACCCCGCGCACTACCGCTCGCACCCCTCGGGCGTGGAGTGCATCACGGTGACCGAGCACCTCGGGTTCTGTCTCGGCAACGCGGTCAAGTACATCTGGCGCTCGGGGGAGCGGGCGGAGCGGACCATCGAAGACCTGCGGAAGAGCCGTTGGTACCTCGACCGCGAGATCTCCCGCCTCGAAGCAATGGAGAAGCCCATTCCCTACCGGCTGGTGAAGCCGTGAGCGCCTACGTGCGGATCACCTTCCGCGACCTGGACACGGGCAAGCAGTGGTCCTGGCGCATGCGCGCCGACGTGGCTGCGGCACGGGCTGCGGAGCACGTCGCCGCGTGGGCAGCGGATGGGCAGCGCGTGGAGGTGGTGTCTTGAACCTCGAGCAGATCCGTCGCGAAGCCCGGCGCGTCGTCGCCGAGCTGCACGCCTGGGCTCGTCGCGACTTGGACGGCTGGGGCGTGGCGCGTGCGAGGGACGGGCGGCGCCGGTCCTACTCGCCGGACACGAGCTCGGCGCGGTACCGCGAGAGCGCGCTCCGCGGCTCGCGGCGGGCGGGTGCTCTCTCTCGCGGGAGGCCGCAGTGATCGCCCTCTTCGCAGCGGGGCTTCTCGTTTCGCTCGGGCTCTACGAGCTCCGGAGGTGGCTATGAGGCTCGCGATCCTTCTCGCCGCGATGATGCGGCTCGGCACGGGCGGAGACGTGCGCGCGCTCGCCGAGGCCATCGCGGCCAGTGACGCCACCTGGGAGGAAGCTACCTGGCTCGCGGCCATCGCCTACCGGGAGAGCTCCTACAGGCTACGCGCGGTCGGGGACCACGGGCGCTCGCTCTGCGCGTACCAACTCCAGGGCGCGCCCCGGGCGGTCCTCACGGATGCGGCGCTCTGCACGCGGCTCGCTCTGCACGCGTTCCGGGCGAGTGCGCGGCTCTGCCCTGCGCAACCCATGGCAGCCTACGCGGGCGCGCCGTGCGGCTCGGTGGTCGCGGGGCGCATCTCGCGGGACCGGGACGCGCTCCGGCGGCGCATGTTCGGCGGTGGGCAATGAAGCCCGCGAAGGGCGAGGAGCTGCGGCTCGCGGTCGATCGTGGTGGCGCACGCTGCCAGCGTCGCGTGTACTACCCCGGCATCGGGCTCGCTGCGTGCGGGTTGCCCGCTGGGCTCGCCGTGCAGGCCGAGGCTGGCGGGATGGCCTCGGCACGATGCGAAGCCCACTACCGCGACGAGGTGCGCTCATGAGCGGCCCATCGCGAAAGAGAAACGCCTTCCTCACCGATGGCGAGGCCAAGGCGCTCGAGGTGTGGATCGGGCTCGTCGGGGCGGAGCCGGTAGCGCGCGCGCTCGGCATCGCCGACACGGCGCTCGACCAGGTGCGGCATTCCGGGCCGGTGACGGCGCGGCTTGCTGAGCGCGTGCGCGCGGGGCTGGTGCCTCGTGGCTAGCCCGGCGAAGCCCGGCATCGCTGCCATTCGTACCGAGTACGGCGGGCAGAGTTTCCGCTCGCGTCTTGAGGCTCACTGGGCCTGCTTCTTCGACGCGCTCGGGTGGCCGTGGGAATACGAACCATTCGACCTGCACGGGTACATCCCTGACTTTATCCTTCGGCTTCACCGGCCCGTTCTGATCGAGGTGAAGCCAGAGATGGAGTTCGCCGCGCTCGGGCAGCACATGGCAAAGATCGACGCGAGCGGGTGGGATGCTGAGCGTGATGCGATCGTTGTCGGTGCATGCCTGTTTGACGAGTCTGATGTGCATTGGGGAATGCCGGACGGACCCGCTCTAGGGCTGTCGCGCGAAGGGTTGAGCCCAGCACCTCTCATGATGTGCGCGTCGTGCCATCGGCCGAGCTTTTACGACACGAACTGTAGTTGGGCGTGCCGCGTGTGCGGATTCTATGACGGCGGCAGAACGAGCGCAGGGCCGCTAACCACGGCTCTGCATGCCTGGCGACAGACGGCAGCTCGAGTGCAGTGGAGGCCGCGATGACGCCCCGCAAGGTGCGCCCGGTCACGCCAGCCACGGAGAAGCACCGCCTTGCCGCGATGGCGAAGCTCTGCGAGCTCCAGGCGTCAGCCCTCGCGCTCGGCGCGCTCGCGGTCGCTCGGCTCGACGTGCGCACGCCCAACCCGCTGAACGGCATCGGGGCGGGCTCCCGCATCGCGCTCTCGCGGACCCGGAAGAAGCAGCGCGGGCTTGCTGCGCTGGTCGTGCGCGGGGCGCTGCGCGGGCGCGCGCTGCTGCCGTGCGTGGTGCTCGTGCGCCGCGTGGCGCCGTCGTCAGGGCTCGACCCGCACGACAGCCTGCCGGCGAGCCTCAAGTCGATCGTCGACGGGATCGCCGACGCGCTCGGGCTCGCGAGCGACCGCGACGCGCGGGTGCGGTGGACCTATGCGCAGCGGCGCGGGGTGCCCGGCGAACACGCGGTCGAGGTCGAAGTCTGGCCGATGGCTGCTGATTCGTAACGTTTGCGCGTTACGCAATAACGGGGTAGGGTCACGCTATGAGTTTCGTCAAACTGCACTCGGTCATTCTGACCTCTACCGTCTGGATGCTCTCCGCCGAGGAGCGCATCGTTTGGATCACCCTGCTCGTCATGGCCGACCAGGACGGGCTCGTCTCGACCAGCATCCCGGGGCTGGCGCACACTGCGCGCGTTGACCTTGGTGTGGCGGCGAGGGCGATCGAGGTCTTCACCTCGCCCGACCCCTACAGCCGAACCGAGGAGAACGAGGGGCGGCGCCTCGAGCGCGTGGACGGCGGTTTTCAACTGCTAAATCACGCGAAGTACAGGGAATTGCAGGGCCTCGAGCATCGCCGGGCGCTCGCCGCGAAGCGTCAAGAGGCATGGCGAAAGCGTCACGCAGCGGACGTGACGTCACGTGACGGCGCGTTACGTAACGCGTTACCTACGTCACGTTACGTTATTGTAACGCCATCAGAAGCAGAAGCAGAAGCAGAAGCAGAAGCAGAAGCAGAAGCAGAAGCAAGAGACCCTGAGGGAGAGGCGGCGCAAGCGCCGGCCCCGCCCAAGGTGAAGGCCAAGGCAGCAGCCAGGGGCTCCCGCATCCCCGAGGGCTTCACGCCGAGCGAGGCCACCCTTGCCGCTCTTCGGGCTGAGGGCATCGCCGACCCCGTGGCTTGCCTGCCGAGCTTCAAGGACTACTGGACGGCGCGGTCCGGGGCAGGGGCCGCCAAACTGGACTGGGACGCGACCTTCCGCGTGTGGGTCCGCAAGGACGGCGTGCGCGCCCCGAGCGGCGGCCCGCAGCGCCCCGGCTCCGGTGGCCGGCTGATCCAAGTGCCGCTGCCCGAGCAGGCCGACCGATTCGACTTTTCCGAGGAAGCCAACGACCGGCGCCGCGTCGAACGCGAGCGCAGAAACGCGGGGATGTGATGTTCGATTTTCGCTCAATGTTGCCCGAGAACATGCGCCACGACTTCGACGCCGCGGCCCAGGCCGAGCGCGAGCGCGCCGCCCACGCTGCCGCGTGCACGCTGCCGCTCTGCGACCGCTGCGGCCGGCTGGCGTGCTCCTCGCCCGGCTGCGGCAAGCTCGCCGTCGACGGCACGAGCTGCCGCGCCCACGTCGCCGAGCAGCTCGCCGAGCAGGCGCGCGCGCACCGCGAGCGGATGGTCGCCGAGCAGATCCCCGAGGCGTTCCGCGAAGCGTCCCTTGACGCTCCGTGGCTGGCCCGCCTCGTCGGTTCGGCGAACCTCGAGAAGGCGCGCGCGATCGCCCTCGGCCGCGGGTGGGTGACGGCCTACTCGCCGCGCTCGGGGGCGGGGAAGACGTCGCTCGTGGCCGCGATGGTGCGCGAGCGCGCGCGCCGCGATGTCGTGTGGACCACGGCGCGCGCCCTTGCGACCGCGAGCGCGTACGCCAAGCTGGGCGAGGAGCCGCCCGCCCTCGCTGCCGCCCGGGGCGCTGGGCTGCTCGTCGTCGACGAGCTCGGCACCGAGGCAGACCGGTTCGGGGCGTCGGTCGCTGACGTGGTGATGGATCGGCACGACCTTCGGCGCGACGTGTGGATCACCACACCGCACACGGGCGCGGGCCTCGCCGCCCGCTATGGGTCCGGGCTCGTTCGCCGCCTCACGGACAACGGCGAAACCCTGCACCTCCGGGGCGGCCAATGAGCGGCGAGCGGCACACCTACCCAGGGCGGCCGAGCCACTGCCCCGGAGCGCTGCGCGAGGGCGGACGCGTGCAGCACGGCGGCCTCGTGCCAACGGCGGACATCGTGCGCGAGGGGCCGGAGGGCCGAACGGTGCTCGTGAACGCGGCGGGGCTCTGCTCGTCGTGCGAGGCGCTCGAGCAGCTCGACCGCGAGCAGCGGCGGCGCCCGGCCGAGGACGCGCCCCGTAGCCGACGGGGGCGCTCGTGAGCCGCCCGCTGACGATGCTCGGCGGTCTCGCGCCGTGGCTGCCGACCGCTGGGCTCCGCCGCGAGGTGGACGCCGACCGCGAGAGCGGCATCCGGGTCGTGCCGCCCCGCGAGCCGAGCCCGCGCGACCAGTACTCGCCCGCGACGCTCGCGCTCGTCGACGGCCTTCTTGCCCGCTGCGCGGCTCGGCACGGGGTCACCCCCGAGGCTGCACGCTCGAGGCGCACGGCCCCGGCGCTCGCAGCGCGGTACGAGTGGATCCGCGTGCTGCGCGACACCTGGGCGCTCTCGGCGAGCGAGACGGCGCGCATGGTCGGGATGGATCACGCCTCGGTGCTCTACGCGCTCGGGCGCAGGGGGCCGCAGTGAGCGCGCCGGGCTGCGGGCACGCGCCGAGCCTCGGCGTGGTCTGCTGCGACCGCTGCGAGCGCGAGGCGATCATCTGGGCGGAGCTCGCCGGGGCCTGTGCGCTGCCGTGCAGGTTCACCCCGTGCCGCTGCGCGGTGCAGGCCGCGGAGTTCGCCGCGCCTCCCCGGCGGCAGCTCGCGCTCGGGGGCATCTCGTGACGCCGGCGCGGAGGCGCTCACGCCGCGAGGCCGTGGGCTGGCTCTCGGCGGTCCTGCGGGGCCTGCCGAGGGACCACGCGGGGATGGCCCGCCTTGCCGCCTGGGCGGGGCTCAGCGGCTGCGGCTGCCCGTGGACGGTGGCAGAGGCGGCATGCATGCGCGGACGCGTCCACGGGGCAGCTAGGGGGCCGGAATGGTGAGGGGCGAATGGCGCGAGCGTTGCCGGCGCTGGGCTGCGTCTGCTTGGCACGCGCGTTGCCGACGGAATCTCCCAGGAGGGTTCACCTTGGGGCGTCCCTGCACGTCGACGCGTCCACGGCCCCGCCACGGGCAGCACGGGGCCGAAGGGGTGTGGTACAAGAAAAGTGCTCGGCGTCCTTGGCGGGACCCGAGCTTGACCAGGAAGGCTAATTCCCGATGAACGAGAACCTACACCACGCCGTGTCGCGTGGCGAATCACCGCGTGTACCCCACCAGGCCAGCCGAGAGCGGCGGGCTAAGTTTCTCGCGACCCCATGCGCCGGAGGTTGCCCTCGGCTCCCACCAGCATCGGCGGCAAGGCAAAAGAACCCAAAGGCGTGGAAGTGCGCGAGGTGCGCCAAGGGTCGGCCGCGCATTCCTCCGACGGGCCCATGCGCTGGGCACGAGGCACCATGCGGCGCGATGCCCGCGAAGAACAGCCTGCAGCCTGCCGATGGCCCATGGCGGTGCCGAACTTGCGCCTCGCGCAAGGCGCAGGCAGAGCTTTCGGGCGACGCGAAGGCTCGGGCTCGGAACGGATTCCGGCAGTGGTGGGCGGCGCTGTCCGAGGAGCAGCGCCAGGAAGAGCGGAACAAGCGCTGCCAGCTTCGCGAATGCGGGGCGCCTGGCTGCCAAGAGCGCCCGGCAGAAGGCCGCGCCTACTGCTCTGCGGCGTGTCGACAGGCGGGCCGGCCGAGACCAACGCCCACGCCTTGCATGGCGTGCGGGAGCCCTTCGCCCCAAGGCCGCCGGACATGTTCGCTGGAGTGCCAAAAGAAGGTTGCGGCCAGCGTTGTGGCCGTCCGTTCTGATGCGTGCAGGGCTCGGCGCAGGAAAGAGAAGGCGGCCAGGTATCGGCGTCCTGACAAGCAGCAGGTGATCGAGCGCCTCACCCGAGAGCAGGGCGAAGCCTGCGCCGTGTGCCTAGAAACGGTGCCGCTGGTGCTCGACCACGACCACGCCACGGGCGACCCAAGGGCCATGCTCTGCCGAAGGTGCAACGCCGGCTTTGGCCTGATGAGGGAGTGCCCAAGCAAGATTCGCGGGCTCCTGGCCTACGCGGAGCGCTACCGGGTTATGGCACCCCCGCCCCCTTGATCCAGTCGTCTCTCGCTCGGGATTTTACAAAAAACAGCACGAATGCCACATGGTTGGCCCCTAATGTGGCATAGAAAGTACTGATATGGCACCTCCCCGAACCCAACTGGCACCCGAAGTGGAAGCGCAGATGCGCGCCCTTGCTGCTCGCGGGCTTGGGAGCAAGGTGATCCACGCTCGGCTCTCCGCCGCAGGATGTACCGCCAGCCACCGAACCATCGCGAGGAGGCTCGAGGAGCTCCGCCCCGGCGTCCAGGCTGAGCGCGCCGCGGCGTTGGTCGAGGCTCCGAAGCTCGTGGAGCCTCCCGAGGAGGCGCCGCCCGTGCCCATGGCGCCCGACGCGGGCGCGGCGCTGAGCGCGGCCGAGCGCCAAGTCGACGCGCTCCTGGCCCGCTCTCCGGTCTGGCGCCGCATTCAGGCCGCCATCGCTGCCTCGCTTGCGACCTATCCTGACGCCGCGGCTGCGGTAGCCCGAGCACTCCGAGAGGTGACCCTATGATCGTCGACAGAATCCGCGGGCTCGCTCGCGTACCAGGCTCGAGGCTCCGAGCCGCTGACGAGAACTTCCGCGTTCACGACGCGCGGCAGCGTAAGGTCCTCAAGGGTCTGCTCGCCGAGGTGGGCATCATCGGCGCCGTGCTCGCGTGGGTGCCCGACGACATGGCGCGCGCGGCGCTCAGGAGCTCGCAGGACTTCGCCGCGTGGCTTGCCGGCTACGATGGGCCCTTGCAGCTCGTCGACGGCCACATGCGGGCCGAGGAGCTTCGGGGGCAGGCTATCCCGGTGCTCGTGACGGACCTGTCGCGCGCCGAGGCCGCGAAGGCGCTCGCAACCTTCGACGCGGTGGGAGACCTCGCGGGCAGGGACGCAGCGAAGCTCGCGGCGCTGCTGGAGGACGTGGGGCGAGGAGCGGAGGAGGGGACCGAGGAGCTGCTCGCGGCGCTGAGGGGCCCGACCTTCGAGCCTGTCGACGAAGGGCAGCAGGGGCAGCTTGATCAGAAGGCGCCGCCTCCACCGTGCGAGAGGTGCGGCTATGTCGCTCAAGCTTGATTGGTGCTCGCACGCAGCAGCAAAGTGGGCGGTGGAAAACTGGCACTATTCCAAGACTATGCCGGTGAGCAAAAACGCCAGGCTCGGCGTCTGGGAGGACGGAGCATTCATCGGCGCGGTGGTCTTCGCGACAGGCGCAAACATGAGCCTCGGCGCGCCCTACGGGCTGACCTCGCTCGAGGTCTGCGAGCTTGTGCGGGTCGCGCTCAAGGCCCACAAAGCCCCAGTGTCTCGCATCGTGGCCATCGCGCTCCGTATGCTAAAAAAGCACTGTCCAGGGACGAGGCTCGTCGTCTCGTTCGCAGACCCGATGGAAGGCCACACCGGAGGCATCTATCAGGCTGGCGGGTGGCTCTACACTGGGCGCTCTTCGGACTCGTACGAGTTTCGTCTAAACGGCAAGCGTCTACAGAAGCGCGCATACACCGGCTTCAACTTCAGTGACCTCAAAAGGCAGAAACTTCCGCCTGGCGCGGTGAAGGTCCCCACAGTCGGCAAGCATCGCTACTTGATGCCTCTCGACGCCGAGATGCGGGCTCGACTCGCCGGACGCGCCATGCCATACCCGAAGCGTAACGCGCTCGTCGCAGTAGGCGGACCGGCCTCCAAGCCGGCGGACGTGCAACCCGATCCGGGCGCTCCAAAGTGAAATCCGCCGCCGCCCACGCGCTCGCCGACGCCATCGTCGAGGCTGCCGCTCGCGCCCCGGCGCTCCCCGACGAGGTGCCCGACGACGCGGACGAAAGCGCGCTCGCCGGCCTCCACGCTCGGGCAAGCGCGGCGCTCCGCGTCGCCGAGCTCGCGGGGGACTTCTCCGCGTTCGCGAGCTTCGGGCGGCTCCTCGTGAGCATCGAGGAGCACCGCAGGAAGATCGCCCCGCCGCCGGTGGAAGACCCGAACGAAGCGATCGACATCCGCGCCGCGGCCGAGCGCGCGAAGCTCCTCGACCTCGAGACGCTCGAGAACATCATCGCGAACGCCGCGATCCTGAGGCCCGCGCCGTGAGCGAACAGAGCCCGCGCGTCAAGACGATCGAGCGGCTCCTCGCCGCGCTCGGGCCGGACGGCGCGCGCGCCGCGTTAGCGAAGAGTCACGAGGCGCTGAGCAATGTGGAGCTCGCGGCGCTCGGGCACATGTGGGAGGGGCACTGGGCGCGCCCTGCGCAGCTCCCGCCGGCGGGAGCGTGGCTCAACTGGATCTTTCTCACCGCTCGAGGGTGGGGCAAGACGGCCGCCGCGGCCCCCGCCATCGTGAGCATGCTCGAGCGCGGCGAGGTGCGCGAGATGGGCATGGCCGCGCAGAATGATGTGAAGACGTACGACGTCAACGTGCTCGGGCTCATCGAGGCGAGCCCGCCGAGGTTCGTGCCGAAGTGGATCGACGGCGAGGCTAAGCTCGTGTGGCCGAACGGCGCCGTGGCCTACGCGTACACGCCGGAGGCGCCGCAAAACATCCGCTCGAAGAACCTGCACCTTTGCTGGCTCTCCGAGCTGCAAAGCTGGCCGACGGCAACGCGCGAGGAGGCCTACATCAACTTTCGATTCGCGACGCGGAAGGGCCGCGCGCGCATGATCGTCGACGCGACGCCGAAGGCCGGGCACCCCATCCTGCGCCGGCTCCTGCGTATGGCGGAGCGTGACCCCGTGGCGAACGTCGTCGTGCGCGGGTCGATGCGCGAGAACTACGCCCACCTGGCGCCCGCGGCGGTCCGCGCGCTGATCGAGGAGTTCGAGGGCACGACGGCAGGACGCGAGGAGCTCGAGGGCGAGATGAGCCTCGAGTCAGACGAGGCGGTTACGGTCACGTCGGAGCTGCTCCGTGAGCGGCGTCGCGCGGCGCCCGCGCGGTACCTCCGCCGCGTGATCTCGGTCGACCCCGCGACGACCAGCAAGGCCGGCTCGGACACGACCGGGATCGCAGACCTCGGGCTCGGCGCCGACCGCATGGCCTACGTGATCGCGGACCATTCGGGGCGGCACACGGCGCGCGTGTGGGGCGCGCTCGTGATCGACCTCTACCTCGGCGGACGGTGTGACTGCGTCGTCGTCGAGACGAACAAGGGCGGCGAGCTCGTGGCTCAGAACATCCGGGCCGAGGTCGGCGACAAGGGGATCGGCGTCGTGGTGCTCGCGAAGGACCAGGCGACGCCGCCGCACAACCCGCGCGTGATCTACGTGCGGGAGGTGTACGCGCGCCGGGACAAGTCGGACCGCGCGAAGCCCGTCACGACGGCTTACGAGCGCGGGCGCGTGTGGCACGTCGCGGGCGCCAACCTCGCATCGCTCGAGACCACGCTCACGACGTGGGTGGACGGCCCGCGGGTGGTGTCGCCTGGCGACCTCGACGCGCTCGTGCACGGCGTCGTCGAGCTCCTCGGCCTGGCGACGGAGCGGGTGGATCACTCGGGCGGGACGCGGGGGATCATGACGGCGCAACGGGAGCTGATGAAGCCGTCGCGTGGGGCGGCGCTGACGTCTATGCTGGTGGGGCCACGCGGAAGAGGAAGGACGATATGAGCGTCGATCACGAGGCCTTTGCCGACGCGAACCAGCCGCCACGTGCTGCGAGGGCGCAATGAGCTTCGACCACGACCCGACGGAGATCAACGCGCTGGCCATCCTCGGCGCCGACCCGGACGTGAGGGAACTGGCCTCGCTGGAACGGCTGCGGCTGGCCGCGAAGGTGGCGCAGGCCGAGCGGAACATGAGCGAGAAGACCCGCGCTCGCCGGTGGAAGAAGGACTCTGGCGCGGTCATCACGCACGGCGAGCTGATAGGCGAACTGAACAAGGCTCAGAAGATCGCGATCGACGTCGCTCCGCTCCCGGTCAGGGAGCGCGCGCGCGTGATGGCTCGGCGGGGGATGAGCCTAAATGCGATCATCGAAGCGCTTGGGCTCCATGGGATCGACGCGCCGTCAAGGTCGACGCTATACAAAATGGTGCGCAACATCATGGCAGAGCGGGGAGCGAACTGCGTGGTCTGCGGGGCGGTGTTCCGGCCTCGCGGTCGTTCGGCTGTCTGTGAGAGCATCGAATGCCGGTCCCCTATTTGCCCGTGCGGATGCGGCAAACGGGGGACGCCGAAAGGTAGCAAACAAGCAAGCTGGCGTGGGAAGCCATGGCAATGCAAGCCGTCGTCAGGCCGGATGACACTGGCCGGGCATAAACAGCGGCTGGCAGCACGAACGTCGGAACAGCGGAGCGAGAGCGCTCGCAAAGGCAAGGCCAAACAGTCGCCGGAATCGCGGAGCGCGGCGGCGCGGAAGGCCAACGCAAGCAAGACGCCTGAGCAGCGGCGCGTCGAGGGGCTGAAGGCGGCCGCCACCCGGAAGGCCAGGCGCGCGGGCCAGACTGAGCCCCCGCCCTGAATTCGAAGGACGTTCGAACGTCTGAGCCAGGATGCGGATTCTCGTCTTCGTGGGGGCGCTGTGTCTCGTGGCGTGCTTCGGGCAGGTGGAGGAGCCGCCGCCCGTCGAGCCCGACGCCTCCCCGCCCTGCGCTCCACGTCTCGCCGCTGACGGCGTGCGGCGGTGCCTGCCCGCGGGCGTGGAGGGCGAGGAGTACTTCCGCCCGGCGCTCTGCGGGGCTGCCCCGCTCGCTGTCGTGCCCGCGGGCACCCGCGCCGCGTACGTCCTGACGAGCGCCGTGGTGCCGCACCTGGACGCGCCCCCGTGGACCCGTGTGTTCGACGGCTCGCGCCCGTCGCTCGACGTGAGCGTCTGCCAGTGGCACGGGGCCGCCTGCGCGTGCCGGCCGGTGCGCGAGGGCGAGGCCGTCTACGCGACGGAGCTGCCGCCCACGGCGTTCCCCGCGGCGCCCTGAGCGGCAGCCTTCGCCGCCTCGTCGCGCGCGTCGAGCACGCCGATGGGGATCGCCCCGTCCGGGTGAACGGTGCCGTCCGGGTTCGCCAGGGCGGTCGCGCCCCCCGTGGCCCGCACCTCGTTCGGGGTGAGCCAGCGAATGACGTCCGTGGGCGCGAGCGCGAAGGCCGGCGCCTTCGTCTGCTGCTCCGGCAGCCTCGGCGCGGTCACGCGGTACCGCGCCGCGCACTCGTCGATCCACGGCTGGTCGATGATGAGGCCGAGCGCCCGCGCGCGGTCGAGCGCGTCGAAGAAGAGCGCCTCGCGCTTGCCGAGCGCCTCGACCTCGCCCTCCTCCTCGGGCCGAGGGATCTGGTAGCGCAGCTCCGGCGCGAGCGTCGAGTCGCCGAAGTTGATCGCGGTCCAGACGTCGAGGAGCCCGGTCGCGAGCGCCGCCTCGATCGTCTCGAGGTCACCCTGCACGATGGTCGACGCGACGCCGAAGAGGGCTGCGATGTCGACGCCCGGCGCGCCGCCGGCGGCCCCGAGGGTTCCGTCGGTGCCGAGGTAGATCCGCGCGGCCGCCTTCTCGGCGACGAGCACGAGCTCTTTCCAGACCTGCCAGGCCTGGGAGCTGTTGACCAGGTACTCGATGCTTGAGCCGAAGGGCTTGATTCCCGTGGGCGCCTGGGCGGTGGCGATCGCCTGCAGCAACTCGAGGAAGCCCGACGCCTCGCGGGTGAGCACGCCCTCCGAGGCCTCCAGGGCCATCCCCTCGGGCAGTGTCCCGATCGGCTTCGCGTTGCCGTGGGTCGCCGAGCCCATCGTCCAGTCTTTGGCGGCGAACGCGTGCCGCGCCCAGATCACCGAGGCTGGGACGATCGCGCCGTGCTTGTGGGGCTCGTGCTCGCAGACCGCGACGACGATCCATTCGCCGTCGCCGTGGACGATCTCGACCTCGCCGCCGGCAAAGGACCCGTCGGCGCTCTCGATGCGTGTATAATACCCGCGCTTGTACTCGTCCCACCGAACGTGGCGGATGGGCCAGAAATTCGCGTATAGGTCGACGCGCGATCCGTCGTCGCGCACCTGCCGCGTGAGGCGAAGGAACGCCACGCCGTGGTTGACGAGGCACCCGTGCAGGTTGAGCCGGGTCGCCATCGTGAGGGCGATCCCGCTGTCGCCGTAGAGCGAGGCCGCCTCTTCGGAGATCGACGAGGCCTTCCCCTTCGCCACGGCCGGCCGCATCGTGACGGCGATCGAGCGCTGGGGAGCGAGCCGGTTTCCGTAGGCGGTGAAGAGCGCGTCGTCGGTGCGCATGGCGTCGGCCATGTCGGCGGCGAGTCGGAACTGGCCGCGCATCTGGGCGGAGCGTGCCGCGTAGATCTGTTCGACCGTCCAGCCCTCGAGGAGCCCCGAGCCGGACGGCGGCCGCTTCTCGCCCTTGGCCGAGCTGGCGAATTCTCCAGCTTTGCGGATTTTCTGCGCGCGCTTCGGGGCTCTGGCCATGGTTTTTCGTAGCACGTCAAGTCTCTCTTGCGTCTCAATTTAGAATGGGCTACGCCTCCCACATGGCGATTGAGACGCGAATGAGACGTGACGCACATGCCCGGCCGGTGGCCGAGCGCGCTGCCGTCGCGGCTCCGGTCGCCCCCGATCTCGCCGCCCTCGTGGCCCACTACCAGCGGGAGCTTCGGCTCCTGGACTGGCGCCTCGACGTGTCCTACGCGCCGGACCTCGCCGATTCGCGCGGGCGTCCGGTGTGGGGCC
>Ga0073904_10002533_pt1 | contig 13803 bp, 10 predicted proteins | sample KloWWTrecipitate_FD_66668 | JGI IMG/M metagenome (GOLD analysis project Ga0073904, IMG submission 66668) | Active sludge microbial communities from Klosterneuburg, Austria, studying microevolution and ecology of nitrifiers - Klosterneuburg... | ecosystem: Engineered > WWTP > Aerobic digester >...
CGGCGCCGGCGACGACGCGCTGCAGCGGCAGCCTGGCCATGATGCTGACCATGTACAGGCTCATGCCTACCGGCGGTGTGAGCAGACCGATCATCAGGTTCAGTACCACGACCACGCCCAGCTGGATCGGATCGACACCCGCGGCCATCAGCGCCGGCGTGAAGATCGGTGCCAGGATCAGGATGGCGGCGATCGACTCCAGCACCATGCCCACGACCAGCAGGATGGCATTGACCATCAGCAGCAGCAGTATCGGGTTTTGGGTCAGGCCCAGCAGGAACTCGCTGGCCAGCATCGGAACGCGGTCAATCGTCAGCACCCAGGCGAACAGCGCGGCCGAGGCCACGATGAACAACACGCTGGCGGTGGACTGCACGGTCTCGCGGGCGGCGTCGATCAGACCGCGCCAGGTCAGTTCGCGGTACACGAGGGTGCCCAGCAGGAATGCATACAACACGCAGATGCCAGCCACCTCGGTGGGGCCGAACAGGCCACTGATCAGGCCGCCGATCAGGATCACCGGTGCCAGCAGCGCGGGCAACGAGACCAGCAGCGTGCGTCCGAGGATGGGCCAGCTGAACCGGATCTGGTCGCGTGGCAGATTCTGCATGCGCGCCATCACGGCGATCTGCAGCATCAGCAAGGCGGCGATGATCAGCGCCGGAATCGCGCCGGCGATCAGCAGTTTGACGGCCGACACCTCGGCCGCGGCGGCAAAGATGATCAGCGGAATGCTGGGTGGGAAGATCGGACCGATGGTGGCCGCCGCCATCGTGATGCCGGCGGCAAACTCGTCGCGGTAGCCCTGCTCGCGCATCATCCTGATCTGGGTGCCGCCCAGCGCGCCAATGTCGGCCAGCGCAGCGCCCGAGATGCCGGAGAACACCAGGTTGGTCAGCACGGTCACATGGCCCAGGCCGCCGCGGATACGGCCCACGGCCAGGCGGATCAGGTCGAACAGGTGGCGCGTGATGCCCGCTGCGTTGAACAGGGCGGCGGCAAAGATGAACATCGGTACTGCCAGCAGCGGCACGGAATCGAGTGCGTTGATGGTGCGCTGGGCCAGCACGGTCAGCGGGAAGTCGTTCCACCAGATCACCGTTGCGGCCGACACGCCCATAGCGAATGCGATCGGCACACCCATCGTCATGGTCAGCGCGAACAGCAGCAGTACGGTCAGGCTCATCATCGTGCAGTTCCATCCGGCAGTGCGCCGGTTTTCAGCGCCGCCAGCAGCCGCAGCAGCCGGTGCACCGACACCAGGGCCAGCAACAGCATGCCCAGCAGCGCCGGCATGTAGTAAACCGTGTTGGGGATGCCCAGCGCCGGTGTCGAGAACTGGCCGGCCTTCTTGAGGAAAGCCCAACCGCCCCACAGGAACAGACCGCAGAAGACCAGTACCAGCGCCTCGTTGACCACCTGCAGCCAGCGGCCAGCCAGGCCACGGATGCGCGAGGACACGATATCGACCTGGATATGCTTGTTCTGCAGCAGCAGCAGCGGCGCGGTCATATAGACCAGGCCCAGGCCGGCGTAGCGGGCCAGTTCCTCGGCCCACGGCCATCCCTGGTTCAGCAGATTGCGCCCGCCGACCTGCGCAATGATCAGCGAGGTCATGATCAGCAGCATCAGAATGGCCAGGCCTTCGGCCCAGACGCAGACCCGGCCGAGCCAGCGCCCGAAGCTGCCGCTGTCGGTGGTGGGACTGATGTTCATCGGATGGTCGCGCGGGTTCGCGCTTACTTGACGGCCGCGATTTCCTTGTACAGCTCACCGTACTGGGTGCCGAATTTCTCCTGCACCAGCCGGCTGACCGAGCTGCGGAACGCGTCGACCTTCAGGCCATCGGCCGGGCCGATGACCTTCATCTTGAGTTCACGCAGCTTGGCGACCTCTTCGGACTCCTGTTGCTGCACCATGGTGGTGGCTCGGGCGCGCACTTCGGCCGCAGCCTTTGTCACGGCATCACGCTGCGTCGGGCTCAGGCCCTTCCAGACCTTCTCGTTGATGACGATCATCTGGGCATTCATGATATGGCCGGTCAGCATCATGTGCGATTGCGATTCGTAGAGTTTGCTCGACAACACCACGTTGGAGGGGTTCTCCTGGCCATTGACCACGCCGGTGGCCAGTGCCGTGGGCACTTCGGACCAGTCGACCGGCACCGGTGTGGCGCCCATGCCCTGCACGGCGGTCATGTAGATCGGGAACGGGATCGCACGGATTTTCTGACCGGCCAGATCGGAGGGCTGGTAAACCGCCTTGTTGTCGGTGAGCTGGCGGGTGCCGAAGTAATAGGCATACAGGACCCGCACGCCCGCGGCCGCGATCAGGCCGTCATTGAGCTTCTTCATCACCGGCGAGTTCACGTCGACGACTTTCATCAGGTGGTCCACGTCGCGGTACAGGTAGGGGGTATCGAGTGCGGCGAACGGTGGATACAGCGAACCGATGCCCGCTGCGGTGTTGTGCGACAAGGCGATGGTGCCCGTGGACACGGCTTCGGCCAGTTCCTGCAGCTTGCCCAGTTGCGATGACGGGTAAACCGTGACCTTGATCTGGCCACTGCTGTTCTTGGCAATCGCATCGGCGAGCCACTGCGCCTGCATGCCGGCTGCACTGGTGGGTGGATTCATGTGGCCGTAACGCATTTCGATGGTCTTCTGGGCCCAGCCCATGGCGGGCAGTGCCAGACCGAACGCGGCAGTTGCGGCAAATTTGATCAAGCTACGTTTGGTGGCAGATTTCGGCATGGTGTCTCCAGTTGTTGTGGTGATGCAAATTGAGGCATTATTCGGCTGTCACGGTGGGAACGATAGAGCTAGATGATGAACAGGTCAAACTGTGTGGATGATGGTTTTTGATGAGTTCTGACGAAATGCAACCGATCCGCGCATCGGACGATCCAGGCCGGCGGCAAGCGGCACGCTCGCGTGTGGTCGATATTGCCCGCGCAGCCGGCGTGTCCACGGCCACCGTGGACCGGGTATTGAATCGCCGGCCCGGCGTGCGAGCCATCACCGTGCAGCAGGTACTGAAGGTGGCGGTCCGTATCGGCTACCTGCCCGAAGATGACCTGCATGCAGCGGTGCAGCCGCCGCCACTCAAGCTCAGCTTCCTGTTGCCGGCCGGCACCAACCGCTTTCTGCGGATGCTGGGTGACACCATCGGTTATTCGCAGGACCATCTGTCGCCTTTCAACGTGAAGTGCCGCTGCGAATTCATCGAGGGCTTCAATCCCGAAGTGCTGGCCCGGAGCCTGCTGCAGCACGGCCGGCGTGCCGATGGCATTGCCTTCATGGCGCTGGAGCATCCGGCCGTACGTGAGGCCGTCAACACGCTGGCGGCGCGGGGTGTGGCGACGATCACGCTGATCTCCGACCTGTCGGCATGCAACCGGGCGGCTTACGTGGGGCTGGACAACCGTGCCGCAGGCCGCACGGCCGGTTACCTGCTGGGGCGCTTCATCGGCCCGCGTGCCGGCAAGGTCGCGATGATCGCCGGCTCGCTGAGTTATCGCGCGCATGAGGAGCGCGAAGTCGCTTTCCTGCACATCTTCGAGGAGATGTTTCCGTCGGTCCAGGTGGTGGGCCTGCGCGAAGGCCAGGATGACGCCGACCAGAACTACCAGCAGACGCGTGCGCTGCTCGATCAGCATCCGAATCTGGTGGGCATCTACAACATTGGCGGTGCATCGGACGGAGTGGCACGTGCCCTGAAGGAGGCCGGGCGCGAACACAAGGTGGTGTTTGTCGGCCATGGATTGACGCCCGATACCCGCGCCTTGCTGATCGATGGGACCATGGATGCGGTGATCACACAGAGCCCGCAATCGGCCATGATGAGTTGCGTGCGCATCTTCACCAACCTGCGTGACCAGCGGCCGATGATGGCCGGCGTCGAAGCGGTGCGTTCGACAGTGGTATTGCGCGAGAACATGCCCTGAGCCTGTGCGGGCCTGGCGCTTGGGTAAGCGTTGCGTGTTTACCCTCAAGCGGCTGCGAGGCGCGCTGCCGCGCGTGCCAATAGAATGCCCGAGGCGCATATTCGCCACATTCGAACGGACCCCGATATGCATTTTCTGCGGCTGTTCACGCTGGTCGTCGGTATGGCGCTTGCGTCGGTGTCTGCGCTTGCGCAGGCGGCGACCGAACCGGCTCCCGAGAAGGTTCGCGCGCTGCTGCAGATCCTGGCCGACCCGCAGGTGCAGCGCTGGATCGAACAGCAACGTTCGGCTCCGGCTGCAGCTGGAGCGTCCCAGGTCGCGGCGGCGGACAAGGCTGCCATGGCCAGCCAGATCGACGGCATCCGGGCCCATCTGGCGTCGATACAGGCGGCCGTGCCCAAGGTTGCTGGCGCTATGGCCGAGGTGTTTGCACGAGTGCATGCCGAGATGGCTGCCTACGGCATGGGGAGCGTGTTCCTGCTGGTCGCGGCATTTGCCGCTCTGGGTTTTGGTTGCGAGCGGCTGTTCTGGCTGGCCTCGGGCAGTGTGCGCCAGCGCATCATGGCGTCGGCGATGGACACCCCGGTCGAGCGCTTGCGCACCATGCTGATGCGGTTCGGGTTTGGGTCCAGCTGGGTGGCCGCGTTCGCGGTGGGCACGATTGGGGCGTTCCTGGTGTTCGACTGGCCGCCGGTCTTGCGCGACCTGCTGCTGCGCTTGCTGGTAGCGGTTGTCATGGTGCGGCTGTCGCTGGTGGTCGGGCGTCTGCTGTTCGCGCCAGGGGCTGAAAGGTTCCGCATGTTGCCGATGGACACGGCCGCGGCCTGGTTCTGGCATCGCCGGCTGGTTGCCAACATGGTCGGCATCGCGCTGCAGTTCGCGCTCATCGAGTGGCTGATTGTGCAAGGGGTTGATCCGGGTGTCGTGCGCGTCGTCGCTTATGGTCTGTATCTGGCGCAAATGGTGCTGATCATGGAGATGGTCTGGCGCCGGCCCGGTCCGCGCGACGAACATTACAAGGCTGTGGGTTGGGTACTTTCGGTCGCCTTGTTCGTGTTGCTGCTGCTGCGGGTGATCGGGGCCTTTCCCCTGTTCTGGACGGGTGCACTGTTGCTGGGGGTGTACGGTATCGTGCGCCTGCTCAGCGCGATCACGACCCACCTGCAGCGGACGCCAGGTGCGCCGCTGGATGAACCGGTGGTGCCCAGCATTGGCGGCGCGGCGTTCGTGCGGGCCATTCGTGTACTTCTGATCATCGCGGCGGCGCTCGTGCTGGCGCGCAATCTGGGCATCGACCCGGTACAGGTGATGACCGGCGAAAGCGCGGCCATCCGTATCCTGCGCGGTGCTTTGAGCGTGGTCGTGATTGCCTTGTTTGCCGACCTGGTCTGGTTCGTGTTCAAGGCCATGCTCGAACGCAAACTGGCACAGGCGCAAGCGGTCGGTCCCGACGACACCACGCATGCAGGCCAGGCTACGCGTTTGCGCACGGTGCTGCCGATCCTGCGCAATGTATCGTTCGTGACGCTGGCGCTGATCGCGGTGCTGACCGCGATGTCGGCGCTGGGCATCGACATTGCGCCCATGGTGGCCGGTGCCGGCGTGCTGGGCATTGCCGTCGGATTCGGCGCGCAGACCCTGGTCAAGGACATTGTCAGCGGCGTGTTCTTCCTGTTCGATGACGCGTTCCGGGTCGGCGAATATATCCAGAGCGGCAATTACAAGGGCACTGTGGAGTCGTTCAGCCTGCGTTCGGTGCGCTTGCGCCACCACCGCGGCCCGGTCTATACCGTGCCCTTCGGTGAACTGGGTGCGGTGCAGAACATGAGCCGCGACTGGGTGATCGACAAACTCTCGATCGGCATCACCTATGACAGCAACCTCGAAATGGCGCGCAAGCTGATCAAGAAGATCGGACAGGACCTTGCGGCAGACACGGAAATGGGCCCGAACATCCTGGAGCCGCTCAAGATGCAGGGGGTGGAGCAGTTCGGCGACTTCGCGATCCAGATCCGCATGAAAATGATGACGCGACCGGGTGAGCAGTTCGTCATACGCCGCAAGGCGTATGCGGCCATCAAGACCGCCTTCGACGCCAACGGCATCCGGTTCGCGTTTCCGACGGTCCAGGTGGCCGGTGGCGCCGAGTCTTCGGTGGCTGCCGCGGCGCAGCAGATGCTTGCGGGCAGCAAGCCGGCGCCCGCGAATTGACGGCAATCCCGGCATGGTGAATCGCGAACGGCTGATTCCGGTCATTGTTGCCAGTCCGTTGTTCCTGCAGAACCTGGACAGTTCGGCGCTGGCGACCGCCTTGCCGAGTATTGCCCATTCGCTGCAGGTGCCGGCGCTGCACCTGAACCTGGCCATCACCTCGTACCTGCTGAGCCTGGCGGTGTTTCTGCCGATCAGCGCCTGGCTGGCCGAGCGCTTTGGTACCAAGCGCGTGTTCTGCCTGGCGATCGTATTGTTCTCGCTGGGTTCGGCACTGTGCGGCGCGGCCACCTCGCTGCCCGAACTGGTGCTGTTCCGGGTTTTGCAGGGCCTGGGTGGCGCAATGATGGTGCCGGTCGGGCGACTGATCCTGCTGCGCTCGGTGGCTCCGGCGCAAATGGTGTCGGCCATGGTCTGGTTCACCGTGCCGCCGGTGATCGGCCGCATGATGGGCCCGATGTTCGGCGGCGCGGTGGTGACGCTGACCTCCTGGCGCTGGATCTTCCTGATCAATATTCCGTTCGGCATCATCGCGGTGCTGCTGGCCATGGCCTACCTCGATGACCAGCGCGAGGAAACGCTTGCGCCACGATTCGATCTGCCGGGCTTCCTGCTGCTCGGTATCGGTCTGAGTGCCGTGCTCGGCGGCGTGGAAACCTGGGGCAAGGACCTGGTGCCCGGGTCGGTCACCGGCCTTCTCGTACTCGGTGGCGCTGGCGCCCTGGGACTGTATTACCGGCGCAGCCGCTCTCTGGCGGACCCGCTGATTGACCTGGGCATCTTGCGTTATCGGACCTTTCGCACCAACGTGGTGGGCGCAACCACCTTGCGGCTGGCCATCGGCGCTGCGCCGTTCATGCTGCCGCTGATGCTGCAGCTCGGATTCGGGCTGAGCCCGCTGGTCTCGGGCGCGCTGACGGTGGCCACCGCCATTGGCGCGCTGGCCACGCGCGCCGTCATGAAGCCGATGATCCAGCGCTTTGGTTTTCGCAATCTGCTGCTGTCGGCCACCGTGCTGGGCGGTTTGCTCTACATGAGTTACGGCCTGTTCCGGCCGACCACGCCGCATCTGCTGATGTTCCTGACGATGATGCTTGGCGGCCTTGTCAACTCGATGTGCATGGTGGCGCTGGGCACACTGGGTTTTTCGGAGGTTCCCCGGCACCGCTTGGGGCATGCGACGGCGCTTTCGTCGATGGTGCAACAACTCTCATTGAGTGTGGGCGTGGTGATGGGCGCCTCGCTGGTGACGGCCGCCTCCTGGTGGCGCGGTGGGGATGGCACCCATTTGCTGGCCGGCGATTTTTCACCGGCTTTTTTTGTCGTGGGGCTGCTGTGCTGGGTCTCGCTGCTCTCGTTCCGGCAACTCGATCCCGACGAAGGTGCGGGGATGCGCGAACCGCGCTGACAGGAGTACGCGTACAGCGGTGCGACATGCAGGCGCGAGCCGGACGACCCGGCACTGCGGCGCTGCATTGCTAAACTGCAACAGCATGAAAAGCCGAACCCGTTCATCGAACCTTGTGCGTGAGGGGCTGGTCGCGCTGCTGGCGGCGTGGACAGGGGGCGTGGCCGCACAGAACGCGCCAGCACCTGTGCCGTCGGCGCCTGCGTCGGCGTCGGCTCCCACGACGGGCCCGACGATGCTGATTGTCGGTTGTGACCCCGGCGGTTGCTGGGACGAGTTCGGCGTGCGTTACGACCGCGCCGGTGGTGGTGTGTTCATCCGTGCGGACGGACGTGAATGCATCGACGTGCGCGGTCGCATGGCCTGCCGCTGAGTCTTCGCGGCCCGGCCCACGACTGACCGGCCCGACGGGTACTGCGCTGCGGCCTTACTGGCGCATTTCACGTTCGATGCGCTCGAACACGTCGCTGGCCAGATCCTGCAACGCCTTCCTGGCATGTTCCAGCAGTGGATTGTCGGACTCGGGCGCTGGCGGTGGTTCGGCTGGCGCGCGCGGCCTTGGGCGAGGAATATCGAACTCCACCCTGGCATCGATCCACTTGTTGCGCACCGCTTGCTGGAACACCTCAGCCACCATCGGCAAGGCGCTGCGTGCGCCCTGGCCCCAACTGCCCATGGTCACGCTGTTGTCGTTGAATCCGACGCGGCTGCCGGCGACGAGTTGCGGGTGCATCATGATGAACCAGCCGTCGGTGTTTTCCTGGGTGGTGCCGGTCTTGCCGGCCACGTCGATGCGGATGCCATAACGTGTCCGAATCGCGTTGCCGGTGCCATAGTCGATGACGCCGCGCATCGCGTTGACCAGCGTCAGCGTGTCCTTGTACGGCATGGCGCGATCAGGTTGCCGGGGCGGGCTGAACTGTTCCAGCAGTTTGCCATTGCGATCTTCCACGCGCTGCACCAGCAGCGGTGCAAAGTAGTTGCCACCATTGGCGATACTGGCGTAGGCGGTCACCATTTCCTGCAGGCTGACCGGGCTGGTGCCCAATGCCAGGGATGGCACCGGCTCCAGCTTGCTCTGGCGTACCCCGAGCGCCTGGGCCAGGCGGGCGACCTTGCTGGCACCCACCTTGTCCATCAACTGGGCGGTGATGGTGTTCTTCGAATATGCCAGTCCATCGCGCAGGCTCATCGCGCGGCCGCTGGGTTCGGTTTCGTCGCGCGGTGACCATACCGCGTTGCTGCCGGGGATGCGGATCTCGGGGATCTGGTCGATCAGTGTGTCTTGCGGATCGAAACCCTGCATGAAGGCCGCACCATAGACGAAGGGCTTGAAGGTCGAGCCGGGTTGGCGCCGCGCCTGGCTGACATGGTCGAACTGCTCGGTGCCGAAATCGCGGCTGCCGACCCAGGCCCGTACCGCGCCACTGCGTGGATCCAGCGCCAGGAATCCGGCCTGCAATGGCGCTGACTCCTGGCCGCGCTTGACGCGGCTGTCGGCCAGGCGCTGCAGTTGTGCCAGTTGGCGCGCCACCGCCGCATTGGCGGCTTTCTGCATGCCGGCATCGATGGTGGTCACCACGCGCAGACCATCGACATGGATGTTGTAGCCCTTGTCGTCGGCCCAGGCGACCAGCCATTTGCGCAGTTGCTGCGCCACATGCGCGGCAGGACCCGGGGCCGCTACCTGGCGCTCGAAGTCCAGTCCCAGCGGCTGTCGTGTCAAAGCCGTCAGCCGCGCCGGGTCCAGTGTGCCGTCGCGGGCCATCTGCTCGAGCACCAGATTGCGGCGCTGCAGCGCGCGTTCGGGGTTGAGCACCGGGTTGTAATAACTGGTGCCCTTGAGCATGCCGATCAGCGTGGCACTTTCCAGCACGTCCAGATCGACTGCTGACTTGTCGAAGTAGGTTCGCGCTGCCATCTCGATGCCGAACGCGTTGTACAGAAAGGGAACCGTGTTGAGGTAGGTTTCCAGGATCTCGGACTTGGAGTACACCGCCTCGATCTTCAGTGCAGTGATCGCCTCCTTGACCTTGCGCGTGATGCTGGTGGCGCGGCCGATCTCGTCCGGATACAGGTTGCGCGCCAGTTGCTGCGTGATCGTAGAGCCGCCCTGCAGATCCCCTTGCAAGGTATTGAGCAGTGCGCCGACGGTGCGGCGAAGGTCGATGCCGTGGTGCTGGAAGAAGCGGTGGTCCTCGATGGCTATCAGTGCATTGACCGCGTTCGACGCGATCTTGTCCAGCGGCACCCACTCCCGGTTCAGTTGCTTGTATTGCGCCAGTTCGCTGCCGTCACTGGCCAGCAGCAGCGTCGGCTGACCAACCTTGGCCTTGCGCAGATCGCTGATGCCAGGTGTGAACGGGATCAGCACCAGCACGTACAGCAGCACAATTGCAGGCGGCACCAGCGCGGCGCGCCAGGGGTGGCGGCGCAGCACGGCCCAGGCCAGGCGCAACCGCTGCGCGGCGGCAGTCTTGATCGTTTGCAAAGGGGGAAACATGCGCGCAGTGTACGCAGGTCGCCGTTGCTGGAGGGGGAAAAGGCAGCCACCACCGTTTGCGGCGTTATGCTCGGCGCTGTTGTGGCATGACGCGTGTGCGCGGCCACCTGCCGGGAGCCTGCGCATTGCACATTGGCCGGTGCCGGGTTCGGCCCTGCCTATCCAGAGAAAAAAGCAAACCGATGACCGGGAACCTGCGCAGCATTGTTGCCATGTTGATCGCCATGGCGATGTTCTCCTGCATGGACGCCTTGCTCAAGGCGTTGGCAGGCAGTTATTCGCCGCTGCAGGTGACAGCACTTCGCGGTCTGGTCGCAATGCCGTTGGTGTGCCTGTACATCGGATGGCGGCGCGAATTCGGCGCGGTGTTCAGCCGTCAGCTGCGCTGGCGCCTGCATTTGCTGCGGGCGGTTTTCAGTGTTTCCATGATGGGGCTGTTTACCTACGGGCTCAAGACGCTGGGCCTGGCCGAGGCCTATACCCTGGCTTTTGTGGCGCCGCTGGTTGTTACCATGCTGGCGGCGCCGGTGTTGGGTGAAATCGTTTTGCCGCGGCACTGGTTCGCGATCCTGACGGGACTGGCAGGAGTGGTGATGGCGCTGCGGCCGCAGCAGGGCGCCTTTCTGTCACTCGGTGCGCTGGCCGTGCTCGCCGCCGCTGTCCTCTACGCCTCGTCGAACATTGTCGGGCGCCTGATCAGCCGCACCGAACCCAGTGTGACACTGGTGTTCTGGACCACCGCCAGCCTGGCGCTGGGTGGCAGCATACTGGGGGCCTGGCAATGGGTCGATATCCAGCGCGAACACGGCTGGATCCTGCTCGGGCTGGCCGTGACCGGCTTTCTGGGGCAACTGGCGATCACCGAGGCATTTCGCCAGGGACAGGCGGCGGTGGTAGCGGCATTCGAATATTCGGCACTGGCCTGGGCCGTGGGCCTGGACTGGTTGTTCTGGCAGACCGTGCCCCAGTTTCATACCTTGATCGGTGGCGCCGTCATCATTGCCAGCGGCATCGTGCTGATACGGCGCGAGCGGCCTGCAACGGTCATCCCGGCATGACACTGCCAAAGGGCGTGCCGATGCCAGTCGGTCTGGCAGTGGCAATACCCGACGGTGGGACCCGGAACGCGCGGCACCGGAGAATCGGCCGATGCCCATGCTGACGCCCCTGATCGAATTCGTGCGCCGCCATCCACGCCTGCTGGTGCTCACCGGTGCCGGCTGCAGCACGCAGGCCGGCATTGCGGATTACCGCGACGCCGACGGCGCATGGAAGCGCAGCGCGCCGATGCGTTACCAGCTGTTTGTGGGCGACGATGTTTCGCGTCGGCGCTACTGGGCGCGCAGCATGGTGGGCTGGCGCACCATGGCCCATGCCAGGCCGACCGATGCGCACCACGCGCTGGTCCGGCTCGAAGGCAGCGGCCATGTCCGGCTGCTGGTCACACAGAACGTCGACGGCTTGCACGACAAGGCAGGAAGCAAGGCGGTGATCGACCTGCATGGGCGCATTGATACCGTGTGTTGTCTGGCCTGCGGCCAGCGTTCTGCGCGGGGGCACCTGCAGCAGCAATTGATCGGTCGCAATCCATCCTGGGCCACGCTCGATGCCTTGAGTGCGCCCGATGGTGATGCCGATCTCGAAGGGCTCGATTTTGCGCAGTTCGATGTGCCCGACTGTCAGGCCTGTGGCGGCATGCTCAAACCCGACGTGGTGTTCTTTGGTGAGAACGTGCCGCGCGAGCGGGTCGCCGATGTGCGCGCGGCACTGGCCGAATCCGATGCGGTGCTGGTGGCGGGTTCCTCGCTCATGGTTTATTCGGGTTTGCGTTTTGTCGAGGATGCGGTGGCGGCCGGCAAGCCGGTGGCGGCAGTGAACATCGGTCGCACCCGTGCCGACCCGGTGCTGTCACTCAAGCTTGAATGCGAGGTGGGCGTTGCGCTGCAGGCGTTGGCCAGCGACCTGGCGCTGGCGATCTGAACCCGGCCTCAGACACCCAGATACTGCTCCAGCAGTTCGGGCTGGGCGGTAAGTTCTGCCGAGCTGCCGGAGAACACGACTTCGCCCTTGACCAGGATGATGTTGCGGTCGGTGATCCGGGTCACGTGTTTCCAGTTCTTGTCGACGATCACGCTGCTGATGCCGCTGTCGCGAATCAGCGTGCAGATGCGCCAGATCTCGCGTGCGATCTGCGGCGCCAGGCCTTCGGTGGCTTCGTCCAGGATCAGCACGTCGGGGTTGGTCATCAGCGCGCGGCCGATCGTCAGCATCTGCTGTTCGCCGCCGCTCAGTTGCTGTCCGCCGTGGCGCAGCCGCTCCTTCAGGCGCGGGAAGGTGTCGAGCACCCGGTCGTAGTTCCAGTCCTGGCCGGCCCTGGCGCGCACACGCGAGGCTTCGGTCTGGCCGGCGCGCGCTGCCATCTTGAGATTCTCGACCACGCTGAGGTTGCCGAAGATGCCGCGTCCCTCGGGCACATAGGCAACACCCAGCCGGGCGATCTCGTAGGGCGGGGCGCCGGTCATGTCACGGCCCATCACCTGCACCGAGCCGCCGCGCGGCCTGACCAGACCCATGATGCTCTTGAGCAGCGTGCTCTTGCCCATGCCGTTGCGTCCCATCAGACCGATGGTCTCGCCCGCAGCCACCGAGAAATCGATATCGCGCAGGATATGGCTCGCGCCGTAATAGCTGTTGAGCTTGCGCGCATGGATCAGTATTTCCGCCATGGCTCAGTGCTCCTCGCCCAGGTAGGCCGCCTGCACATTGGCGTCGGCCCGGATCTGGGCCGGCGTGCCGGTGGCGATCACCTGGCCGTTGACCATGACGGTCAGCGCATCGGCCAGCGTGAACACCGCGTCCATGTCGTGTTCGACCAGCAGGATCGCATGGTCCTTCTTGATGCGCAGCAGCAGTGCCACCATGCGTTCGGCCTCGGCAACACCCATGCCGGCCAGTGGTTCGTCGAGCAGCAATACCTGCGGTTCGGTCGCCAGTGTCATCGCCATCTCGAGCTGGCGCTGCTCGCCATGGCTGATGTTGGCGGCAATCGCATCGCGCCGGTCCTGCAACCCGGCCAGTTCGATCGCCGCGCTGCAACGCCGTTGCGCGCCGGGGGACCCTGCCGCCGATCGCATCCAGCGCAGCGGGTTCCACGGTTGCTGCGGATCGCGCGACTGCGCGGCCAGGAATACGTTGTCCCAGACGCTGAAGGGCAGAAAGATATTGGTCTTCTGGTAGCTGCGCCCCAGTCCCTGGTGCGAAATCTGTTCCGGCTTCCAGCCGGTGACGTCCTTCTTGCCGATCTGCACCCGGCCGGAGGTGGCGGCGAGGTCACCGGATAGCAGGTTGGTCAGCGTCGACTTGCCGGCACCGTTGGGGCCGATCACGGCATGGATGGTGTCGCGCACAAGGTCCAGCGAGACGTTGTCGACTGCCGCCAGGCCACCGAAGCGCTTGGTCAGGTTGCGCGCACTGAGCAGGACTTCAGGCATCGGGTGTCGCCTGCTTGCCCCTGGCGCGGGTCAGTGCCTGCACGATGCCGAGCACGCCACGCGGCGCGAACACGACGACCAGCACGATGAAGCTGCCCATCCACAACTGCCAGTGTTTGCCCAGGTGGACTTCGCCGATAGTCGGAAGATCCTTGAACACATGCAGCACATATTCGAACGTGAACGCACCGACGATGGCGCCGGCGAAGTTGCCCATGCCGCCCAGGATCACCATCATGATGGT
>Ga0073904_10002534_pt1 | contig 13802 bp, 7 predicted proteins | sample KloWWTrecipitate_FD_66668 | JGI IMG/M metagenome (GOLD analysis project Ga0073904, IMG submission 66668) | Active sludge microbial communities from Klosterneuburg, Austria, studying microevolution and ecology of nitrifiers - Klosterneuburg... | ecosystem: Engineered > WWTP > Aerobic digester >...
CTTATAATGTGTTGGTAGATCCGCAGGGAAAAATCATTGCTGAATCGCTGCGTGGTTCTGCGCTGGAGGCAAAACTGGGAGAAGTACTGAACTAAAACCAGTTATCATTTTCCTGGAAGTCTCAATCCTATAAATAGTAAATTTATAGATGCGACTTAATTTCTTTGTTCGCCGCATTTTATTTAGTGGCCTGCTTTTCATCCAAACTTCGGGTTGGGGAGGGCAGTTTATGGGAGGGGAGATAAGTTACCGGTTTATCAGCCATTCTGGTAATGAATATGTTTATGAACTTACTTTTAAAATTTACCGGCAATGTTTTAATCCTGCTGACCTTGATAACCCGGTCATTAAACTTATTAATTCTACAGATCTAACCCGGAACATACACCCTATCATTTACCGGGAAATTATTTTGGATAATCCCACCATTACAACACTGCCCTATACTTATAAAAATTATTGTTCAATCAACGATCCAACAAGTTGCATAGAACTTCGAACGTACACCGTACAGGTGGGGCTTCCCCATAGTCCCGAGGGGTATACGTTTTATTATACGGGCTGTTGCCGGAATGGATTAAGTAATCTTGTAAGTGATGCAGGTAATGGAGGCGCAGAATATGTTAATACCATCCCGGTACCGGGACAGGCATTAACCTATGTTACCTATATCCCTTCACATGATAGTGTAGCCCAGAACAGCAGCCCTGTTGCTGTGAACGATTCGATAGTATATGCCTGCAAGGGGAAACCATTTCGTTACCAGTTTCAGTTTTTTGATGCTGATGGAGATTCTCTGGTAATAAAACCGGCCGACTCATTTCAAAAAACAAATGCTGCTACCACTAATTTTTTTCCAATTTTTTTTAAGCCCGGCTATAGTAATAATAGCCCTATGGGGAATACAATAGCATTGAACGAAGAAGGTATATTAAGCGGCACTCCGGGTGTGGAAGGGAATTTTGCAATAGCCTTGACTATTGAAGAATACAGGAATGGCATTCTGATCAATAAAAGCAGAAAGGACTACCAGGTAAATGTGGCTGCCTGTGAAATCAAGAAACCACTTGATGTGGTTAATTGTGATGATAATATCGCAATGTTCCTCCATAACAACAATCCGGGCAATATATATCATTGGGATTTTGGTGTAACGAACATAATTTCTGATACTTCTGATGATACAGAACCAATATACCTGTATCCGCAAAATGGCACCTTCCAGGTACAACTGGTAGTCACTAATCCTAACGGGGGATGTAAGGATTCTGTATTAGTGATAGCAAAAGTTTATGCTGGTGGATTACTAGTGGATTTTGACTGGAGCGGACAAACTTGTGCAGGTAAACCGCTGACTTTTACAGACAGAACAACATCAACTGCCGGCGCCGTGGCAGAAAACTGGACATGGCGGATATTGAATAACAATACAACGATTGGAAACACTCCGTCAGTTACCTATACTCATGCAGTATCCGGTACTATGCCCTATCCGCTGGCTGTCCGGCTGGTGGTTGAGACGGATCTCGGCTGTAAGGATTCAATAGTTAAAGACATACTCATCTTTGAGAATGTATATGCAGATGCAGGACCGGACAGGATTCTTCCTTTTGGCCAGGTATACCAGATGCAGGGAAACAGTACAGCTACCGGAGTTAACTATCAATGGTCACCATCTTTTGGTTTAAGTGATCCTTTTATCCGCCATCCTGAAGTACGGGCAGACAGGGATATTGAGTACATATTGGAAGTTAATAATGAAGTGGGTTGTTTTGACAGGGATACGGTTAAGTTCAGGTATATGAAAGGCCCGGATATTTATGTAGCATCAGCGTTTACTCCCAATAATGATGGCTTAAATGATGTGCTAAATTTTTTCCCGGTTGGAATGGAGAATGCTAAGTTGAATATTTATAACCGGTGGGGCCGGTTGGTTTTTTCTACAGCAGATTTAAGTCAGGGGTGGAACGGGAAAGTAAAAGATCTTCTTCAGGATACGGGTGTATATGCCTGGATAGTAAAGGCAACAGATTATAAAGGGCAATCAATAATAAAAAAGGGAACAGTTCTTTTGATCCGCTGATCAGGGATTAAAAAAGGCTCTTCAATTGAAGAGCCTTTTTTTAAAATGAAAATTTCAAAGCTATTAATAACCAGGGTTCTGGTCGTAGTTCACATTTTGTTGTGTTTCTTCGATCGGAATTGGCCACAGGAACCTGAAGTTTGAATAAGCAAGGGCAGGTACAGACCTTGTAAAGGAGGCACCGGCACAGTTAAACATAGCTGCGGTAGCACCACCGGAACCAACTTTGGAAGGTATACCACCACCAGCAATAGGTGCAAAGTCAGGATCAAGCGCCAACCGATGAATATCACCAAAACGTTTTCCTTCTGCCAGGAACTCAATTCTTCTTTCTTTAAGAATTGCACTGATCAATGCATTTTTATCAGCAAAGCTGGCAACGGTGAATTGGTCAGCTGGTGTTGTAACAGCCCTGTTTCTTACAGCATTCAGCAATGCAACACCTCTTGTTGATACAGTAGTTCCGGCTGCTTGCCTGGCTTCAGCTTCAGCCAGCATCAATAATACTTCAGCATACCTGATCATTGGTGCTGCATCAGAAGAATTGGCATAGTCACGGTATTTAACAGTGTAAATTGCATTAACAGGTGAGCCAGATGTGCGATACAATGCAGATCGACGTAAGTCGGAGCACAGCCATTGAGGATCACTCCAGAGAACCGGGCTCACTCTCACCAATCCCCTGGCACCCAATGCAGGATCGCCTAACATTTGTGGTAAGGCACCGTTAACCTGGGGATTATCTGTAGCATCATTCTTAATGGAGAAAATGCTTTCGTTGGTTGTGTTATTGGCAAAAGCGCCATCAACAGCTGCATTCAATGTCCAACCACCTATCGGACTTACAAAAGGTGCTACGGCTGGAACTAATTTGTTTCCTTCAGTAATTACACCGGGCCAATCGCCTTTATGCATTTTAACCCGCATCTTTAGAGCAATTGCAGCAGCTTTGCTGGCCCTGTATGTTTTTATCGCCGTTCCGGCAGTATTTACAACTGGTGTAGCAGGCAGGTTTGCTTCGGCAAAATCAAGATCTGCTAAGATGCTGGCATAGTTATCTGATACTTTAATGGTACCCCTTTTGATAGCCCTTGCCTGGTCAGCAGTGGCTGCATCCTTAATTGCAAAGTCCCTGTAAATAATACCCATCTGGGCACCTGCTCCGTCAGCATAGGGCCTTGAAAAATTAAGTACCAGTTCATGATGACCCATGGCCCGGAGAAAACGGCATTCAGCTTCATACTGAAGTGCTACGGCACTTGTAATGATTCCTTTTGAACCGGCACCTTTTACTCCATCTATAACAAGGTTGGCTTTGTTTGCCATACTGTAAATAGTCTGGAACATAAAACCATTATTAGGGGAAGCATTATTATAGGTTGCTTCATACGTAATCTGGAAGAAGGCAGCCTGGTTCAGCATATCTTCCCCTCGCATATCGCCCTGTTCAATACTTGCAGCACCAAAAGGATAACCACGGACTGCACCACCGGCATAAAAGCCGGACTGACAGGCATCATATACACCATACACTGATAATTGAACTGCATCCGGGTTGGCAAAGGCGGATTCATCTGACTGGGCTGTAAACGGCACCAGGTCGAGGACCTTTTTTTGACAGGAACTCAACGATAAAGCTCCTGCTATTAAAATTGTTGATACTATTCTGATTTTCATTTTTTTCATTTTTTGGTTATGAATTAGAAACCAATATTAATACCGAATGATATTGTCCTCGCAGGAGGTATACTATTATAGTCAAGACCCGTTTCGCTGATATTATCAGGATCTATTCCGGTATAATCTGTGATCACAAACAGGTTCTGTCCCTGAACAAAGAAACGGAATGATTTAACTGATGATTTGAACATACGGCTTAATAATGCCGGGGCCACATCATAGCTAAATGAAAGATTATCTAATTTAAAGAAATCACCGTCTTCAATAAATCTGGTGGAAGCCTGCTGGTTCAGGTTGGTGAAGTTGTCACGGTTATACCACAATCTTGGTACATCTGTAACATCACCCGGTTTCTGCCACCTGTTTAGAATATAGGTTCCATTGTTCATAAAACCCTGGTTCATCAATGATTCCTGCTTGGTGATATTCATGATCTTATTACCACCGGCAAATCTCCACAACATATCCATGGTAAATTGCCTGTAACGGACAGTATTAGTAATACCGCCAAAGTACTTTGGTAAAGCACTTCCTAAAATTTGCCTGTCACCGCCAGCCAGTGTTCCGGCTGCACCAATAGTAGAACTGTTTAAATCTGCAATAGCGAAATACGATGAATTGGTGATGTTGCCCATTATCAGGCTGCCATCCGCTTTTCTGTAAACTGGGTTACCATTTGAAGAATTAACGCCTACAAATTGATAGCCATATAATGCACCTATCGGCTGGCCAACACGAAGGATATTGTAATTACCAGTACCATTTGATTGGATAACATCCTGGTTTAAGTAAAGACTGAGTACTTTATTAGATTGGTTGGTATAATTAAAACCAAGGTCAATTGAGAAATCTTTTCTTTTAACTACAGCAATATTTAAAGCAAGCTCTATTCCTTTATTTTCCATACTTCCTATGTTCTGGAAGATCTGGTTACCCGGCACACCAAAAGAAGGTGGCTGGGGAGCGGCTAATACCAGGTTATTGTTTTTGTTTTTGAAATAGTCAAAAACAAAAGTTACACGGTCTTTCCATAAGGAGATGTCAAAACCGTAATCGATTTTCTCGTTTGTTTCCCATTGTAAAGCAGCATTTCCTGATTGAGAAGCAGCAATACCACTGATGGCTCCATATGGAGCGAGACCATAGAGATTAAGATATGGGAAAAGACCACCTGCGATAGCAGAATTACCCACTTTAGCCCAGGAAGCCCTGACTTTGAAATCGCTGATCACTTTGTCTAAGCCACTGGTGCTCCAGAAATCTTCTTGAGATACTCTCCAGCCAATTGAACCGCCGGGGAAACTACCAAAACGATTCTCTTTAGCAAATCTTGATAATCCATCTCTTCTGAAACTTGCCTGTAAAAAGTATTTGCCACCATAGTCATAATTGATACGGCCAAAATAAGAGAACAGGCCCGGGCCCTGTGAATAGCTACCAGCCGATAACTGTGTTACATAACTTCCGCTGATAACATTCTGTTGCTGGAAAAAGGCATCGGCTACGTTGGTACCTGATGCAGAGAAACTATTGTTTTCCTGCTTCTGCGCCTCAATTCCCGCAGTAAGGTTGAAACCGTGTTTTCCAAATGTCTTACTGGCATTGATGTATTCCTGTGCTGTCCAGCGCATAGTATTTGCTGCCTGGTTACTTACCCGGCCCAATACACTGCGGCCATCACCATGTTTGGCGTCCTGGCGGAAAAATTCATCCAGTGTTATGTAATCAATACCAATTCTAATTGTATTAGTTAACCAGCTTGTAGGTTTGATCTCAATACCAAAATTGTTGACAACCCTGTGTTTTTTAGAGCGGAATTTATTTTTTGCTAATACATAGCCGATATTAACATAGTTGTTTTCGATCAGGCGGGTATTTGCATCAGAACCTAATGCACCACCATCAGGTGTAATATTGTAAAAATCAAACTGGGGAAGACTTGGGTTAAATAATCTAACGTTTGGCAGAGCCCTCAAAGCTGCGGCCACACTACCTGATAAGGCGTTACCACCATTATTCTGGTCCTTATCAAATGCCCTTGATAAAGTAATGTAGTTCATCACCTTCAGCCATTTGTTTACTTTATGTTCGATGTTGGCCCTGATATTATAATTCTCTGAAGTGTTTGTTTTTACCAAACCTTCCTGGTAACGGTAGTTAAAAGAAAGGAAATAAGTGGTACGATCATTACCCCCGTCTAATGACAGGTTATGCGTACTGGCTTGAGAAGTAGGTCTGAATACAACATCCTGCCAGTCAGTATTCGTATTCTCTGAGTTCATGAAAGCGCCATTGGCCAATCCTGCAGCACTAAGCTTGGCATTGACAATGGTTACAAATTGCTGTGCATTCAACAGATCAAATCGGTTGAGGGGTTTTGCAAAACCGAAAACTGCACTGTAGTTGAAGTTTTGCCGGCCAGACTTACCTTTCTTGGTAGTTATCATGATAACACCATTGGATGCCTGGGAGCCATATATCGCTGTGGCACTACCATCTTTCAACACATCGATTGATTCAATATCGGCAGGATTAATATTTGCCAGTACGTTGTCGTTTGTGAATCCGGCAAATCCTCCGGAAAACGTAGGAATACCATCTAATACGATCAATGGACCGCGGGCACCATTGATGGAGTTTACACCCCTTATACGAATACGAGGTGGTTCATTTACCAGTCCGCTTGGGTTGGTAACTAATACACCTGCAGAACGACCGCCTAATTGTTTGTCAATACTGGTACTGACCAACGGAGCAATATTCTCAGGATTGATTTTACTGATAGCGGCTGTAGCCTGTCTTCTTTGTTGAGTACCATAACCAACCACTACCACTTCCTGCATGATTTTATCATCGCCTTTCAGTGATACACTTATTGTTGTTTGTGAACCAATGCTGACTTCCTGGGTAATCATGTCAACCGAGGAAAAGATGATTGCCCGGGCATTAGCAGGAACTGAAAGTGTAAAGGTACCATCAGCTTTAGTAGTGGTACCAACAGTTGTTCCTCTTACCATAACTGAAGCATTGGCTACCGGGTTACCTTTTTCATCGGTAACCATACCGGTAATGGTACGCTGCGCCATTGCCTGTGTGGCAAAAAACACAACTCCCAAAAGGAGTAGATACAGTTTTCTCATGTGCATTTTAGTTTTAGTATATAAATGAAATCCAAGCATCCTGAACCAGTCGAATACTCAGGGGGCTTGAAATTAAAGAACCTTACACGAAAAATTCAAAAAATCGTTGACTTTTTGCTTTAATAATCTGTTAGTTGAATAATACCTTAACCCGGACTGCGAACTCCGTCAACCCTTTGACAATTAACCAGAACCAATTGCTGCACTTATCCGGTAGATTTTATGGTCAAAAAGTCCTTGTAAAAATAGGGAAATAGCTTATTTCTTAATTCTAATAAATGAAATAAGAATGGCCGGCAATAATACCAGGTTGGTGAAGGTGGCAGTAATCAATGTAAGCGAAGTAAGCCAGCCCAGGGCTTTGGTGCCTCCGAATTCGCTGAAATAAAAAATGACAAAACCGGCGATAAGCACCATGGAAGTATATATGATACTGATACCTGTGCTGTGAATAGTCTCAATCACCGTTTGTTTCATATCGTATTTGTAGTGAGGAAGCTCTTGTTTAAAATTTACAAGGAAACGGATGGTGACATCAATGGCAATACCCAAGGCCACGCTGAAAACCAATACAGTAGAGGGTTTTAGTGCAATCCCTACCCAACCCATAACACCGGCAGTGATCATCAGGGGGATTATATTGGGGATAAGCGAACAAATCAGGATCCTGGCTGACCGGAACAGGTAAAACATACACAGGGCAATCAACAGGAAAGCCCAGAAAATACTTTCTTTCAAACCATTGATAATGAAACGGCTGCCTTCCAAAAAAGTGACACTCGTCCCTGTCAGTTGTACATCAAATTTTTCTTTATCAAAAAGCTGGTCTGCTCTTACAGTAATACTGTCAAGCAACCCGGGAAGGCGGTGACTGCCGATATCGGCCATACTAACACTGATGCGGGCCTGCTGCTTGGTGCTGTCCATAAATGTGCTTACCAGCTTAGCTAATGAATTTTTGCCATTCGCAGAGTCACCTTTGAAACTAAGGTATTGAGAAAGAGCTGGCAGATCATAGCTGGAAGGCATAGAATAATTGGCCTTATCACCATCAAAAAATGCCTGTTTCGCAAATTTCAGTCCTTCCGCAATGCTCAGCGGCCGGGCAATATCCGGAATTGTCGCCAGGTATTGTGATAATGAATCAATTCTCTCCAGGTTATTCAGGTTACGGGTCACACCCTGTTTCTTTTTTGTATCGACCACAATTTCGAGTGGCATCACCCCTTTAAAATTTTTTTCGAAAAACTTCAGGTCCGTATAGATCTTATCTGATTTAGGCAGATCATCAACAATAAATCCTTCACTTTTTAATTGGAATATTCCAACAACAGAAAAAGCCACGACTACTCCGGTGATACTGTAAATGAGCTTCCGGTGATTTAACGACCATCTTTCCAGCCGGTCAAGCCATCTGTTAAGCCGGGGATTATCCAGGTATTTGGTATGCCTCGATTTCGGCGCTGGCAGAAAACTTAAAACGGCCGGAATTAAAACCAGGGAAATAAAAAAAAGTGCCATGATATTTATACCCGCTACCAAACCAAATTCTTTCAAAATCTGGCTTTGCGTTAATGCAAATACCGCAAAACCGATAGCTGCTGCAACATTGCAGAAAAGCGTAACGATTCCCATTTTATCAACCATCGCTACGAGTGAGCCCTTCTTATTCCCGGTTTCGTTCCAGGCAACATGAAATTTATTAAAGAAATAAATGCAATTCGGGATGCCGATTACTACCACCAATGGTGGAATCAGGGCGGTTAAAAGACTGATTTTATAACCTAACAACTGGATAGTGCCCATACTCCACACCACACCAATAGCAACCACGACCAACGAAAGCACCATTACGCTGAAAGAACGGAAGAAAAGCAATAGAATTAAGGCAGAGAGCACCACGGAAGCCAGTAAGAAAAATTTCATTTCATTGGCAATCATCACAGCAATTTCAGTTCGTATAAGCGGGAGACCACTCTTGTAAACAGTAAGATTATTTTCTTTGCCAAAATCATCCGCCAGTTTACTGATAGATGCCACCACAGCTACCCTTGCTTTGGTGGCCATCAGGTCTTTATTGATCCGGAGGCCCATCAGCCAGGCCTTTGTTTCCGGATTGTATAAAAGATGCTCATAGAAGGGAAGGTTGAAGAATACAGCAGATGCACTGTCTATTGCCGCCTGCGAAAGTATTCTGTCAGGAAAGATAGTGTCAGCTTTTAGTTTTTCCGTTTCCGGTACTTTCACCAGGTTGATAGCTGAAGGAATAGAAATAATGTCATCTACTCCTTTGATCTTTTTAAGCTCTCGCTGCAGGTCGTAATAAGCATTGAATGTTTTTTCTTCAAACAATTTTTCCGTTTGTATGCCGATGACAAGCAGGTTGCCATCTTCCCCGAATTTTTTTCGAAACTCTTGGTATGCTTTATATTTTGGATTATTAAGGGGTATTGCCCTGGTAAAATCGTAGCTCAATTGGACTTTGCTGGCATGGTAAGCCATAAAACCGGTCAGCGCCGCAAGAATTATCAATAACGGTAAACGATATTTGAGGATGAACTGTCCGAGCCTGTACCACATAAGAAGATGTGCAATTGTGAGGGTGCAAAGAAAGGCAAAAAAGCTCAATAGGAACATGACTGTTTGTGATACTTTTGATAAGTGAGATATTATCTGGTTATACAATTTTTACTTGTTGCTGCTGCAACTATTGCCCAGGATCCCGTTCCTCCAATCGGGCAATGGCGGGAGCATTTGCCGTATAATAGTGCTATTGATGTAACTGCAGGTAATGGCAAAGTGTATTGTGCTACTCCCTATAGTTTGTTTTCTGTGAATACTTCCACTAATGAAATTGAAAGATACAGCCGGGTTACAGGATTGAATGAAACCGGGATCAGGACTATTAAGTATGATGAGACAAATAACAAACTGTTCATAGCTTACCAAAACAGTAATATTGATATTCTCTATCGCAATGATATTTATAACATACCTGATATAAAAAGGGACAATGTGATCGGTGATAAGAATATTTATAATATTTACCCCCTTGGGAAAAATTATTACCTGTCAACCGGGTTAGGTGTAATTGTTATTGATGGTGACCGGTATGAAGTGAAAGACACCTGGTTGATCGGCAGTGGCGGCAGCCAGGTAAAAGTAAATGGCTTTGCAAGCGACAGCAGTTTTTATTATGCAGCGACGGAGGAAGGATTAAAGAGGGTGGCGATGAATTCTACTGACCCTGCCAATTATTCCAACTGGCAATCGGTAAGCGGTATTAATGGATTGCCAACCGGGGCCTGCAGGAATGTTTTTAGTATTCAAGATAAAATAGTTGTGGAGAAGAATGATTCTTTGTTTGTACAGAGTGGTATAAGCTGGACTTTGTTATATACTGATGGCTGGCCCTTTGTAAGCAGTAATACAACAGAAAATAAAATACAGTTATGTCAACGTCAACCCAATGGTATCAGCAGGGTGGTAATACTGAATGCTGACGGCACAATTTTCAGAACCCTGGCAAATGTTGGGGCTGTTTCTTTTCCCCGGAAGGCGATTTTTTTGAATAATGATCCCTGGGTAGCAGACCAGTTTGCTTCTTTGTCGCATTTTGGATCATCATTGTCTTACGAACAATATAGCCTGAATTCACCACAGGCCATTGCAAGCGGTGAGATGGTTGTTTACAATAGTGTCTTCTATGCAACTGCCGGTTCAGTAAATGATGCGTGGAATTACCAGTACAATGGAGATGGAATTTACACTTTTAAAGAAGGTGCCTGGACTAATGTCAATCGTTATAAGTACAGTCAAATTGATTCGTTGCTGGATTATGTAACGATTGCCGTTGATAAACGGGATGAAACCTTCTGGGCAGGGTCGTATGGCGGTGGATTATTACATGTAAAAACGGGTCCTTCATTTGAGATATTCAAACAAAATTATATCAGTCCTGCTATTGGTGATCCTGCCAGTTACCGGGTTGCCGGCCTCGCATTTGACGGGGAGAATAATTTATGGATTTCGAATTTCGGTTCCAACCAGCCCCTTCGTGTGCTAAAGAATAATGGGAGCTGGATCAACTTCTCTCTTCCGTTTCCATTATTTGAAAATGCAGTTTCTCAAATTGTGATTGATGACAACAATTATAAATGGATTGTGGCGCCATTGGGTAATGGGTTAATCTGTTATGATCACGGTGCTTCTATTGATAATACAGGAGATGACCGTTGGAGAAGATTTTTCAGTGGTACCGTAAATGGCAATCTTCCCAGCTCTGAAGTGACATGTGTGGCTAAAGATAAAAATGGTTTTATCTGGGTAGGGACTACCGATGGTATTGGTGTGATTCAATGCCCGGAGCAAACTTTCGGCGCACCTGCCTGTGCTGCTACCTGGCCGATTGTTTCCAATGGGAATTTTGCCGGATATTTATTCAAAGGGCAGGAGGTGAGAAGTATTGCTGTGGATGGAGCAGACAGGAAATGGGTGGCAACAAGAAATGGAGTATTTCTTATCAATGCCACCGGAGAAAAAGTAATTAACCAGTTTACAGAAAATAACAGCCCTTTGCTGAGTAGCGATGTAAAGAAGATTACGATTGATGGAAAAACCGGCGAAGTATATTTTGCCACACTGAAAGGGATTTGTTCCTTTCGCAGCACAGCGACTGAAGGCGCTGAAACGAATGAAGAGATAATAGTATTTCCAAATCCTGTACCACCGGGTTTTGCCGGAACAATTGGTATCAGGGGCCTGGCAAATAATGCCATTGTAAAGATTACTGAACTGGACGGCCGGTTGGTATATCAAACAAGGGCTTTAGGCGGACAGGCATCCTGGGATGGAAGAAATTACAGGGGACAAAAGATTTCAAGTGGTGTTTATTTGATTTTGGTGAGTGATGACGGACGGAAAGAAAGAACTGCAGCCAGGATTTTCTTTATACAACAGTAGATGCCCGATAAACTACATAAAACAAAAGGCATTGTTTTGAAAACAGTGAAGTATGGTGAAACAAGTATCATCGTTACCATCTTTACTGAATTATTTGGTGTACAATCATACCTGGTGAATGGAGTAAGAACATCAACAAAAAAAGGAACCGGGAAGGCAAACCTATTTCAGCCATCAGCTATTTTAGATTTGGTTGTATATCATAATGATTTAAAACACCTGAACCGGATTAAAGAGTTTAAGTGGGCAACGATCTATCAGCATATTTTATCAGATGTAAGTAAAAACGCTGTGGCATTATTCATGGTAGAGTTGCTGACTAAATGTCTGAAACAACCGGAAGGTAATCCTGATCTTTTTCACTTTACGGAAGATTGTTTCCTGTATTTAGATAAGTGTAATGGAGCAGTGATGGCTAACCTGCCATTATTTTTTGCACTGCATCTTGCTCACTTCTTTGGTTTCCGGATGACTGACGATTACAGTACTGAATCTGCATTTCTAGATTTAATGGAAGGAAATTTTGTACAGGAACAACCCCATCATCCGCATTTCCTGGAGGATAAACAGGCTTTTGTTACCTCGCAGTTATTAAAAGCGCAACAACCGGGGGAACTGGAAGAAATAAAACTGAACCATGATTTTCGCCGGCAATTATTGCATGTATATGAAACCTATTATGCGCTGCATATTCCTGATTTTGGTACGATGAAAAGTTTACCTGTCTTGCGGGTGGTATTAGGCTAGTTTCCTGGATAGTTCCAAATTATTGTCAATTATAGCTATTCCGGGTTTTTTACCAGTATCAAAGCTCCCAAACTCATCCTCAAGGCCCAAAGCCTTTGCCCCGTTACTGGTTGCCCATTGAAGGATCGTTTCAATGGGAATTTGCTGGAAATGTTTGTGTATAGCTTCCATTTCTTTAGCAATACTCAGTTGCCAGTTGCTGCTGTAGCTGTCGGTTCCTACAACGATAGTACAATTGTGCTTCATCAGCATATCAATCGGGGGTACTTTATTTTCAATATACAGGTTGGCATTGATACATAAACAATAAACCAGTTTTAAACCATGAGCAGCAGCGTATTTGTTTGCCCAGATCACATCTTCTTCTGTCATAAATGTGTTATGGATCAGCAAAATAGTTTGTTCGTTGTTAAAGTAAGGTAGAACAGAACGTATACTGCTTTTACCCGTTACCGGGAATGGGGATCGGTCAATTCCAAAAATTTTAAATAGTTTCAGGTATTCACCACCACCGGTTTTGTATAACTCATCTTCAGCCGGGTGCTCCTGGTTATGAATGGAGATTACCTGTCCTTTTGTTGATTCGTTGATCAGTTGAAAGGTTTTGGGAGAGATACTGTAAGGTGCATGAGGAACCAGGGAGGTACGATGGATGTTGCCGGCTGTATGAAGTGTGGCGTCTAAATGCGCTGCTACTTTTTTATAGTGATTAAAATTTTCTTCTGCTTTATCATCCGTAAAACTTAATACTTCTACAAAATTCTGCCAGCGGATTTTGCTTTTGCTTTTTACTTCAGCCGTGTCAGCGGTGTTTCCAATATCACCAATAGCAACTATGCCGTTATCATACATTTCTTTTTCCGCCTTGATGATCTCTTGCCGTATAATGTCAGGAGAAAAATCTCTTTTGGTGACAACCGAACATAAAAACTCAATTAGCCCAGTATGTGGTGGAATTACATTTTTTAAATGACTTAACTCGAGGTGACAATGGCAATTAAACAGCCCGGGAGAGAGAATGCCTGCAATTTGCTGTACGTCATCCCCGGCATCTGCAAGCGGAACGATTGTTTCAACGGTTCCATCCTGGTGAGTTATTAATACGTTGTCTTCTCCGAGAAAACGATACCCGTTAAATAGTTTATCAGGTCTGAATTTGAGATAGCCCATTCCCAAAATTCAAATTTCAG
>Ga0073904_10002537_pt1 | contig 13792 bp, 14 predicted proteins | sample KloWWTrecipitate_FD_66668 | JGI IMG/M metagenome (GOLD analysis project Ga0073904, IMG submission 66668) | Active sludge microbial communities from Klosterneuburg, Austria, studying microevolution and ecology of nitrifiers - Klosterneuburg... | ecosystem: Engineered > WWTP > Aerobic digester >...
GCGGCAGAGCGCGGTGGCGTGAACTGAAATGGTGTCAGGGACAATTTCCGGGACAATTTCCCTGATTTGATCGATTGGAATGGATGCGATGGAAATTGTCCCTGACACCATTTCCTACCTTGCGCTCGGCGATTCATACAGCATCGGCGAAGGCGTTGCTGTCGATGGCCGCTGGCCGCTGCAACTGGCGCAAGCTTTGCGCGATTGCGGCATTGCGATTGCCGATCCACGCATCATCGCCACCACCGGCTGGACCACCGATGAGTTGTCGGCGGCAATGGACGCGGCCGAACCGCTGGGCGAATGGGACTTCGTCAGCCTGCTGATCGGGGTCAACAACCAGTATCGCGGTCGCAGCGTCGAAGACTACGCCAGCGAATTCGCTGTCCTGCTGCTGCGCGCGATTGCACTGGCGGGTGGGCGTGCGGATCGCGTGCTGGTGCTGTCGATCCCGGACTGGGGCGTCACTCCGTTTGCGCGCGCCGAACTGCGCAGCCCGCGCCGGATCGCACGCGAACTGGATGCCTTCAACGCCGCCGCGCGCGATGTCTGTGTAGCGCATGACGTGGCCTTCGTCGACATCACCGCCGCCTCACGCGAATGCGGCGATGCGCCGACGATGCTGGCCGCTGACGGGCTGCATCCGTCGGCCGCGCAGTACGCGGCATGGACACGGCTGGCGTTGCCGGTAGCGCATCGCTTGCTGGCGATCCGCCACGCTTGACCGGCGTCATCCGGCGCTGCGGACCTCCGGCGTAGAATTGCGGTTTCTCCCACGCTGGAAGCTCCACCATGTCCCTCGACCCCGCCCTGCGCGCCCGCATCGAAACCCTGCTGGCCGCCAATCCCGTCGTCCTGTTCATGAAGGGCGATCCGCGCGCGCCGGCCTGCGGGTTCTCGTCCAAGGCGGTCGGCGCGCTGGATGCGGCCGGCGCGAGCTATGCGCACGTGAACGTGTTGACCGATCCGGAGATCCGCGAGGGCATCAAGGCCTACGGCGACTGGCCGACGATCCCGCAGCTGTACATCGGCGGCGAACTGGTCGGCGGCTCCGACATCATCCTGCAGATGGCCGCCAGCGGCGAACTGCATGCTGCCCTTGGTCTGCCCGCCCCGGACCGCAGTCCGCCTGCGATCACCATCACCGCCGCCGCTGCCGCGATGCTGCAGCAGGCCATCGCCGATGCCGGCGCGGGGTATGCGCTGCAGATCGACATCGACAACGGCTTCAACGCGCGCCTGCAACTGGCACCGCGCGACGACGCCGCCATCGCCAGCGAATCCGAAGGCATCCGCGCCCAGTTCGACCTGGCCAGCGCCCAGCGCGCACGCGGCCTGACGATCGACTGGGCCGACGATGAACGCGGCAAGGGTCTGGTGATCGACAACCCCAACGCGCCGCCGAAGGTGCGCAATCTCTCGCCCGCCGAGGCCAGCACACGCGCGCAGGCCGGCGGCCTGACCATCGTCGATGTGCGCCCGGCCGAGGAACGCGCGCAGGCCTCGATCCCGCTGGATCACGCGACCTTCGACGACGGCGTGGAGGAAATCGAGGCGCTGCCGAAGGACACGCCGATCGCCTTCCTGTGCCGCAGCGGCGGGCGCAGCGCACAGGCCGCGGAGCACTTCCGCGCGCTCGGCTTCCGCGAGGTCTACAACATCGTCGGCGGCACCAATGCCTGGGCGGAGATCGACCCCTCCGTGCCGCAGTACTGAGCCTGCGGTTCAGAACCCGCCACCCGCCTCCAGCCACGCCTGCTCCGCAGGCGTGTTCTCGCGCCCGAGCGCCGCATTGCGATGCGGGAAACGCCCGAACTGCACGATCACGTCGCGATGCGCGTTGGCGTAGCCGAGCAGATTGGCATCGCCGAGTGCGGTGAACAGTTCGATGGCGCGATCCTGATCGCGTAGCGCTTCGGAATGCTCGAACGGCAGATAGCAGAACATCCGCAGCAGCGGATCGACCTGCGCATCGAAGCCGGCGTCGATCGCGCGCGTCGCGACGTGCAGGGCCAGCGGATCGGTGGCGAAGGCGTGGCCGCTGCCGCGGAAGAGGTTGCGCGGGATCTGGTCGAGCAGGATCAGCAGCGCCAGTGCGCCCTCGGCATCGGCCATCCAGTGCTCGAGTTCGCGGCGTGCGGCGGCGAAATGCGCATCGAGGAAGCGCGACCGGCATTCGACATCGAACGCATCGCCGCCGCGGAACCACTTGCCCATCCCGGCATCACGCCAGAACGCGACCACATCGCTCGGCAGCAGCGCGTTCATTCGTCGAACCGCAGATGCCGCACCGACTTGCCGTTGCGGCGGATCAGCTTGAGCGATTCGATGCCGGCGCGGATATGGTTGCGCACGAACTCCGCCGACACCTTGGCATCGGACGCTTCGGTCTTCACGCCTTCCGGAATCATCGGCTGGTCGCTGACCAGCAGCAGCGCGCCGCAGGGGATGCGATTGGCGAAACCGGCGGCGAAGATGGTCGCGGTTTCCATGTCGATCGCCATGCAGCGCATCTCGCGCAGCTTGTCCTTGAATGCCTCGTCGTGCTCCCACACCCGCCGGTTGGTGGTGTAGACGGTGCCGGTCCAGTAATCCAGTTCCATGTCGCGGATGCTGGTGGAGATCACCCGCTGCATCGCGAACGCGGGCAGTGCCGGCACCTGCGGTGGCAGGTAATCGTTGCTGGTGCCTTCGCCACGGATCGCGGCGATCGGCAACACCAGGTCGCCGAGCTGGTTCTTCTTCTTCAGGCCGCCGCACTTGCCGAGGAACAGCACCGCCTTCGGGCAGATCGCCGACAGCAGATCCATCATGGTTGCCGCGTTCGGGCTGCCCATGCCGAAATTGATCATGGTGATGCCGTCGGCGGTGGCGCTGGGCATCGGCCGGTCCAGGCCGACCACCGGCGCGCCGGTGATCTCCGAGAAATGGCCAAGGTAGCCGCCGAAGTTGGTCAGCAGGATGTGCTCGCCGAAGCCGTCCAGCGGCACTCCGGTGTAGCGCGGCAACCAGTTGTCGACGATCTCGCTCTTGTCCTTCATGCCTGTTCCAGCGTTTCGGTCCGGGCGCAGTGTCCCACGCACCCATGACCTCGGTCATGTGGCGCGTGACGGCGGCCCGGGTTACGGTTCGATATCGCACATCGCGTGCCGGGGAAATCCGCATGTTGCAACCATTGACCGCCGCGATCGCGGCCGCACTCGTGGGGAGTGCCCTGCTGGCTGGCTGCGCCACTACGCCATCGGCGAAGTCCGCCAACCCGAGCGCCAAGCCCGACCCGGGCTTTGCCGCCGATCCGTATCCCGGCACCTACAAGCGCGTCATGTCGCCACCGGTGCTGCTGCAGCACGCCACCGTGCTGATCGGCAACGGCACGCGGCTGGACGATGCCGACGTGCTGATGCGCGATGGGAAGATCGTCGCGGTCGGTGCCGATCTCGATGCCCCGGCCGATGCACTGCGCGTGGATGCCACCGGCAAATGGATCACGCCCGGCATCATCGACATCCATTCGCACCTGGGCGTGTATCCCAGTCCGGGCATGAGTGCGCACAGCGATGGCAACGAAGCCACCGCGCCGGTCACCGCGCAGGTCTGGGCCGAGCATTCGATCTGGCCGCAGGATCCGGGTTTCCATGCCGCGCTGGCCGGCGGCGTGACCAGCCTGCAGATCCTGCCCGGCAGCGCCAACCTGATTGGCGGGCGCGGCGTCACCGTCAAGAACATCTCCTCGGTGAGCTACCAGGGCATGAAGTTCCCGGGCGCGCCGTGGGGCCTGAAAATGGCCTGCGGCGAGAACCCCAAGCGCGTGTACGGACAGAAGGGCGGCCCGGCCACGCGGATGGGCAACATCGCCGGCTACCGCGCGGCGTTCGCCGATGCCGCCGAGTACATGAAAAAGCGCCAGGAGGCTGCCGGCAAACCGGAAGGCCCGGGCAAGCGCGACCTCAAGCTGGACACCCTGGCCGGCGCGATCAACGGCGACATCCGCGTCAACATCCACTGCTACCGCGCCGACGAGATGGCGATCATGCTCGACCTCGCCAGGGAATTCGGCTTCAAGATCGCCGCCTTCCACCACGGCGTGGAGGCCTACAAGCTCGCCGACCGGCTGGCTGCCGAAGGCGTGTGCGCGGCGCTGTGGGCCGACTGGTGGGGCTTCAAGATGGAAAGCTTCGACGGCATCCAGGAGAACATCGCGCTGGTCGACCGCGTACCCGGTGGCTGCGCGATCGTGCATTCGGATTCCGAGGAAGGCATCCAGCGCCTCAACCAGGAAGCGGCCAAGGTGATGGCGAATGCGCGGCGCATCGGCATCGACATCGCGCCCGAACACGCGATCCAGTGGCTGACCGCGAACCCGGCGAAGGCGATGGGCATCCTCGACCAGACCGGCACCCTGGAAGCCGGCAAGATGGCCGACGTGGTGCTGTGGAACGGCACCCCGTTCAGCAGCTACGCGCAGGCCGAGCAGGTGTATGTCGATGGCGCGCGCCTGTACGACCGCCGCGATCCGGCGCGGCAACCGAAATCCGACTTCTTGTTGGGGCATGGCCTGCTGGGACAGGACGTGGCGCGTGGAGGTGTGCGATGACTGCTCTGGTTCGTCATCCCGGCGCAGGCCGGGATCCAGCAGTCCGAGGCTGGCGCATCAAGAACCGGATCCCGGCTTTCGCCGGGATGACGATGTCGATGCTGTTGTTCACCGGCATCGCCTCCGCGCAGGACCTGCTGATCCGCAACGCCACCGTGCACACCGCCAGTGCGCGCGGCACCCTGCCCTCGACCGACGTGCTGGTGAAGCAGGGCCGCATCGCCGCAATCGGCAGCCAGCTTCCGGCAGGCAGCGCGACCGTGGTCGATGCACAGGGCAAGCCGCTGACGCCGGCGCTGTTCGGCGGCATCACCGATATCGGCGTGGAAGAGGTGTCGGGCGAATCGACCACGGTCGACAACGCGCTCGCGCTCGGCAGCGGTGCCGCCGACATGCGCGTGCGGCCCGAGTTCGACGTCACCACGGCCTACAACCCGGAGTCCATTCTGGTACCGGTGGCGCGGGTGGAAGGCATCGGCTGGACCGTGCTCGCGGCCGGCAGCAAGGCCGGCGGTTCCTTCATCGGTGGCCAGGGCGGCACTGTGCGCCTCGACGGCAGCCTGGATGCGATCGGCCCGCGCATGCTGTTCGTCAGCCTCGGTGGCGACGGTGCCAGCCTCAGCGGCAGCTCGCGCGCGGCGCAGTGGATGCTGCTCGACCAGTTGCTCGATGAAGTGCGCGGACGCATCCCGCAGGACTCGCAATTCGCCTTGCTGACGCCCGCCGGACGCACCGCGCTGGCGAAGTACCTCGGTGGTGGCGGGCGGGTTCTGGTGCGCATCCAGCGCGCGGCCGACATCACCCGCCTGCTGCGCTGGTCGCAGCAGCGCGGGGTCAGCATCGCCCTGCTCGGTGCCGCGGAAGCCTGGAAGGTCGCGCCGCAACTCGCCGCTGCGGACGTGCCGGTGTTCGTCGATGCGCTGGCCAACCTGCCGGCCGATTTCGATTCGCTCGGTGCCCGCCTGGAAAACGCCGCGCGCCTGCATGCGGCGGGCGTGCGTGTGTCGTTCTCGCAGTCCGGCGATGCCTCGCACAATGCGCGCAAGATCCGCCAGCTTGCCGGCAATGCAGTGGCCAACGGCCTGCCTTGGGAGGCCGCGCTGGCCGGCCTGACCTCGGTGCCTGCAGCCACCGTCGGTGTCGCCGGCGAACTCGGCACGATCGCGATTGGCCAGCGTGCGGACCTGGTGCTGTGGAGCGGCGATCCGCTGGATGTCGCCAACGTCGCGCAACAAGTCTGGCTGGACGGCCGCGCAATCCCGATGCGTTCGCGCCAGACCGAGCTGCGCGACCGCTACCTGCATGGCGAGACCGGCCTGCCGCGCGCCTACCCGAACGACGCCCGCTGAAGGAGCACGCGCATGGGCCCGAACTTCGTCGACATCAACTGGCTGGCCGTGCTGACGGCTGCAGTGTCCGCATTCCTGCTCGGCGGACTGTGGTACGGGCCAATGTTCAAGCGCGCGTGGTGCCGCGAGAACGGCATCGATCCGGACGCACCGCCCAAGGGCCATCCGGGCAAGGTGTTCGGCACCGCCTTCGTCGCTGCGCTGGTCGCCGCCGCCGCGTTCGCGATCATCCTGCGCCCGGATCCGCCGCTGTTCATCGCCGTGCACGCCGGCTTCCTCACCGGCCTGGCTTACGTGGCGATGAGCTTCGGCATCAACTACGCCTTCGCCGGTCGAAGCTTCAAACTGTGGCTGATCGACGGCGGCTACCACACCCTCCAATTCACCCTGTACGGGCTGATCCTGGGGCTGTGGCACTGAGCCTGGCGACACGGGTGCGACGCTGACATCGACGGTGTCCGAAGCGCGGCTTGCCGGATTCTCGGCCATGCCGCTCTGCCACATGCATCTGCGGTGGAGTTGCGGTACGTTCGGCAGCATCGAACAGGGTCGGGGGGCGACATGCGCATCGGGATCGTGGTGGATTCGGCCTGCGACGTGCCGTCGGACTTCCTCCAGCAGGAAGAGATCACGATCCTCCCGGTCACCGTGCAGATCGGCAACGCGGTGCTCGCCGACATGCGCAACGAGGAAGCCACCCTCAACTTCCTCAGCGGCGACACCGCCTCCCAGGCCTACAACGCGGAGACCACGCCGTACACGGTGCAGCAGGTGCACGACCTGTTCCTGTCCAAGCTGGTGCTGGATTACGACTACGTGTTCTGCATCTGCACCACGCGCACCCGCAGCGGCATCTTCGACAACGCGCAGCAGGCCAGTTTCACCATCCTCAACGACTACAAGCCGGTGCGCGCCGCCTCAGGCAACAACACGCCGTTCGCGCTGCGGGTGATCGACAGCCAGAACGTGTTCGCCGGTGTCGGCGTGCTGGCGATCGAAGCCGCGCGCATGCGTGCAGCCGGCGAGGCGCCACCGAAGATCCGCGCACACCTGGAGAGCCTGGCCACCAACATCCATGCCTACATGGCACCGCCGGATCTCAATTACCTGCGCAACCGCATCAAGAAGCGCGGCGACAAGAGCGTCAGCTTTCTCAGCGCCGCGCTCGGCACCGCGCTCGACATCAAGCCGATCCTCCACTGCAACCGCGGCGAGACCGGCCCGGTCGGCAAGGTCAAGGGCTATGCCGCCGCGGCCGAGAAGATGTTCGACTTCGCCAGCCAGCGGGTGCGCGGCGGCCTGCTCAGCCCGACCATGAACCTGTGCTACGGCGGCGATCTTGCCGACATGCGCAACCTGCCGGGCTACGAACGCCTGCGCAATGTCTGCGCCGACAACAATGTCGAAGTCTTCGAGAGCTTCATGGGCCTGTCCGGACTGGTCAACGTGGGCAAGGGCGCGCTGGTGCTCGCCTTCGCTTCCGAACCGCACAAGTTCGCATGACGCCGCGCTGACGCGGCTCGGGTACGGTATGCGCTTCGCCACCGATGACGGAGCGCACATGCCCACCCGTTACTACATCAGCCTGCCCGATCCCGCCCGCGCGCGCGGCAGCGATGCCGCACTGGCGTTCCGTGCGCAGGGCGCGGACGGCTTTGCCGACGAACTGCAGGCTGCGTTGCGCACAGGCGACCTGTTCGAACGCTGGCGCACGCGCCAGGACGATCCGGATGACGTCGATCCCGCACTCGGCGCAACCGATGCCGACGCCACCGTCAGCGGCCGGCAGGACGACTTGCACATCGCACTGGTGGTGACCACCGCGTTGCCGTCCGCCGTGCTGCGCCAGCGCCTCGGCCTGCTTGCCGGCACCGGCTGGCAATTGCGCGACGTGACCGCGGCGTGAGCCCGGCACTGCTGTCCTGGAGCGGCGGCAAGGACGCCGCCTGGGCGCTGCATGTGCTGCGCCAGCGTGGCGACATCGACGTCGTCGGACTGCTGACCACGCTGACCGAGGGCTTCGAGCGCATTTCGATGCAGGGCATCCGCCGCGACGTACTGCATGCGCAGGCCCGCGCGGCCGGCTTGCCGGTGATCGAAGCCTGGATTCCGCAAGCCGCCGGCAACGACAGTTACGTCGCCAGCTTCACCGCTGCGTTGGCGCAGGCACGTATGCGCTGGCCCGGGCTTGCGCACATCGCCTTCGGCGACCTGTTCCTGCCCGATATCAGGACGTGGCGCGAATCGCTGTGCGCTTCGCAGGGCTGGACGCCACTGTTCCCGTTGTTCGGCAACGACACCGCGCAGCTGGCACGCGAGATGATCGATGGCGGCCTGCGCGCGCACCTGTGCTGCGTGGACACCACGCAGCTGGACGCGGAATTCGCGGGCCGCGCATTCGACGCGCAACTGCTCGACGCATTGCCGGCAGACGTCGATCCCTGCGGCGAGCACGGCGAGTTCCATACCTGCGTGCACGCGGGACCGATGTTCGCCGCGGACATCGCCATCGAACGCGGCGACACCGTGCTGCGCGATGGCCGTTTTGCCTATGCCGATTTCCAGTCGGCCTGATCTGCCGGGTGGAACACGGCCATGCGATGCTTCGGCGCAGCATTTCGGCAGGACGTGAAGATGACGGACGCAAGCAATTGGCAAAGGATCGAAGCCCTGCTCGATGCCGTGCTGGACAAGCCCACGGCCCAGCGCGCAGCTTGGCTGCGCGATTGCGACGCACCGGAGGCGATTCGCCATGAGGTCCAGCGTCTACTGGCTGCCGCCGACGCCAGCACCGGCTGGCTGGAAGGCCACGGCGACACCGTGGCGCAACCCACCCTGCAACCCGGCGAACTTGCCGGCACATGGCGCGTGGTGCGCCCGCTGGGACGCGGCGGCATGGGCGAGGTCCACGAGGTGGAACGCGCCGACGGCCAGTACGAACAACGCGCCGCGCTGAAGCGCCTCGCTCTGCCACGCGGCGACGACGGCCAGCGTTTCCTGACCGAACGCCGCATCCTGGCGATGCTGGAACACCCCGGCATTGCCCGCATGATCGATGGCGGCCTGTTGACCGACGGCCAGCCATACATGGTGATGGAGTACGTCGAGGGCCTGCCTATCGAGCGCTGGTGCCACAAGCACGCAGCCACCCCGCGCCAGTGCGTTGAGCTGGTTCTGCAAGCCTGCGAGGCAGTGGCACATGCGCACGCACGGCTGATCGTGCATCGCGACATCAAGCCGTCCAACCTACTGGTCGATGACGATGGCCGCGTCCGCCTGATCGACTTCGGCGTGGCCGACTGCAGCGCCACGGATCCGACAGGTGGCAAACGGGTGCCGCTGTCGCTGGGCTATGCCGCACCGGAGCAACTGGATGGCCGCAGCGACGTCGGCGTGGCCGCCGACATCCACGCGATGGCCGCCGTGCTGTACCGCCTGCTGTGCGGGCACCCGCCACACGGGCAGGACGACCCACCCACCGCACTACTGGCGCTGCGCTGCGTGCAGAAGCCGCCGCTGCGCCTGCGCGAAATGCCACAGGCGCAGACAGCCCTGGGCGGCGCGCGCGCCCTGCTGCACGATTTGGACGCGGTGCTTGCCACCGCCCTGCAACGCGACCCCGCCTGTCGCTACCGCAGCATGGATGCGCTTGCCGACGACTTGTCGCGCGCGTTGCACGGACAAGCGGTCGAAGTGCGCCGCGACGAACCGGGCTACCGCACCCTCCGCTTTCTGCACGGGCATCGCTGGGCAGTGGCAGGGGTTGCCGTCACCATCACCGCGCTGGCCGTCGGTCTGGGCACGGCGCTGTGGCATGGACATCGCGCCGAATTGCAGCGCGACGAAGCCCTGCGCGAAAAGGCACGACTGGAAGCGGTACAACAGGCCGTCTTCCTGATGTTCCGCAATGCCGGTGAAATGCAGGGTGCGGACGCCACGGCAGGCGAGGTGCTGCGGCATACCGCGCAGCGGGTGGGCGAACAGTTCGCCCGCGACCCATCGCAGGGTGAGGTGTTGCACACGTTGGGCGAGCTGTACTTCCTTCTCAACGACTACGCCGCAGCCGAACCGCTGCTGCAGCGGCTCGCCGATTCCGACCCGACAGCCGTGGAACCGTCACTGATCGCCGTCGCCCGTTACGACCTTGCTCAGGTGGTGCTTCGCAATGGCGATGCTGGCCGCGCCGCCGCCCTTCTGGCGCAGGCCCGGGCTTTCTGGCATGACGATGCGCAGCGTTGGCGTTCGCGCCTGATCGACAGCCGCTTGCTGGAAGCGCAGGTGAAGCAGCGGCAAGGCGATGCCGAGGCAGCCATCGCATTGTTGCGGCAGGGGCTGGCCGAGCGCATCGCCCTGAACGGCCTGCATGATCGCGAAACCGGCGTGTTCCGCAACAATCTTGGCGTGGCGCTGTTCGGCCTTGGTCGCAATGACGAGGCGCGCAAGGCCTTCCGCGCCGCCCTCGAGACATGGCACATCGCCGGACTGGAAGACACGCCGGACGCGCTCAACACGCTGAACAACTGGGGTGCGATGGAACTGGCCGCCAACCGCGTCGAAGAAGCACAGCCACTGCTGGAACAAGCGCTGTCGCTGCGTCGCCGCCTGTACGGCCCATCGGCGGCAACCGCGGCTCTGCTCAACAACTACGGCAAGCTGCTGTTGCAGAGCGGGCGCGCGGCAGAGGCGCTGCCCGTGCTGGCAGAAGCCGCCGTGATGGGCGCGCGCTTTGCCGGCGTTGGCAGCATGCACCACGTCGCTGCGCTCAGCGGCATGGCGGACGTGCAATTGCTCGCCGGCGAAACCGCAACCGCGGAAAAGACCGCACGCGAGGCCATTGCCGCCGCCGACCAACGCCTGGGGCGCGGCCACCCCGGCACCGCATCGCCCCGGTTGTCGCTGGCGCGCGTGCATGCAGCGCGTGGCGAAGGTCGGCAAGTACTGGCACTGCTGGACGAAGTGGACGCCATCGCCACCGCAGTAGGCCCGGCCGCTCAGCGCCTTGCAGCGCAAAGCACGCACCTGCGTGCGCAGGTCAGTCCTGCGTCGGCTCCAGCCGCGCAAACAACCACGCCCGCGCCTTGACCCAATCGCGGCGCACGGTACGGTCGGCGATACCCAGGATGCGCGCAGTCTCCGGCTCGGAATACCCGCCGAAGAAGCGGCATTCCACCACCTGCGCCAAGCGAGGGTTGAGCACTGCAAGCTCGCCAAGTGCGTCATCCACTTCCAGCAGGCGCTCGTCGCTGGCAAGGAAGTGCTCCGTGCCTTGATGGTCTTCCAGAGAATCCACACGTCCGCCACCGCGCTTGTCCGACAACCGGCGGCGCGCGTGATCCACCAGCGCCTGCCGCATTGCGAGCGCGGCACAGCGCAGGAAATGCAACTCATCCACCCATTGACCACTGCGATGCAAGCGCAGGAATGCTTCATGCACCAGCGCGGTAGTGCGCATCGTTTCACCCGCCCCCACCCGCCTTCGCTCGCGCCGTGCACGCTGGCGCAGGTCGTCCAGCAGCATTGGCGCAAGCGCTTGCGCAGTGGCAGCCAATGCGGCGTCGGGCGTGTCGGCAGTCTGTGACATGCAACGGCGGTATCGAGGGACGAGCCGCACCATACCATCGCATGACGACACCACTGTCCGCTTCGAGCGCCATGCTGCGTAGTCCCCGCACCCCTTCCGATCGCGGGCGACACCCATGTCCTCTCATGCCGTTCTCCGTTCGCTGTTGCCGCTGCTGTGCCTCTCCGAACTTTCGGCCTGCACGCAACCATCACTCGACGTGCCACAGGCCATCGCCGATGCAGCACCCGCCTCCTCCATGCCCGCACGCCACGAAACCGGAAGCGTCGGCCCTGACGCAGGCGAAGCCCTGCTTGCACCCGATCAGTACCACGGCAACTGGCGGCTGATTGCGGCGGACGATTCGCACCACCACGCGATGATGGCGCTGACTCTCCAGAGCAGCGCCGGGGCAGCGCAAGGCAGCGGCGATTACCTGCTGCACCAGCCGTTCTGCGACGCCTTGGACGGCCGACCCATCACCGGCACTACAGACTGCGAACTGATCGGCCAAAGCGCGGCGTTCGACCGCGTGCAAGTCGCGCCGGAACGCATCGTGCTGGCCTTCCACCCCACCGCCGACGGCACCGAACACCGCCTGGAGCTGCGCCGCGACGGGGAGCGGCTTGTCGGCACCTACGTGGCCGACGCCAACGGCATCCGCCTGTCCGTGCGGGCCGAACGCGCGTCGGACGCCGGGCGTTGAAGCACGATGTCCACATTCGCGCTGCCATTGCGTAACTGCATCAGCTCGGCGTCCGCCGACCTTTTCAGATCTTCCTCCGGAGCCTGACATGAAGACACGCCTGACCCTTGGCCTGCTGGCCGCCGCGCTGCTGACGGCCACCGGCCTGTACGCTGCCAACACGCAACAGCCCGCCACCATGCTGGTACTGGACGCCTCCGGTTCGATGTGGGGCCAGATCGGTGGCAAGCCGAAGATCGCCATCGCCCGCGAAGCGGTGGACTCTATGTTGAATGGTTGGAACGGAGGTGACCTCGGGCTGATGGCCTATGGTCACAACCGCAAGGGCGACTGTGCCGATATCCAGGTACTGCAGGCTGTCGGGCCGAACACCGCCACCGGTATCCGCAAGCAGGTCAATGCGCTCAACCCGAAGGGCATGACCCCGATCACCGAGTCGGTACGCCGCGCCGCGGAACAACTGCGCTACACCGAACACCGGGCCACCGTGATCCTGGTCAGCGACGGCGAGGAAACCTGCAACGCCGATCCCTGCGCGCTGGGCAAGGAACTTGAAGCGGCCGGCGTGGATTTCACCGCGCATGTGGTCGGCTTCGACATCGAACAGGGCAGCAAGGCACACAGACAGCTGCAATGCCTGGCCGCGAACACCGGCGGGCGCTACGTGGATGCCAAGGACGCCGGCGAATTGAACCGCGCATTGCAGTCCGTGGCGTCAGGCGAGCCGCGCGGCAACCCGTCCGACATGACCGGCCGCATCTACGACACCACCTTCGGTCAGCTGACGATCGACGCCTGGAACAAGGACAGCATCGCCGGACGCTATGCGGGTACGGCGAACGACGGTTCCGACGCCGGACGGATCGAAGGCACGGTGACGCAGGATCTCCGCGACGACAGCGCCAGCTTCAAGGGACATTGGTCCGCCAGGATCGCCGGGCAACGCTGTGCCACCCGGAAAGACGGCACGCACTACTGGGGCACGGCGACGCTCATCTTCAATCGCAGCCGCAACGAGTTCCAGGGTTACTGGGACTATTGCGATGCAGGCGGCGCACCGGAAGGTGCGTGGCACGGGACGCTGATCGGGCGTGATCCGGCCACCGCCACGCCGTGAGCATCGACACATCCCATGCCCTGTCACGCACGCGGGCGATTGGTGATGTCCGTTGTGTCCCATCCTTTCACCCGACCGCGACAGGAGAATCATTCCGATGAGACCCGCCAACACCGCCCCGCTCGTGCCGATGCTGGCGCTCGCCCTGCTCGCCGGTTGCGGGCAGGACACCGCACCGTCGACGAAGACCGCCAGCGGCATGCAAACCGCCATCGAACAGGCCACCGAAGGCGCTACACCGTCCGCTGGCGATGCCCCGCTGAAACCCGGCCAGAGCGTGCAGGGCAGCATCGAGGCAGATGTCGGCAACGGCATGCAGGCCTTCCGCTCGATCGCCACCAAGGTGGCCGACGACATCGGCGCGCAAACCGACAAGGCGCTCGGCACCGGCAAGGGCCAACGCGCGATCGACGATGCCAACCGCAAGCTGGAAAAGCTCGGCGTCGATACGCGCGTCAGCGACGAC
>Ga0073904_10002539_pt1 | contig 13788 bp, 8 predicted proteins | sample KloWWTrecipitate_FD_66668 | JGI IMG/M metagenome (GOLD analysis project Ga0073904, IMG submission 66668) | Active sludge microbial communities from Klosterneuburg, Austria, studying microevolution and ecology of nitrifiers - Klosterneuburg... | ecosystem: Engineered > WWTP > Aerobic digester >...
CGACGCAGACCGGGCAGCGCTCAAGGCCGCTCTTGCCCTGCTCAAGGCCGGCGGGACGATCGGAATGTCGCCCGAGGGCACCCGCAGCCGGACCGGCGCGCTGATCCGGGCGCGCTCGGGGGTGGCCTGGCTGGCCCTGCGGGCCAACACCCCGGTCGTGCCAGTGGCGATCTGGGGAGTGGAGAAGATCAACCGCGAACTCCGCCGGTTGCGCCGGGCACAAGTGCACGCGCGGGTGGGCCCGGCCATCTCCTTTGCTCCCGACCTGAGCGCCGAAGCCGCCACCGAGCAGCTCATGCGGGCGATTGCAGCGCTGCTGCCGGAGGAATACCGGGGGGTGTATGCGTGAAAATCGCCGTCTATGAAAGCAGGCTGGCGAATCTGGGCGGGGGTGGCCGCCACGCTCTGATGGCCGCCCTGGCCCTCGCCGAATCGCACGACGTCGAATTCTGGCACGAGCGCCCGGTCGACTCCGCGCTGTTTCGAGAACGCTGGAATGTGTCCGTTGAGGGCCTGAGAATGCGCGAGGTGCCGGCTGATGACGCCGCGGTCAGCAAGATGACGGCTGGCATGGATGGCTTCATCAATGCCGCGCAAGGCCGTTTCATCCGGCCCCGCGCGAGCCACTCGGCGTTTCTGTCGTTCTTCCCCACCGGGGTAGATCTATCCCTATCCGGACGGACGCGTTGGGCGGCCGGCGCGTTGATCCGGGCTGCCGGCCTTGGCGGGCTTCTGTCGGCGCGCCTGCGCGAGCGCTTGCGCACGCTGCCAACCCAGTCCGAGATTCAAGCTCTGGCCGCCTACGACGCAATCCTCGCCAACTCCTCGTACACCCAGCGTTGGGTGCGGCACTACTGGCATCGGAACAGCCAGGTGCTCCATCCGCCGATCGAGCTGCTCCAGCCCCTTCCAAAAGAGAACCTCATTCTGCACGTCGGGCGCTTTTTTGTGGGCGGGCACAACAAGAAGCATGACGTCATGATCGATGCCTTTCGCGAGCTTCTGGCGCGCCTGCCTGCCAGTGAACACTGGGAGCTTCACCTCGCCGGAAGCATTACGCCGGGAGTCGATCACCAGGCCTATGCGGATCGGATCCGCGACCTCGCCTCCGGCCTGCCCGTGCGCATTCACCAGGCCATTGACCACGCGGCACTTGGGACACTCTTCGGGCGGGCGCGGATCTACTGGCACGCCACTGGCTATGGAGCGGATTTGCGGCGCTCACCGGACCAGGCAGAGCACTTTGGCATGTCGATTGTCGAAGCCATGTCGGCAGGCGCGGTGCCGGTGGTCTTCGCCGAAGGTGGGCCGGCCGAGATCATCCTCCCTGGCAAGGACGGGCTGGTATGGCGCACGCGCGACGCGTTGATCGAGAACACCCTTGAGCTCATCCGGCGCCCGGATCGGCAAGCAGCGATGTCGGCTGCCGCCATCACCCGCAGCCGCGACTTCGAGACACGCGCCTTCATGCGCCGGACGCGCGCACTGTGGGACGGCATCGTGCGCGCCGGGCGGACTTGAGGCGGAACCCGTCGAAGCGTTCGCTCACTTGAGCATCAGCGCCAAAAAGGCCCGGCCCGCTGTGGAGGAATACTCATGCGCGCCAAGATCAGCGGCGGCCCCGCGCGGCCGCGGGAATCCCGATCGATCCACCGCCAAGCCACTCGCCAGGGCATGATCGATCGCGCCGGACGACGAGCCAAGGCCGTAGTTGTAGCCAGGCCCGCCTGGCGCGACGAAAGATGGGTTTCCCGAGAAGGTTGTGCCAAGAAATATGAAGCTTCCAGCCGGAGCCGGAGATCCGTTTGAGTTGGTGTCCTTCGTGTTGCCGAACAGGAGATTCTGGGTAAACGTCAGCGTGTTCAGGGGTTTGACATGCACCGCGGCATTTGTGGCGGCCGGCCAGGCATTGGTGTGATTGGCGATGATGCTGTTGGCAATTCTGGCATGGGCGCCCTTGCTGCCTACCTCGATGAGCAGCACGGCTTGCCCGTCCATGTCTTCACTGACCGTGTTGCGCGCAATCGTGACGTGATTGAGCTCCGCCCGGGTTGCCTGGATCCACACCCCGCCCGCGCCGCCTCCAGCCGGGATAGCCCCAGGCCCCTCTTCGACCCCGTTGTCAGCAACGACGCTGTTTGTGATCATCAGCACGGGCGTGAAACTCCCCCCGATTGCGGTGGAGTTGATCCCACCCCCGCCCGCGGCGCCACGCGTGCCGCTGGAACCTGTCCCCCCGATCGCCCGGTTGTGGACGATGGAAACACGGTCGAGATGGACTTCGGCTTCAATTGCCTCCACGCCGCCGCCGTTGCCCAGCCACCCATTGATCGCGGCGCCTCCGCGGGCCGTGTTGTCACGCACGATCGAATCGCGCAGGGTGAACGTGCCCAGTTCAACCTTGAACGCGCCGCCAAAGGCGCCGCCCGATCGGTTGGCCGCATCACCGCCCTGCGCCAGATTGTTAACAGCCGAGACGTTGTTCAACAAGACCCGGTTCCCCTCGCCCCCAAACGATCCAGCGCCACCCAACCCATCACCTCGTTCGCCGCCACCATCAGCCCCGTCACCGGCCGAGTTGCCGGCGCGCGACACATTGCCATTGAAGTGGAGATACGTACCCGTCATGATCGTGCGGAAACTGTACAAACCGCCGCCGAGTGAATACCCGCCCCGGACAGAGCCCTGGCCCCCCTGCGCCGTATTGCTGATGAACTGAATACTGTCGAGTGAAGCGCTGCCCCAGCGCACGGCCGCGCCGCCTCCGCTGCCCGCGCCGCCGTAGACGTATCCGCTTCCAGATCCCGTGTTCTCGCCAATGGACTCATTGCTGAAGAATACGATGTCTTTCAGGACAATATGGGCGAACTCCGACACGAGTCCGCCGCCGTATGCGTAGTATTTGTCGAATCCCGTGCGAGCAGAGTTGCCTTTCGCCTTGCCGCGCATGATTGTGAAACCCTGCAGGGTGAATCTCGTGAGCGGGCCCGTGCTGGCGACGAACACACCGCGCTGGGTCGTCTGGCCATCCAGGACGGTCAGATTTCGCGCCGGATCCGCAGTGATCCAATTCGTGCTGGTATAGCCGCCATATATCGAGAGACTTTTGTTGACGACACACACGATCCCGGTGGTGCCAAATCCGTAGCCGATGCATGGATCCGCCGCGGCGTTGAACACATAGGTCCCGCTCGCCACCAGGATCGTGTCGCCGTTTGCAGCGCGATTCACCGGATACTGAATGCTTCGGCATGGCAGCGCTTCCGAGCCGCAAGAGACGTTGTCCACGCCAGTTGGCGCGGCGTGCCAGATTGTGGCGGCCGGCGCCGCGGCCGCGCCCCGCGCCGATATGCATGCGGCGAGCATCACCAGGGCCAATATCCATTTCGGGGTCACTCAAGCCACCAGCACACGCGGTGATTATCGTGTCACAGCCTGAGCGCCGCCCGTTTTCGCGCGCAGAAAGGCGAGATCTGAAGGCCGGGCGGCGGAGCGGATCTCGGCCATGTGGAAGAAGAAGTCCGCTATTCGCCCGATTCGGGCATGCGCCGAAGAGCCTGGCTATATACAGCGTTCAACGAATTCTGCTTACCGGCGTACAGGCGCACATAGTGCAACGCTATGCGATGCAGGGCGATCCGAAGGCGCGTGATCAACGGACCTATCAGCGGGATCCGTGACGGTCGCGCATCAAGTTCGACATACACGATGGGATGGTCAAGCGCCCGCTTCATGTCATCCGTCAAGGACGTCGCAGGCGCTGAGACCGCGGGCTGGGCCGCCTGTAACGCTTCAAGCGAGCCCACGCTCGCTTTGCCAAGCGCCCGAAGCTGTAGCTGGGTGGCCGCGAGCTCAGCCGCCGTCTGCTGCAGCAGCAACAGCAGCATATCGTTGAGTTGGGCCTGTCGACTGATTACATCACGCAAGCTGGCGGATTTCTGGCGAGGATCGAGCAGTTCGCCGCGCAGCTTGTTGTGAAACTGGCGCGCGACCTGAATCCCGGCGCCAAGATCATCGCGCGAGACGCTGCCCTGCAGCAACTCAAACTCGATATCGTCGAGCACGTCGGTGGCGGATAGGAGTCGGGTCATGTTTTGAGCGCCGCGGCCATCATGCGCCGCTGGCGGAAGATTGGGAAATCACGCGCCGGTATACCTCGACCATCGCGCGCGCCATTTGGATATGGGTGAAACGTTCGAGCAGCCGGGCACGTCCAGCCAGACCGAATTCGCGAAGCCTGGCCGGCGTACGCAGCAGCGACAAGATAGCCTGTACCAACTGACCCGGCGAAGCAGGATCGACCAGGCTGCCGCTGATCCCGTCATCGATAACCTCAGGGATGCCGCCGGCGCGGCATCCAATCACCGGCTTCGCGAAGTTCATTGCCTCGAGATAGATCAGCCCAAAGGATTCATACAACGACGGCGCGACGAACAGGTCGCACGACTGATAGAGCATCGCGAGCTCGGCATCGCTGACCTGGCCCTTGAACGCAACACGGTCAAGAAGCCCGGGATGGCGCTCGGCGAACCAGTCCGGATACGTTCGGCTGGTGCGCGCAAGAAACCCATCGTTCAGGCTGTTGTCGGCGCCGGCGATGACAAAACGCGCCTGGGGCGCGGCGGCGATCACCTTCGGAATCGCGGCGAACAGATCGGCGATTCCTTTTCTTTTTTCGAGCCGGCCGACGTACAAAATCGTTACCGGCGCATCCGCGGCGCGATCTAGTGGGTATGGACGAGTTGCGCTGTCAGGAACCGGCTCGATCCCATGCGGCACGACCCGCAGATTGGGATGATCCGGTTGAAGGCCGTACACCCGTTGAGCGGTCTCAACGGTTGCCAGCGTGTTTGGGACCAGGAAGCTGGCCCGCTCGATCAGAGCCTGCTCGAGCTCGCCCATCAGGCGCGCGTCCTCGTCCACATCGCGTTGCAAGTCGGCAATCTGGCGCGTGGCCGTCTGGAGGTGCGCAATCACGGGCAACAGGCCGCTTACAGCCGTGACCAGACCATCGACCTGCCAAACCGGAGAATCGACGACCTGCACACCGTCGTTGAGCTTTATCCGGCGCAGTGTTTCGAACACGCGGTGGCTATGGTTCAAGGCATAGTGCAAGCGCGGCAGCCGGCGATACGAGTCATAGCGGTCCAGCCGCATCGCCAGGCGATGGGTGTACGCGCCATCATAGAACGACAGCTTGTCTGTCTCACCCCGCGCGATCACATGCACGCCGTGGCCGAGCGCAAAAAGCCCGCGCGCCAACAGGTTGTTCTTCCGCCCGATACCTTCAGTCTGCTCAGGCGGGTAGTGGGTTGTCAACAGCGCCACGCGCACAGGCGGCTCAGACATCAGGATCTCAGGTCTGTGGCCCTGGACCGGATCCACGCTCGGCTGGCGGGGCGAATCAGTGTTCTGGAAGGGATGAATAGGGAATGTGCTCATGTCAGCGGCGCGCCTGGCTTCTCCTGGTTCGATCAGGCTGCGCGGGCGCAACAACGCGCGCACGGCGCCGCGCAGGCCGTACCAGGGCACCATCACCCGCATCCGCGCCGCCTGCGCGGCATCCAGCTGTTTGCCTCGGCGCAACTGCCCCGCCCAAAGCCATTGGCCGTGGACATAGCGCAGACACCGGCGCAGGATGGCTCCGCCCGTATCGCCGCTGGCGCGTCCATTTCGGATCGCATAGTACACGACGGATCGGGCATGTATCCACCATTTTACGTTGTACGTATGGGCGATCCGGTTTCGATTTGACGCCGGAATGTGATAGACCACGCATTCCTTCACGGGCTGGACGACTTTTCCGGCATTTGCCAGACGAACAGCGATGTCGGTGTCGTCGTACACCCACTGAAACAGCGGGTCGAACCCCCCGACTTCAAGCAGGGCTCGGCGCCGAAAAGCCATGTTCGTGCCCATCATCCGGCCGACCCATAACCGCGCCTCGGTTGAGGGAATCATCCACTCGAGCGGAGATTCCCGCACATCGTGTTGCTCGGCCAGGGATGAAGCCACCCCAATCAGATGCTGGGTGATTGCGCGCAAAGGGTCAACCGCATAGACCCTGCCCCCTGTCGCATCAAGACGCCGGTCGAGAAAAAGGCCGGCCAGTTGTTCCAGCCAGCGGCGTGACGGAACGGCATCGTCGTCAACATAGGCGACAATGTCGCCGCGCGCAGCCAACAGCCCGATATTGCGCGACAGGCCAAGATTCGCCGCCGGGCAACGCAGAACGCGGAGACGGCCGGCGTACTCGGCCAGCACCTCCAACGTGTTGTCGCGAGTGGGTCCCACCACGACGATGAGCTCAAAGTGGGGATAGCTCTGCCCCTCAAGTCCGCGAAGCAGCGCGCGCAGAGGGCCGGCGCGGTCCGTGGTGTTGACGATAACGGAAAACGCCAACGGTCCACCTGGCTCCCCGGGACTGCCGACGGCGTCAATGGTAGTCATACAAAGCCATCAGCTCGAGCGCGCGCAGGTGATCGGCCGAAAGCCGCGCCTCTCTGGAGAGGTCGGACAGGGCGCCGCGCACAACGGCGGCCTCCGACGAGATTGCCTCAGCCAATCGAGCGTCGATGGCCTCGGCGCTGGCATGCCGCGCGCGCGCGTCAGCCGCCAGCCGGGCCAGATCATCGCGCAGCGCGCGCATGTCATTTTCAATGCGTGCTGCCGCGCGCCGCTGCGACGCGGCTCGGTCGGCTTGGGCCATTGTCTGCGCCGTTTTCTGCGTCTGCGCATCCGCTTGCGCCACTTCGGAATAGGCAATAGCCCGGCGAACCAGCCTGGACTGCAGTGCAGCCTGGCCTGCCGCCACCGCCTGAATCTCCAGCAGAGCGGCCGCCAAGACTCGCCCCTCTCGGCCGGACATCGCGTGCCAGGGGCGAATCAGCCAACGCCGGATCAAACGCCGCCACCACGAATCGGACGATGCGGTTGCCGAACGACCGTCCCGCAGCCAGGTTAATGCTTCAAAATGCCGGGTGGCGGCTGCGCCCGCAAATTCCTCCCCTCCGCGCGCGGCGAGCTCCAGGCTGATCAACATTTCGCGCAGGGCCGCCACGGCATCGGAAGATTCAGGTTCGGGCGCAGCGGGTGTGCGCGTCGTTTCATCCGGCAGTTCCAGCGGTTCCGGCGCTGACGGCGGGATTGGCGGATCCGAGGTATCCGCGGCGGGCGCGACAGCGATGTCTGGCAACGGAATTGCCGGCATCGCGACGCCTGATCTTTCTGAAAGCCGGAGGGTTCGATCAAGCGACGCGCGAAGCACGTTGGCGAAGCCCACCCGCAACTGGGTGACGCGTTCGGGGGCGACCGTCCCTCCCTGCTCCAGGCTCATTCGGGCGACCAGATCGGACATCTGGCGGAGTGTCTCCCGCGCGCCAAGGGCGCGCCCGGCGGACTGATCGAAATACGATTCCCGCGTCAGGCTGTCCAGCTCGGCCTGAAAGAATTCCGCCAGATCGCGCGCATGAAAATGCTTGCTGACAAAACGATATCGACTGCGGTGCTGATCGGCTGTATGACGAAGCGGATCGCGCTGCCACTCTGCCCCGCTCAACAAATGGGTAGCGGTCGCGCCAGGGACGAGAATTGTCTCGATGCCCAAACGGCGGGCGCGATAGCAGTAGTCGCTTTCTTCGTAGTAACCCGGATAGAAGCCCTCATCGAAGTCCCCAACGCGGGACTGGGTGGTTCTTAGGATTGCAAACAGCGCACCCGTCACATAGTCTGCGGGAAATGGACCCGGCCCGGGAGGCGCCGTGATGTGCGCGCCGATGGCATCCGGCCGGCGGACGAAGGCGCCGACATGGTTGAGTTGTCCCGTTGCGTCGTAGAGCAGCGCGCCAGCAATCCCGGCGCCGGGGCGCTCCTCCAACCCAGCGCGTAGAGCGTCCAACCAGCCGGCCCCCGGCAGGCAATCCTGATTGAGTAGAACGAGCAGGTCGCCGGTGGCGTTGGCAATACCGACATTCACACCCCCTGCGAAACCCAGATTGACCGGTTGGCGCAGCAAGCGGACAGCCGGATACCGAGACGCAACCAGATCACCCGCGCCATCGGGCGAAGCGTTATCGACGCAGATCACCTCATGCAGGGCGGAGCCCGAATGCCGATAGACAGCATCCAGACATTGGGCAATGACCGGCGTGCCGCGCCAAATCGGAATAATGACGGTTGCGCGCATAAACGCCAATTTTAACGCGGCGAGCCCCGCGGATCGCGCCAGAACTTGCCCGGGCGCTACCGCAACTTCTCAATGTCCAGGATTGAGGCCTTGTTCTTGGTGGCGACCATGACAAGCCTGGCTTGACTCAAGTACACCGGTCGGGAGAAGAATCGGAACCCCGCGACTCTCAACATCTGTTCGAGGCATTCCCGATCCATCACCCACCAGTTGGACCCATCATTGTTCAGCCTGCCTCCACCCACAAATTTCATCAATCCAGATCGTTGATACATGAGTTTCGGCGGAAAGCCCATCCGAACCCGGACGCCATTCAGGATGCTTTCGGGTATTACTTCACCCTCGATCAGAATAGCATCGCGAGTAAGCCGGCCAATATCCTCAATGACCTGAAGTGGATTCTTGAGGTGATAGAAGATCCCGGTAAACACCGTAATGTCAAACTCGCTCCCCAATTCAACAAGGCGATGAGCATCCATGTTCAAGATCTCGAAATCATCCAGACGGTAGATTTCCTTGATTTTGCTCGATTGCGAAAGATACCGGTCCTCGAACTCCAGTCCCACGATCTTTCCCGCCCCCAGATTCTTCAGTTGAATTGGGAAAAAGCCAGCGTTCGTTCCAACATCCAGAGCCGATGCCCCATGCAGATCGGCCGGAAAACAGGCCTTCAAGCGATCCCAAACCCGCTCATGCAGGGCCGGTCCAATTGGTCGGGTATAGACATCGTGGCCGAGGAATATTCTTTGGTACCAGTAATCGTAACCGTTTACAAAGGCCAGCGCATCATCCTTGTTCGGAAAATACGCGGGTACATACCGCCTTGGCATGCTGGAATCGTAGCACGGCACAGCAGGCATGACTCAGACGGCATCAGCCCACACTCGCCCGCGGGCCAGGGTGGTTTCGAGATGCATTCCGCCCCTCAGGGACTTGGTGTCAGAGTCAAGTCAATCGCGCCCAAAAGCAGATTTGCCCGGTCGATTTGCTCGACACCCGTGTCGGGGTCCACGAGCGACGACGTCAGCGTGATCGTCTGCGCTCCGGCAGCAACAGGGAATTCCACAGCGACACGTGTCCCGAACTGGAGGGGCATCACGATCGGCGGACCGGCAGCTGTTTTCACCATCAAGGTGCGCGGGTTCGCGCCCCCTCCCAGTTTGCGATCGTAAGCGCCAACAACCAGGATCTCGAGTCGCGCCAATCCTTTTGTTGGGGATGCCAAATAGAAGGAGGTTGGCACGATCGCCTGACGCTGCGCGCTGTTCCCATTCACCCAGCCAGAAAAGAACGTCTCCTGCATCACCAGCGACGGCGCATAGACCTCGGGCGGAGAACCAACCGCATATACCGTGACCTGCTCGTCATCTCGCACTGGTGTCTCATTACCGAACACCGTGCGCACAAATGTCTGGACGCCAAGATCGGCCCAGCCGCCCCGGTCATAGCCGGACAGGCCATCAGGCTTGTGGACAACCACGTATCGATACCCGTTTCGGGCAAGCTCGAGCCTCGCATTCGCATATCGCGAAGCTGGAGCCCCATTCACCCGGATGTCGGATTCATAGCCAGTACTGTTTGTCGACTCGGCCACAAACTCCGAGAAGACGGGGTGGATGTTGGGGTAGCGGGAGACATGTCCGGTAGCAATGGCTTTGCGGTGGACGAGCTGAAACCACTGATAGCGCGCTGCGTAAGTGATGTACGAACTGGCATAGCCAATCTCGCGTTCGGGGCGAATCGGCAGGTCGAACACCGCATAACGATCGGGATCCTTTGCAATTTCCGCGTAAAAGGCGGGCACAACTGGCGGCTTCCACGGCGTCATGGGCGTGTTCCAGCACTCAACTACAAGCAGGGCAGCGCACACGATCGGCAAAACGCTTCCGACCCGCCGCCAACGCGCCTGAGCCAGTTTCAGGCCCATGCCCGCCAGAATCGCCAGGGCGGTATAGCCAACGATCATGGCTCGGCCGGGCGTCCGCAGAACGTCCAGACCGGGCAAGGAATTGAGAAACGCAAATGGCAGAGCGATCGGCACCTGATGCACAGTGAAACTCGAGATGCCGTTCACTTGCAGCACGGGACCCAGGCTAAACACAAGCGCGAGGGCGAGGACAGCCAGCCAGCGGCCCGAACCCGGCGCGCGCCGGACTACAGCGAAACTCAGCAGCGCCAGCGCCGTCCAGGCCATGAATACAGAGCTCTCGGTCGGACTGCGCCCGATTGCTGTCACAAGCGATGGTTGAAGCACAGGCGCCATACTGCTGTTGAGCCAGGAACGGCCAAACGATCCCGGAAGGATGAATTGCAGGGCGTCGGGCTGATGAATTCGAGATTCGGTGGCCCGGACAATGTCGATGCCACTGGCCGCAACCTGACGCCCGATAAGGCCGACGTATGGCACAACAAAAAGCGCCATAAACAGACTGAGCCTCAAGATGCGCCGCAGTTGCGGCCCTCGCTCCGCATCGGCGCGGTGGATCCACAGCGCGTGGGCGCACAGCGCGGCGGCCAGCAATCCGCCATAGACCATCAGATCCCCGGATACGAAGGCGGCAGCCAGCAGCGTCGCGCCGGCGGCCGGCGACCACTTCCAGTCACGCTCTGGGTCAAGCGCCCGAGAGGTGAGAAGGGCCAGGAGTGGAATCAATCCCAGAAAGACGATATGCAAATGGCCCGCCTCGATAGCGGCCATGCGCAGTGGCGCAAACAGCAAGACGAGCCCCGCGAAAAACGAAGGGGGCCGGGGCAGACCCAGGCAGCGCGCCGTGATGTACATCAACCAGCCGGTTAGGCTCGATCCGAGCAGGATCGCCCCGTTGTAGGTGGCGATGGGCCCCCACAGCGCAAAGGGCAATCCCAGCAGGCCGAGCACCGGGCCGGTAGACGCCGACGCTAAACTCATGCCTACAGGCGCAAAGAGCAGCGTGGTGGACAACAGAGGCTCGCGCCCAGCCAGCGCCTCGCGCAAGTGCCACTGGTTCCACACGTCGAGCAGGGAATCGAAGGCATCGGGCAGCGCGCTGGAAAACGAGCGCGCCAACGGCCAGGTTGCGGCGATGCTGAGCAGCGCGAAGAGGAACAGGACGGCGATATGCTCGCCGATGACCGGGAGCGCGGCGCGCAGGCGTTGTTTCGGCGACAGTTTTTCGGACATGATTCAGGCCGATTTCCGCGTCTGGCGCAATGCCGGAATGCGGCTCAATGGGTCAAGGTTCGAGTTGAAGAACGGGTCGCCCGTCGCGACCATCGGACCGAGGCGCTGATCGGCCAAACGCTGGTCGGCGGGCGTAATAGCGTTGGCCCGGGTCGCGCCCTCATGATGGCGCAGGCGGGCGTACGGCGTGTACATCACGCTGAACCCGGCCGCGCGCAGCCGCAAACACAGATCGACATCCCCAAAGGCGATCGCGAAGCCCTCGTCAAAGCCTCCGACCTGCTCAAACGCGGCGCGGGGGACCAGCATGCAGGCGCCCGTGACTGCGCTCAGTGGTCTGTACCAATTGACTGAGCCAAAGTAGCTGCCCGCGTACATTTCGCGGGCGCCGCTAAAGAGATGCCCCATGCCGACGATGACGCCGGCATGCTGGATTGTTCCATTCGGGTAAAGCAGTTTCGCGCCGACAGCCCCCGCCCCGGGCCGCTCCGCCCAACGTGTCATCTCCTCCAGCCATCCCGGCTCGAGGACCTCGGTGTCGTTGTTCAGGAACAGAAGCAGATTCCCGGTGGCAGCCCGTGCGCCGATGTTGCAGGCGCGAGAATAGTTGAACGGCTGAATATCATCCGTAATGATGGAAACCTTATCGCGCCAAATCGCGTAAACGCCCCGGGTCGCCGGCTCGACACTGCCCGTATCCACCACGATGATCTCGAAATCTGGATACTGTGTGCGCTGGACAAGCGACTCCAGACAACGCGCAAGCAAGGCGCTCTTGTCCCGGCTGGGGATGATGATCGACACCCGCCGCCCGGAGACGGGCCAGGCGAAGCGAAACAGACCCGGCGCGAGCAATTCATACTGAACCTCGCCAAGACCCTGACGGCGCAGATGCGCCGCGACCACACTCGGTTGCAGATCTATCACCCATGGTTTGGCGCCAAGGTTCATGGCGACCGAGCCCGGCAACTGCCGCCAGTGGTAAAGCACCCGCGGAATATGCGCGACTCGCGCGGGACACTCGGTCAGCCGGAGCATGAGGTCCCAATCCTGAGCGCCATCCGTTGCTGGATCAAAACCACCGACGTCCCGCAAAAGACGGGTTCGCACCACCGCGTGCATGAGGGGATTGCCTGAAAGCAAGTGCTCGGGCGCCCAGGTATGCGGCTTGAACCATGGGTCGCTGTGCACGCGGCCATCCGCAGAGACCTTGTCCTGGTCAAAATAGACGATGTCGGTATCAGGTGTCGCGTCCAGGCACTGCCCAACCTCGTACAGCAAATCGGGCTCGATTAGGTCGTCGTGATCGAGCAACACCGCATAGTCGCCTGTTGCGGCGGACAGCGCAGCATTGCTGTTTCCCGAGATGCCGAGATTGACATCGAGCGACACAACCCGGACTCGGTGGTCGTCGGCGCAATATCGGTCCAGCACGTCTCGCACGCCGGTCAGGGTCGAGGCGCCATCCGCAAGCACCAGTTCCCAATCGCCGTATGACTGCGCTCGGACCGATTCGATCATTTCCGCGAGCACGCTGGCGGGCGGATTGAACACCGGGACGACGAAGCTGAAACGTGGGTTTCGATCCTGACGATGGCTGGCGGCGCGCTGCCCCGCCAGGGTGGCCCGAGTGGGGCGATGGGCCACCAGCCAGGCCGGATAGGGATCAACCGCCTTGGTGAAGCCTTCGGGTTTTCGCTCGATCAAACCTCGGCGGTTGCGCGAGAGAGCGGCCCTCAGACCCGCAATGGGCCCGCTGACCTTCTCGACGAGCTGCCGGCGCAGCAAGTCCCGATCATTGGCAATGGCCCCAATGCCGCGCTCATAGGCCGCCACGGCCTCGCCAACGTCTGAAAGCCGCCGAAACCGCAAAGCATGGGACGTGACAAAGCTTGCATCCAACCCCAAGTCGCGAAAAAAACCGCGCCGGGCAAAGGCTTTAGCCCAATTTTCCCAAACGCCATCGGGCGCCGAAAACAGGATGTCGTTGGTCATCGCGCAGATCTTGTCTATCGTTGGCGCGGCTTCCAGAGTATCCGGCACCGGCGCATCGTCCCAGACGACAAGGTCGTAGAAACGACTGAAGGGCTCGGCCAGCGATTGCGCAATCACATACGCGGGAGAAATCGAGGTGGCCGCCTCTGGTCGTTCCGTCTGCCCCCACGCAAGCACGCCGCGATTCCGAAGTTTCTGAACCAGGCTGCCGTCACCGCATGCCAGGACGAGCACATAAGCTGGGCGAATATGGTCGGCGATGACTTGCGCCGCCCGGTCGGAATCAACCAACATCCCACTCTCCGACCATCGTCACCAGGCCATACCTCTCGCGGCTTGCGCCCGGGAAGACTTGAAACGCGTAGAGCCGATCGTGATAGGCGTACATCTTTGAGTCTTCACGATTGTGGCTGGCGACTGACACCACGTAGCCACCCTCGAGCAGCGG
>Ga0073904_10002541_pt1 | contig 13782 bp, 9 predicted proteins | sample KloWWTrecipitate_FD_66668 | JGI IMG/M metagenome (GOLD analysis project Ga0073904, IMG submission 66668) | Active sludge microbial communities from Klosterneuburg, Austria, studying microevolution and ecology of nitrifiers - Klosterneuburg... | ecosystem: Engineered > WWTP > Aerobic digester >...
GAGCGGCGTGTCTCGCGGCTCATCACCTTTCTCCCCGGCACCCCGCTCGACCGGACAGTTTCCACCGGGCCGCAGCGCGAACGGATCGGCGAGGTCTTGGCGAAACTACGCCACGCCATGGCCGATTTTTCTCATCCAGCAGACAGTCGGGCACTGGCCTGGGACGTGACCCATCTGCTCGATCTCTCCGATCTAATGAGTTTCATTCCAGCAGGGGGCAAGCGCGCATGGACTGTCCGTGCGCTGGAGCGGTTTGCAGAGATCAAGCCGCGGCTCGACCTGTGCCGGCGGCAGGTGCTCCACAACGATTTCAATACGTCGAACCTGGTTGTTGATCAGGCCAGCCCAAAGTTCCTGACTGGCGTCATCGACTTCGGCGATGCGGTTCGCACTGCCATCGCCGTCGATGTCTCCACGGCTCTGATGAATCAGATGCCCAAAACCTTCGACCACCGAAACCGGCGTGACCTCTTCGACGAACCGCGCGACGTTCTGCGCGGCTATCTCCGCCACGCAGAACTGACGGACGAGGAGTTCCAACTCATCCCGTTCCTGGCACAGGGCCGACTTGCCGTGCGCGCGCTTCTGACCTGCTGGCGCGCCCAGCTCTTTCCAGAGAACAGCCGCTACATCCTGCGAAACACCGAAGCGGGGTGGGCTCACCTGGAGTGGTTCAACGCGATGTCGACCGCACAAATATCAGACCTTCTGACCCGAGAGGAACCGTAATGTCCGAGCAAGCGACTACCTTGCCCAAGGGCTTCCGTGGCGACATGGCGAATGGCTTCAATCCGCAGGATGCGGCCCACCTCCCAAGTGAAGATACGGCGCATGTGGCCAGGCGGCAGAGGCTGCTCGGCCCCGCTTATCGGCTCTTCTACAAGTCGCCGGTGCAGATCTCACGTGCCAAGGGCGTCTTTCTCTATGACAAGCATGGCAATGAATATTTGGACGCCTATAACAACGTGGTATCGCTGGGACACGCACATCCGCGCGTCGTCGCAGCAATCCAGAAGCAGCTCGAGACGCTCTGCACCCACACGCGCTACATGCAGGAGCCCCTTCTGGACTACGCCGAAGCTCTGATCGGCACCTTCGGTGGTGAACTCGGCCGCACCGGATGCGCGATGTTCACCTGCACGGGTTCGGAAGCCAACGATCTTGCCTTGCGCATCGCCCGTTACCACACGGGCAAGACCGGCGTTATTGTCTCGGCCGAGGCCTATCACGGCAATAGCGGCGCGGTGGCGGCGATCTCGCCATCACTCGGCAAGAAGTCGGTCCTCGATCCCTTTCTTCGCACCGTGGCTGCGCCAGATTCCTATCGCCTCCCCGTCGCCGAAATCGGCCGGCGGATGGCGGAGGATGTTGCCCGGCAGATTGCCGACCTTGAAAGGCACGGCGACGGCTTGGCCGCATTCATCGCCGATTCCGTCTTCTCTTCCGATGGTCTGTATGTCGATCCCACCGACGTGCTGGCGCCGGTGGCCGACATCGTCCGCAAGGCCGGAGGCCTCTTCATCGCCGACGAGGTGCAATCCGGTTTCGGACGGACCGGTACCCACCTTTGGGGACACGCCCGCCACAAGGTCGATCCGGATATCGTCACTCTCGGGAAGCCAATGGGCAACGGCTACCCCGTAGCGGGTCTGGTGGTGCGGCCCGAACTGGTTGCCGAATTTGGGGCCAGCATGCGCTACTTCAACACGTTTGGCGGAAATTCCGTCGCCATCGCCGCTGCGCGGGCCGTGCTCGACACGATCCTCGAAGAGAATCTGATGGACAACGCCACCAGGGTTGGCAGTCAAATCCTCGACGGCCTCCGCGAGCTGCAGAACAAATTCGAATTCGTCGGTGATGTGCGTGGGGCGGGCCTCTATTTTGCCGTCGAACTCGTCAAGGATCGCGACGGAAAAGTCCCGGACATGGATCGTGCGCTCGCGGCCGTCAATGCTCTGCGCGACCAGCGCATTCTCATCTCCGCCACAGGGGCCGACGCCCATATTCTCAAGATCAGGCCCCCGCTTGTCTTCACCTCGGCCAATGCCGGGCGTCTGCTCGAAGGTGTCGACAATGCCCTGCGGGCGGTGCAGACCTAGGAGTATCCATTGCCGGCGCAGCGGTACCAACACCTGCGCGCGCAGCATCATCAACGACCAGGGCCATGAAGCAAGTTCAGGATCTCGACGCCAACGCCGAACCCGTGCCCCTTAGCGCCGTCGAGATCCTGGTGCAGGACTTGCGACGAAGGATCCTGTCGGGGGACTTCCGGCCCGGCGAGTTTCTTCGCGACGCCAGGATGTGCCACGAGCATTCGACCTCACGGCACACCTACCGCACCGCGGCCCAGGCGCTCGTGACCCAGGGCTTGCTGCGCCAGATCCCCAACCGCGGGTTCATGCTGCCCGAATTCGGGCCGGACGACATTGTCGACATTACGCGCGTGCGCGGCGCCATAGAGGGCGAAGCCATCCGTTTGATCGTGCTGACCGGGGTCATTCCGCCCATGGCGCTTGAGGCAGTCCAGGTCATGCATACCTCGACCCTGTCCTCGAACAAGTCCGCGCTGGTTACCGCAGACCGCGACTTCCATCGCGCCATTGTCGCGGCGAGCGGGAGCACGCGCCTCATGCGCACCTATTCAGGGCTCGAAGGGGAGATCGAGCTTCTCCTCGTCCAGCGGCAGGATTTTTACGGCACGGCCGAGGAGATGGCGTCAGAGCACGAGCGGCTTATCAGCAGCCTCAGAAGCCGCCACTATGAGACGGCACGGGTGGCCTTCACTGAGCACTGGGCGGACCTCCAGATCAAGCTGCTCGATCCGCGGTAACGGCGTGGGGCATCATCGCTGATCCTATTTGTCCAGCATGCTATAGTACCGAAGCGCCAGGGGCAGGAACTAGGGCTTCCATTAAATGCGGGAGCGAATGGAAGCTCAGTTCGCTGTAGACGGTTTTGCCCCAGCCATTGCCGAGCATGTGGTTGGCGATCCGCTGCCCAGCTGGACCGGGCAACGCTTGCCGGCCGTTGCAAGGACAAGATCAGCGTTGAGACTCGTAGAGCCACCCCGATGATCGCCACTTCAGTGGAGGAGGAAATATCGTCAGCGCTGGTCCCGATCGAACGGGCCTCATCCCACCAAAAGGGGCGGCGACGGCATCATTGGTAAAGAAGGGCGCGCTGAACCCAGACGTGTCGTGACTCTCATTGGTATAGGATCCGAAGCCCAGCCAACGACAACACGACATCGACCGGCCGCCGCCATGCAAGTTCAGAGAACGAGGGATCGCTGCGACGTACCGGCAGCGCCCACTCAACGAGCGGGACGCGCCGGGGTCAATCCTTCACCGCTACCCGCATGCCCTTCCTCGAACGTTTGGTCAACGGTAGCCCCAAAAAGTGCGGGCGCGGTCGAGTTCGATCAACGAGTTATGCAGCCTCGGTTCCTCCGGCTTTCGTGGAGAGTTGCGGCGACCGATCTCATAGGCCACCTGACCATCAGTTGAGCGCGCCGATATGCAGCGCCTTGACCTCGAGATACTCCTCGATGCCGAGTTGCGAGCCTTCGCGGCCCAGGCCAGACTGCTTCACGCCGCCAAACGGCGCCACCTCGGTGGAAATCGATCCTGTATTGAGCCCGATCATGCCGAACTCCAGCGCCTCGGCAACGCGCCAGGAACGCTTGAAGTTGTCGGTGTAGAAATAGGCGGAGAGACCAAAGGGTGTGCCGTTTGCGATGGCGATGGCCTCTTCTTCAGTCTCGAAGCGAAACAGCGGGGCCACCGGGCCAAAGGTCTCTTCGGAGGCAAGGAGCATATCCGTTGTCGCCTCGCCGAGCACAGTTGGACGAGCGTACTGCTTGCCGTCGGGCATGGTTTCGCTCTGCGCCAGGATACAGGCGCCCCTGCTCAGAGCGTCGGCAATGTGCCGTTCGATCTTTTCAAGCGCCGGGGCGTTGATCATGGGGCCGATTTCGACGCCTTCATCGGTGCCGGGACCCACCTTCATCGCTGCGACCCGGGCTGCAAGCCTGGTTGAGAACGCGTCATAGATGCCCGACTGCACCAAAATGCGGTTGGCGCAGACGCAGGTCTGCCCACCATTGCGGAATTTGGAGTTGATCGCCCCTTCGACGGCCAGATCGACATCGGCATCATCGAACACGATGAACGGCGCATTGCCGCCCAGCTCGAGGCTGAGCCGCTTGATACTGTCCGCCGCCCCCTTCATCAGCAGCGAACCGACGCGGGTCGATCCGGTGAAGGAAATCTTTCGTACCGTTTCATTGGCCATCAATTCCTTGCCGATCTCGCCCGGCATACCGGTGACAATGTTGATGACGCCTGGCGGTATGCCGGCCCGCTCCGCCAGCACACCAAGCGCCAACGCCGAAAAGGGTGTAAAGTCCGATGGCTTGATCACCACCGTACAGCCGGCCGCCAGTGCCGGCGCCACCTTGCGGGTGATTGTCGCATTGGGGAAATTCCACGGCGTGATGATGGCGCAGACACCAATCGCTTCTTTCAGCACAAGGATACGACGATCCGCACCCGGCGAGGGAATACTCGACCCGTTGATGCGCCGGGCTTCCTCGGAAAACCATTTGATAAACGACGCGCCGTAACGGATTTCCGCCGCCGACTCGGCGAGCGGCTTGCCCTGCTCAAGCGTCAGCAGCAGCGCCAGATCCTGCTGGTGCTGAATCACCAGGTCATGCCAGCGTTCCAGCAGTACCGCGCGCTCGGCATGGGTTTTTTTCTTCCAGCTCTTGAAGGCCACCTCGGCTGCGGCGATTGCGGCGCGCGTCTCTTCGATGCCCATATCTGGAACGGTGCCCAAGACCTTGAGCGTGGCCGGATCAACAACGTCGACCACCGATGTGCTGGCGGCATCGCGCCAGGCGCCGCCAACGAGGCCCTGCTGGCGGAACAGGTCCGCGTCGCTCAGGAAGCCGATTTTTGCCACTGCATTCATGATGTTCCTCCGTCCTTTCGACAGGACCGCGGACGCGGGCCTGCCCTTGTTGAATTCGGTAGTGCCGGCCCTTGCCGCTCGCCACAGGGGCGCCGCAGGGCAAGCGTCATGGAATGATAGGGGAGTTAGCGCCGCATTTTTCATTGAAGATGAATGGCGCTACGGTGTTGCATCCCGTTGGAATGGGTCATCAAAGGCGATTATACCGCCTCCCCACGGCCGACGATTAGTCCTCGCGCAATTACGCAAACTCTGGTGCTTCGTTGGTGTCGCTACGCGCCGACATGTCCGGCCTTCATGACAATGCCGCGAAATTCACCTCAACCGTCAGCCAGGCTAGCGCATTACCGGCGGCGCACGGAGGGTTGGGCGACGGGCAATCAACGCAAAACTCAATACAAGCCGACAATCAAAATCTTCGCCGGAACTCCGGGGGCAATTCAGCAGAGAAAACTTCTCTACTCCACTAGCCTGATGCCAACCAGCTGGCTTGAGGAGACGCACCATGAACACGCACCGCATTGCCCTGATCCCCGGAGATGGAATTGGTCCCGCCGTCACGGACGCCGCATGGGCGGTCCTCTCGGCGGCTGGCACCAGTGCCGAACTCGAGAGCGTTAGATTTGATTGGTCTTGCGCCCACTACGAGCAGACCGGGGCTATGATGCCCGTCGACGGCATCGAAACGCTGCGGGCATTCGATGCCATTTTGCTGGGCGCTGTGGGATGGCCGGCGGAGGTACCGGATTCGGTTTCCCTGCATGGCCTGCTCCTACCGATCCGCAAGGCCTTCGTCCAATACGCCAACATCCGTCCCCACCGGCTGCTGCGCGGCGTTCAGGGACCGCTCAAGTCAGACAATTTCGATATCCTGTGCGTTCGCGAGAATACCGAAGGCGAATATTCAGGTGCCGGGGGACGGGTGCACCAGGGGACAAGCGATGAGGTCGCTGTCGAAACGTCCATTTTTACCCACAAGGGCGTCGAACGCATCCTGCGTTTCGGCTTCGAGCAGGCCCGCACGCGCCGTGGCAAGCTCGCGTCGGTAACGAAATCCAACGCCCAGAGGCATTCCATGGTGTTCTGGGACGAGATCACCGCCAAGGTCGCGGCAGACTATCCCGATGTGGAAGTCTCCAGCTACCACATCGACGCCATGGCTGCGCGCATGGTCATGTCGCCTGAAAGCCTCGATGTCATCGTGGCCTCCAACCTGTTTGGCGACATCCTGACCGATCTGGGCGCCGCAATTCAGGGGGGACTGGGCTTTGCTGCGTCCGCCAACATCAATCCGGACCGCACCGCGCCCTCAATGTTCGAACCAGTCCACGGTTCGGCGCCAGACATCGCCCATCTTGGCATTGCCAACCCGATGGCCGCCATCTGGTCCGGCGCGATGATGCTGGAGCATCTCGGCGAGACGGTCGCCGCTTCACGCGTAATGGCTGCGCTTGAAACGGTTACTGCAGGCGGAGTCGGCACCGTGCCCGGCAAGGACAAGACCGACACGATCACCGCGGCGGTCCTTGGCGCGCTGCGATGATCTGGCACGATTGATACTAGGCCGAGGAAAAAGCGGATCACACCGTCAGCAATAAATCGGCTAGGCACCTGCTTGGCACAAACGCGCCTGTGGAGGTCCACGGAGGGGCCCGCCGTTCAACATGGCGCTGTCGTGACGCTGGTGCAGACCGTCCGCGATCTCCGATGCGAATGGGACCGGTCAGAAGTAGCCTAGGATAGACTTGATCTCGAGATACTCTAACATGCCCTCAAGACCATATTCACGTCCGTTTCCGGACTGCTTGTAGCCGCCAAACGGAGCGTGCGGATCCCAGGCTGGGTAGTTAATATGCACCTGACCGGAGCGGATCCGCGTCGCAACATCCCTGACCGCATCCATATCCCCACCCTGCACATGGGCGCCCAGGCCGTACACCGTGTCATTTGCGATGGTCACCGCCTCCTCGATCGTATCGTAGGGGATGATGCAGAGAACCGGCCCGAAGACTTCCTCCTGGGCAATGCGCATGCTCGTATGAACGTCGGAAAAGATAGTCGGCTTTACAAAGAGCCCAACGTTCAGATCGCCCGCCCGACCCGGTCCGCCAGTGAGGAGCCTGGCGCCATCAGCAATGCCGACACCGATCATGGTTTGAATGCGGTCGAATTGGGCGCGGTTGGCGATTGCGCCGTGCGTGGTAGCCCCAGAAAGCGGATCACCGACGACGATTTGAGCTGCCGCCCTCCTGGCGATTGCCTCAACCTCCGGCAGCCGCGCGCGTGGCACGATCATGCGCGTCGGGGCGCTGCATGACTGCCCAAGATTGCGGAAGGCGGCGGCCACGCCCAGGGAAATTGCGCGATCGAGATCGGCATCGGGTAGGATCACATTTGGCGACTTGCCGCCGAGTTCCTGCGCGACACGCTTGACCGTCGGCGCTGCCGCCTGGGCCACAGCAATGCCCGCGCGGGTGGAGCCGGTAATGGAGATCATGTCGACATCCGGATGGGAGGCGAGAACCGCACCGACGCCAGGACCGTCACCTTGCACGAGGTTGAAAACCCCGGCGGGGAAGCCGGCATCCTCGATCGCCTCGGCGAACAGCAGAGCGCTTAGCGGAGAAAGCTCACTGGGCTTTAGCACTACGGTGCAGCCGGCCGCAAGCGCCGGGGCAACCTTGGCGGTGACCTGGTACAGCGGCCAGTTCCATGGCGTGATCAAGGCGCAGACGCCGATCGCCTCGTGGGCGATGGCGGTTTGACCGCGTTGTTTGACGAAGGAGAACGTCGCCAGGAGCTCGCTGGCGACTTTCACATGGGCGATCGCCAGGGGCACCTGCGCGGTGCGCGCATAGCCAATCGCTGCGCCCATTTCGAGGCTCATGCATTGTGCTAGCAGTTCACCCCGCGCCTCCAGTAATGCCCACAGGCGATCGAGCAAAGCCGCTCGGGAGGCGGGCTCGCTGTGGCTCCAGCTGGCGAACGCCTTTCTTGCTGCCGCGACGGCCGCGTCAACGTCATCGCTATCGCCGAGGGGGACCTGGCACACATTCTCTTCCGTAGCCGGGTTCACCAGGGCGCCGCGAGCGGCGCCACGTGGCTCAACCCATCTGCCATCAATAAAGAACTTGTCCAGATGGCCGTTGCTGGACAGGTGTGCGAGGGTCGTCATCATCCAACAAGGTCCTTCATGCCGCAGTATCGGGGAGTAGTCGCGTGGGCTTACCAGCCGCGCATCCGCTGCCAGCGCGCTTCAATCACGGGGCTGTCCCCGTTTACTACACTGTAGAACTCATGCTGAGCGGCCATGGCGCAGGCGTGATTGGGGAGTATCCGGACGCGCGATCCGAGCGGCAGGTCTGGCATCGACTTTCCAGATCCGGGACGGATGGCAAGAATTCCGTGCTCCTGACTGGCTTGGGCCACGATCACGTCGTCAAGCGCCCTGCCCTTCTCGTCGCAGACAACGCCGTAGCCCTGGTCGATCTGCTGATTTGCTGTGCCCCGGTCGCGTGAGAGTGCCATCCATCCAGCGTCGACCAGCACCCAGCCCTTTTCGGGCTTGGACCCGATCACCGTGGCCAACACGGAAACCGCGATATCCTCACGGGCGCAGACGCCAATCCCATGCTGGACAAGATCGAAGAACATATAAACCCCAGCACGCAACTCGGTGATGCCATCGAGATTCTGGGCGAAATGAGCGGTCGGCGTCGAGCCTATGCTGACGATGGGACAGGCGTGGCCTTGTGCACGCAGGATTTCGGTAGCGCGCACGGTTGCGGCTCGCTCGTTCTCCGCCGCTATGACCAACGCCTCGGGTGTGTTCAGGCCATAAGACTCGCCCGCATGGGCGAGGACGCCGACAAGCCTTGCACCGGCCGAGACGACCCTGTCGGCCACTTCAAGCAGCTTCGGATCATCTGGCTTGAGACCGCCGCGATGATCATCGCAGTCAAGCTCGATGAAAACGGTTGGCTGAACGCCAGTGGCCTCGTGCACATCGGCCAGGGCATCGGCCTGCTCGACAGAATCCAGCAGCAGTTTCACGTCGGCGCCGGTGCGGCGACAAAGCTCCATGGCACGCCCTGCCGATGCCGGTGATAGGCCTACCGCGTAGGTTATGTCGCGAAAACCGTGATCTGCGAAATACTCCGCCTCGGCTATGGTCGAAACGGTGATCGGACCTGGTTCGCCGGGAAAAGCGCAGTGCGCCACGTCGATGCTCTTGGCCGTCTTCATATGCGGGCGCAGCACCACGCCCAGCGCCTTGGCGCGCTCATCCAGTTTCTGGACGTTGCGCTCGAGCCGCCCGCGATCCAGGAGCAGTGCCGGGGTAACCAGGGCGTAGATCGTCTCCGCCTTCCCAGTCACTGCACGGTTTACTGACATCTTGTTCATCATCTGGTTTCCTAAGTGAACGGCTGATTTTCCAACGCATACATTTGGGTTGCGCCTTCCGAGACGCGGCACTGCCCTTCACCATGGCGGTCGCCGAGCTAACCCTCTAAAGGCCCAGGGCTCGAGCCAGTCGCCCAAGCCATCTTCGGCACTGACGTCGATGCGAAAGAATTGATTATGGAATGCGTCGGACGGATTAAGGTGTCTCGCTCGAGTTGAGGGACCATAGGAAGTGCCGATGTTGTCGGACCTTAGAATGCTCTTGGACTGGCGGATTTCGCTGCCGTTTTTCTCCTCTATTCGGCGGGGATCATCCGTATTGGGCCATCCATCGGCACGGAATTTCAAAAACCCTCGGGATGGGCTGCCCGCCTTGCACAGCTCGGTCGGTGGCTCACTCGCCTTAGCGAGGCCGGCAATTCTTATTGGCCGGCAGGGACGCGGTTCGGGATAGCGACGCGCCCGGCAACACCTAGTGCCACCATTGGCATGGACTGCCCGTTAGTGCGTCCCCACCCGGAGTGGCCGCTCAGTAGCGTTGCTTCCTGGTGCTGGCGCGCAATTGAAGGTGGCGGACGAATGGCGGGATCATTTCAATTCACCACTTTGCCTAAGCGTGCCTCCGACGATTGGAACTTCTGCGCCAGCGGGGTCATAGAGGTGCATGCGCTTTAGATATTCAGCATAGTCCTTGACCTCCCGCGCCGTGCGCGACTTATCCCAGCCTAGGATTTCCCCGGCGATTTCAGCAACCCATGGTGCTTCAGCCAGCCCCATGCCGGCCGACCACCCCATATGCAGGCGACGAAACATCAAGTCGACCAAGCTTCGTGGCGTCGCCTCTCGTGCAGCGTTGCGGACCTCCTCGGGCGTCACCGTCGGCACAAAATTTTCAAACAGCTGCCATGTTCGTCCGGTTGGCGGCAACTTGGCGGCATATGATAGCTGCTTTGCGGCGCCGCTGGGGGAGAGATATGCTTTGGCGATCGCCATCGCGTCTTGCCCGGCCGATCGATGACTGTTGAGCGGTCCGCCGGTCATCGCGTACAAACCAGGCATCCCTTGATCGGCCAGATCGTGCATAACGCGTCTCCTCAAGCCATGACCGACAGATTTGGTCAAAGGTCGAACCCCCGCCCACGAGAAAATCACGTGTTCGCGGCGAAGCCCCATCCCTGGCATCCAGTACGCCGCCTCATCCAAAATCCAGTCTATGTCCGCCTCTGTTGGTCGGATGTCGTCTAGGCTACCTTCATACGGCGTTTCGGTGGGACCAAGATAGTGAAGATTGCCCCATGGCAAGATATACATGTACTCGTTTTTGCGGTTGTACCAGACGCATGATTTATTTCTGCAATGCTCTGGCAGTTGGAGCATTACATGAACGCCCTTGGTTCCCGCGATCATTTGGGGCGCCTGCCGGGGTGCCATACGATTGACCTCGTCGATCCAGACGCCGGCCATACTAAAGACCATGCGGCACTTTATAGTTGCTTCCGATTCACCCGCGCCGGTGCCGGACTCAACTATAGTTGCCTTCCAATTCCCATCGGGTTTCTGTTCCAGTCGGGACAAAGCGGCATAGTTTAAGGTCAACGCGCCAAGATTTTTAGCATCCAGAACCGTGTCCACCACGATGCGCTCGGGTGAACGGTAGAGAAAATGATCGATGATCGCGATGGAGGAGATCCTCTCTGGTTCGCGCATCCACTCCACAATTGGCATGTTCTTGGCTTCACGCCCCGGAACCCGGCGGTAATTCAGCTTTTGCCCGCCTGTGCCCAACAACTGAAGCAGGAGTACCCCCGCATCAAACTGCCAGGGTTTGACTGATCCGCCCTTTATGATCGGAAAGACGAACCCCGTCCGCGCAAGACGATCCGGCGTCTCGCGCGCAAACTGGGCTCTGTTGGAGAGTGCCGCCTTGGCCATCCGGCAGCCAGAAATGAAACGCCCTGGCCGCAACAGGGGATCCCATGGAGAATGTCCCAATGCCAGGTAATTCATACCGTTTCCGAGACTGCGGCTGGAGCGACTGCTTGAACCCGAGCCAAAGTCACCCTTATCGATAAGCAGTACCGAATAGCCGGCTGACGCCAGATGTTGCGCAGTGGCGGAACCGTTGATCCCGCCGCCGACAACAAGTACGTCGAACTCACGGCCATCCAACCCATTAAGCTCAGATTGGGACATGTTGCTGTAGTCTCCTGATCATATTGTAATCTTGGCCGCATACAACACCTCTGGAGGTGGCGGCAGCGGCCTCACGGGCGCTGGCCTCCCACCAGTAAGGCGTGTCCTTGTCGGCGACCTTGGCTCGTTCACTTGGCTGGTTTCCGTTCGGTTTGGGGTGGCCGAGCGATCAGATCTGATCGCCGCGCACGTCCAGCGCGTCGCGCAGACCATCGCCAATGAAGTTGAAGCTTGTCACAGCGATGGTGATCATGGCACCAGGAATGATGGCCAACCAAGGTGCATTGCCCAGATACTGCTGCGCCCCTTCGAGCATGTTGCCCCAGCTCGGAATGGGCGGCTGAATGCCATAACCCAGGAAGCTGATATAGGCTTCGAGAAGGATGGCATGGGCGACGGTCAAGGTCGCGGCGACAATGATCGGACCCATGGCGTTGGGCAGGATTTCGCGGAACATCAGGTGCGTTCCACTCAGCCCCAGCATGCGACCGGCCTGAACGAACTCCCGTTCGCGCAGCGAGCGCACCTCGGCCTCGACGATGCGGGCCACATCCATCCAACTGGTCACCGCAATGATGACGGTGACCATCAAGGGACTGGGCCGCAAAGCCGCAGCCAATGCAAGCAGCAGGAAAATGGACGGAAAGGAGAGAAACCCATCGACCAGGCGCATCAGTACCGCGCCGATCCAGCCGCCGCGATAGCCGGCGATGACACCGACAACCGTGCCCACCAGGGTTGACAGCAGCATGGCAGAAAAGCCGACAAGGAGCGATATGCGTCCGGCCTCGAAGAGCCGGGCGGCAACGTCGCGCCCCAGCGGGTCGGTGCCGAAGATGTGGCCGCCGGTGAAGGGTGGTGCAAAGCGGGCGCGCAGGTCGATGTAGAGCGAGTCATAGGGCAGCAGGAAGGGCGCGAAGATACATGCCAGTACCAGGCAGGTGATCATCACCAGCCCGATCAGGGCCAGATGATGGCGCGCGAAGCGGTGCGCTGCGCGACTTTGCCACCAGGGAGTGCGGCCTTTTTGTGCGGCGATTGCGGTCATGGCGGTGTCTCCTGTTGAGCGTTCAAGCCAGGCGAATGCGCGGGTCGACGATTGCGAGGACAACGTCCGCAACCAGGCTGCCGAGGATGACCAGGATGGCCGAGAACATCAGCAGGCCCATCACCACCGGATAGTCGCTGTAGCCGAGGCTATCGAGGAAGAGGCGGCCCATGCCGGGCCAGGTGAAGACGGTCTCGGTGACAAGAGCCCCGGTCAGGATGCTGGGGAGCTGTATGCCCGCCAGGGTGATCATCGGCAAAAGCGCATTGCCCACGACATGCTTGAGGATCACGCGGCGTTCGCTGAGCCCTTTGGCACGGGCGGTCTTGACGTATTCCTGGCTGATGGCGTCCAGCGTTGCCGACCGCATGTAGCGGCTCCAGATGGCAATGTGGACCAGAGCCAGCACGATGCTGGGCAGGATCAGGTGGTGCAGGTAGTCGAGGGGCGACGCGTCGCCGATCGCATACATGTTGCCCGCGGGTAGCCACTTGAGCTCCAGCGCAAAGACGTAGATTCCGACAAGCCCGAACCAGAAAGTCGGGATCGACAATGCGACCATGGCGCCGACCGTCGCCGCATAGTCGAATATGGAATAACGGTGTGTCGCGCTGCGGATACCGATCCAGGTCCCGACGGCAATGGCAATCGCGGTGGAGCTGCCCATCAGTAGCAGCGTTGCGAAGATGTGTCGGCCGATGACGTCGAGGACTGGCACACCATCGCGGAACGAATGACCCCAATCGCCCTGCAGAAGCCGCCAGGCCCAATCGAAATACTGGACCCAAAGCGGCCGGTTCAATCCCAGTTGCTCGGTGATCCGGGCCAGGTCGTCCTGGGTCATGCCGGGATCCAGTCCGTACTGGGCCATTGGCCCGCCTGGAATGAGATTGAGAACGCCGAAGCCGATGATCGAGACGATCACCAGCAGCACCAGGCTCTGGAAAAGACGGTTGATCAGGAAGCTACGCATTCAGTCCTCCATTATACCCTGCCGTGGTCGTCGTTTGCCGCCGCCCGCAGTGTGCGGGCGGCGGAGACTAGCGTCAGGCCTGCCAGTACCAGGCAGCGGCGTTCCAGGACTCGGTGCGGGTATTGGAGTTGGCGACGAAACCCTGAAGGCCCGCCTTGTGCCCGTAGACATTCGTGTCCGCGTACAGCGG
>Ga0073904_10002549_pt1 | contig 13764 bp, 10 predicted proteins | sample KloWWTrecipitate_FD_66668 | JGI IMG/M metagenome (GOLD analysis project Ga0073904, IMG submission 66668) | Active sludge microbial communities from Klosterneuburg, Austria, studying microevolution and ecology of nitrifiers - Klosterneuburg... | ecosystem: Engineered > WWTP > Aerobic digester >...
CAGATGATGGTGTCGGCCCAGATGATGGTGTCGGCCCAGATGATGGTGTCGGCCCAGATGATGGTGTCGGCCCAGATGATGGTGTCGGCCCAGATGATGGTGTCGGGGAGAACGCGGCCCTCTGCCCAGATGATGGTTTGCGGCATCACGCCTGCGAAGGCCGATCCCCAGAAGTCACTGTGGGAGTAACTGCGCGGCGCGACCTGGCCCGTGAGCACCCCCTCCAAACGCAGGCGTCCAGCTCCTCCGGCCACCAGCCCCTCGTTCGGCAGGAACTCCGCACTCCCCTGGAGGGCCAGTTTCACCAGCAGGGGCGTCAGCGTCGGCTTCGACTCCAGCAGCAGCGCCACCGCGCCACTCACCACCGCCGCCGACATGCTCGTGCCGCTCATCGAGAAGTAGTCCATCGGCCCGGGGCCGTCCACCAGCCGATCCGGGAACTGCTGCATCAGCGCCCCACCGGCCGCCGCCGTCGACAGGATGCGACTGCCCGGCGCCACCAGGTCCGGCTTGACAATGTGATCCACCATCGTCGGCCCGCGCGAACTCCACGGCGCCACCTCGTCGTCGCTCGGATCGGCGGTGCCCTGCGTGCGCAGGGCACCGACCGTAATCACGAACGGCGAGATGCCGGGGGAGGTCACGCTGCCGAGCACCGTCCGGCCATCCTCGGCCTGACCGAGATTGCCCGCCGATGCCACCACCACCAGGCCCGCGCGCGCGGCGCGCTCCACGGCCTGACACAAGGGATCGTCACGGTAGCTCTGCGTCGGCGCCGTGCCGAGCGACAGGTTCAGCACCCGAATCGCGTAGCGCTGCCGGTTCTGCACGGCCCAGTCGATCGCCGCGATGACGTCGCTCACCCGGCCCGCGCCGTCCGCGCCCAGCACCTTCAGGTTCAGCAGATGCGCCCCCGGCGCCATGCCGCTGTCCGCACCCTGCATCACGCGGCCCAGGCTCCGCGCCCCCACGATGCCCGCGATGTGCGTGCCGTGCCCGTACCGGTCCACACCACGCCCCCGCTCGTCCGTGAAATCCAGATTGACCACCACCCGGCCCGCCAGAGCCGGGTGCGCCGCCACGCCCGAATCGATAATGGCCACGCCCACGCCGCGGCCCGTCGTCCGCCCCAGCGTGGTGACCAGGCCCGCCCACGCCGCCTGAGCGCCGGTCGTCTCCGCGGTTACGGCCATCTGCGACCGCACCACCGCGTCGGCCGATACCGAATCGACCTCCGCGTCGGCAGCCAGAGCGTCCAGCGCCGCTGAGGTGGCCGACAGCACCGCGCCGGTCGCCAGCGTCTTCCTGACGACCAGGCCGTGACGGCGCGCAAGGCGATCGATGCGCTCCGGCGTGCCGCTGACGATGACATCCACCACCTCCGACGATCCGGACGCCAGATGGGCCCGCAAGTCGGAAGACAGGCGCGCCCGGCGCGGGGCGGCGTCCGACGACGCGGCCACGCCAACCAGGGCGAAGACGAGGGCGAAGGAAATGAAACTCTGCCAGGTCGACCGAATCATGCCCGGGGAGGCGGTGTGGTTCGCGTCAGTCGGCTGCAGGGTCATGGCGGCTTCCTCTCTGAGTGGACGTGAGCAGAACAGGGGGGAGACCCGTATTCAGTTCAACTGGCGCAGGACTTCGAGCGACGACAGCAGCACGCGCTGCGACCCGCCGATGGTACGGACGGTGAGCAACCGCCCTTCCCGAATCCGGTAATAGATGGTCCGGCGCGACACGCTGAGCAGGCCGGCGGCCTGGTCGATGGTCACGCTTCGGCCCAACTGGGGCTGAAACCCTAGGGTCGGCAGAAAACTCGTCGCAACAGGTGCCATGTCCATGAATTGCAAACCTCCGCCGTATACAGTGGCGAAGGCGATGCCAAGTGGGGGCTTCGCCGCGTGGGGGACCCTAACTCGTTGCGTGTCCATGACTTGGTGAACTACGATGGTCGTGACGCAGAACGGACCGAAGGCCAGCCGTTTGGCCAAGCGCTTGCCCTGGCCCGTGTCAGCGGTGACACAGATCGCAAAAACTGCACGCATACCGGAGGCAAAACGCGAAGGTGTGCAGCGCTACCACCGGTCAAGAAATTGGCCACCCGGCTAAGAAGTGAACCGACAACCGCGCATACTGCTGACGCTCGTCCTTGTCGCCGTCATTGTCGGCACCGGCTACGTCATCTGGACCGATCTCGCAAAGCCCGAATTTCCTTCGGCGCAGACGGTCTCCAGCACCGCCAAGCCCACCCGGGGCGGCCGACTCACGGTGACCCAGCGCAGCGAGCCGCGCTCGTTCAACCGCCTCGTCTCGCTCAGCGCCGCCACCGACGTCTTCACCCAGCTCACGCAGGCGCGGCTCGTCCGGGTCAATCGCGCCACCCACGAGCTCGAGCCCTGGCTGGCCGAGCGATGGGAGGCGTCGGCGGACGGGCTCAGGTTCACCTTGACGCTTCGCGACGGCCTCCGCTGGTCCGATGGCGCGGCGTTCACGACCGACGATGTGCTGTTCACGTTCCGCGCGGTGTACGACGAGCGGGCGGCGAGCCCCATTGCCTCGTCTCTGCGCATCGGCGGCCAACCCCTGACCGTCACCGCGCCCGATGCCCGGACCATTCAGGTGAGCTACCCGGCTCCCTTCGGTCCCGGCCTCCGGCTGCTCGACAACCTGCCCATCCTGCCGCGCCACAAGCTGGAGGCCGCTCTCGAGGCCGGCACCTTCGCGCAGGCGTGGAGTCCCTCCACGCCGCCCGCCGATCTGGCCGGCATGGGCCCCTTCCAACTGGTGCGCTACGAACCCGGCCAGCGACTCGTCCTGACGCGCAACCCCCACTACTGGCGGAGGGCGGCCGACGGCACGGCGCTTCCGTACCTCGACGAAGTGGTGCTGGAGGTCGTGCCCGACCAGAATGCCGAACTGCTGCGCCTGCAATCGGGCGAGGCGGACATGTTCCAGCAGGCGCTTCGCGCCGAAGACCTCGCCGCGCTGCGGCCCCTGGTCGATCAAGGGAAGGTGTCGCTGCTCGAACTGGGTGTCAGCACCGATCCCGACGTTTTCTTCATCAACCTGCGCGACCGCTACTGGGCCAGCGATCCGCGGCGCGGATGGATTGTGCGGCGCGAGCTGCGTCAGGCTCTGTCCCACGCGGTGGATCGCGAGGCGTTTGCCGAGGCGGTGTTCCTGGGGGCGGCGGTGCCCATCTGGGGTCCCGTGACGCCGGGGAACACCGAGTGGTTCTCGCCCAACGTGCCGCGGTATCCCTACTCGCTGGAACAGGCACGGACGCTGCTTGCCGACATCGGCCTCACCAACCGCGACGACGATGAATGGCTCGAGGACGAGCAGGGCACCGAGGCGCGGTTCACCGTGCTCACGTATCGCGGCAACCTCGTGCTCGAGCGCGAGGCGGCGCGCCTTGCCGAGGATGCGCGGCACGTGGGGCTGGCGCTCGACATCGTGCCGCTCGAGCAGAACGCGCTCGTCGATCGCATGCTCCGGGGCGACTTCGAGGCCATCTTCTTCGGCTACAACGCCACCGACCTCGACCCGGCCCTATCGAAGGACTTCTGGCTCAGCTCGGGCGCCGCACACATCTGGAACATGGCTCAGGCGACGCCCGCCACGCCCTGGGAGCGCGAGATCGACGACCTCATCACCCGGCAATCGGCCTCGCTCGATCCGACCGAGCGGCGCCGGCTGTTTGCCGAGGTGCAGCGGATCTTCGGCGAGCAGGTGCCCGCGCTCTACTTCGTCGCCCCGCGACTCTACATGGGCGTGAGCGCCCGTACGATCAACCTGACGCCCTCCGTGCTCCGCCCGCAGCTGCTGTGGGCCGCCGATACCATTGCCGTGACGCCGTAGCGCCCGTTGGCCGTACACTGCACCGGACGTGGCCATCTATTGTGTCCGGCGCACCCTGCTGGCCCTGCTGCTCGTCTGGATCGCCGCCTCCACGGCGTTCGTGCTCACGCGGTTTGCACCCGGTGACGCCACCTTCGTCGAGGAACAGTTCCTCGCGCCGGCGGCGCGCGAGGCGCGCCGGGCGCAACTCGGGCTCGACCGGCCGCTCGCGGCGCAGTATGCGGGTTGGCTCGCGGGGATGCTGCGGCTCGACTTCGGGGAGTCGAGCCTCTACGCCAGACCCGTCGGGCAGTTGTTGCGCGAGCGGACCGTCAATACGGCCATCCTGGCGATCACGGCGCTGCTGCTGGCCACGGTGCTCGGCGTGCCCGCGGGAATCTACACCGGCCGGCCGCGCGGCGGCCTGGCGGTCCCGCTCTTGCGGGGAGTATCGGTCACCCTGGTTTCGCTGCCGCCCCTGGTCGGTTCGCTCCTGCTGGTCCTGCTGGCGGCGCGCACCGGCTGGCTGCCCACGGGCGGCATGACCTCCGCGGACGGATCCGCGTCGTGGGCCGCCTGGCTGGGCGACGTGGCCGCGCACCTGCCGGTGCCGGCCCTGGCCCTGGCCCTGCCGCTGGCCGCCACGCTCGAACGGCTGCAGTCGCGCGCGCTTGCCGAGGCGGCTGGCGAACCGTTCGTGGACGCCGCCCGCGCGCGGGGTGTGTCTTCACGCGATGCGCTGGTCCGACATGCCTGGCCGGCGTCGCTGGCGCCGCTGCTCGGCCTCTACGGCCTGATGGTCGGTACCCTCTTCAGCGGGTCATTCGTCGTCGAGGTGGTCACGGCGTGGCCGGGGCTCGGACGGTTGATGGTGGACGCGCTCCGCGCGCGCGACCTTTTCCTGGTCGCCGGCGCTGCCGCGGCCGGGGCGATGTGCCTGGCGATGGCGACCTTGATCACCGACGTTCTGCACGCGTGGCTCGACCCGCGTATCCGGGAGCGAGCCTGATGCGCACGCGCCGCGCGGTGCTGCTGCTCGGCACGCTGGCCGGTGCGGCGCTACTCGCGCCGTGGCTGGCGCCCTACGATCCGTCCGTCTCGTTTCGCGGCTTTCGTCACGCCCCGCCGATGCCGCCGCGGCTGTCGGAAGGGCTCCAGGCCCACCCGCTCAGGCGCGAGAGCCTGCTCGACGAGCGCTTTGTCGAGGATCGAACGCGGGTGGTGCCGCTGCCCTGGAGCCGTGACCGGACGGAGCCCGTATTCCTGCTGGGCGCCGACGCCTCCGGCCGGGACGTGCTCTCGCGCCTGCTGGCAGGGACCCGCGTGTCGCTGGGGCTGGCCCTGGTCGCCGTTCTGGGCACCACGCTGGTCGGGAGCGTCCTGGGCGCCTGGGCGGGGGCGGCAGGGGGCCGCCTGGACGAGGTGATGATGCGCACGGCCGACTTCGTCCTCGTGCTGCCCGTACTCTACGTGGTGCTCGTGCTGCGCGCCGCGATGCCGCTCGTCCTGCCCTCTGCCGTCGTCTTTACGCTGATGGCCGGCATCTTCATCGCCGTCGGCTGGCCCGTCGTCGCGCGTGGCGTTCGCGGCATTGTCGCCCGCGAACGCGACCGCGAGTACGCGGTGGCGGCCCGGTCGCTCGGTGCGGGGACGATGCGGGTGCTCGTCCGCCACCTGCTGCCCGCCTGCGCGGGCCACGTGGCCGTGCAAGCCAGCCTGCTGCTGCCGGCCGTCGTTCTGGCCGAGGCGACACTCTCGTTCGTGGGCCTCGGCTTTCCCGCCACGCAGCCGAGCTGGGGCACCATGCTGCGCGATGCCGCCGACGTCAACGAGCTCACCCGGTTCCCCTGGGTGCTGGCGCCCGCGTTTGCGATCATCGCCGTGACCCTGACGACCAACCTCGCCCTGCAGCCGAGAACGGCGGAGCGCCCACTGGCCGCGGACGCCAGCCCAATCGCCAGATGAATCGGCAGGGCAAGGACCCGTGGTTCCGGTTCACGCCGGACACCGGTTCGATCACCCGACGACCAGATCACGGCTAGAATCACCCCTTCACGAGATTACAAGGTCATGAAATTCTCCGGACTCTACCACCCGCTCGTCACGCCCTTTGCGCCCAACGGCGACGCAGATCCCGGCGCCATCGCCCGCAACGCCGCGGCATACCTCTCGACACCGCTGACCGGACTGGTCGTGCTCGGCTCCAACGGCGAGTCTCCGCAGCTCGACGACGACGAGTCGGACCGCGTGATCGCGGCCGTGCGAGAGGTGGTACCCGCGGACCGACCCTTGCTGGCCGGTACCGCCCGCGAGTCCACGCGGGCCACCATCGCGGCCTGCCGGCGGGCCGCCGCGCTCGGTGTCAGTGCGGTCATGGTCCGCACCCCGTCCTTCTACAAGAACATGATGACCACCGACGCCTTCGTGCAGCACTACACGGCGGTGGCCGAGGCGTCGCCGGTGCCGGTGCTCCTGTACAACGTCACCGTCTACACGGGCGTGACGCTGCAGGCCGATGCCGTCGGACTGCTCAGCCAGCACCCGAACATTGCGGGCATCAAGGAGAGTGGCAACGACATGCAGCTGCTCGGCGACTACCTCGCGGCCGCCGCCGACGAGTTCGTCGTGCTGTGCGGGTCGGCCACCTCGTTCTACTCGGCCCTTGCGCTGGGCGTGCACGGCGGTGTTCTCGCGCTTGCGGGCATCGTGCCCGACCGGTGCGCGGCGCTCGTGAGACTGGTCGCCGAGGGGCGCTATCCGGAGGCGCGCGCGCTCCAGGCCATGCTGTTGCCCATGGCGCGCGCCATCGGCGCGCAGCACGGCGTGCCGGCGCTCAAGGCGGCGCTCACGCTGCTCGGTTTCGAGACCGGGGATCCGCGGCCTCCGCTGCGGCCCGCGCCTCGGGCGGTAGTGGCGCAGCTCAAGGCCGGACTGACGGCGCTCGGCCTGCTGGAAGAGGAGACGCTCGCTCCCTCGTAGGCCCGCTCGCCCATGGCCCCCCCCGACAGGGCTGGCACCTGCGTTGCCATTCTTGAGGACTGCACCATGCGATTGACCATCGCTCTCCTGGTCATCACGGTCGTGGCCGCCTGCGCCACCAACCCGGTCACGGGCAAGCGCGAGTTCAACCTGATGAGCGAGGCCGAGGAGCTGGCCATCGGCCAGCAGGCGGACGCCGAGGTTCGCCGCGAGATGGGCGTCTATCAGGACACCGACCTGCAGCGCTACGTCTCGGACATCGGGATGCGACTCGCCCGCGATTCGCACCGGCCGAACCTGCCGTGGACCTTCACCGTCGTGGACAACGCGGCCATCAATGCCTTCGCCGTGCCCGGTGGCTACGTCTACATCACGCGCGGCATCCTGCCGTATCTTGGGGATGAGTCCGAGCTGGCTGGCGTGCTCGGCCACGAAATCGGCCACGTCACGGCCCGGCACGCCGCCCAGCAGTACTCACGGCAGGCCGGCGGAGGCCTTGGACTGGCCATTCTCAGCATCTTCGTGCCCCAGGCCGCGCCGTTCACGGACCTGTCGTCCATGGGGCTCGGCGTCCTCTTCCTCAAGTACGGCCGTGACGACGAGCTCGAAGCGGACAGGCTCGGCATGGAGTACGCGGCGCACGCCGGGTGGGACCCGAGCGCCGTGCCTCGCTTCCTCTCCACGCTGGCACGCGTCGACGCGATGAGCGAACGCGGAGTCCCGAACTGGCTCTCGACGCACCCCGATCCGGGCTCGCGCGTCGGTGAGGCCGAGAACCTCTTGCCGACGTACGCGACCGGCGCAGCCACCGCGCGGAACCGAGACGAGTACCTCCGCACCATCGAGGGCATCGTGGTGGGTGACAGTCTCGAACAAGGCATCGTGCGCGGCAGCGTGTTCCTGCACCCGATGCTGCGCATCGGCCTCGACTTCCCTGAAGGGTGGGAGGTGTTCAACAGCCCCGAACAGGTCATGGCTCGCGAGCCCGGCACCCAGCACTACATGCTGTTGCAGCAGGTGGATCAGCCGCGCGGCCGTGGCATCGAGGAGGTGGCGCAGAACGCCATGCTGAGCGCGGGATTCTCGCGCCTCGACGGCGCGCCGGCGCGCGTGGGCGGGCTCGAGGCCTACATCGGCACCTACCGCGGGTCGGTGAGCGGCGCGGGCCGCGTTCTGATGCGCGCGGCACACATCGCGATGGGCCGGCAGGTCTACGTCGCCGCCGGCTTTGCACCGGAGGCGGAGTTCGACCGCGTCGATCGCGTGGTCGAGCCGGCCGTCCGCAGCTTCCGAGAGCTGAGCGCGAGCGAGGCGTCACGCATCCGGCCCAACGTTCTGTCGTTCTACACGGTACGCGAAGGCGACTCGTGGCAGTCGATCGCGCAGCGCGCGGGCCAGGGCATCACGTCGGCGGCCACGCTGGCGATCATGAACGGCTACGACGTCAGCACCCAGCCCGAGGCGGACGAGCGCGTGAAGGTGGTCGTTGGCGGGTAGCCGATTCGCGACGCCCCCACCGGCGGCAGACTGCTGGGCAATAATGACTGGGTGCGGCGCTACCTGCGGTGGCTGCTGGCCGTGGCGGCCTTCGGCTTCGGCTACATCGGCTACGTCTACCTGACGCTGCCCGACGTCCGGATGCTGGCGCGGGAGAACCCGACGACCACCTCGTTCATGCGGCTGCGCGAGCGCGAGGCGCGGTACGACGACCGGCGGTTCACGATCCGCCAGCAATGGGTGCCGTACAGGCGCATCTCCCAGCACCTCAAGCGTGCCGTCGTCGTCACCGAGGACGCGGCCTTCTTCGATCACGACGGCATCGACCTCGACGAGATCAAGGCGTCGCTCGAGCGCAATTGGGAGGAGGGCCGTTTCGTGCGCGGCGCCAGCACCATCACGCAGCAGCTGGCGAAGAACCTGTACCTGTCGCCATCGCGCAATCCGGTTCGCAAGCTGCGCGAGCTGTTCATCACGCGGCGGCTCGAGGCCAGCCTCGGCAAGCGGCGCATCCTCGAGATCTACCTGAATGTCATCGAGTGGGGCGACGGCATCTTCGGCTGCGAGGCCGCCGCGCGCGCATACTTCGGCAAGAGCGCCGCGGATCTGTCGCGCGAGGAGGCGGCGCTGCTGGCGGCTGCGATCATCAACCCGCGCGAGTTGAGTCCGGCCGAACCGGGTCGTCGCCTGCTGCGCCGGCAGCAGATCGTGCTGCGGCGCATGGGCGGTGCGACGTCCTGACCTGCGGCGTGGCCGCTTCGTGGCCGGTCACCGGTCGCGGCGGGGCTTCCTGTCGTCGTTCTTCTCGTCCTTCTTCTCGCCCCGTCCGAACAGGCGCGACCAGAACCCCGGCTTCTTCTTCGGTTCTTCGGGCGCGACCGTCGAGCCGTCGTTCTCGGCCCGCCGTTCGACCCCGGGCGTCGGGAACGGTGCCGGCACGGGCGCCCCGGGCGCCTGGTCGTCCACGCTCGGCGCGGCCCGGAACCAGTCGCCCATGCGCGCCAGCAGCGTGCGGCCCACGTGCAGGTGGCAGGATTCCTCGGGCTCGGTGCCACGGACGAAGTACTCGGTCATCAGCATCGACCGCGTAGTCGATGTCCCGTCGTCGAGCACGACGTGCGCCGCATCGCATCCGGCCGCGGGCCTCTTGCCCGACAGCCGGCAGATCGTCACCGGGACGATGTCCTTCGGGGGCGTCAGCCACTCGGGCTTCGCACCCGCGGTGGCGGGCTTCATGAAACCCGCCCAGAGCGGCACGGCGACCTCGGCCGCGTAGGCGCTGCCGGGCAGGATGGGCTGCGGGGTGTCGAGCCCCACCCACACACCGCTCACGAGCGACGGCGTGAAGCCCACGAACCACGCGTCGTGGTAGTCATTGGTCGTGCCGGTCTTACCGCCGGCGGGCAGCCGGAAGCCCAGCTGCCGGGCCTTCCACGCGGTGCCCGAGTTGATGACGTCGGCCAGCATGGTGGCCATCAGGAACGCGGTCTGAGGCGAGACCGCCTGCTCACCCGGTGGAGGGTCGGCCGACCACAACACCTGACCGTCCGCGTCCTCGATGCGCCGGATGAAGACGGGCGGCTGCAGGATTCCTGCATTGGCGAACGTGCCGTAGGCGGACGTCAGGTCCAGAAGCGTGACCTCACCGGAGCCGAGCGCGAGGGACGGCACCGCGGGCATCGGGCCCATGCCCAGTTTCGCGGCGTACGACACGGCCGACGGGATGCCGATCTCCGAGATCATCCTCACGGCTGCGCGGTTGCTCGATGTCGTGAGCGCGGCGCGCATGGTGATTTCGATGCCCGACTGGTGCCCATCGTCCGGCGTCCAGGCACCGTCGGGCAGATCGATTGGTTCGTCGAGATGGGTCAACAGCGTCGCCGGCGTGTACCCGGCTTCGAGGGCCGCGGCGTAGATGAAGGGTTTGAAGGCCGAGCCGGGCTGGCGGCGGGCCTGAGTGGCGCGGTTGAAGTGGCTGTCGCCGAAGTGGCGTCCGCCCACCAGTGCCCGCACGTGCCCCGTGCCGGGATCGATGGCAACCAACGCGGCCTGCAGCGGGCTGGCGGCTTCGGCCGGGCGCCGGCGCGCACGAAGCGACGCGGCGCGGCGCTGATCGAGGTCCTTCAGGGCCGCCGCCACCGCGGCGTCGGCAGCCTTCTGCATGGCGAGATCGATCGTCGTGTAGACCCTGAGGCCACCCTCGTACACCCGCTCGCGTCCGAAACGCTCGACGAGCTCCACGCGGACCAGTTCCTTGAAGTACTGCCCGAAGGGCTCGTCCTGGCGGAGGGCGTCCTTCAGATGGACCTTTGCCTCGCGCGCGCATTCGAAGGTGGCGTCGTCGATGGCCCCCGTGCCGCGCATGGCGGCCAGCACCACGTTGCGCCGCGCGACAGCGCGCTCGAGGCTCACGGTCGGCGCCAGCGTCGATGGCGACTTCACCAACCCGGCGAGGAGCGCCGCTTCGTCCACGGTGAGTTGCCGGGCCGGCTTGCCGAAGTAGCCGAGGGCTGCCGCCTCGGCGCCGTACAACCCGGCGCCGAAGTACATCTTGTTGAGATAGAGCTCGAGAATCTGTTCCTTGGAGTACTGGCGCTCGAGGCGCATGGCGAGCAGCGCTTCCTGCACCTTGCGCGTGTAGGTCTTGTCGAGAGAGAGAAAACTCTGGCGGGCGAGCTGCTGCGTCAGCGTGCTGCCGCCCTGCGCACGCCGACCTTGCCTCAGATTCGCCAGCGTGGCCCCGAGGATGCGAATAGCGTCCACGCCGCTGTGATCGTAGAAGCGCTGATCCTCGACCGCGACGATCGCCGAGACCAGGTGGGGGGAAATGGCCGCCAGGGGCACCTCGAGGCGCTGCTCCTCGAAGATCGAGAATGCGGGATGGTCGGCGGCGTCGTACAGCACCGTCGCCTGCGCCATCTGGCCGATGGTCCGCAGCTCGGCCCGAGAGGGCAGGCCGGTGAGAACACCGTGAAGGGTCCACTGCGTCTGGGCGACGAGCGTCCCCTGCACGAGTGCCCCGACGAGGGCCGCGAACCAGAGGAGGGGACGAGCGGAGCGATTGAAGGGCAACATGTGGGAATGAAAGGACTTTCGTCCGTCAACGAGCGGGGAGGCTGCAAGCAGGGTGCCAGCCACCGCCCGGGTGGCGGCCGTCCTTTCGGCCTGCGGAGGCTGGTTCCGGCGCGGTCGCCGTACTTCTTACACACCCGATCGTATGGACTCCGCACGTCCAGCGCAAGGGGCCCGGCCGGGAGATGGGGCTAGCGCGGCCGTCGGGCGCCCACGAACCGGCGGTTCCAGTAGGAGTTCGACAGCCGCTCCACCCGCACGACGCCGCGCTCGCTCGGTGCGTGGACGAACTGATCGCCCCCGATCATGATGCCGACGTGTGAGGCACCCGGCGCCACCGTGGTGAAGAACACCAGGTCGCCCGGCTCGAGCTGGCCACGATCCACGCGCTGGCCCGTCCGGAACTGGTCGCGGGTTTCGCGCGGCAGCGCCACGCCGTGCCGGCCGAAGACGTATTGGACAAAGCCGCTGCAGTCGAATCCCTCCGGTGACACGCCGCCGTTGCGGTATGGCGCCCCCCGCAGGGCCAGCGCCGTGCTGGTGAGCGCGTAGCCCTCGGCCGCCGGGTCCGCCGGCTCGGGCCCGGGGAAGGTCGACTCGGGCCTGCCGCCGGGCGCCGGGAAGGGCCGCGGGACCGCGCCCGTCGAGGCGCACGCCGACACCAGGCTCCCGACAAGGAACACCGCCAGACCCCGGCGCGTGATGCCATCAAGTCGCATGCACTCTCCTGCTCATATCGGCGCGTCGGCGCCCGGCATGTACCCCAGTCCGGCAACAGACCTGTAACTGCCTATTTAACACTGCTTTACGAGATTCGGTCGCTTGACATAGATGTGCCGTTACGGGCAGAATCCACAAGGGGAAGACCAATAACAGCTATGGAGCAGACGCTCCTCCTCAACGCGACGTTCGAACCGCTGAAGGTTGTCAACTGGCAGAAGGCGGTCACCCTGTGGTGCCAGGGCAAGGTCGAGATCATCGCGCATCACGATCGCGAGGTGCGCGCGGTGTCGTTCTCGTTCAAGCTCCCGTCCGTGATTCGTCTGCTCCGCTACGTCCGGATTAAGCAGCGCTTCGACTACGTGCCGTTCTCGCGCGCGAACATCTACGCACGTGACGCCTACACGTGCCAGTACTGCGCACAGGTGTTTCCCACCCCCGATCTCACGTTCGATCACGTGGTGCCCGTCTCGCGGGGCGGCCGCAAGGACTGGGAGAACATCGTGACGTGCTGCGTGTCGTGCAACCGACGCAAGGGGGGTCGCACTCCCCATGAGGCCCGCATGCGGCTGGTGCGCCCGCCGCGGCGGCCCAACGCCGCGCCCGCGATCCGGATCACGATTGGCCTGCGGCAGGCGCCCGAGAGCTGGCGCGATTATCTCTACTGGAATCTCGAACTCGACGAAACCTGATGCCCGTCCTCAGAAGCCTCGAGCCGCTCCGCGTCGTCCACGGCGGCCGGCTCTGGGTGCACGGTGACGGGTTTCCCACGCCCGCCGCCTCGGCCAAGGACGTCACCATTGGCGGCGTCGCGGCGCGCATCTCGTTTGCCGACCCGGGCCGGCTCGCCGTCGTCGTGCCCGAGAACGTGGAGGGCGGCGAGTCGCCCGTGAAGGTGTCATGGGCGCCGGGCGCCACGCTGTACGCGCAGGTGGCGCGACGGCTGGCCACCGGCTTCCACCAGGTGGACAACCCCGTCATCGGCGCCGATGGCGAGGTGTATGTCACTTACTCGGGCGCTCGCGGGCAGCAGGCGCCCGTATCGATCTTCCGCGTCACGGCGGACGGCGCGCGCGAACCGTTCGTCCACGGCCTGGTGAATGCCACGTCCATGGTGCCGGGCCCGGATGGTCAGCTCTTCGTTTCGAGCCGTTTCGAGGGACGCGTCTACCGCGTGTTTCCGGATGGCCGGCACGAGGTCGTCGGCTCCGACCTGGGCATTGCCACCGGACTGGCTCTCGGGCCCGAAGGCGCGTTGTATGTCGGCGACCGGACGGGCACGATCTTTCGCATCGACACCCACGGACGCACCGACACCGTGGCGACGCTCCCTGGCAGCATGGCCGCTTTCCATCTGGCGTTCGGCCCCGACGGCTGGCTGTACGTCGCCGGACCGACACTCTCCACCTACGACACGCTCCGCCGCGTGCATCCCGACGGGCGCGTGGAACCGCTGCCGTGGATCTTCGGCCGGCCGCAGGGCCTGGCCTTCGACGCCGCCGGGGTGCTCCACGTGGTGGAGGCGCTGGCCGGTTCGAGCGGCGTCGTGGCGCTCGCCCCCGGGCGCCCGCCGGCACTGGTGGTGTCGGGCCCCGGCCTGGTGGGTCTTGCCTTCGGGGCGGACGGGACGATGGTGGTGGTCTCGAACGACTCGCT
>Ga0073904_10002552_pt1 | contig 13760 bp, 13 predicted proteins | sample KloWWTrecipitate_FD_66668 | JGI IMG/M metagenome (GOLD analysis project Ga0073904, IMG submission 66668) | Active sludge microbial communities from Klosterneuburg, Austria, studying microevolution and ecology of nitrifiers - Klosterneuburg... | ecosystem: Engineered > WWTP > Aerobic digester >...
CGCGCCGCGATAGGCGTCGACGGGGGCTGTATTGGTGAAAACCGTCTTCACGTTCACATAGACCAGCGGCACCTTGTAAGGCCCCGCCATCAGCGTGCCATGCAAGAAGGTCGGCGTGGCGGTCGAGAAGTTCGAGAGATAAGCCCCGACATTGGCCATGGTTTCGGTGCGGAAGGCGAGGAAGTTGCCTTCCTTGTCGCAGGCAAGTTCGATCTTGGTCACATGATCGCGACCATGGGCATCGCTGAGGAAACTTTCGCTGCGCTCCGCTGTCCAGCGGACCGGACGGCCCAGTTTCTTGGCCGCCGCCAGCACCAGCGCTTCTTCGCCATAGTGGTATATTTTCGAGCCGAACCCGCCACCCACGTCCGGGGCCACGACCGTCAGCTTGTTTTCCGGAATGCCCATCACAAAGGCCGCCACCAGAAGGCGCGTCAGGTGGGGGTTCTGGCTGGTGGTGGTCAGCTTGTAATCGCCGGTGCCGGGGAAATATTCGCCGATCGAGGCGCGCGGTTCCATGGCGTTTGGTACAAGCCGATTGTTGACCAGTTCCAGCGTGGTGATGTGCGGCGCGGCCTTGAAGGCTGCGTCAACCGCCGCGCGGTTGTCCTCGATCCAACCCCAGTCAAAGCACTGGTTGTCGGGGATCTCGTCATGCACGCGGTTCGACGAATCGGCCAGCGCGGCGCGCATGTCGATGATCGCAGGCAGTTCCTCGATATCGGTATCGTCGGAAATCTGCTGCGCGGCATCCTTGGCCTGCTGATAGGTTTCGGCGACGACGGCGGCATAGCCGTCGCCCACATGGCGCACCTTGCCATGGGCCAAGACCGGGCGCTTGGGTTCGCGCATCGGCTCACCGTTGCGCGACTTGATCAGCCAGCCGGCTGGGTTGCCGCCCACATCCTTGAAATCCTCGCCGGTAAAAACGGCAAGAACCCCAGGCATCGCGGCGGCGGCGGCGGTGCCAATCGATTTGATCCGCCCATGGGCGACTTGGCTGCGGACAATGACCGCATAGGTCTGCCCATGCAGGTTCATGTCATCGGTATAGACGCCCTTCCCGGTCAGAAAGCGAACATCCTCGCGGCGCTTCGAACTTGCGCCAATTCCGTGGTCCTTCGGCATGGTCCCCTCCCTCACTCGGCGGCGATGTTCGACACGTCCTGCCCGGACGCGGCCAGAACCGCCTTGATGATGTTGTGATAGCCCGTGCAGCGGCAGATATTGCCTTCGAGATAGTCGCGCACCTCGGCCTCGCTGGGTTTCGGATTTTCGGCCAGAAGCGCGGCCGAAGACATCACCATGCCGGGTGTGCAAAAGCCGCACTGAAGCCCGTGGTGGTCCTGAAAGGCCTGCTGAAGGGTGCCAAGCGATCCGTCCGCATTCGCCATTCCTTCGATCGTCGTCACGGTCGCGCCCGCTACGTCTTGCGCAAAGACGGTGCAGCTTTTCACGGCCTTGCCATCCACATGCACCACGCACGCGCCGCATTGCGACGTGTCGCAGCCCACATGGGTGCCGGTTAGCCCCAGCCCTTCGCGCAGATAAGACGATAAAAGCGTGCGCCCCTCCGTATCCGCCGAAACGACCCGACCGTTCACGGTCATCGAGACTTTCGTCATTCTTCTCCTCCCTGGATCGAAGATTTTGTTTGGGGTCAGCCCCCGACCAACCGTTTCAGCCAGCCCTTTTTAGGTGTCTCTGTCCCTTCGCCCTCTGCGGCTTCCGGTTCTTTCGGACCCTCGACGGTTTCCTGAAACCGCTGAAAGAACTGGTCGGCCATCTTCTTGGCGAACCCTTCGATGATGCGGCTGCCCAACTGGGCGATCTTGCCGCCCACGTTCGCCTCGACCGTATAGGTCAGAAGTGTGCCGTCCGCCTCGGGGGCCAGCGTCACCTTGGCGCCGCCCTTGGCAAAGCCGGCCGCACCGCCCTTGCCCTCGCCGGAGATTGTCACGGCCTGGCCCTGCACGATGTCCGAAAGGCTGACCATTCCGGTAAAACGGGCCGATACCGGCCCGACCTTTTGTACGACCACGGCCTCATACCCGGCTTCGGGCGAACCTGTCATGCTTTCGCAGCCTGGAATGCAGGCTTTCAGAACTTCAGGATCCAGAATGGCCGCCCAGACCATATCCGGGCTGGCGCCAATCTGGCGCTGGTCGGTCAGTTGCATCGGATATCCTCCCTGGATTTGGACAACTTTAGGGTCTTGGCCCGGTGACCGCTATTTGACCTTGGTCGTAGAACCGCCCCAACAGGCGGAGGCGCGCCTTAGACCTTTCGGTCGGTTCCTTTCATCGGCGCTTTTGCTATTCTCGCCACAGCAGAGGGAGGCTGATGGTGGCCGAGATCAGTGCTGGACAAACGCAAATGGCTTCGGCGCTTATCGTCGAAGACCATCCACTGTTCAGCGAAGCCCTGTCGATGACATTGCGCAATTTCATCGGGATCGAGCGGATCGAAACGGCGGGCAGTTTGGGTGCCGCGCTTGAAAAGCTGGTGGCCGGAGTGGGGCCAGACGTGATTGTGCTCGACCTGAACCTGCCCGATGTGAATGGCCTCGACGGGCTGATCCGGCTGCGGCAGCAGGCGTCTGATGTGCCGATCCTCGTCGTGTCATCGATGACCGACGCGCGGGTGATCAGCGCGGTGATGCAGGCGGGCGCAGCGGGCTTTGTGCCCAAGCACAGCCAGCGCGACATATTCCGCGCGGCTTTTGCGACGCTTGCCCAGGGCGGCAGCTATACGCCCGAAGGCTATCAGCCTCCGGTGCTTGGCGGACCTGCCGCCTCCCCCAAGGAAGCGGCGATTGAACGGCTTGGGCTCTTGACCCGGCAGCAGGCGGTCATCTTGCAACTGATCTGCGAGGGCAAGCTGAACAAGCAGATCGCCTATGATCTTTCCATTGCCGAGACGACGGTAAAGGCCCATGTCACCGCGATCATGCGCAAGCTTGGTGTCTATAGCCGCACCCAGGCGGTCCTTCTGGCGCGCGAGGTGAATTTCGCGTCCCTCTTGTCAGGCGGCAATCTGTCCGCTTAGGCTTTCGGCGGGAGGATCAGATGACGAACTTGAAGGCCACGCTTCAGGCTTGGGCCGAGGCAAGTTCAGTGGTGCGCGGCACCCATGTTTCCGCGCGCGCGCCCGATGCGATCGACCGGATTCATGCTGCGCTGGGCACCGGCCCCTTGGCGGCGGTCATGATGTTCGTCTCGCCCGAGGCCGACGCGACCGAAGTGGCCGCGCAGGCAAGTGCCCGGTTTCCGGGCACGCCGGTTCTGGGCTGCACCACGGCGGGGGAACTGTCGTTCGACGGTTACAGCGAAGGCGAAATCGTCGCCGTTGGTTTCCCTTCCGACCACTTTCTGACCGAAAGCCTGCTGATCGACGATCTGACTGATCTGCATCCCGAAGCGCTCGTCAGCGAGATGATCCGTCTGCGCCAGCGTCTTGGTAGCGCGCGGCCAGATTGGGAAGGCGAATTTGCCTTTCTGTTGGTTGATGGCATGTCACGGCGCGAGGATGAGTTGATGGCCGCACTCGCCACGGGGCTTGGCCCGGTGCGGCTTTTCGGTGGGTCGGCGGGCGACGGGTTGCGGTTTGGCGAGACGTTCGTTTTGCACAACGGCAAGGCGCTGAAAAATGCCGCTGTTCTGACGTTCGTGCGCACGGCTTGCCCGGTCAGGGTGTTCAACCTCGATCATCTTCTGCCTACTGGTCTGCGCATGGTGGTGACCGAGGCCGACCCGGCCGAACGGATCGTCCGCCAGATCAATGCCGAACCGGCGGCCCGCGAATATGCCCGCCTTCTGGGCAAGGACCCGGATCAGTTGACCACCTTCACCTTCGCCGCCCATCCGGTCGTCGTGCGCATCGGCGGGCGCCATCATGTGCGTTCGATCCAGCGCATGGCGGCCAATGGCGATCTGGTCTTTTTCTCGGCTATTGACGAGGGGCTGGTTCTGACGCTGGCCGAACCGATGCATATGGCCAACCATCTGGATGCCGAACTTTCGAAACTGTCGGAGGGTGGCGTTCCTGCGGCGATCCTGGCCTGCGACTGTATCTTGCGCCGGATCGAGGCCGAGGAAAAACAGATGTTCGGGCAGGTGTCAGCCATCTTGAAAAAGCACCGGGTTCTGGGGTTTTCGACCTATGGCGAACAATTGGGCACGGTTCATGTGAACCAGACCATGACCGGCATCGCGATTTATCCCCCCGCGGGCCACGACCGATGAGCCATTCGATCCTCAACCCTGCCGACACGGTCGAACTCCAGAACCGCAAGCTCATCCAGATTGTCGATGTGCTGATGCGGCGGGTGGAGCAGGCAACCGATGATCAGGGCGCGGCCTATACCCAGTTTCAGCGCGCGGTGCTGCTCGAAGATCAGGTGCGCACCCGCACGCGTGAACTGGAAAAGGCGCTCGATCTCCTGAACCAGTCGAACGCGCTTTTGTCGGCAACGATGCGAGAGGCGGAAGCCGCGCGCCAGAACCTCGCGAATGCGATCGAGACGGTGCAGGAAGGTTTTGCGCTTTTCGACCCCGCCGACCGGTTGGTCTTGTGCAATTCGCGCTTCGGCCTGCCGCTGCAGGATGTTCATCCGCATCTGTTGCCGGGTCTGGCTTTTGGCGAATATGTGACGCTGGCGAGCCAATCGGCCGACCTGGTGCGCGCCTTGGGCGAGGGGCCTGAGGACTGGGCGAGGGCGCGTCTGCGCCGCCATGCCGACCGGCATGTGATCTTGACGGTGGAACTGACGGGCGATCGTTGGCTGCAAGTCTCAGAACAGCGCACCCGCGATGAGGGCACGGTCGTCATCCAGACCGATGTGACGGACATTATCCGGCTGGAGCGCAAGGAACGTGGCAAGCTGCTGGATGATCAGGCGCGCATGATCCGCGCCACGCTGGATCATATCAGCCAGGGTGTGGGGATTTTCGATGCCTCCTGCCAGCTTGTCGGCTGGAACAACCGGCTGGCCGATCTTCTGGCTATTCCTGTGCAGCGGCTGCAACTGGGGCTGCCCTTTTCGGCGATCCTTGGCTCTTTCGGCGGGCATCTGCGGCTTGGGGGTGATCTGACCCTGCGCGGCCTGTCAGACTGGGTTTTTGCCGTGACGCCGCGACCCGCCCTGTCGTTTGAGCTGTTGCGGGCGGACGGGTATGTTCTGGCCGCCTTCGCCCAGGAAATGCCCGACCGGGGTTTTGTGATGAGTTTCACGGACATCACCCCCGAACGCAGCGCGCGGCGTGCCCTATCGGACGCGAATGAAACGCTGGAGGCCCGCGTGGCCGCGCGGACCGACGAGCTGGCCCGCGCGCTGGACGAGGCGGAGCGGGCCAACGCATCACGCACGCGTTTCGTTGCCGCCGCCAGCCATGATCTTCTTCAACCGCTGTCGGCGGCGAAACTCTTCCTTGCTTCGATCTCTGACGAGACGCTGGGCGGGCAGGGCCGCACAGCCTTGCAAAAGGCGCAAAAGGCGTTGACGAGTGTTGAGGATATTCTCGGGGCGCTTCTCGATATCTCGAAACTTGAATCGGGGCGCGCGGCCGTCGATGTGGGGCCGGTCCGGCTTGGCCCTATCCTGGATCAGTTGCGCGATGAATTTGCGCCTTTGGCGGCATTGAAGGGGCTGCGGCTGTCGGTCGTGCCGTCCTCTGTGCAGGTCGAAAGTGACGCGACCTATCTGCGGCGTATCCTGCAAAACCTGATCGGTAACGCCATCCGCTACACGATGGCGGGGCGGGTTCTGGTGGGAGTGCGCCGTTTGCCGGGTGCCATACGCATTGAGGTCGTCGATACCGGGCCGGGCATACCAGAAGGCGAGCGACAGACGATCTTTCGCGAGTTCCACAGGCTCAATGCGCCGGCATCGGCCTCGGAAGGGATGGGCCTGGGGCTGGCTATTGTGGAACGGGCCTGCCTGCTGTTGGGGCATCCGCTGGAACTGCGGTCCGATCTGGATCGCGGCACCTCTTTCATGGTGACGGTGCCTTTGGCCGGCTTTGACGGCACACCGCTGACGGCGACCCAGACCGCAGAAGGGCCGTTCGCCACCAGCCCCGCTGGGCGTATCGTGCTGCTGGTTGAAAATGACGACGACCTTCGCCGCGCCCTGTGCCTGCTTTTGGAGAAATGGCAACTGAGTGTGATCGACGTGGCGACAGCGGAAGAAGCGCTGACCTTGCTGGACGATATCGGGATCGTGCCGGACCGGTTCCTGATCGACCTGCAACTTGGTCCGGGTATGGACGGGGTTGGCCTGATCAGGGTCTTGCGGGCACGGTATGGCGAAATCGCTGCCAGCATCCTCACCGCGCAGCGGCAAGATGACCTGCGTTTGCGCGATCCGGACGTTCCGGTTCTGCGCAAGCCTATTGACGTGAAGGAACTGGCGGTCTTTCTGACGAAGTAGGACTATAGCGCGAGATAGCCGACCCCGGAAAAGACCAGCGCGACCGCCCCCCATTGCGGCGGGGTCATGCGTTCCTTCAGAAAAAGCGCCGCCAGAATGATCGTGATCATCCCGAAGGTCGAGGCAGCGACGGCGGCAAATTCCGGGCGGGGCAGGGCCCCCGACCATAGCACAAGCCCGAGTGCCGCCGCGTCGCAACACCCCATCAGCAGCAAAAGGCCAAGCGGCGCGGATTTCAGATCTATCGCCTTTCGGTCCAAAACCATCGTGGCGGACAAAAGGACGGCAAAGGCCGTAAGGCGCGGCACGAAAATGAGAACCAGACCACCGCCGCCCGCGCTGGCGGCCTGGCCGAAGGCGAAGGTCAGGGCAAATCCCGCGCTGGCCGCCAGCGACCATGAAAGTGCCCGACGAACACGGTCTGTGCCGTCTGGCCCGCTTTCCTGCTCATGCCCTTCCGAGAGCACAGCATTCAGCCCGACGCCCGCCACGATTGCGGCCACAGCTCCGATCTGCGGCAGGCTGGGCGGCGTGCCTTGCACGGTTGCCCACAGAACCGACAAAACGGGATAGGCGCCGACCACAGGTGCTACCAGCCGCACCGGACCGATTTCGAACGCACGATAAAGACTGTAGCCCCCTGTGGCATAACAAAAGCCCGAAATGACCGCGAGCAGGAGGCTATTCGCGCTCAGATCCCCGCCTTGTCCCGGAAGGAACATCAGCGGTGCAAGCGCCAGCGCCCCTATGGCAAGGACACACAGAAAGGCCGTCGCCGGGCCGCATCGGGTGGCCGCGAAGCGCACGCAGACATCATGCACGCCCCAGCACAGCGCGGCGATCAATCCTAATGTCAGCGACAGCATCTTGCACCCGTTCGTCCTGCCGGGGGAACATCGGCGAATTCCGGCAGAAGGTCCAGCAGGCAGGGCGCGATCACCGCAGCCAAAGGCCCGCAGCCTTGATCCTTTGGCGGATCGCCTGTTCGCGGCGGGGCAGTGCTGCGCGGTCAAAGAGTGCGCGGATCTTCTGGCCCTGCCCTTGATAGACCAGCCGCTTCAGCGCCTCATGTTCCTTCAGCACTTTCTTCAACCGGTTCGGGGCAGTCACTTCCTCCAGCACCTCGACCACACGGTCGCTTTCGCGGGCGTAAAGCAGCGGCAGGGTCCGGTAGTGACAGGTGATGTCGCCATCCAGCCCGGCAAGGCCCTTTCCGGGGCGATCGCCGCCGAAGGACTGGATGACCAGCGGCAGGGCGACCTGATCGAGCCAGGGGTCAAGCGACTGGCTGGCCAGCGCTTCGATCTCTCCATCCCGGATCGACAGAGCATAGTCGAGAAATCTCTGGCCGAAGGCATGGGGGTCGCTGTGAAAGAACCACCCGGCATTGAAATAAAGGTAACGCTGCCAGTGGTCGACGGGCCAGCTCATGTCCCATGTCGGCTCGAACGCCAGGCCGAACCGGTCATAAAGCGCGCGCCAGATCTCTTCGTAGCCGGGGCCGTAAAGGCCGGGCTGCGGCCAGCTTCCCTCCCTTTTCATGGAGGCGGAAGGTCGGTCAAAGTCGAAGGCCACATCGGCAAGGCTGCCGGTGAACAAAGTGTCCGTGTCGAAGAAGACGAAAGGCGCGTCCTGCGGCAGGTTCAACAAAGCTTCGATCTTGTTGCCGTAGGGATAGGACTGCCCGAAGGCGCGGTTCTCGAAAGCCACGATCTCGACGCCGAACGTTTCCAGCAACGCCCGGATCTGCGGGCGCACCCGCACTTCGCCCTGCCACAGCGGGCCGGGCTGCGGTTCGGCCATCAAAAGCCGCCCTTGAAAGTCGGGGTTGCTGGCACGGAAGCTGGCCGCAAAGAGCAGTGCCTCGTAAGACAGCCGGCCGTCCTGCACCACGCAGACAACATTGTATGCTCTGCCATTTTGGCCGAGCGCGGCCAGGTCCGCCCCCGTTTGCCCGCCCTGTGGCCTTGATGGTTTTCCGGGCCGGGCCATAGCCCTCAGCCCCGCGCGGGCGGGCTGAACCGCAGCGACAGGCAAGACATTCCGCCGTCGAGTTTGGCGCATTCGCTGTTGCCGATCAGGACCAGCCGGTATCCGGCATTTGCCAGCCGTTCCGCTGTGCGCGGGAAGCCGTCGGGCATGATCACGACATCATTGAAGCGGATGGAATTGGCTGCCGCCTCCTCGCCTTCGGCGGTATGAATGATCTTGTAACCTGCAAAGCCCCCCGCCGCCGCCAGACGCGGGGTCGACAGGACCGTCTCGGCATCCAGTAGCGAACAGTCGGTCTTGAAATGCAAGACGCCGGGCGGGGTCTGAAGTTCGCGCACGCTGTAGCCCCAGCGCGCGACAAGGCCGGTCAGTTCGGCGATCCCGGCGGCGTCGGTGCGGGCCGAGCGGCCCACCAAAATCTCGCGCTCCGTCACCAGAATGTCGCCACCTTCGATGGTGCCGGGGCCTTCGATGGTCAGAACCTGATCATAAAGGCTGCGGAGCGTCGGGGCCATTTCGGCGGCTTCTCCCAGACGGCTGGCCGCACCGGGGCGCATCACCACCGCCCCTTCGGGCAGGCAAAGCGCGGTATCTTCGACGAACTGCGCATCGGGGTAGGCGGACAGATCCGGCAATTCGACAATTGCCGCCCCTGCGGCACGCAAGGCGGCGACATAGTCGTCGTGATGGCGCAGCATCAGCGCGACATCGGGCGCGCCGGTGTCGATGGCCCTGATCCCGCCGGTGGCGCTTGCCGCTGGACGGCGGGTGATGGCATGGGTGAAACGGAATGAACGCTCAGACATGATCTGCTCCCTTTCGGCGCACTGATAGCGGCTGTTCGCGGCGCGGGGAAGAGAGGATGTCGAGATGGCGGGTGCCCCCGGGTTCGCTCGACACTACGCTAAGCATTTGTAAAGACGCGTTTCCATGGCAAGAGTTTCTGGGAACAACTCACATTTGTCCCCACAGCCACAGGTTGGAATCCTCCCGACCGGTGCAAGTCCGTCCGGTTCGTCCGCATCGAAGTCGATTGGGGCACCTCGGTTCTCTAACCGAGGTTCCCGGAGGAAAGAGCCGCCGACAGGAAGCTGCGAAAGACCTGCGCGGGCGCCGCGAGCGGACGGGCGGATGGCCAGGTCAGACCGACGTCCATCGACGGTATCGCCTCGACGGTCTGGCGCTGTTCGATGCGCTGGCCTTCGAGCGACCATGGCCGATAGACCATGTCGCTGAGAATGGTTACGCCCATCCCGGCCGCTACCATCGAGCGAACCGCCTCGACTGACGAAGTCGAGAACACAACCTTTGGCACTAGGCCGAACTGGTCCCAGTAGCGGCCAGCGGTGCGGCTTGCCTCGTCGACGGTCAGCATCACATAGGGTTCACGCACGACATCGTGCAGGCTGATCTCCGTCGCCGCCAAAAGCCGATGATCCGATGGCAGCCACAACCTTCGGCGCGAGCGGAACAGGGTTTCCGACGCCAGATCGGTGGTATTCGCCAGGTTCGACGTCAGCATGACTGCAAGGTCCAGCCCGCCCGACATCAGTGCGCTCTCGATCGCCGCACGCGGCTGTTCGGACAGCTCCAGTGTGATGCCGGGATAAATGCGACGAAAGGCGGCATAATGACGGGCCATGAAATACCCCGCGACAGTATAGGTCAGCCCCAGCCGCAGCCGGCCGCTGGCTTGGGTTTCCTCGCCCAGGGGGCTGCGCGATGCCTCTTCCACCGCAGCAATGATGGCTTTGGCGCGGGACAGGAACCGCGCGCCTTGCGGTGTGACCGACACGCCTTGAGCACTGCGCGCCAACAACCGGACACCAAGACTGGCCTCCAGCCCCTGAATACCCGCCGTCACTGCCGATTGCGAGATGTTCAGCTCCATCGCTGCATGGCTGACCTGTCCCGTTTCAGCGGCGACGATGAAATAACGCAATTGTCGGAGGGTCAGGGACATCGGACATCCGTATCTGAATTTTCGATATGGTATTGCATAAATTCGAATTTGCAATGACGCCCGACTCAGGCCAACCTTGATGAAATTCAAGAACTTCAGGGGGTTTGATGCCTGTCACGGTCAATTGTGACATGGGCGAAAGCTATGGGCTTTGGCGCATGGGGGACGACGCGGGCCTGATGCCCTTGATTCATATCGCCAATGTGGCCTGCGGCTTTCATGCCAGCGATTTTGACCATATGCGCGCAACGGTTCGGCTGGCCAAGAAGCACGGGGTCAGGGTGGGGGCGCACCCGTCCTTGCCGGATTTGCAAGGCTTTGGCCGGCGCGAAATGAAGATGGGCCGCGAAGAAATGGCCAATTGCCTGATCTATCAGATCGGGGCGCTTTGTGGGTTCCTCAAGGCCGAGGGGATGGAGCTGAGCCATATCAAGCCCCACGGCAGCCTTTATGGAATGGCCGCGCGGCAGGAAGACATTGCGCAAGCGGTCTGCGATGCGGCGGATGTGTTCAAGGTGCCGCTTCTGGGCATGACCGGCACGCTCCACGAAAAGATCTATCCTGCACGCGGCCATGGTTTTGTAGCGGAATTCTATGCCGATCTGGACTATCGTCCCGACGGAAGTCTGATCGTGACGCGCGAACATGACGCTAAAGACCCCGGATTGATGGCTGCGCGCTGTGTGCGGGCGATCACAGAAGGGAAGGGCACGGCGACGGACGGGTCAGACATTCCTGTGCGTTGCGATTCCATCTGCATTCACTCTGACACCCCGAACGCCATCGACATCGCCCGCGCGGTGCGCGCGGCGGTTCAGCCCTATACCTGAGAGGTTCCCATGGCTTTGATACAATCCCCGCTTCCCGGCACCTTCTACCGCTCCTCTGCGCCTGACAAGCCGCCCTTCAAGGCCGATGGCGACGCAGTGGCAGCGGGCGACGTGATCGGGCTGATCGAAGTGATGAAGTCTTTCCACGAGGTGAAATCCGATGTGGCGGGCAAGAACATCCGTTTTCTGACCGACAATGAAGACCCCGTGATGGCCGGCGCGCCATTGGCCGAGGTGGATTGATGCTGCGCAAGCTTTTGGTCGCCAATCGCGGGGAGATTGCCGTTCGGGTGATCCGCGCGGCAAAGGATCTTGGGATTGCGACCGTCGCGGTCTATTCGGACGCCGATCGTGAAAGCCTGCATGTGCAGATCGCGGATGAGGCGGTCAACATCGGTCCGCCCGCGGCGAAGAAGAGCTATCTCAATGTTGCCAACATCCTGAAGGCGGCGGCTGATTTGGGCTGCGACGCGGTGCATCCCGGCTATGGCTTTCTCGCCGAAAACGCCGATTTCGCCGATGCCTGTGCGGCGGCGGGGCTGGTGTTCGTGGGGCCAAGCGGTGATGCCATCCGCACCATGGGTGACAAGGTGGCGGCCCGTTCCGCCGCCCATGCGGCAGGGGTGCCGGTGGTGCCGGGCAGCATGGGCCGGGTGGCCGATATCGAGGCGGCGCGGCATATCCTGATCGACACCGGCTTTCCGGTGATGATCAAGGCCGCTGCGGGGGGCGGGGGCCGTGGCATCCGCATTGCCAATGATCTGGCCGAGTTCGAAGCCGCATTCCCCCAGGCCGCTGCCGAGGCGTTGGCGGCCTTTGGCGATGGTGGGCTTTACATGGAAAAGGTCATCGCCAAGGCGCGGCACATCGAGGTGCAGGTTCTGGGCGACGGCAAAGACGCCGTGCATTGCTTTGAGCGGGAATGCAGCCTGCAACGCCGCCGCCAGAAGGTCTGGGAGGAGGCCCCGAGCCGCGCCCTGTCGGACCGCATCCGTGACGAGCTTTGCGCGAGCGCCGTGCGACTGACGCGGGCGGTGGGTTATTCGGGCGCGGGCACCATCGAATATCTTTATGACGACGAAGCCGACCGCTTCTACTTCATCGAGATGAACACCCGCATTCAGGTCGAACATCCGGTGACAGAGATGATCACCGGCATCGACCTTGTGGCCGAGATGCTGCGGATTGCCGGGGGCGAACCGCTGCGACCGAAGCAATCCGACATCGTGGTGCGCGGCCATGCCATTGAAGTCCGGCTGAACGCCGAAGACCCGTCGCGCGATTTTGCGCCTTTCCCCGGCACCGTTACCGCACTGCGGGTGCCCGGCGGGCCGGGGGTGCGGTTCGAGAGCATGCTTTACGCAGGTTATACCGTGCCGCCGTTCTACGACTCGCTTCTGGCCAAGCTGGTCGTCCATGCCGACAGCCGTGAGGCGGCAATCACCCGACTGGTCCGCGCCCTGTCAGAGACCCGCATCGACGGGCTGCGCACCACCAAACCGCTGTTCCTGGCCCTGGCCGATGACCCCGCCGTTCAGGCCAATGCCGTTCACACCCGCTGGCTGGAAGGCTGGCTGGAAACCCATTCCGCCCGGCTGGTGCCGGAACTGGAGCCATAGGAGGGACCATGTCGATCCGCTTTTCCTTCGGGGGCGACGAGCACATCTTTGCGGAAGTCAGCGAAGACATGTCGCTTGAGGCCTTCTTCACCTCGCTTTCGATGACCAACGCCGTCAAGGCGGCGGGCATCAAGGGCGTAACCGAGATCTGCCCGGCCAATGCCAGTTTCCAGATCAAGTTTGACCCCGACCGGATCAAGCCGGGCGATTTGCTGAAGGAACTGCAATCGATGGAGGGGGCGGCGTCGAAATCGGACGCCACGCTTCAAACCCGGATCATGGAAATTCCGGTGCTTTACCAAGATCCATGGACGCATGAGACGCTGATGCGGTTCCGTGAGCGCCACCAGAACCCCAACGCCACCGATCTGGAATATGCCGCCGAGGTGAACGGGCTGGGCACAGTGGAGAACTTCATCGAGGCCCATTCGAGCCAGCCGTGGTTCGTCTCGATGGTGGGTTTCGTCGCGGGGCTGCCGTTCCTTTATCAGATGGTCGAACGCAAACGCCAATTGCAGGTGCCGAAATACCTACGGCCCCGGACCGATACACCAAAGCTGACCATCGGCCATGGCGGCTGTTTTTCCTGCATCTACTCGGTGCGCGGCGCGGGCGGCTATCAGATGTTCGGCGTGACCCCGATGCCGATCTATGACCCGACCCAGAAGGTCAGCTACCTGCAAGACGATATGTGCCTCTTCAAACCCGGCGACATCGTGAAATGGAAACCCGTCACCCGCGACGAGTACGACAGGACGATCGAGGCGGTGGATCGCAACTGGTTTGAGCCGGTGATCCGTCCCGTTACCTTTTCCCTGACCGATTTCAACAAGGACATGGCCGGCACCAATGCCAAGCTGATGGAGGCGCTCAATGGCCGTTAATGTCATCTCTCCCGGCCTGTCGACCACCGTGCAAGACCTCGG
>Ga0073904_10002554_pt1 | contig 13758 bp, 12 predicted proteins | sample KloWWTrecipitate_FD_66668 | JGI IMG/M metagenome (GOLD analysis project Ga0073904, IMG submission 66668) | Active sludge microbial communities from Klosterneuburg, Austria, studying microevolution and ecology of nitrifiers - Klosterneuburg... | ecosystem: Engineered > WWTP > Aerobic digester >...
ATCGACAGCTGGTTTGACACCTATGTGGGCGTGGTGATGCTGGTGCGGGTGGTCGATGGCCGCCTGCTCAAGGGCGAGCGCATCAAGATGATGGCCACGGGCGCCGCCTACGAGGCCGGCAGCCTGGGCGTGTTCACCCCTGCCAATGCACCGCGCGATGCGCTGCGGGCCGGTGAAGTGGGCTATGTGATCTGCGGCATCAAGGAGCTGCAGGCCGCCAAGGTGGGCGACACCATCACGCTCGAAAAGAAGCTCCCGAACAACGCGGGCCCTGCCACCGAGGCGCTGCCGGGTTTCAAGGAAATCCAGCCGCAGGTGTTTGCCGGCCTGTACCCGACCGAGGCGAGCGAATACGACCAGCTGCGCGATGCGCTGGAAAAGCTCAAGCTCAACGATGCCTCGCTGCACTACGAGCCCGAGGTGAGTCAGGCGCTGGGTTTTGGCTTCCGCTGCGGCTTCCTCGGCCTGCTGCACATGGAGATCGTGCAGGAGCGCCTGGAACGCGAATTCGACCAGGATCTCATCACCACGGCGCCCAGCGTGGTCTACCAGGTGGTCATGCCCGGTGGCGAGGTCGTCATGGTCGAGAACCCGGCCAAGATGCCTGACCAGGGCAAGCTGCAGGAAATTCGTGAGCCCATCGTCACCGTGCATCTTTACATGCCGCAGGACTACGTGGGCCCGGTGATGACGCTTGCCAACCAGAAGCGTGGTGTGCAGATCAACATGCAGTACCACGGCCGCCAGGTCATGCTGACCTACGAGATGCCGTTGGGCGAGATCGTGCTCGACTTTTTCGACAAGCTGAAATCGGTGAGCCGTGGCTATGCCAGCATGGACTATGCGTTCAAGGAATACCGGGCCTCAGACGTGGTGAAGGTCGACATCCTGCTCAACGGTGAGAAGGTTGATGCGCTGTCCATCATCGTTCACCGCAGCCAGAGCCAGTACCGCGGCCGCGCCGTGGTGGCAAAAATGCGCGAGATCATCAGCCGCCAGATGTTCGATGTGGCCATCCAGGCGGCCATCGGCGCCAATATCATTGCCCGCGAGACCATCAAGGCCATGCGCAAGAACGTGCTGGCAAAATGCTACGGCGGTGATATCTCCCGCAAGCGCAAGCTCCTTGAAAAACAGAAGGCAGGCAAGAAACGCATGAAACAGATTGGTTCGGTCGAGGTTCCCCAGGAAGCCTTCCTGGCCATTTTGCAGGTGGAAGACTGATGCAGGCCGTGCAGATCCTGACTTCCATGGTGCTGGCAGCGTTTGTCGGCTACATCGGTGCTTGGTATTTTGGTGCCATCGAAGGCAACTTTGCGCTCCTTTTGTTCCTGGCGACGGTGGTGACCGGGGCCTACTGGCTGGCGGAGCGCTTCTACTTCCTGCCCCAGCGCAGACGCGCGGCACAGGCCGTTGAAGACGCAGCAGCGCAGCGCCGGGCCGAGCTGGACCGAATGGGTATCGCGCAGGTCGATATCGACGTGCGGGAGTCCAAAGAACGTCTGCTCATGCAGCCCTGGTGGCTGGACTGGACAGCGGGCCTGTTTCCGGTGATCGCAACCGTGTTCCTGCTGCGCTCTTTCCTGTTTGAGCCGTTCAAGATTCCCTCGGGTTCCATGATTCCCACTTTGCTGGTGGGCGATCTGATCCTGGTGAACAAGTTTACGTATGGAGTGAGGCTGCCGGTTTTGCACACCAAAATCACCGATGGCACGCCACCGCAGCGCGGCGACGTCATGGTCTTTCGCTACCCGCCCCAGCCCAGCCAGGACTACATCAAACGTGTGGTCGGCGTCCCGGGCGACGAGGTGGCCTACCTCAACAAGCGGCTCACCATCAATGGACAGCCGCTGAAGACCGATGTTGTGCCTGATTTTTTTGACGAGGGGGCGATGCGCTACTTCAAGCAATTCGAAGAAGCGCTGGGAGACCAGCCCCACCGGTTGCTCAACAACCCCGAAGCCCCTGCCTTCGTTCAGGGCGTCAGCCGCTTTGCCTACCGAGACAACTGCCGCTACAGTGTGGAAGGTGTGGTGTGCAAGGTGCCCGAGGGCCACTATTTCATGATGGGCGACAACCGCGATAATTCGCTGGACTCGCGCTACTGGGGCTTTGTGCCCGAGACCAACATTGTGGGCAAAGCCTTTTTTGTGTGGATGAACTTCGGCAACCTCAAGCGCATCGGGTCTTTCCACTGAGCCAATGACTTCAATGTCTACAACAAGGAGAGGGTAGTCATATGCAAGGATTTCGTACTTCCACCCGGACCCGTCAGCGCGGGCTTTCATTCATCGGTGTGATTTTCATCGGTCTGCTCGCCGTGGCGGCTTTTGCCATTGGGGGGCAGTCGGTTCCAATTTTTATCGAATACCAGGCCATAAAAAAAGCGGCTGCCAAGGCTGCAAACGAGGGCAGTACCGTTCCGGAGGTCCGGGGAAGTTTCGATCGTGCCGCCGCCATCGATGACATCAGTTCCATTCAGGGAAAGGACCTTGAGGTAACCAAGCGCGGCGACAAGGTTGTGGTCTCCTTCAAGTATTCCCGCGAGATTGCGCTGGCTGGCCCTGCCTACCTTGTGTATCGCTTCGAAGATTCGACCAAGTAGGTGCATCCCGCTCTTTCTGCGCTGCAGTCCCGGCTGCAGCATGTCTTTTCTGATTCCGCGCTGTTGCAACGCGCAGTAACGCACCGCAGCTTCAGTGCCGACCACAATGAACGCCTGGAGTTTCTGGGAGATTCGGTACTGAATCTGGCGGTGGCCAGCCTGCTGTACCGGCGGCTGGGGTCCCAGCCAGAGGGCGATCTCTCGCGCGTGCGCGCCAACATGGTCAAGCAGGACACTTTGCACCAGTTGGCGCTGGGTCTGCGGCTGGCAGAAGTGTTGCGTCTGGGGGATGGAGAAATGCGATCGGGGGGCAATAAGCGCCCCTCCATCCTTGCCGATGCCCTGGAGGCCGTGATCGGTGCTGTCTACCTTGACGCAGGATACGGGCCCGCCGAGGCGCTGGTGCACCGTCTTTTCAAGTCCGTCGAGATCAACCCCCAGATGGAAGCGGCCGCCAAGGATGCCAAGACCGCATTGCAGGAGTGGCTGCAGGGCCGCAAAATGCAGTTGCCCCAGTACCGCGTGGTAGGCACCGTGGGGGCGGCGCACAAACAGACGTTCGATGTGGAATGCGCCATCCCCGAGCTATCCCTCACCGAGCGCGGCATCGGCGGGTCGCGCCGCGCGGGCGAGCAGTCCGCCGCCACGGCCATGCTGGCCACCTTGAAAGCAAGACACCCATGACAGAAAATGCTACAAAAAATGTAGCTGAAGGCGCTGATAAATCAAGCGCTGAAGGCCAAAATGACCTGGAAACCATGCTGGCAGCTGCCCGCCCCGCCGGAGCGGCAGCAGACGCCAAGGGTCAGCGTTGCGGCGTGATCGCCATCGTGGGTAAGCCCAATGTGGGCAAATCCACGCTGCTCAACGCGCTGGTCGGGCAAAAAATCAGCATCACCTCGCGCAAGGCGCAGACCACGCGCCACCGTATCACCGGCATCCGGACCATGGGGCAGACGCAATTCGTGTTTGTCGACACGCCGGGCTTCCAGACACGCCATGCCACGGCGCTGAACAAGTCGCTCAACAAGACCGTGATGGGCGCCATTGGTGATGTGGACCTGATCCTGTTCGTGGTCGAGGCGGGCAGTTTCACGCTGGCCGATGCCAAGGTGTTGAGTCTGTTCAAGCCTGGCATCCCCACCCTGTTGATTGCCAACAAGCTCGACAACATCCACCGCCGCGCCGAAATCGCCCCCTGGCTCAAGAGCATGCAGGAGCGCCACCCGTTTGCCGAGTTCGTTCCCATGTCGGCCAAGAACAAGGGTGACATCGAGCGGCTCTATGGCATCTGCGAAAAATACCTGCCCGAGCAGCCCTGGTGGTACGGCGAGGACGAGCTGACCGACCGCAGCGAAAAATTCCTGGCCTCCGAAACCGTGCGCGAGAAGCTTTTCCGCTTCACGGGCGACGAATTGCCCTACACCTCCACCGTCATCATCGACAAGTTCGATGAGGAAAAAAGCAAGCAGCACAAGCGCCTGGTAAAGATCGCCGCCACCATCGTCGTCGAGCGGGACAACCACAAGATGATGGTCATCGGCGACAAGGGCGAGCGCCTCAAGCGCATTGGCACCGAGGCACGCCAGGAGCTGGAAAAGCTCCTCGACGCCAAGGTCTTCCTGGAGCTGTGGGTCAAGGTGCGCTCGGGCTGGGCCGATGACGAGGCGCGTGTGCGCTCGTTCGGGTATGAGTGAGGATCATCCCCCTGAGCGGCTGCGCCGCTTCCCCCTTCTCTCGCACCGCTGCGCGCTGCGGGAAGGGGGGCGACGCCAGTGGCCGGGCCAAGCCCGTTCCACGGCGTCTGCTGGTGCGGGCGGCCGCGTGTAGCATTGGGTCGATAACAAAATTGCCACCCGGCGCTTATCTGTCATGCGTAGGCAGCTATTGAATCCATAGCATCATGCCGGCCCGCCGATTTTCCAACGAACCCGCCTTTGTGCTGCACCGCTACGACTGGAGCGAGTCCAGCGTCATCCTTGAGGTGTTCACGCGCCACCATGGTCGCACGGCCCTGGTGGCCAAGGGGGCCAAGAAGCCGAGCTCCAATTTCCGGCCCGTGCTGCTGCCGTTACAGCCCCTGCACCTGACCTGGACGCAAAGCGATGCGGGTGCGGGCGACATCCACACCCTCAAGGGCGCCGAATGGGTGGGCGGCCACATCATGCCCACGGGCGATGCGCTGCTCTCGGGCATCTACCTCAACGAACTGCTGTTGCGCCTGCTGGCGCGCGACGACCCGCATGCCCGGCTGTTCGACACCTACAGCGCCGTGGTGCGGGTGCTGGCGAGCGAGCATGGCGAAGCCCTGGAACCCGTGCTGCGCAGCTTCGAGCTGCTGCTGCTGCGCGAGATCGGTCTGTTGCCGGCGCTCGATGTGCAGACGCTCACCTATGCAGCCCTGGAGCCGCAGGCCCGCTACACCCTGGTGGCGGAAGGCGGCTTGCGTGCCGCCACCACCTCGGAGCGCGCCAGCCTGAGCGGCACGCAGTGGCGCACCCTGCAGGCAGCGCTGGACGACGGCGCGCACTTCGCGCACCTGCTGCACGCCGTGGCGCTCTTGGCCACCGAGCTCAAGCCGCAACTGCGGACCCTGTTGCAATACCATTGCGGCAGCCCGCTGTTGCGCACGCGCCAGTTCATGATGGACATGCAAGCTTTATGACCGAACTTCCCCAAAGGCGCTCTCACTTTGTTGCGGCTGCTTGTCGCACGTTTGCACTGCCCACATCACAGCCTTTTGCGTAAGCTTTTATGACGTCACTTCTTTCCAGGCACCGCACCGCGCTGTCGGTCAATGTCAACAAGGTCGCGCTGGTACGCAACACGCGCCACCTGGGCATTCCCAGCGTCACCCGCGCGGCGCTGCTGTGCCTGCAGGCGGGTGCCCAGGGCATCACCGTGCACCCGCGCCCTGACGAGCGCCACATCCGTGCCCACGATGTGCACGAACTGGCCGAGCTGATGCGCGCCTGGCCCGACCGCGAATACAACATCGAAGGCAACCCTTCGCAGAACCTGATGGACTTCATCCGCCAGGTACGGCCCCACCAGGCCACCTTCGTGCCCGACAGCGAGGACCAGTTCACCAGCGACCACGGCTGGAGCTTTCCGCAGGATGCCGAGCGCCTGCGCCCGCTGATTGCCGAGTGCAAGCAGCTGGGTGTGCGCGTGAGCCTGTTCATGGACCCGGTGCCCGCGCAGATGGCGCAGGCCCGCGCCGTGGGTGCCGACCGTGTCGAGCTCTACACCGAGCCCTACGCCGCCGCCTGGGGCACCGGCCAACAGGCTGTGGAACTGGAGCGCTACCGCGCGGCCGCGCAGGCAGCACTGGACGCGGGGCTGGGCGTGAACGCCGGGCATGACCTCAACCGCGACAACCTGGCAGCGTTTGTACGCACGGTGCCCGGGGTGCTGGAAGTGTCCATCGGCCATGCCCTGATTGCCGATGCGCTGGAGCTGGGTTATAGCGATACCGTCCGGGCGTATCAGGGCTGCATTGACCAAGGCATGGCCGAACGGACCTGCTGACCCTGGTGAATTGAGCCAGAGCTGAGGGTCGGGCTCAGCGGGTTGCCAGCTGCACAGTCATGGCAAGAACCCTTGCAGTCGCATGTCGCGTAGCACCATGTCGCTGGCGCTGAAAGAGATATGGTCATCGTCCCGGTACAGCAACTTCCCTTCGCGCAAACCGTAGCAAAGTGCGTGATCGCAAAACAGGTCGAGCGGGTCATAGATTCTCAGCTGGGGGGACTCTGAGCGAATTTGCTCCAGCAGACCGCGGTACTGCGCCTGTCTCGTCGCCACCTTGAAAGCGTCCTGGCTGCAGTCCGACAAGCCCTTGCCGGCGAGGGTGATAGGACGCTTGAATATGCAGGCCTTGGGATCTTCGCCCAGTTCCGGTGGGTCGATCACGTACACAACGTCCTGTCGCAATTGCAGCAGTGCTTGGACAAGCAGCGTGGTTCCTTGGCGAAACATTTCTGGCTGTGAATTCGTGCTGCCGTCGAGCGCGAAAAGTGAGTAGCCACTCCGTCCCTCAATGCCATATCCCTGTCCCGAGAAATAGAATGGACCCCGCGAGGTCATCACCACGGTGCGTATGCTGGGGTAAAGACCAAGCACCTGCAGTGCCTGCTGTGACAAGTCGTTGCAGCCGAGATTCTGTTTTTCCACCCGTACCGAATGGCCCATGAGTGGAGGGCAGCCATGACGTCCCAGCAGCATTGTCTTTACAGAGGTGTGGCCAAGAAGGGCCGCGCTGTTGAGTGCCATCGCATGGCTGTCACCAATGATCAGAACTTCCGGGCTTGACGAGTTGGCCAGGCAGACTGTGCTTCCGGTCATGGGGAACTTCAGCAGCTCGAAGCAGGATCCATCAGAGTGCAACGTCCGGGTGGCCTCGGCAACTTGTTCAAGCAATGGCTGTGGGGGTTGTTCTGGAAGGCGAAACGCAAACCCTTTTTGCTTGTAGGTGGCCTGGCCCAACAAAGCGACCAGCACCATCAGCGTGCACAGCGCGGCAAGTTTGAGTCGATCATGTCCTGCTGTGCGCACGGGGCGTTCGATGAAGCGGTAGGTAAGCCACGCTAGGACGAATGCCAGAACCACGGCACCGAGGCGAATATCGGCGCGCGGCAGGCCCCTTTCCATGGTGCGTGCCAGTGACAAAAGCGGCCAGTGCCAAAGGTACAGCGGGAAGCTGATCAACCCCACACCCACGGTCCATCGATGGGACAGTACGGTCCGGTTCAACCACGACGCTGAGCCTGCGGCAATCACCAACACGGTTCCCAGCACCGGAACAAGCGCCCATGTACCAGGAAAATCATGCCCTGGTCGTATGGCCAGCAGGCCATAGGCGAGCAGGCTGGCCCCCAGGACCGCCAGCAGATTGCCCCATGCGTTGCCTTTGCCAACGGATGGGCCGTTCAAAGGCGCCGATTCTGTGCAGCCGTGTCGCTTTGTTTGCCCTTTCGACAACCAGCGCGGGGGATGGAGCGTGAACCAGGCCAGCAGGCTGCCACACAGAAGCTCCCAAAAACGGGTGTAGGGCGCATAAAAGGCAGCCACTGGATTGCGTTGGATGCTATGCAAATTCAAGGCAAATGAGGCCACGGCAAGCAACAACGTGATTGCAAGCAGGCTGACCCTGCGCTTATGTGCCAGCATCAACAGCAATGGCCAGACGATGTAAAACTGCTCCTCAATCCCCAGGCTCCACAAATGAAGGAGGGGCTTGGTCTCGGCGGCCGCGTCAAAATACCCTGTTTCTCGCCACAGCAGCATGTTGGAAACAAACAGGGCGCCCGCTCTCATGTGTTTTCCCAGCTGAGCAAACTCATCGGCCAACAGTACATGCCAGCCCAAGGCAAACGTCGCTGCAAGCACCACAATCAGTGCCGGGAATATGCGCCGGATGCGCCGCATGTAAAACCCGCTCAGGCTGAAGGTGTTGTTGTGCAGACTGCCAAAAAGGATGGTGGAAATCAAATAACCGGAGATCACGAAAAATATGTCTACCCCGACAAAACCACCTCCTATCCATTCGGGCGCGGCATGGAATGCCACCACGGACAGCACGGCAATACACCGGAGTCCGTCAATGTCTGGTCGATAGTGGGGGTGCGGCAAACTGTTGGAAGAAGGCATGAAGGCAGACTGCGCACGAAAATGGTGTGTGGAATGGAGTAGAAAGCCCGTGCGAAGACGCCGGATTCTACTGATGGGTGGACACAGGTGGGTGGTCAATGCGAACCCATCCCGACTGCGCCCCAACGCGGCACCGAATAATTTCCGGACAAGTTCTAAGGGCCCATTGCATGATCTACGGGATCGGGACAGATATTTGCGACGTGCGCCGCATCCGTGCCAGTCTGGAGCGCCACGGCGACCGCTTTGCCGAAAAGGTGCTGAGCGATGCCGAGCTGCTTACCTGGCACGCGCGCAGCGCGCGGTGGCCCGCGCGTGGCGTGCGCTACCTGGCGACGCGTTTTTCTGCCAAGGAAGCGTTCAGCAAGGCCATCGGTCTGGGCATGCACATGCCCATGACCTGGCGCGCGTGCGAGGTGGGGACGCTGTCCAGCGGCCAGCCCGTCATCGTGCTGCATGGAGCGCTCAAGGAATGGTTTGATGCACGCGGACTCACGGCGCACCTGAGCGTGACCGATGAAACCGACTACACCGCGAGCTTTTGTGTCGTGGAGAAATTGGCACCTGGCGCTTGATTCATAAGCACTAACAGCTATAAAAATGGTAGCATTTTTGAGTACATGATGGAACACGCACCTCTCATTCTTGATGTAGCCGGTACCCGGCTCACCGCCGCCGACCGTCGCCGACTTGCACACCCGCTGACCGGTGGGGTGATCCTGTTTGCCCGCAACTGGGAAAGCCGGGCGCAGCTGCTCGAACTCACCAGCGCCATCAAGGCCGTGCGTGACGACCTGCTGATCTGCGTGGACCATGAAGGCGGGCGCGTGCAGCGCTTTCGAACCGATGGATTTACCCACCTGCCGCCCATGAGCGCCCTGGGTGCGATGTGGATGCAGGACGGCAAGGGCGGCCCGGGCAGCGGGGCCATGGGCGCGACCAATGCCGCCACGGCGGCAGGCTACGTGCTGGCCAGCGAATTGCGCGCCTGCGGGGTGGACTTCTCCTTCACCCCCGTGCTCGACCTGGATTGGGGTGGCAGCACGGTGATTGGCGACCGCGCCTTCCATGGCGACCCGCGCGTGGTGGCGCTGCTGGCCAAGAGCCTGGCCCACGGCATGCTGCAGGCGGGCATGGCGCATTGCGGCAAGCATTTTCCGGGGCATGGCTTTGTCGTGGCCGACTCGCACACCGACATTCCGGTGGATCGCCGCAGCCTCAAGGCCATTTTGCAGGACGACGCTGCGCCCTACGCCTGGCTGCGCAGCACGCTCACCAGCGTGATGCCCGCACACGTCATTTACCCCAAAGTGGACTCGCGCCCGGCGGGTTTCTCGCGCAAGTGGCTGCAGGACATTCTGCGTGGGCGACTGGGATTTGATGGCGCCATCTTCAGCGACGACCTGAGCATGGAGGGCGCACGCCGCATCGATGGTCGGCTGGTCGGGTACGCCGATGCAGCCGTGGCTGCGCTGCAGGCCGGGTGCGATCTGGTGCTGCTGTGCAACCAGAGTCTGGATGAAGGTCGTGCGGTGGATGCGCTGCTCGATGGTCTGGCCGAGCGGCAGGCGCAGGGCCATTGGCAGGCCAGCCAGGATAGCGAATCGCGCCGGGTGGCTTTGCTACCGCAGACCCTGCCGCAGGCCTGGGACGACCTGATGTTCCAGCCCGCCTACCTGCAAGCGCTGGAAATGCTGCCGTGACGACCGATCCGGGGCGGACCCGTTCGGGCTGGCGCATTGCTTTCAGGGGGAAACTGAAAACTGCAATGCTGGAGCACTTGGGGCAGGGCGCATGAGCGGCGGGCAAATCACAGCCCGCTGCGGTGCTCCAGGGTGTCCATCTGCATCTCGAAGCTGAAAAAGCGGTCGCGTCCCTGTGCCTTGGCCGCGTAGAGGGCCTGATCGGCGCGCATGATCATGCTTTCGGCGCTGGTGGATTCATCGGGCACGCAGGTGGTGATGCCTCCGGAGATTGTCACCATCGGCGCCACCGGTGAACCCGGGTGTGCGATGCCCTGGGTCATGAGCATTTGCCCGAGTGCGCGTGCAAAGGTCATGGCGCCGGAGCGTGGCGTGTTGGGCAGAATCAGCGCAAATTCTTCGCCTCCATAGCGTGCTGCGCTGTCGCGCGGTCTGACGCACACCTCGCGCAGCAGTCGGGCTACCTGCTGCAGGCAGGCGTCGCCCTGCACATGACCGACGGCATCGTTGTAGAGCTTGAAATGGTCCAGATCGCAGAGCATCAGTGTGAGCGGCAAACCATCGCGCCGTGCGGCAATGATCTCGCTGTGCAGGCGCTGGTCAAAGCCCCGGCGGTTGAGCAAACCGGTCAGCGCGTCGACCTCCACCATGGCGTTCAGTCGCTCGTTGGCCAGGTGGAGTTCTTCGGTCAGCGCCACCAGGCGGCGGCGCATGTCCAAAAGGCGTCGCATGGCGCGCAGCTTGGCGACCAGCACAATGGGTTTGACGGGCTTGGTCAGGTAGTCATCGCCGCCGGCCTCAATGCCCCGCCACACGTCCAGTTCATTGTCCAGCCCCGACAGGAAGATGATGGGCGTCCAGTCACCCGGCTCGGCAATGCGCATTTGCTGCGCAACCCAGTAGCCGTCGTTTCCTGGCAGGCAAATATCCAGCAGCACCAAGTCTGGCCGGAACTGCCGGAACGCCTGCAGGGCCGCATCGCCATCTCCGGCCTCCAGCACGCTGGAGACACCGGCATGCCGCAACTCCGCCACCAGCGCCGAGCGCAGAGACTCCATGTCTTCGACCACCAGAACGCTGAAGGGGTTGGCAGATTCGCTTGCGGGCGATGCGGGGGCAGTGTGAGGGGCCATGGAGAGAGGGGGCTCAGCCTTCCCGGCGCAGCGCCGGGAACAGGATCACGTCACGGATGCTCGGGCTGTCGGTCAGCAGCATCATCAGGCGGTCAATGCCGATGCCGCAGCCGCCTGCAGGCGGCATGCCATATTCGAGCGCGCGCACAAAGTCGTGGTCGTAGTACATGGCCTCGTCGTCGCCGCTGTCCTTGGCGGCCACCTGGGCATGGAAGCGCGCGGCTTGGTCCTCGGCGTCATTCAGTTCGCTGAAGCCGTTGCCGAACTCGCGGCCTGTGATGTAGAGCTCGAAACGCTCGGTGACCTCGGGGCGCGCATCGTTGGCGCGGGCCAGCGGCGAGATTTCGGTCGGGTGCTCCATGATGAAGGTGGGCTGCCAGAGCTTGTCTTCCACTGTCTCCTCAAAATACAGCACCTGCAGGCTGGCCAGGCTGCGGGCAGAGAGCTTGTTCTTCTCCTCGCTCATGCCCAGCTTTTTGAGTGCGCCAATGAGCCAGGCAGCATCGTCTACATGGGCACCGGCCTCGGTGTGCTGGAAAATCGCCTCGCGGATGGTGAGGCGCGCAAAGGGCTGGGCCAGGTCGACCTCGCGGCCCTGGTAGGTCAGCTGCAGCGTGCCAGTCGCTTTGAGCGCGGCGTCGCGCACCAGCTGCTCGGTGAAGCCCATGAGGTCCTGGTAGTTCCAGTAGGCCGCATAGAACTCCATCATGGTGAACTCGGGGTTGTGGCGCACCGAGATACCCTCGTTGCGGAAGTTGCGGTTGATCTCGAACACGCGCTCGAAGCCGCCCACGAGCAAGCGCTTCAAGTACAGCTCGGGAGCAATGCGCAGGTACATCTCTTGTTCGAGCGCGTTGTGGTGTGTGACAAAGGGCTTGGCGTTGGCACCGCCCGGAATGGGGTGCAACATGGGCGTCTCGACCTCCAGAAAATCGTGCTTCACCATGAAGTCGCGGATGCTGCTGACCGCCTTGCTGCGCGCCACAAAGCGATTGCGGGCGGCTTCGTCCGTCATCAGGTCGACGTAGCGCTGGCGGTATTTGACCTCCTGGTCGGCCACGCCATGGAACTTGTCGGGCATGGGCCGCAGGCTTTTGGTCAGCAGGCGCAGGCTGGTCACCTTGACCGAGAGCTCACCGGTCTTGGTCTTCATGAGTGAGCCCTCGGCGCCGACGATGTCGCCCAGGTCCCAGTGCTTGAAGGCGGCGTACAGCTCTTCGCCCAGCGCATCGCGCGTGATGTAGAGCTGCAGGCGGCCCGAGGCGTCCTGCACGGTGGCAAAACTCGCCTTGCCCATCACGCGCTTGAGCATCATGCGGCCCGCCACACTCACCTGCACAGGGGTGGCGTCCAGCGTCTCGGCCGCAGTCTCGCCGTGGGATTCGTGCAGCGCCACGGCCTGGTGGGCGGGCTTGAAATTGTTCGGGAATGCAACGCCCTTGCCCTGGGCCTGTGCCTCGCGCAGGGCGCGCAGCTTGTCGCGGCGCTCGGCGATGAGCTGGTTTTCGTCGTGGGGGGCGGGGGCGTGGTTCTGTTCAGACATAGGGGCCGGGGCTACGGGCTTGAAAAAAGGGCGGTCGGGGCTGGTGTCAGCCGAACCATTGATTTTATGGGGTATCGGCGCTGCCGGGGTGCCGCGGGGCGTGCAGGCCCAGCACGGCGAGCACGGTGCGGGCAATGATCCGCAGGTCCAGCCACAGCGAGCGCGTGCGCACGTACTCCTGGGCGTGGCGCAGCTTGGCGGGCAGGATCTGCTCGACATAGGTGCGCTCGGGGTCGCTGCTGCGCGCCAGCAGCGCGCTCTCGTCGCGGAATTCGATGGAGGCCAGGTCGGTGATGCCGGGCCGCACGGACAGCACGGCCTGGCGCACATCGGCGGGGTATTGCGCGACGTAGCGTGGCACCTCGGGGCGCGGGCCGACCACGCTCATGTCGCCGCGCAGCACATTGATGAACTGCGGCAGCTCGTCCACCTTGCTGCGGCGCAGCCAGGCACCCGCATGGGTGATGCGGGTGTCCTGGCCCACGGTGATCTGCGGGCCCATGGCTTCGGCGCCGGTGCGCATGGTGCGGAACTTGACGATATCGAACAGCTGGCCGCCACGTCCCACGCGCTGCTGGCGGAAGAACACCGGCCCGGGCGAATCGAGCCGCACCCACAGCGCCACAAGCAGCAGCAGCGGGCCCAGCAGCAGCAGGGCGAGCAGTGCGAAAGCGATGTCGAACAGGCGCTTGGCCATCAGCCCAGCACCTCCTGCAGCGCGGCGATCACGCGGTCCTGGTCGGCATCTTGCATGGCGGTGAACAGCGGCAGGCTGAGCATGACCTGGTAGGCTGCGTCGGCCTGCGGAAACTGCTCTGGCGTCAGCCCGTAGCGGTCTCGCCAGTAAGGGTGGCGGTGCAGCGGTACATAGTGCACGCTGGTGCCGATACCCCGGTCCGACAGGGCCTGGATGAGATCGTCGCGGCCCATGCGCGCGCCCGGTGTCAGCCGGACGACGTAGAGGTGCCAGGCATGCACGTCGCCGGCCGGTGCACAGGCGGGTCGCACCAGGGGCAGTCCGGCCAGTTGCGTGTGGTAACGCGCCGCGAGCTGCTCGCGCCGCTGCAGGAACTGGGGCAGGCGTTGCAACTGCACCAGGCCCAGCGCGGCGGCGGTGTCGGT
>Ga0073904_10002555_pt1 | contig 13755 bp, 14 predicted proteins | sample KloWWTrecipitate_FD_66668 | JGI IMG/M metagenome (GOLD analysis project Ga0073904, IMG submission 66668) | Active sludge microbial communities from Klosterneuburg, Austria, studying microevolution and ecology of nitrifiers - Klosterneuburg... | ecosystem: Engineered > WWTP > Aerobic digester >...
ATCGCTCGTTCTTCGCCGCCGGATCTTCGTCCGCCGAGGCCTTCGTGCCGCTCCCCGCTACCACGGCGGCCGCGACGGCTGCTGGCAGGAGAAGAAGTGTCGCCCGACGTCCGAGGTTTGCCACGCTCATGGGTCCTCCTAAAAACTGGGAAGTAGATCCGACGTTCGGATTTGACTTCGTGGAGCATTAAGCATGCACCGTGCCACACGTAAGTATCGAATAGTACTACGCGGGAGGTGCGAAGAATTGGATCTTATGGGATCCATGTTGGGCCCCGTGAGAATCGGAGGAAAAGGGGGCGCATGTGCGCAAAACCTGCGGGACATGGGACCTCCGCCCGGCGCGCGACTGGCGCGCAGGGGCTCTTCCGCTATGCTACCCGCCCTCCGATGGCGTCCTCGTTCCCCACGCTGCGCCCCCCGCTCGCCGCGGTCCTCGCGCTCGTCGCGAGCCTCGCCCTCACGCTCTGGCCGGGCTCGGCGGCGGCGCGCGCCTCCGCGCCGGCCGTCGGCGAGCCCACACGCCTCGAGGTCCGCGGTCACCCGGACGCGTTCTATTACCGCGCGCGAGGCAAGGGCACGAAGCCCGTCATCCTCTACCTGCACGGGCGCAACGGCAACGCCGCGGAGGACTGCCGCAAGTGGGCGAAGGTGGCCACCCAGTTCGGCTGGGTGCTCTGCCCCCAGGCCCCCGGCGACTCGGGCGGTGGCGGTCGCACGTGGATGAACGACGCGCAGAGCGGCAAGGCCGTCATGGACGCGGCGCTCGCCTCGCTCCGCGCCAAGCACAAGGGCCGCGTGAACCGATACGGCAACATCCTCGTCGGGTTCAGCGAGGGGGCGTTCGTGGCCATGCAGGCCGGCCTCCTCGACCAGAAGACCTGGAGCAAGTGGCTCATCCTCGCGGCGAGCGACCGGTACTGGGTGACCGAGCCCGGCGCAGCGCTCACCGGAGGAACGGGCGGGGGGCACCTGCAGCGGGTCTACCTGCTCACGGGGGAGACCGACGCCGTCGCCCCGAACACGACGCGGGTCGGCGCGCTGCTCAAGAAGCACAAGGTGCCCGTCAGGGTGCGCATCGCGCCGGGCATGGGGCACGAGCTCGCGCGCGAGCAGATGATCACCACCTACCGGCGGCCGCTCTCGTGGCTCGCCCTCGGCCGATGACCGCGCGGCCGAGGCGGAGTCAGGCGTGAGCTCCGCCCCGCCGCACGCGGAGGCCGGGCGCTTCGTGGTGGGCGGCCCCCGTGACTCGAGCTGCCCGTCCAGCCCATGGCTGCCGGAGCGCGAGCTCGTCGCCCTGGCCTCGGGGTTCGCCCGGGCGGAGGCCGCTCTCGGGCTCCGCGAGGTCAACCTGGCCCGGACGCCGTCGTTCGATCTCGTCGGAGCGCCTGGCGCGCCTCGCGTGCGCGTGCACCTCGCGCTCGAGTGCTTCCAGGTGACAGGGAGCTTCAAGGTGCGCGGCGCGCTGTTCGCCCTCCGCGAGGCGAGGCGGCGGACGCCGGGGCTCTCGCGGGTCGTCGCCGCGAGCGCAGGAAACCACGGCGCGGGGGTCGCGTTCGCTGCCAAGGCGCTGGGGCTCACGGCGACGCTGTTCGTGCCGCGAGGCGCGCCCGAGGCGAAGCTCGCGAAGATGCGCGCGTACGGCGCCGAGCCGCGCCTGGCCGACTCGATCCACTACGACGGCGCGGAGACCGAGGCCATGGCGTACGCGGCCGCCGAGGGCGTGCCCTTCGTCTCTCCCTACGACGACCCCGACGTGCTCGTGGGCAACGGCGCGTCGCTCGCGTTCGAGATCGCGCGCGCGCTCGGAGCTCCACCCGCGGCGGTCGTGGCGCCCATCGGCGGCGGGGGCCTCGCGACCGGCCTCGCCCTCGGGCTCGCCGTCGCCGCCGGGGTGCCCTACGGGGAGGGCCCGCCCGTCCTCGCCGCTCAGAGCGAGGCCTCCTGCGCGTTCGCGCTCTCGCTCGAGCGCGGCCGCGCGATCACGACCCTCGAGGGCCCGCCCACCCTCGCGGAGGGCCTCGAAGGCGGCATCTCCGAGCGCGGCTTCGCGCGCGCGCGGGCCGTGTGCGCCGGCGCGCTCGTCGTGAGCGAGGCGGCGATCGAGGCGGCGATGTATGCGCTCTACACGCATCTGGGGCTCGTGGTAGAGGGCTCCGCGGCGGTGGGCGTCGCGGCCCTCGCCACGCAGGCCGGACAGGCGGCGCTCGCGCGTGCCGGGGCCGGCTCCGACGCCGACGTCGTGGTCGTGGTGACCGGACGCAACGTGGACGCCGCCCGGGCCGCGAAGGTCGTCCTGCGGCAGCCCGTGCGCTGACATTGACCGGACGCCATCGGGGATGGGATAAGCCCCGCCATGAGCCAGAGCCCCGCCCCGAACGCCCCGCTCATCCTCGGCATCGCGGGAGGCTCGGGCTCCGGGAAGAGCACGATCGCGCGGGCCATCTTGGGGGCGTTGCCCGAGGGCGCGGGGGTCCTCCTCGAGCAGGACCACTACTACCATCCGCAAGCGCACCTGCCGCAGGAGGAGCGGGAGCGGGTGAACTACGACCACCCCGACGCCCTCGAGCTCGATCTCCTGGCGAGCCATGTGCGCGCGCTGAGAGAGGGCCGCGCGATCGAGCGCCCGAGCTACGACTTCACGACGCACGACCGCGCGAAGGAGACCACGCTCGTCCCGGCCGCGAAGGTGATCGTCGTCGAGGGCATCCTCGTGCTCTCCGACGAGCGGCTTCGGGCGCTCTTCGAGGTGAAGCTCTTCGTCGACACCGACGCCGACATCCGGCTCATGCGTCGGGTGCGGCGCGACCTCGAGCAGCGCGGCCGCACGTTCGCGTCGGTGCGCAAGCAGTACTACGACACCGTGCGCCCCATGCACCTCGCGTTCGTCGAACCGTCGAAGCGCTTCGCGGACATCATCATCCCCGAGGGCGGCCAGAACCGCGTGGCGCTCGACTTCCTCGTCGGCTTCATCCGCTCCCGCGCCTGACGGCGGACGAGCCGCGGCCAGGCCACCGTCCTCGGCTCCGCGTTCAGCGGTGCGGCTCCGATCGGCTCGCGACTACTTCTTGCCGGGCTTGGCGGAGCCCGAGGGCGCGGGCGCGGCGGGCTGCACGAGCTCGACCTCCCAGTCGAGCGGGGTGTCGTCGCCAGCCCACGGGGGGAAGACGAGCCCCGAGAACGCGTTCGAGATGCACCGCCCGGCGGGCTTGTCGGCGTGACTCGCGGGGACCGTGACCTCCTTGACGCGACCCGCGCGCCCGAGCACGAGGTGGATCGTGACCTTGCCCCACGGGCCGGTGGCCGCGCCCGATTCGTCGCGCGCGTCGCCGCACGAGTCCTTCACCGCGCGCGACGCGCGCTTCAGCGCCACCTCGGTGCCGTCCTTGTCGTAGGTGTTCTTGCTGGTCCCGGCAGGCGTCGCGGCAGGCGGTGGCGTCGCGGGGTCGTCGGTCTTGGGGGGCTCGTCCGTCTTCGGATCGCCGCCGGTCTCGGGCGGCTTCGGGGCGCCGCACGCGAACAGAGACGCAGCGACGACCAGCGCCGTCGGTGCCAAGAACCAACCGAGCAAGGAGCGCGTGTTCATGCGCGAAGTCTGCACCCGCCCAGGGCCCCACGTCAAAGGGGCGCGACGAACGGTGCGGGCAAAAATCAAGTAGCGCGCGGCGTCACGCCTTGCGCGAGCGCCGCTCGGCGACGCCCGCGAGCGCGAAGCAGCCGACGGCCGCGAGCAAGGCCGGCACACCCACGAGCGGGCGCATCGCGACCCACGTGCCACCGCCGACGCCCACCACGGCGCCAACGCCGAGCAGCCCGGAGATCAGCACCGCGGAGACGCGCGGGGCCCGCGTGAAGCGCGGCACGAACGGCCGCCGCGAAGCGAACGGCACGAGGAGGAGCGACAGCGCCACGATGGCCGCCAGCGCCGTGAGGCCTCGGAGGCCGAGCGTGAGGCGCGAGGTGTCCTCTTTCGCGACCGCGAACATGGCCTTGGCCTCCACGTCTCCGGAGGCGAGCAAGAACACGACCTCGTCGGCCTCGGGGTTCGGCTGATAGGCCACGAACGTGCCCCCCGACTGCCGCGCGACCAGGCTCACGGTCTGGGGCTTCACGATCTGATAGGAGATGCGCAGATCGCCCACCCTCGGGTCCTTGGGGTCCTTCCCGTAGAAGGCGGCCCCCTCGTGCTCGTGGAGCTGCGCGGCGTGCGGCGAGCGCGAGAGCATCTCCTGCGTGACCTTCGCGGGCTCGAACTTCGTGAGCTTCCGGAGCGCATCGCTCGGCAACACGAACGCCCCGAGGCGGGAGTCCTTCGCGACGAGCTCTTGCTCCGCGAACGCGGACTTCTCGGGGTTTTTGTGGGTGTCGGCCTCCTTGAACGACGACGAGTCCGCGGGCTTCTCCGTGAAGCGCTTCGTGTACACATAGGTCGTGACGGTCTCGTCCTCCCCCTTCTCGTTCTTGCGCTTGTCGTCGCGCTTCGACTCTTCCCACGCGTAGATCTCCACGTGCCTCACCAGGCGGAGCGCCTGCAGCTTCACGCCGAACGCCTCGTCCACGAGCTCCACGCCGCTCTGCGCCGCGCCGCGCACGTGCACGAGGGCGCCCTCGTGCGCCGGGTCGACGAGGTCGGCAGGCACCGTGACCACCGTGGCGGCGCCGCGATCCAACGAGACGTAGCGATCCACCCCGCGGCGCTCCACGAGGTGCGCCCCGGCGAGGCTCGCGACCAGCAGGAGCGCTCCCACGGCCGTCCGTCGCGGGGTGGCTTTCAAGGTGGCGACGACTCCGGACGGTCCGCCGGCTGCGGTGGGGCTCTCGGGCATGTCGTCATGATGGCACACGCCGGCGGCGACGACCCCACGCGCCGATTTCTCCGTCCGAGCCCTTCCCCGCGGCGCGCGGCGTGTCAGTATGCGCCCCAGAAGCCATGAAGAGCCCCGCCCCCCCCTCCGGTCATCGGTCTCGTTCGCCTCGTTCGCCTCGTTCGCCGGGTTGGTCGACCGACGCCTCGCTCGCAGCGCGGCTTCGCCCGGTCCGCCCCCTCGCGCTCGCGCCCCTCGCGGCGGCGCTCATCGCCGCGTGCGGCTCGACACCGCGTGACACCACCTTCACCGACGGCACGGACAGCGGCCCGGGCGTCGTGACGCCGGGCGACGGCGGCTCGCTCTTCGGCGACGCCGGCGGGGGGCCGGGCACGCCCGTGTGCGCGCCGAGCCCGGCGCACGCGGAGATCCCCGGCAACAACTGCGACGACGACGGCGACGGTCAGGTCGACAACCCACCCAGCTGCGACAAGGGCCTCGCGGTCGACGGCGACGCGGCGGCGTTCGCGAAGGCGATCGGCGTGTGCGACACCGTGTCCGCCAAGGGCTTCGGCCTCGTCGCTGCGACCTACTCGCGGGGCTACAAGCGCAACGACGCGCCCCAAGGCCCGCAGCACGGCATCCTCCCGAAGTACGGCAGCGTCCTCAAGCCCCGCGAGGGAGGGAGCTTGGGCGTCATCAGCACCGGCTATGCCCGCGAGTACAACGGCACGAACGGCACCCCGACGTTCCTCGAGGCGGAGGTCGACTGGTACAACTGGGGGCCCTACGATCTGCACCCCACAAAGGCCTCGAACGGCGCTGCGCCCCCCGGCTTCCCGAAGCCCGCCGCGGGCTGCCCCTCGAAGGCCACGCAGACCAACGACGTCATCGACGTGAAGCTCGTGCTCAAGGCGCCCGCGAACGCGAAGGGCATCGCGTTCGACTTCAACTTCTTCTCGTCCGAGTGGCCGGCGTTCGTGTGCTCGGACTTCAACGACTCGTTCATCGCCTACCTCACCGCGAAGGGCTTCAACGGCGGCGTCCCCGACAACATCTCCTTCGACGCGCAGAAGAACCCGGTCAGCGTGAACAACGGCTTCTTCGATCGCTGCACTCCGAACGTCGACACGGGCTGCGCCCCCGACGCCGTGCCGCGCACGTCGGTGTGCCCGGGTGGCCCGGCCGAGCTCGCCGGCACGGGGTTCGCGAAGGAGGACACCTGGTGTGCGCCCGTGAAGAGCAAGAAGAGCACCGCCGGCGGCGCCACCGGCTGGCTCACGTCCACCGCCCCCGTGGAGCCCGGCGAAGAGTTCACCCTCGAGTTCATCATCTGGGACACCGGCGACGGCGTGCTCGACTCCCTCACCCTCCTCGACAACTTCCGGTGGGTCGGCGGCGAGGTGAAGACCGAGACCGCGCGACCGCGCTGAGCTCGCCCGGCCTCTGAGCTCAGGGGCAGGGAAATCCATGGCCCCCCGCACGCGAAGCCCAACGGAGGTGGGCTCTGCGACGGCGCGCAGCACCAGGCCCGGCGCGGACGCGGCGGCGCCTTGAATCCGTCCGTCGGGGGGCTACCCTGGGAGGTCCCCTATGAGCCCGAGCTCGCAGAAGGCGCTGAAGTTCCTGGTGTTCGTCCTCGCGGCGTACCTCGTCTTCAAGATCGCGCCAGCCTACGTGTACGACTTTCAGATCCAGAACATGACCGAGAAGGTCGCGCAGTTCAAAGCGGACAAGGGGCTCAAAGAGGGCGTCATCCACGCCTATCTCTCCGACAGCATCCAGGGCGGCAAGCTCCCCATAACCGAGGCCGACTTCATCGTTCGGACCGACGGCCACACGGTGACGGTGCACGCAGACTGGCAATACCAGCCGGTGATTTTGCCGGCCACGCCGCTCTGGTCGGCGTGGGCGCCGGTGTTCGCGTTCCACGACGAGTCGTCCGCGCGCGTGAAGCGGTAGGCGCCAGGTCGACCGATGAGCCGCTTGCGCGCGGGCGATGGCGTCGGCCTCGTCGCCGCGCGCGGTGGCTCCATCGAGGTGTCCGTACTCGGTCCGCCGCGCCTGCGTTGGGGGCCTCAGGACGCGATGCCACGTCGCGGGCGCGCCGCGCTCACAGGGACGCGGCGACCGCGCGCAGGGAGGCGGCGGGATCGGCGGCGAGGACCTCGTGGTGCGACACGATCACGCGCCGCAAACCGGGCGTCGCGGCGAGCCGCTCGAGGTGCGCGCCGAGCGCGCGCTTGTCCTTCACGAGGAAGAGCCTGCCCACCCTGGAGACCCGCGGCCCTCCGCTCGAGGCCGTGACGTGGCGGAGCACGAACCCCTTCACGCCGGGCACGTGCGGCATGTTGAAGACCACGTCGTTCAGTACCAGCGTGACCTCGTCGCCCGAGCGCACGGTGAGCACGCCCTCTTGCCCACCGCAGCCGTCGAGCACCTCGTAGCCCGTCGACGCGTCGGCGACGAGGGCCTCGCTCGAGGCGGCGCGCGGCACGACGAGCTGCACCTTCCCGAGCGAGCCGTTGGGGGCGAAGAACTTCGCCTCGGGGTATCGCGCGGCGTAGGCCGGCGCGTCCATACGGTGAAACCCGTTGGGCACGATGACCGCGGTCACCTGACCACGCGCGTCGAGCGCGCGCATCGTCGTCTCGTCGAGGGCCATCGCGTTGTGCACGAGGAGCGAACCGTCGTCCCGGCGCGCGACGGTCATCACGCGCTTGAGCGGCATGTCGGGCAGCTCACCCTCGACGCGCCAGAGGTTCGGGGCGAGGGCCTCGAGGGGGCCATGCGGGAGCACGTTCCACGCGTCGCTTGCGGGCATGGCGGAACCTTGGGGCGTGTCGACGCGCGTGGCAAGCGCCGAGTCGACGCCCGCGTCAGCCCGCCGCCAGGGTCGCCTCGAGGGCGGCGGCGAGCGTGGCCATCTTTCGGACAGTGTTCATGTTTCTGCCCGTCGCGCGCCCCAGGAACGGCAGCCGCAGCTTCGAGGAGCCGAGGCCGTCCGGGTAGCGCACGAGCACCTCGCGGCCGGCGGCGCGGAGCTCCTCACGGCCGGGCGGTCGGATGGCCGCGAGCTCGGCCGGCGCGACGGGCGCGTCGAGGAAGTACGCGAGCACCCGGCTCGGATCGGCAGGTCCGATCCACGGGGCGTCGAGCAGCGCCTCGAGCTCGGGGCGCGTACGCAAGAAGACCTGCGCGCCCAAGCTCCCCGCGCCCATGTGCGCGGCGAGGGCCGCCTCGAGCCGCGCCTTCGCGGCGGCCGCCGGGATCGCCGTCGCGAACACCACGTTGCCGCTCTGGATGTAGGTCGTGACGCCGACGAAGCCCGCGTCGGTGCAGAGCCGTGTGAGGTCGGCCATCGGCAGCTTCCCGGTGCCTCCCACGTTGACGGCCCGAAGAAACGCGGCAAACACCGCGAGGTCCGAGCCACGAGGCGCCTTCGTCGTGCGAGCCACGGAGCGAAGCTAGCGCGCCGGCGGGCCCGCGTCTCACGCGTCCGCGGGTCTGCTACGCTACCCCGAATGTCGACCTACCGTGACGAGCTCGGCGCGGCGATGGCTCGCGCCACCCAGGCCGAGGCGCAGCTCGCCGCCGCCGAAGCGTCAGGCCGCGAGCGCCTACGCGCCGTCGAGCTCGAGCTGTCGTCGCTCCGCGACGCCGCCGACGCGAGGCGCTCCGAGAGGACGCGGCCCGTCCTCATCACGGCGCTCGCCGTGATGGCGCTCGCGCTGCTCCTGCTAGGCCGCGTGATCTTGCGGGGCCAGCAGCGACTGCAAGACGCCGAGGCGGCCGCCTTGCTGGAGGCCGAGGTCGCGCGGGCGCGCGAGGCGAGCATGATGGCGCGCGTGGCCGAAGCGCGCGCCGCCGGGCGCAAAGAGCTCGAGACGGAGCGCGACGCGCAGCTCCTTCGGAGCGCCTCCGGCCCTTCGGCGGACGACGTCGTGGTCAGCCCCGACTTCAACCGCCCCGCGATCGGCGTGGCCGTCATGCGCGCGCGCGCGGCCCTCGCGGAGTGCAGGGCGGGCGCGATGGGCCTGTCCGGCTCGGTGCTCGTGGTCTACGAGCCCTCGGGCCGGGCTACGCGCGTCACCGTGGAGTCGCCCGCGCTCCCGGCGGCCACCGCGGCGTGCGTCACGGAGCGGTTCCAGGCGCAGAGCGTGCCCGCGTTCCGGGGGACCCCGGTGACCGTGCGCGCCGCCTTCCGGATCCACTGACCCGCCTCACCGACAAGGTCCAAGGCCTCGCTTGAGGTCGAGGCCCATTCGCCGCGGCTCGTCCCACCGCGTTGGCGGCGCCTAGACGCCCCCGAGGCGCTCGCCGAACGCCGCGAGCCACGCGTAGACGTGCACCGCGCCCATGCACCTCGGCACCGCCAAGGCGGCCGCGTCGAGGTGCTCGCGCACCCGGCGGCGCGCGCCCTCGAGCCCGTTCGCCCGGACGACGCTGGGGCGCCCACGGGCCGCGTCTTGCCCGGTGGGCTTGCCGAGGCTCGCCTCGTCCCCGACCGCATCGCGTACGTCGTCGGCGGCCTGGTAGGCGAGGCCAACGAGCTCGCCGACCGCGCGCCAGGGCTCGGCCGAGGCGCCGGCCGCGATCGCGCCCATCGCCGCGGCCGCCTCGAAGAGCGACGCGGTCTTGGCGCGGTGGTACTCCTCGAGGGGTGGCGAGGGCTCCGACTCCCATGCCTGGCCCGCGAGGAGGCCGCGTGTCGTCCCCGCGGCCGTCGCGAGCGCGGCGAGCAGCCCGGGCAGCGCGGGGAGCGCCCCCGGAGCGTCGGCGATCGCAAGGCCCAGGGCCTCGAACGACTGCGCGATGAGCGCGTCGCCCGTGAGCACGGCGAGGGGCTCTCCGAAGCGCGCGTGCACACTCGGGAGACCTCTACGCGTCGGCGCGTCGTCGAAGCACGGGAGGTCGTCATGGACGAGCGACGCGGCATGGAGCAGCTCGACCGCGACGGCGGCCCCGGTGGCGACGCGCGGCCGCGCGTCCCCCTCGGCGAGGGCGACGACCAAGCACAGGGAAGGGCGCAGCCGTTGTCCACCGGGGAACAGCGCGTGGAGCTGAGCCGCGGCGAGCCGAGGGGGGCAGCCCGGGCCCACGCCGCGGGTCACGTGCGCTCGGAGCGCGCTCTCGATGCGCGCCTGGAGCCGAATTTGGAGGGGGGCCGCCGCGCCGGTCGGCGAGGTGGAGGGGTGAAGCTCGAGCCGCGGGGAGCAGGGCATGAACAAAACCTATCCCAACCATGGACAACCGCAAGCTACGATGTACAATGTTTGCACATGAAGTCGTCCACACAACGGGTTCTCGTAATTGGAGCTGGCGTAGGGGGCCTCGCCTGCGCCATCGACCTGGCCGCGTCCGGCCTCGCCGTGACCGTCCTCGACCGCGCTCCCGCGACCGGCGGCAAGCTCCGCACTGTCGAGGTCGGTGGGCTGCACGTCGATGCAGGGCCGACCGTGCTCACCATGCGGTGGGTGTTCGACGAGCTCTTCGCGGTGGCTGGCCGCCGCCTCGCGGACTCGGTGCGCCTCGAGGCGTCCGAAGTGCTCGCGCGGCACGCGTGGCCCGGCGGCGCGACGCTCGATCTGTTCGCCGACCCCGCGAGGTCGGCCGAAGCCATCGGGGCCCTGGCGGGCCCTGACGAGGCGCGGCGGTTCCTCGCGTTCTGCGACTACACCCGGCGCATCTACGAGACCGTCGAGGGCCCGTTCCTCCGATCGCAGCGCCCGACGTTCGCCGACCTCCTGAAGCAGAGCGGCACCCTCGGGCTCGGGGCGCTCTCGCGCATCGACGCGCACCGCACCATGGCGAAGGCGGTGGACTCCCACTTCCGCGACGCGCGCCTGCGGCAGCTCTTCTCGCGCTACGCCACCTACTGCGGCTCGTCGCCTTACGAGGCGCCCGCCACGCTCAACCTCATCGCCCACGTCGAGGCCGAGGGCGTGCACCGCGTGGTGGGCGGCATGGGGAAGCTCGCCGCGGCGCTCCGCAGCCTGGCGGAGGGCCTCGGCGTGGAGATCCGCTGCGGGGCCGAGGTGGCGAGCGTGCTCGTGAGCGGGGGCCGCGCCGAGGGCGTCGTGCTCGCGTCGGGCGAGCGCATCTACGCGCCCGCGGTCGTCGCGAACACCGACGTGGCCGCGCTGTCTTCCGGCCTCCTCGGGGAGGGTGCGAAGCGCTCGGTGAAGCGCGCCGACGTCGGGTCGCGTTCGCTCTCGGCGGTGACGCTCGCGCTCGCGGCGCGGCCCTCCGGCCTGCCGCTCGTCCACCACAACGTCTTCTTCTCGGACGACTACTCGGCGGAGTTCAAGGCGCTCGCGGCCGGTCGCGTGCCGGACGAGCCCACCGTTTACCTCTGCGCGCAGGACCGCGGCGACGACCCGCGCGCGGCGGGCGCCCCCGAGAGAATGCTGATCATTGTCAACGCACCTGCGACGGGCGACGAGCCCAACCGTTGGACCCACGAGGAGAGACAGCGATGCGAGAGAATCACGGCGGCGGCGATGGCGCGATGCGGAGTGACGCTCGAGGTGAGCGATCGAGCACTGACGACTCCGGTCGAGTGGAACAGGCTCTTCCCGGGCACGGGTGGGGCGCTCTACGGGGCGAGCGCGCGCGGGCCGCTCTCGTCGCTCTCCAGGGAGGGCGCGAAGACGCGACTGCCGGGGCTCTATCTCGCGGGCGGGAGCGTGCACCCTGGCCCGGGAGTCCCGATGGCGGCCTTGAGTGGGCGACTCGCAGCGGATTGCGTCAAGGCGGACCTCGCTTCGACCGCGCGATCGCGGCGGGCGGCTACCAGTGGCTCTATCTGGACGGCGTAAGCGAGGACGGCTCCACCGCGATCGTCATCATCGCGCTGCTCGGCAGCCCGTTCTCACCGCGCTATGCGCGCGAGCGGGCCGCGGGGGGCCCCGCGCGAGCCCTCGACTTCTGCGCGATGAACGTCGCCGTCTACGGCCCCCGCGGGCGGCTCTGGGCCCTCACCGAGCAGCGCATCGACGAGTCCGACCGCGAGGCGAACGCGCTCTCGCTGGGGCGAAGCTCGATGCGGTGGCAGCGCGACGAGGCCGGCGACCACCTCGTCGTCGACCTCGACGAGCTCACCTCGCCGTTCCCGCGAAGGGTGCCTCAGCGAGTGAAGGGGCGAGTGACCTTCCGCCCGAGCGGCGTGGGGCAGGCTTCCTTCCCGCTCGACGAGGCGGGCCAGCACACCTGGTGGCCGGTCGCTCCGCTTGGCCGCATCGAGGTCGAGCTCAGCGAGCCCGGGCTCCGCTTCTCGGGTCATGGCTACCACGACGCGAACGCGGGCGACACGCCGCTCGAGAGCGCGTTCTCGCGCTGGTCGTGGTGCCGCGCTCGGATCGACGACGACCGCGCGGCGATCACGTACGACGTGGTCGATCGCCTCGGCCGGGAGCGTAGCCTCGCCCTCGAGGTGAGCCGCGGCGACGGGGGCGTCGCGAACGTCGTGCCGACGAAGGTCGTCTCGGCCGCGGCCCTCCCCTCCACTGGCTGGCGCCTCCCCCGAAGCGCGCGCACCGAGGGGGCCAGCCCGCGTGTGCACCGCGAGCTCGAGGACGGCCCGTTCTACGCCCGCACGTTGGTCGACACGCGGCTCGCCGGGCGTTCGGTCGTCGCGATGCACGAGACCATGTCGCTCGACCGCCTCGCGCAGAGCTGGGTCCGCTTCCTCCTCGGGTTCAAGATAGGCCGCGCATGAGCCACGACGCCTCCTCGTTCGCCCTCGCCTGGGCGCTCGCCTACGCGAGCTGCGCGCTCTGGGCGGTGATCCGCTCGTGGCGCGCCGGCGGGGCCTCGAGCCCGTCTCGGCCGAGCGAGGCGCAGAGCCCTGCGAGCGCGCTGCGCGTGCTGCTCCTGCGGCCATGCGCCGGGCTAGAGCCGGAGCTCGATCGGACGCTCGCGTCGACGGCCCGCGCCCGCCGCGCCTTCGCCATGGACGTGCGCTTCGCGGTGGAGTCCCATCGGGACGCCGCGGCGCCCTCGGTCGACCGCGCGGTCGACGTCTTGGAGCGCGCGGGAGTACCCGCGTCCGCCGTGATGACGCACGCCCGCGCCGCGAACCGAAAGGCGGCGCAGCTCGCGAGGGCGCACGCCTCCGCCCCTAGGGGAGAAGAGCTCGTGGTGGTCGCCGACAGCGACGTCGACCTCGAGGACGCCCCCCTCGACGCGCTGGTCGGCGCTCTCTCCGACGACTCTATCGGCGCCGCCTGGGCCGCGCCCATCGAGATCCAGCCGACCACGGTGGCAGACCGCGCCTCCGCGGCCGTCCTCGACGCCTCTTTGCACGCTTTCCCGCTCCTCTCGGCGCTGGACCCGAGCGGCATGGTCGGAAAGCTGTTCGTCATCCGGACCGACGCGCTCGCGAAGGTGGGCGGCTTCGGCGCTCTCACGACGCACCTCGGCGAGGACATGGAGCTCGCGCGGCGCCTGCGCGAGGTGGGCCTCAAGACGACCGTGGCGCCGCTCGTGGCGCGCTCGCGCGCCCAGGGTCGCGCCTGGGGAGCCGTGATCGAACGCTATGCAAGGTGGATTCGTGTCGTCCGCGCGCAGCGGCCCCACTTGCTCCCGACCTACCCGCTGCTCCTCTGCGCCGCACCCCTCATCGTGACCGCGGCGCTCCTCGCAGCGCTCGCCGGCTCTGCCGGGAGCGGTCCCGGAGCGCTGACCGCGGCTGGTCTCACTGTGGTGGCCCGCGTCGCGACGGGTGCCCGCGCGAGGGCGCTCGGAGGCAGAACGTCCGGCGCGCGGGCGCTCGTCGTGGACGTAGTCCTCGCCGACGCTCTCCTCCTCGTCGCGTTCGCCCGCGCATGCCTCACGCGGCGCACGGTGTGGCGGGGCGTCCATCTGCTCCCCGAGGCCGGCGGTCGGTTCACCGAGGAGGCGCGATGACGCCCCGCGCGGCCGGAGCCGGCTCAGGCGCCGCGAG
>Ga0073904_10002559_pt1 | contig 13745 bp, 15 predicted proteins | sample KloWWTrecipitate_FD_66668 | JGI IMG/M metagenome (GOLD analysis project Ga0073904, IMG submission 66668) | Active sludge microbial communities from Klosterneuburg, Austria, studying microevolution and ecology of nitrifiers - Klosterneuburg... | ecosystem: Engineered > WWTP > Aerobic digester >...
ATCGACGCGCCAGAGGCACCGCCGCCAAGGAACGCTTCGAGAGCGCCGATGCGGCCCTTCAGCTCGCGGCCCTCCTGGATGACGCGGCGCTGGTACGGCTGGAGGTCGACCTGTTCGAGGCCGGGACTTGTCTCGAAGGGGTTCATACCAAGTCTCCCCGCATCTTGGCCAGCTGCTCTTCGCCCAGCTTGGCAAAGTCATCCTGGCTCATGTTCATGATGTCCTTCGGCGTGATCTTGCCAGCGCGGTCGCTGTCCATGCCCACGTCGCGGGTTGAGGGCGGCGTGCGCTTGAGAGCGTCGGACACCTTCGCCACGGCGGCCTTCTTGCGCTCGACGGCCACGTCCTTCTCGGACACGCGCGGTGCAACTTCGGTGGCCTGCTTCTGGGTGCGGTCTTCCTGACCGAGGAGCTTCTTGACGGCCCGCTGCAGCGCCTGGGTGGGTGTGTCGCCACGGCCCATGTACACCTGCTTCAGGTCAGCCACGTCGTCGACCAGAGCAGCGTCGAACTCGTCCGACTTGTCGTTCAGCTGCGGGTACGCCTCTTCGATGCGCTCGAGGGCGATGTCGTAGCGGGCCTGCTCGACGGCGCGGGAGGCAATCACGTTGGCGCGGAGCTCAGACTTGTGCTCGACGATGGCGCGCTCCGACTGGCGGATTTTCGACATTAGGGCCGTGGCCTTCTCGACCTCACCGTCCGCCAGGAACGTGTTGTACTCACGCTCCATCTTGATCAGGTTGTCTTCAGCCTGCGTGAGGGCTTCGTTCGTCTGTTCGACGCGCTGGCTGTTCTGGTACTGGGCCAGCTGCTTCTCGAGGTTCTCGCGCTGGGCACGTTCCTTGGCCAGGATTTCTTTGTGGCGGTTCAGAGGGATGCGCGAGTCCTTCTTGGCTTTCGACTGGTCCTCTTCGAGCTCGTCCTCGTCGTCGGCCTTGGGCGCAGCCTTCGCTTTGGGCGCGGGCTTCAGCTCGCCGTCCGGATCATCGGGGTTGATGTCCTCGTCGTCTGTGGGGGCCCAGTCGTCGCCGCGGTCTACGACGTCGGTACCACCGGAGTCGGCACCGTCGTCACCAGCTGGACGCATGGGGCGGAAGAATTTGTTGCGAATCATTTAGGAGCTCCTTGCTTCTGTGGTTGAACTGCGGCCTTTGCGGCCTGTTGTGCTGCTTGCATGCGCTGCTGTTCGCGCTTCTGGGCCATGTCCTCAGCCTTGAGCTGATGGTCCATGTCTTGAGACCGCTCTTTGAGCGAGTGGTCCATCATCTTCAGCTGGGTGTCGCGCTGGAACTCACGTTCCTTCAGGTCCGCCTCGTGGCCGGCCTGCGCCTCTTTCACCTGCGCCTCGTGCATCTTAGCCTGACCAGAGCCGTCGTCGGGCTCGCCTTGGGCCGCGATCTGGGTGTTGACCACGGTCTCCTGGGTCTTGGCCTGCTTGAGGCCGGCGTCTGCATGTTTTGCGGCGGCTTCGCCCTCGGCGCGGGCCACTTCGGCCTCTTGGGCACGGCGCTGGAGCTCGGCCTGGGCCTGAGCTTCTGGGCTCTCCTGATCGCCCTTCATCAGCTTGATGATCTCGGACTTGCGCTGCAGGCGGCTGCTGTCGACGAGGACCTCGTCCGGAATCTGCACGCCTGCCTCGCGCAGGGCCATGGCCTGCTCGAACTGGCTGTCTTCCATGGTTTCGCGCATGGGGACGGAGCTGACCACGACGGCATACTCGCCCAGCGTCAGGTCGTTCATGATCGTGCCTTCAGGGGTCACCTGATTCACGGCGATGTCCTCTGTCTCACCGGTCATGCCGTTCTTTGTGATCGTGATCAGGCGCTCTTCAGTGTAGAACTCCTGAATCAGGTCGAGGATGTTGCGGGCGACGAGGCTGTCAGTGCGGATCAGGTTGTCGAGGGGCTTGACGAGGTTTGTGCTGCCAGCCTGACGCTTGGTCTGGATCGCTTTGGCGGCCACGTCGGCGCGGTCCATACCCTGCATGGAGTCGCTGACGCCGGAGATCGTCTTGATGCTTTCCTCAGCCTTGTAGGACACGCGGTCGAGGCCCTGGGGCACCTGGTTCGGCGCGATCTTCTGGACGTCCTTGTCGGGGTCGCCGTTCACCTCGATGACGAGGCCAGTCTGCGCACCCTTCTGCTCCAGCTCCTCGATCGTCATGTTGGCGAGGGCACCGGCCTTCACCTTGTAGCCCGAGTTCGCCGTGGTGTTGATCACGTGCAGCTCTTGGGAGGTCACCTTGTTCAGGACCTCTTGGGGATCGAGCAAGTTCTCAACGAGGCCCAAGGTGTGCCCGTTGCGCAGGTGTGGGAAGTAGGGCACGACCGTGAAGTGCTTGTATGGGCTCCAGTCGTCGTGGAGGACCACCGAGTCACAGATCACCGTCCACTTGATGCGGCGCACGAGCTCTGTGGTGACCTTGAAGCCAAACTGCTCCACGAACATGGCGATCTTGTTGCGATCGAAATCTTCCGGGATTGGCCGCATGTCGCCGTCGGCGCTCACGAAGTGCTTCTGGCGGTCCAGCATCCGGTACTGGCGCTCGATGATCCGCAGGTTGCGCATCACGTTCGTGTGGTCCATACCACCCGAGTACATGGGGTTGAACCGGTCGCCGAAGCGGTCGCGGAACGCCTGGACGCTGTCGTAGCCGTACGGGAAGAAGCTCTGGTCGCGGTGGCGCAGGTATTCCGCGTCCTCCTCGTTGTAGAGGATCGCCACGTCATCGGCGGTGAGCCACTTCGTCGTGAACACGTCGGCCCAGGTGTCTGGGTCGTACTCGTCCGCGTCCGGGTCGATGATCACGTTCTTCGGGTTCGGGCGGGTGATCCGTACCTCACCCTGCATGTTGTCCGTCCGGTCAAGGCGGATGTCGAGGTAGCCCCGGCTCGTGATGATCCCGTCGGCGAACATGTCGCTGCGGAGCCAGTCGAGGCGGTTGTTGTCGCTGATCTGCTTGAAGACTTTGGACAGGGCCTCAGCCGTGTCGGGGGAGGACCCGGAGCGGGGCCGGAAGTTGATCTCCGCCCGGTTGTTGATCTGCTCGCCCATCACGTTCGAGACCGTCGACATGATCTTGTTGATCGTCATGGCGGGGCGCTTCACGGAGGCCAGCTTCGCCTTGTCGCCGGCATCCCACTGGTCACCACGGAAGTACCGCTCGCACTTGTCGGCCTTCTCCACGAACTTCTGGTGCCCGTTGTCCCTCGTCCAAGCGTACCTGGTCCAAATTTTTGTCGCAAGCTGCGTATCAATCGGCATATCGGTTCCCTTTTCGGCGGGCAGCTAAACCCTCGCGGATGCGTTGTTTGTGGTGATCAGAAAGGGGCTTGCCCGTCTTGCCAGCTGATATAGCTGCACAGTGTTCAGGGCTGTGTGGCCCGTACGACACTCCTGCGCGTTTGCTAGAGAGCAAAGCGCGGGACGCAGCCGACCACACTACGGGCGGTGCTGCCTTGCGCCCCGCTGCGAGCGCGGATATGTGTTCGGGTGTCAGCACCCTGCCCTTTGCCTTCTCACTGATCGCTGCTCGGGCCTCGGGCGAGTGTTTGCACCCGCGCCTGGCGGCGCCTATCCTCGCCCGGTGTTCCGCTGACTTGGGCATACGCCCAGCGTTACCGGCGACTGGGTTCACGTTGTAACCGTTGTGGTACGAGTCGAGGGTGTTGATCCAGTGCTGCTCGGTCGGACGCAGGACGTCCTCTGCACTGGTGGTCTGTTCAAGCACCTCAAACGAGAAGGCTTGCTCACCGTGCTTGTTCCAGCTGTGCTGCAGCTTGACGCATTTATGGACACCTTTGCGCAGCTCACGGAAATGAGTCGCCCGGCGGCGAACGAGGTCGACAGACGACCCCACATAGCACTTGGCTGTCACAGCGTTACGTATGGCGTACACCCCTGCTTGTTTCATGCAAAGCTCTTCAATTTGTACAAGGTCCGCAGGGTCAGCTCCTCGATGTCGGTCAGGATGTTCACGAGTGCCGCGCAGTCGTCATCGTCATTCAGCTCCTCGATGACGACCGTGCGGAAGTCCTCGATGGCCTCGACGATGTCGCCCTTGGGCGGGACTTGGGACGGGAGGGAAGAGAACCGCCCTTCCCTGCCCATGGCCACCTCTGCGTACCGGTCCGTGAGGTCCAGGAGCGTGGTGTAGAACTCGTCCAGCGCGACGTGCTGCGCGTAGGACTGGGTGGTCAGGTGGGCGATGTGCGCAGCGGTGCGCACGGCGAAGGCTCGGGCTACAAAGGTCTGGCAACTCATGTCAAGCCACCATGTGGGAGCCGATGCCGTCTGAGTTCAATTTGTCGCGCCACGATTTCATAGTTGATTCCCTTGGTTTCTGCGGTGGTTCCCGTCCAACAACGAGCTGCGTGGCCCATGAGAGGGAGTCCACCTGATCGTCGTGGGCCCCAGCCGGGAACCTCAGCATCTCGTTCTTCAGAGAGTCGTACCACGGCGCTCCGCTGACAAAGTTCACCATCCCCTGCTGCATCCGGCCCTGGAGGGCTCGCGCTCGCGCCAGCTTGTCCGTGATCGGCTTCAGCACCTGGGTTGGCGGATAGAACTTCCGCTCTCTCATGCGCTTCTTTAATAGAGCTTCGAGAGCGCGGTAAATCTGACCGTCTTCAAAGCCCACAACCAGGCTCGGATTATGCCACTTCGAAGCGAGATTCAGGATCGAGTCCACTATGAAGAACGCGTCCCCGCTCTTGAACCTGAGCTGATCGACCACGTGGATCATGTCGTCGTTGTCGTGGAGGAGCACGGTACCGACCGTGTAGTCGTTCTGCTTCTTCTCGCTGATGGCGAAGTCCCACGCGATGTAGACGTTGCACCTGGTGCGCGGCGGGGCGGTGGCCTGCCGGAAGTGCTCCTTCAGGAAGTACCCGCCGTCGTCGGGCACCGGGTTCTGCTGGTACAGGGCCGACCACCACCGGCCGCCCTTGTTCTGCGCCTTGATCCGGAGCAGCTTCTCGATGTCGTAGCGGTCCGAGTGCAGGGCCTCGCCCTTGCTTCGGAGCTGGGTGAACGGGTCTGAGGTGGGCGGGACGTCGTATTCGATTAAGTCGGTGGTGTGGTTCAGGTACTCGTTGGCCTCTGCGATGGCCGGGTACTTGATCACCTCGAACTGGTCAATGTACACGTCATCGTGGCCCGTCTTCATCAAGGTCTGCAGTCGTCCAGCAAGGTCATCGTCATGCCACCACGTCTGGATGATGAGCACTCCGCCGCCGGGGGCAAGACGGGAGTAGGCAGTCGATAGATACCACTCCCAGATTTTCTCTCGGGTGTCTGCGGAATCGGCTTCCTCAGCGTTTTTGACGGGGTCGTCAATTACGAGACAGTTCCCGACAAGTATTTCGTTTGCAAAGAAGCAACCTGCTCCCTCCACTTGGAGGTCATAGACGAACTCCGAGACTTCGCCATCCCGCTCAACCACGGAAAGGGTGTCGAAGCAGACTTGTGGTGCTCCATGTGATGCCCTGCGCACAACATCACCAGATTCTCCGGTGTGTTGTTGTTCCTGTCCTCGTCGATGTGATGGCAGTGTAGGCCCGCCTCGGTGCGGCACACCACGCAGCTCATGTCCCGGTCCAAGATCAGGGGCCTCATCCGGTCGTACAAGTACGCGGATTCTTCCCCCGTCCGGTAGTTCGAGTTCTGCCCCCCACGCATACGGATCGCATGCGCCGTACTGGCGCAAGTCACCCCGCAGTAGACCTGCTTTGAACGACTCGGCAGAAACTCCTCGGAGCACTGCGGGCAGGTCTTTGGCGATAACGTGACTTTCGGCTGGCAAGCAGGTGAGCAATACGTCGCGTTGCGGCTCTGGCGAGTCTTCGCCACAGGAGCCGCGCATGTCAGGCACTGCTTGGCATTCTTCACTGCGTGGTGCGCCTGGCTGCACGCCTGGCTGCAATAGAACTCCGTCGACCCCAGCCGCACCGACTTGTCGTGGTCGCACTTCTGCCTCTGAAACGCCGTGGCGCACCACGCGCAGGTTAAGTCCACCATTACTTTGGGCCTGGCCATACAGTTCTCCTACCGTCGCGTACCGTTCCTGGTCCGGCAGGTAGACGGGGTGCTCAGCAGTGGCCCGGAGCACTGTCCCGGACGCAAACCGCAACACATGCATCTGTGGCGCCGGGCGTTTCGTCATCGCCAGGACCTTTTTTGGGCCCGCTGGCGTAATGACGTCTGGTACGAATTTTAGCAGGTAAAGGTGCCCAATGTCAAGGACCCCATCTACGGTCAAAACTCGTGATTCTGGGTGCAGACAGTGCGCGCCCTTACCTGTAATTGGGCCACCGATACCAGCAGCAACGTAGCCACCGCGGTGCTCAGCCACACCCCACGACTCGGTTGACTGGTTGTTAGCGTCCAGGCGTGTGTCAAAGACGTTCCCATAGAGCGGGTCCGACATGATTCCCTTGACTTTGCGACTGAAGTCCATGGCCAGGGAGAGGTTGTAGGAACACGAGATGAACTCGTGGTCGGGGTACTGCCCCAGGTGCCACGCCGGGAAGTTTCTGGAGGCCAGCTCCGACTTTCCGTGCCGGGGAGGCATCAGGATCATGAGGCGGGGGCTCTTGCCCTCCGCGACTTCCTTGCTGAACCGCTCCAGACGGCGGCAGATGTCGTTGTGGACCCACCCATCCTTGTATTTCGGGTTGAACCGCTTCACGAACGGCATCAGACGCCTTCGGGAGAGCTCCCGCTGGGCTGCTTCGGCCTTGGCACGGATCAAATTAGCTTGACTGCTCATTCTCGATGGCCGATTCGATCATTTTGTACAGGTCTGCGTCACTCATCTGCTCCAGTTTGAGGGCACCGGCGAGGTTCATGGTCACGTCCACCTTGACGGGCTCGTAATACCCGCACATCTTGCCGATTTCTCTGGCCGCCGAGACCATGGTGGAGGGCTCAGCCATGAGTTTGGCCATGTCGAACGCCTCCTGGAACATCTCCATCACGTCTTTCTTCGATTTCGTGGAGACCTCGACGTACTGACGGTGGTATTCGGCCTTCGCCTTCAAGATGTTCGGCATCTTGGTCATGCGATGGCCGTAACTGGAGTCCCCAGAGTAGCCCGCACGGACCAGAGCGTTGCGGACAGAGTCACCTTCCGCCCAGTATTTGACAAACAGGTTCTGTTGGGGCGTGAGGTCCTTGTCCTCAGAGACGAGAGCGGCGATTCGCTGGTCGTTTGTGGCGAGCGCGGTCTGGCGCAGTGCGACGACCCCGCCAGGGTCGCGCTTGGTGTATGGCTTTCTGGTCTTGGTGGTCGTCATGACGTCGATTTTAGACCGAAGATTGGGTGCTATGCAAATGATAGCGTAGTTTTGGTGCGAATTTTTATGAAAAATTTTATTGGTGACGGCGGTCTGAGTCTCCCCTCTACACCTCACACGAAGTACCCCCCACTTCGGATTCGTGATTGGTGTTCAAGAGGGGTCCCAATACCGTACCGAGCAGCAAGCTGCTCGGTTCTTAGGAGATGTTCGAGCAAGTTCGCTCGTCCTCATTGGAGATACACCATGGCAATCATGTACACACTGGGCTCTGCCCTCGGCACCACCGCTGCATACGCAGTTGAAGGCACGCGTCTCGGCACTACCCAGCTTGCGCTGGGTGCGCGCGACGCATATGTGGCCAAGGCCACAGACCTGCGCACCAAGCGCGAGGCGCTCACAGCTACTGCTCCCGCAGTAGCTGCGCCTCAGCGCAAGATCAAGACCGCGACGGCTTGAGCTCAGCCCCTTCGGGGGCTTTCGCTCAGCCCTAAGAGCATGGGGCATGGGGAAGCGTACCGAGCAGCACAGCTGCTCGGGGCCTTTTTGGCGTTGTGTCAACAACCCTGCTATTCTTTTAGGAGCACCCCACGGCCAAATCTAAAGCCCTCATTGCCGCTGAACTCAAAGCCGCCGCGCTCGAAGCGCGGCTCGTCGTAGCTAAGCAGGTGTACCGCGACCAGAAAGCGCGGATCGCAGAGCTCGAAGCTGCGCTCGCAACGCGCGGCGTGAAGCCCGCGGTTGTTGCGGCTAAGCCCGCAGTGAAGGTGACCCACTTCACGAAGCGCGACGGCTCCCAGTGGGAGCGTCGCACGTGCGGCTCACGCAGCTGGGTGCTGCCGAAAGCTGAGGCCAAGATGGCCCATGTCGAGGTGGAATACCTCGACGAAGGTTATGCAGAAAACGCATAACCTTGGCAAAGGAACCGAGCGGCAAAGCCGCTCGGGCCTTTTTGGCGTTTGATCCGCTTTTGGGTCTTCCACTAAGGAGCATGGGAATGGACTTACAACTCACGATCAAAGGCAAAGACATGAACGCAGCGGGCTGGACATACAGCCACGATGACGACGAACAGCAAGCCAGCATCTGGCGGCACGAAGACGGACGGTGCGCGCGCTCTGCGTCGTACGCGGACTTCTCATGGGAGTTCAATCGTCACTACTGCGACGAGATCAGCGGCCTTGGGCTGCTCAGCCTCCCACACCATTGGATGTGAGCCAAGACCGAGCGGCATAGCCGCTCGGGCCTTTTGGCGTTGTGAGGTGCATCACGGTGATGCGTCCACCAACGGGAGATCACGGGTGATTGAAGCTGTCTTTGTTTTCGGGATCATGAACGTGCTGTTCGAGCTTGTCTTGCTCTGCATGATCAGTCCACGCAGGCGTCTGCGGTTGTTGGGCAACCCAACAGCCAAGTCGCTGGTTCACGTTGGGTTCTTGGTGGTGAACATGATCATCCACTACGGAACCCTCATTGGGACCATGAGCGCAATCCTTGCGTTCGTGTGCTCCATTGCCACCATCCGCTTCGCTGAAAAGCTCTTCGGGCACATCGAAGCAGATCGCTACTACCACGTCGGTTGGGTCAAGTATTCAGTTGAGGAGATCAAATGACCACAGAAGCCTATTGCGCAGCCGCAGAGCTGTGCTCACCGAACTCACACGAGTTCGAGTCCGTGCTGGCACAACAAGAAGCCCTTGCTCGTCAGCGCTGTGTTGCTCGACTCAAAGCCCTGCTGTTCGATGACCTGAACTCTGGGCGTATCGACGACTTCACGTTCACTGAGCTCGATGAGGTGCTGTCATGAAGCCCATGCTTGCGTCACGTGACGGCTGGTTCACAGCTGTTGCGTTGTTCTTCCGTCGCCGTGTCGAAGCTGCCCGTGTGGGCACAGACACGTGCAACTTCGTCCACATCTGGTGGAAGTAAGGGACCGAGCGGCATAGCCGCTCGGGCCTTTTTGGCGTTGTGCAGCAGTCCTTGCTGTTTTTATTGGAGATACACATGAGCCAAGCAATTCGCGTTCGCCGTCAACCCACTGTTGTCGTTGTTATTGAGGATCGTCGCTTTGACGATGTCGTTGAAGAAGCGTCGCTCGAGTACGAGCCCTTCAACATCTTGCAGCGTCGCATCGACGCAATCGTCAACCTGACTGGGTGCACCGAGCGTGAAGCTCAGCGCCTTGTGTTTGACCTGTCTGAGTGATCTCAACCTACTGACTCGCGTGCGGGTCAGTTGGGTGCGCACTTGCACCGTTCCTTAACTGAAAGAGACCTATGTCCACGACATTCACCATTCGCCCCCAAGTTGTTGCTGATGCCAACATTGACCCAATCGCCCACATTGATGACTTTGCAGACACGTGGGCTGGGCACCGCGTGGCCAGCACCTACACATGGAAGTTGGACGCCATGATCGCTCAGATCGTGAACGCACTGTTCAACACCGTGCGTGAAACCTATGCCGAAGCCAACGGCATCCAGTCCCTCAACGAAGTAAGCTCGCTGCTTGCGTTCGAGTTGGACGGTGCCCAGGCGTTTCACGACGCAGGCTTTGACCGTACTGGGCCCGTAACCAACCTCTTCCAGCTCTGCTGTCTCAGGGATGCGGCGTACGAGATTGAGAAAGCGATGTGCTCGTACGCCAACCCCAACATTGACGTGAGCACTGACCGTACAGACCCGGTCACCGGCGCTACGTACAAGGCTCTGTTCTCTAAACCAGAGCTCAGCGAGATGTTCCTGCACTTCGAGCCACGCATGCCTTCGAAGGGTGAGCGTGAGTTGCATCACACGACTCTCGTGCAGATCGCAGGTTCTCACTACGACTCGGAAGATGAGCGCGAAGCGTTCATCACATCCGAGCTCGCAGCATTCGATAAGGCACAGCTTGCCGAGTGCAAGCGCATGAACGACGGCATGGCTCGCAATGCCCCGCTCAAACAGCTGATCCTGTCCGAGGTGTTAAACCTTGACCTGCCGCGCATCGAGTTCTTCTACGAGCTCGACACAGCAGTGATGCGGTCGGTGCTGACCCACTTCATCAACAGTACCCCACGTATGAAGGAGTGGAACTCGAAGCGGTATGGCGTGCAGCACGCAACGAAGGCTCTCGCTGTTGCGGAACTCGACAAGTTCCATCGTGCGTGTGAAGCAACGCTTCGCACTCCGCGCTTCAACGAAGGTGTTGCGCACCAGCCTGCTGTGCGTAAGCCCTTCCGCGCCGTAGCGTAACGGCTTAGCAACCTCGACCTGGCCTAGCGGCTAGGTCGAGGTTGCTCGTCCTTCGTCCTTGGGCCTACGGGTAGGACTTGGCGTCTTGGGCTTGGCGAGAAAAAACTTATTCCAATCAAGAAATATGTTACTAAGTACTAAGTTTATATATATTATTTCTCTGATAAAAAACAAATTATAAGTATAAGAATATAAGGTATATAAAACATAGTAGTAGAGAAACTGGACGACACGATGATTCTGTCTGTGGCATGTCTCATCTCATGTCCGACCACGATCTACACTCGACATCTTTCATTGAAGGGACTCAACAACATGACCACGGTCTACTGCCTCAGCGCATCACAACCACTCACCAAGACATACCAACGCAAGAACGGTGAGTTGATCAAGTCACCCTACCCCATGACCTGGGAGTTCACGTCACACAAAGAGACAGTGAACACGCTCCGTGAGTTCGAGCTCATGCTCAACGATCACGCAGCTCGTGGCAACTGCGTACTCAAAGGTTTGATCGCTCGTGACCTCGTCCAGGAATCACGGGCAGGCAGCACAAACAGCAACGACACAACTGAGTGGCTTGTCCTCGACCTCGATGGCATGCCTGAGCACATCAACACAACCACTGGCAACCAGGTGGTCGCAACACAGATGACCATCCCCCTACTCATGGGTGAACTCGGTCTCGGTGACATCAGCTACATCGTGCAGTGGTCTGCCTCGTTTGGAATCAGCGATCAGAAGATTCGCGCCCATGTGTTCATCATGTTGGACAAACCTTACGCGGCGCCACTCATCAAACAGTGGCTCATCCAGAAGAACCATGAGGTGCCCTTCCTGGCTGATGCGTTGACCCTCACCAAGACAGGCAACACCCTGTCCTGGCCGTTGGACATCTCAGCTTGTCAAAACGACAAGCTCATATACATAGCACCACCGGTGCTGAAAGGGATCAAAGACCCGCTGGCCAAGCAGCCACGCATCCAGCTCGTTCGCAACAAGGTCGACAAGCTCTCGTTCACCGGCGTAGCAATCAACTCTGCCGAGAAGAACAAAGCACTGACTCACGCGCGCATCAAAAAACTGCGTGAAGCGTCTGGCATGCCCGAGCGCAAGTTCACGTACAAGGTAGTGAATGGCCAAGAGGTCTTGCTCAAGCCAGACGAGGCAGTCATCACCGAGATGAAGACAGACCGCGGGTTTGTCTACCTGAACCTGAACGGCGGGGACTCATGGGCGTACTACCACCCAGAGGATCGGCCTGATTACATTTACAACTTCAAAGGTGAGCCTACGTACCTCACCAAGGAGCTGCTCCCCGACTACTGGCAACAGCTGACTGCGTCAGGCAACATCCGCACCTCCAGCACAGGTGTCAGTTACTTGGCCTTCTGTGACCGTCGCACTGGCGTGTATTGGCGTGGTACCTACGACGCCAACACCGACATCCTGGACATCACACCGGCGAAGAACGAAACCCAACTCAGGCACTTCGCCAAGCAGTACGGTGTACCGCTCGGTGACTTCGTTCCTGAGTGGGACTTGACCTTCGATCCGAACGACAACGTCCGCGTTGATGTTCAAAACCGGGTGGTCAACAAGTTCTCGCCCAGTGTCTACATGAAGAACCAGGCAAAGAAGGTGACCAAGTGCCCACCCACCATCTTCAAGGTCATGCACCACGCGCTTGGTGAAGACGTTGAGATCACTGAGCACTTCGTCAACTGGGTTGCGTACATCCTTCAGGAGCGCGATCGCACGCGCACAGCATGGGTGTTGCACGGCACGCAAGGAACTGGGAAGGGCATCCTGACCAACAACATCCTGCGCCCCATCTTCGGTGCTGCCCACACAGCAGCGCGGCGGATGGAGGAGCTGGGTGAGAAGTACAACCACTTCATGTCTGAGTCACTGATGGTGTTCGTGGATGAGGTCCAGATCAAAGCACTCGGCAACGAGCGCGGTGTGATGGCCAAGCTCAAGAACTTCATCACGGAGGAATACGTACCCATTCGTGCCATGCATGCCAACGCAGTTGAGCAACGCAATTACACGAACTGGTTGTTCATGTCGAACATGCCTGACCCGGTGTCAATCGACAAGAACGACCGTCGCTTCAACGTGGGCAAGTACCAAGCCAAACGCTTGACGGTCACCGAACAAGAGCTCGCACAGATCGAGAAGGAACTCCAAGCCTTCCACGACTACCTGATGAGCTACGTCGTTGACCTCATCGCTGTTGGTCAAGTCATGCACAGCGAAGACCGCGAGACGATGATCTCGATCTCTGAGTCTTCAATCGACACCGCAGCATCGGCCCTGCTCGAAGGCAAGTTCGCCTTCTTCATCGACCAGCTGCCAACGACTGATTCGTACACACGCAGCGCGTTGATGCTCAACCGCGTTGAGGAGTACATCAAGGCACTCAAAGACTTCATGTTGCGCACGCAGCCTGATGGCAAGTGCAACATCAGTCGCGACGAGCTCAGGACAGTTCTGCACTACGTCACCGGCAACATGCCTGACTCGCCGAACAAGTTCACGAGCCTGCTGAAACACCACCGCATTCACACGAAAGCGGTGTGGGTCAACAAGAAGACAGTCAACGGGCTGACCGTGACCTGGGTAGACCAAGCCCAGTTCGCAGCCTACGCAAAGATGCACTTCACAAAGGAGAAAGTTTGAACCTGAAGAAACTGTTCCGCCCACCGTCAGCACACGAGCTGGCGGTGCAGGAGCTGGAAGAAGCTGAGCGTCAGCTCCTTCTGGCTCACACCCAACAAGAATACGCAGCCAGCATGATTGCGTACAACACCACACGCGTAGAACGTCTGCGCGAATTTCTCAAGGAAGAAGCAGTATGACCAACGAGCCAAGTTTCCACGCATTTGTCCAACGCATCGACGATGCCGGCCAGGCCCTGGCCGAAGCAGCTGAAGCCGAGCCCGAGAAGCTCGGCGAAGTGTTCACCGCATATAAGGCCCTGGCTGAAGCGTTCTTCAAGACCGTCCGCCTGATGGGCAAGCTGCCCGAAGAAGCCATCATGAAAGCGATGGCTGATGTCGAGGCCGAAGAAGCAGCCGTGGCGCACTGACCGCCGGTCAACCACAACTCGTTCGCTCAGCGAGTGCTAAACAAGTGGGCCGCATTACCAGAGGTGGCTGCGTGTCTGCGTAAACGACACGGACGAAGGGTTGGGTCCTTCCGTTGCGAACAC